>PVMJ01000206.1_pt1 | contig 388231 bp, 334 predicted proteins | sample 1853361 | NCBI WGS metagenome assembly PVMJ01 (sample SAMN08533506, study PRJNA380276) | Synthetic metagenome, whole genome shotgun sequencing project. | isolation source: mock microbial community containing genomic DNA from 20 ATCC strains | collected 2017 | reverse complement strand
TACAGGTGATACTGGAGTTACCGGACCTACTGGCGATACTGGAGCAACAGGATCTACAGGTGATACCGGAGCAACAGGCCCTACTGGAGACACTGGAGTTACTGGACCTACCGGTGATACTGGAGCAACTGGATCTACAGGAGATACTGGAATTACCGGCCCTACTGGAGACACAGGAGTAACAGGACCTACTGGTGATACTGGAATAACTGGAGCTACAGGAGTTACTGGACCTACAGGCGACACCGGAGTTACTGGAGCTACAGGTGATACTGGAGTCACAGGTTCTACTGGTGCGACTGGAATAACCGGACCTACTGGAGACACTGGAGTTACTGGACCTACTGGCGATACTGGAGTAACTGGATCTACAGGTGACACAGGAGTAACAGGATCTACTGGAGACACAGGAGCAACAGGCCCTACAGGTGATACCGGAGTAACAGGACCTACCGGCAACACAGGAGCAACCGGAACTACAGGTGACACTGGAATAACCGGACCTACAGGCGACACCGGAGTAACTGGAGTCACAGGTTCTACTGGTGCGACTGGAATAACCGGATCTACTGGTGCAACCGGAGCTACCGGAATTACAGGTTCCACTGGATCTACTGGCGCAACTGGAGCTACTGGAGTTACAGGTTCCACTGGATCTACTGGTGCAACCGGAGCTACCGGAATTACAGGTTCCACTGGATCTACTGGCGCAACCGGAGCTACCGGAATTACAGGTTCCACTGGATCTACTGGTGCAACCGGTTCTACCGGAGTTACAGGTTCTACCGGATCTACTGGCGCAACCGGAGCTACTGGAGTTACCGGTGTAACTGGACCTACTGGCGCACCGCAACTAGCCTTCACCGATGCTGGCGGTACACTTGCTGCTTCTATTACTATTGGCACTGAAACCTCAGTAGTAAGTACAAATATAAGTACGACAACTGGTCAGAATGTTAAAGTTGATTTTGCAGTTGGCATTCAGGTAGTTACTACTGCAAATTTTTCCATAGCCTTCCAATTAAGACTATACAGTAATGGTACTTTGGTTGCGTCCAGAGAAGTTGAGCGAGTAATTTCAAGTGCTGGAACTCAGCGTTTCCCTGTTAGTAACACTTACGTTGACACAGCAACGACAACAGGAACAACGACCTATGACGTAAGACTTGTTTTTCTAACAGCTACTAATGTCGCTTCTGCCACTGCAATTAATAGATATTTAAACTGTATAGCTTTCTAATGATTTTTTAATTTTTATAAGGATGCTCTTCTTGAGCATCCTTTCCTCTGTTTGTTTTTTAATAAAACAGAATCTTTTTTCCTTTTATATAGAAATATATTATTTCACATATATTAAAGCAAGGTAGATTAACTACTACTGCTGACCAAAAAGTAAAATTAGACTCTTTATTAGCAATTCAATCTGTATCAAAATATTTTTACTACCATATTATATAGTGTAAAACTTTAAAGAAGGTGGTTATTTGATAACTATTAGTCTCTGTATGATAGTTAAAAATGAAGAAGATGTAATTGCAAACTGCTTGGAATCAGTAAAAGATATAGTCGATGAAATGATAATTGTTGATACTGGCTCTGATGATAAGACAAAAAAAATTGTTAAAAGATATACAGATAAAATTTATGATTTTAAATGGATTGATGATTTTTCTGCCGCAAGAAATTTTGCTTTTAGTAAAGCTACCAAAGATTATATTCTTTGGTTAGATGCTGATGATGTTGTATTGCCTGAAGATGGCGAGAAATTCAAAGATTTAAAAGAAACTTTAGATCCTACTGTTGATTCTGTAACTGCCAAGTATAATACAGCATTTGATGAATACGGAAATGTCACTGCAAGTTACAGGCGTAATCGCCTAGTTAAGAGGAGTAATAATTTTCAATGGTTTGGCTTCGTTCATGAATATCTAGCAGTTGGGGGAAATATAATCAATAGTGAAATTGCAATAACTCATAGGAAGTTAAAACAAACTCCAAAACGAAATCTAGAAATTTATCAGAATAAATTAAAAGAAGGAGTTGTATTTACACCAAGAGATATTCTCTACTACGGTAATGAATTATATGACCATAGAATGTTTGATGAAGCATTGCAATACTATAATAAATTTTTGGATTCAAAGCAAGGCTGGTTTGAAGATAATATCAGAGTCTGTGAAAAAATATGTGATTATTATCAATCAATAGATAAGGTAGAAGATGGGAGAAGATATGCATTTAGGAGCTTCGAATATGACACTCCTAGAGCTGAAGCTTGCTGTAAAATAGGCTTTTCTTTTTTACATGAAAAGAAGTATAAGCAGTCAGCTTTTTGGTACGAACAGGCTACAAAACTAGAAAAACCAAAAGACAGCTGGGGATTTTTCAATGATGCATGTTGGACATGGTTACCTCATTTACAACTATGTGTTTGCTATGATAGACTTGGAGATCACAACTTAGCATATGAGCATAATGAAATTGCTGCCAAATTTAGGCCTAATGATTCACGCATACTATACAATAGAAACTATTTTAAAAGTATAGGAATTGGTTAAAAAAGTACAGAGTATCTTTATGTTACTCTGTACTTTTTTATTAAACTTCAAGTAACAATAGCATTATGAAATTCATAAAATATATTAATTTTAAATTGTCTATTATAAATAAACCGAATATTTTAAAGAACCTATTTAATATTATAAATAGCTGCTACAGATGTAATAAAAAAACAAATGAATTTAAGTTATTATTGCCAAATTGAAAGGTGGCTTATGATTAATGCATGTCCAAAAAGTTTTAACAAATATTACTTGTAAAGAATATTGTACTTCTCATAATTATAAATATTCTGTTATAAAAGAAGCACATCCTCAGAAAATATACTTGCCAAATTATAGTGATAATACCGAAGAGATTGCGTCTATAGATAGTAAATTTCCTGAAATTTATACAGCTGAATTATCTAATGTAAATTTAATTGGTGCTAACCCTATAATTTTTGATGATAAAAATTTTTGTATCTATGATTTAGCATTTAAGAATCATGAGAATAAATTTGATTTTAGAGGCAATAACATTTTTGACATGAGAAATCGTCAAGCTTTTATTGGTTATACTGAATCATCTAAAATTATTAAGGAAGGAATAATGCTTACTTCCAGTACCTCTTCTAATTATTCCCACTTTCAAATTGAAGTAGCTTCTAAATTATTACTTGTAAATGAAATTTCCGAATATAACCACATTCCAATATTAGTTGATGCGATTTGTCTTACTATACCTCAGTTAAAAGAAGAATTGGAAATGTTAAATAAGCAAGGAAGAGAGATTATCCCTTTAATTAGCGGTTATAGTTATAAAGTAAATAAACTAATATACGTTTCGGATTTAGCGATTTATCCCTTAAATCTAAAACCGGGCTTTTTAGTAAAATATGAAGATATTATCATTGATGATCTGGCTATTAAACCTCTAAATAAAAATTTATCAATGCAAAATAATAATCTTCATAGAAAATTATATATTTCAAGAAGAAAATCTCCCATACCAAGGTTAGAAAATCAAATTGAAGTGGAAAATATTTTTAAATCCTTTGGTTTCGAAATTATATTTCCTCAAGATATGTCTTTTCATGATCAATTGCAGACTTTTTCTGAAGCAGAATTCATAGCTGGTGCATCTGGTGCTGGACTTACAAATGTAATATTTGCAAATAAAAATGCAAATATAATATTTATACAGCCAAAAAACATTCAATCACCATGGTACTCAACTATAGCTGGTATATCTGAATTAAAATACTATTTTCTAGATGGAGGTCTTTCAGGGCACTCCAATATGCCATATTATCAAGGTACTTTTATATTAAATGAAGAATATTTAAGAAATTTTCTAAACACTCTCTTAAAAACTAACTAGATAAACTCTTTTATTATATTAATATGATAAAAGTAGTTTTAAGTAACTAAGCTGTTAGGGAAGGTGCAGTATCAAATGGTAATAAATATAAATGAAAATAAAATCGCATTTATTACGTGCGTAGATGATGAAGCTTCATATGAAAGAAGTCTATCGTATGTTAATAAACTTCCAGTACCTAGTGGTATTGAAATTGAAATAATAGCCATAAGAAATGCCAAAAGTATAGCTTCTGCATATAATGAAGCAATTCAAAAAAGTGACTCTAAATATAAGGTTTATCTTCATCAAGATGTTTATATACAAAATAGCAATTTTATAAATGAAATATTAAATATATTTAAAAAAGATTCAAATATAGGGCTTATTGGTATGGTTGGAGCAAAAATCATTCCAGTATCAGGAATATGGTGGGAGGATTCAAAAAAAGTAGGAAAAGTCTACGACAGTCATAGTGGAACCATGGACTTATTAATTTTTAATGAAATTAATGATTTATATTCCGAAGTAAAAGGAATAGATGGATTTATGATGATAACACAATATGATCTTCTCTGGATAGAAGATATTTTTGATGGATGGCATTTTTATGATGCCTCACAGAGCATTGAATTTATAAAAAAGGGCTTTAAGGTAGTAGTTCCTAATCAAAAATTTCCGTGGTGCATTCATGATTGCGGAATTGTAAATACAACAAACGGCTTTGAAGAATATCGCAATAAGTTCTTGGATACTTACTCTAAAGACATATTTCCTTTAGTCAGCATATTAATTCCTGCTTACAATCAGACTAAATATCTAAAGTCTGCACTTGACTCCGCACTAAACCAAACATACCGAAATACTGAAATTATTATATGTGATGATAGTACTACCAATGATGTACAAGCTTTGATTGAACAATATATGTTAAAAAACAATAAAATTAAGTATTTTAATAATGGCGGTCCACTTGGTCATAGAGGTAAGCTTAACGTTAATAAGTGTTTTAGAGAGTCATCAGGTGAATATATAAACTATTTATTACACGATGATCTTTGGGACTTTAATAAAATAGCTAAAATGATTGATTATTTTCTTTATGATGATACCCTCTCTCTAGTAACAAGTTATAGAAAAATGATTGATGAGAATGGTAATTATTATAACGATAATTTTAGAACTGTCTGTCAATATTCTTATGATACTCTCTTAACCGGAGAAGAAGCTGGGAAAAAACTTCTTTTATCAATGATTAACTATATTGGTGAACTGACTACTGCTATGTTTAAAAGAAAAGCCTTGGAATTTGACTGTGAAAACCATAATTTAATCGACTATGATAAATACCAAATATACTGTTTAGGTGATATATCCTTGTGGCTTAAATTATTGCAAAAAGGAAATATGATGTATATTTCTGAACCTTTAAGTAATTTTAGAATTCATAATTCTCAGAGCATTCAAGATACCACTTTAGCTTTCTGGGCTTCACTTGATTTTTTTAAGCTGATTATTTCTTCATATGAAGATGGATTTTTTCTTAAAGATAAAAGAGAGCTTCTACAAAGTCTTTTAGCATGGTATAAAGAATATAATGGAGACCTCATTAGATTTATTGAACAATATAATAATGAAGCTGAAAATAATGAAGAAGTAATGAAACTTAAAGATGAATATATACGTTGTTACACTAAATTTATAAATATATTATTAGAGTAATTGCATCATTTACTAAACTTAAGCTTATATCAATCGAAGTTTAATATAAGATACTATCAAATAATAAATAACAAGTCCACTTGCAAGGCTATTTGGGACTCGTTATTTATTTGATAGTGCCTTACTTCAATGTTTTGATATAAGCTTAAGTCCAATAATTGTTTAAATTATTTATATTGATAGGTAATTTTATCTTATAAATAAAGTATATATTGATCATATGCCACAGCTGATGCACCGAAACCTTCCTTTTGATTTATTAATCCTTCATTTAGATATCTTCCCTTGTTTTCATTTGATATACCAAAATCAAAATATTCTTTGTCATTATAAATTTCATTAATCAACTTATCAAAAATAATATCTAAAGCACCTATTGCTTTACCCTCTTCTGATGCCGATATATATTGAACATGAACATTTTCCTTATTTTCATAAACTACTACTCCGCCTAATAAAGTATTATCTTTGTAAGAACAAAACAACTTTATATTATTAGGAAAGATATTAGCAAGACTTTTAATTTCATTTACTGTATGAACAGGTCTTGATTCATGCTTTTCCATGAGATTCTGCTCTAAAATCACCCAATATTTATCATAGTCATTAGTTTCTAAGACAATTATATTATTTTTTAAGGCCTTATTTATCTGTCTTTTCCTTCTGGTTTCATAATCATTCTTTGTATTTAATTTTATTGAAGATGAAATATTTCTAATATAGAGTTTAGCATTATTTATAAATAATGCATATAAATCCTCCTGTGAAGGAATTTCATGATAAATATAAGGAATAGGCTTATATAAGATTGTTTTAATATTTTTCCCTTTACAAAAATTAATTAGTAAATTGAACATTTCTAACATAGTAGTTGTTTTCATTTTCTTATCTAATATAAAGCCACCATAGGTTAACCCGCCATGACTCATAAGCTCATTACCTTCTATATTTGTTGGAAGTATCCCTATCAAATTTTTCTTATTGTCGTAAAACATAAGAGACATATCAGTAAATCTATCTTTATGATAATCCATATATTCTCTCATAATAAGAAATGTAGCGTTTTTACTTTTCCTTACAAATTCATTCCAAATGCTTTTTTTATCTTCACTATACACTTCTAAATACATTAAATAATTACTCCTCCAAAATTGCATAGCCAAAGCCTGTCTTACCATGCCTATTTCCATTATAAAACATGTAAGTTTTACTATTGAATTTTACTATATTAGGATAACAAATCATTTCTGAATCCCAGCCACTTTCCGATTTTTCAATTCCTGCTTCTTCATCTAGTCTTGTCCAATCAAGTCCATTTTTTGATGTTGCAAATCCGATTTTATATGGTTCATTGGTGCTTCTTATTGAATACCACATTTTATACATATCATTTTCCTTTACAACCCATGGTCTTCCAAAACCATATTCATATTCATTCTTAAAGCTTATACATGTATGATTTTCACTAATCCATTCAATTCCATCATATGAATAGGCATATTTTATAACATATTTAGGATAACTTTTATCATTTACTAGAATCCAGTTTATAGCAGAAACATACCAGCATTTAAAAATATTATCTTCTACTATTATGCTTGTTGCAGAACGCAGATACGGTTCTTCTTTCGTTCTATCAAGAACAGGCACCTTGGAGATTTTAGTAAAATTCTCCCCATCCTCGCTTGTAGCTAAACCTGCAAAAAGCATATAAGGTACTCTTTCACATCTTTGCCACCCATAATAATATAAATATTTTTTGTTATCCACTGTTAAGATGCAGGATGGATTAACCCCAGAATCGTCAAAGGTCCCAATATCTCCTATATCTAAGACTGGCTTCTCACTTATATTTTTTATATTTTTTAAGTTTAACATGTCCACATCAATATAGCCGATTCTACCATACATTTCTCTATCCAGTGTGGCAAAATAAATTCTTATAGTATCATTACTTATAATATCTGCAGTTGGGATGAGTGCATAGCTCTGCATCCACTCAAATTCACCTTTAGGTGAAAATATTAACCCTTGCTTATTCCATTTCATAAAATCATTCCTTTAAAGAATTCTTTGTTCTTTCAGATAAAAATTCCACATCAGATGCTTTACCTTTTACAATTTTGCCACTCTCAATGTCTTTTAAAACTAAAACACCTGCTCCAACAATACAGTCACTTCCTATTTTAATATTATTTATTATCGTTGCATTAACCCCTATAAAACAATTATCGCCTATATTACAAAATCCGGATACAACTGCATGAGATGCTACAAAGCAATTATCTCCAAACCTTGAATGATGGCCAATATGATTTCCACTCCATAAAACAGTATTATTACCCAATTCAACAAATGGCTGCACCACGTTGTTTTCAAATATAAAGCAGTGTTCTCCTATCTTTACATTTTTCCATACAAAAGCATGTGAACTAATATATGAAGCTAATTTATATCCTTTATCTTTGCATTCCTTCATTAATCTTGTCCTTAATCTATTTAATTTCTTATAGACTGTTGCAACAAAAACATAATGATTCTCTGGATTATACAATTTTTCTATGTCTTCAAGAGGAATAACTGGTAATCCAAGCATTTCTTCATCTTTTAAATAATCTTTTTCAACAGAAAAGGCTACAACCTCATAATCAGAATCATAAGTAAAATATTCATATGCTATTTGCGCAAATGCGCTATCACCAATAATTATTAATTTTTTATTTTTATCCATTTATTTATCCTCCTAAATTAAGGTCTTATAATTAATATATCTTCTCTCCTGTTTGCCATTGGAAGCTTTTTATCCTGAGGAAGTATATAACTGTCAAATCCTGCTAGCCTACACCTTTGAATAATTGACATTACAACCGAGTCATCCATATTTTTTGCCTCAATATTGTTGAATTTTACTATAGGTTGCTCTTTAGTACCTGTGAAATTTTGATGATACTTTATACCTTGATTTGAAGAAAAAAATCTTTTTCTTTTTGATATATTAGGGATATCTCCAATAAGCATTACTCCTAATTCTTTTAAAAGAGTAAGTGAGGTATCAATAAAATTGAATATACTTTGTTCAGTAAATGCATATTGAATTACGCTGTAAGTTATAATACAATCAATTTTTCCTATATAATTTTGTATAAATTTTTCACATGATTTAGGATAATATCCTTTTACTTTTAATACAAAATCATATTCCGGCAGATGATTCAGCATTTCTTCTGAATCAATGAGTATTAACTTATGCTTATTTGTCTTGCAGTATTCAATTAGCATTAAAGTTAAGTTACTACAACCACATCCAATATCTAAAATTGTTTTATTTTTTTCATCTTCCATTCCAAGCTTAGTTATTATGTCATCAAATATAATTTTTTCCTTATTCTGTCTATATTCAATTGGAAAACCAACTTTTTCAATATCATTTAATTTATCATTTTGGGCTAATTCCTTAAATTTTTCATAACTCAAATCCTCAAATATATCTGATTTTAAGTCCACATTATACCTCTCCTTAAATATTTATCATATATTGCAAAAATGATTCTTCATCATAATATTAAATGTATTTCAAGAATTTTAGTCGTGATTGTGAATTGCAACATATATATCATACTTTCTAATTTATGTTTTTTATCACCATTATAGACCATCCAATAATCTTTTATTAAAAATGCTATTAATATAAAATCAAATAAAAAAACAAGTTTATATTCTAAAATTTGCTTTTAAATTTATTCCATGTAAGCTTTAAGTACACTTTCTTGCTATCAGCATAGAATATATAGATGAGCTAATTTTTTTATGATATGGAGATGAATAAATGTATAATTGTTCCATGTTTAAATTTTTAAGTATAAATAGCAACTATGGAAATCTAACGCCTATTGAGGAGGTATTTGATGTTCCTTTTGACATAAAACGAATTTATTATATTACTAATGTCCCACAGGGTGTATCAAGAGGTTTTCATGCTCATAGAAGACTTCATCAGGTGCTCATATGTATAAACGGCTCTGTAAAAATAAAATTAAAAAATCCTAAGGAAGAATCAGAAGTTATATTAAACGACTCATCTGATGGATTATATATTGGTCCTTACGTTTGGAGAGAAATGTATGATTTTAGTGAGGATGCGATTCTCTTAGTACTTGCATCGGATTATTATAATGAAAATGATTATATACGAAATATTGATTTTTATATGAATGAAGCTGCAACTAGATATTAGGAAGTGATTTTATGAAAATACCTTTTTTAAAACTTGAACGAATGCATGCTGAAATAAGAAATGAAATTTTATCTGCTTTCGAAAAAATATATGATAAAAATATCTTTATTTTAGGAGATAGTGTAACTGCTTTTGAAAGAGAATTTGCTAAATACTGCAATGTCGCCCATTGTATAAGTTGTGGAAATGGATTAGATGCACTTTCAATAATTTTACGAGGATATGATATTGGAGAAGGTGATGAAATTATTGTACCTTCTAACACTTACATTGCAACTTCACTTGCTGTTTCTTATGTCGGTGCTAAAGTGGTTCTGGTAGAACCCGATATTAAAACCTTTAATATAGATGTAAATAAAATTGAAGCTGCTATTACTTCAAGAACGAAAGCAGTTATTGCAGTTCACTTATATGGTAGACCGGCAGAAACAGATAAAATAAAATTATTATGCGAGAAATACAACTTAAAGCTAATTGAAGATGCTGCTCAGGCTCATGGTGCTATATATGGTGGAAAGAAGGCAGGCAATCTTGGTGATGCAGCTGGTTTTAGTTTCTATCCCGGAAAAAATTTAGGTGCATTAGGTGATGGTGGAGCTATCTTAACAAATGATGATATTTTGGCTAAGAAGGTCCAAGCTATAAGAAATTATGGATCAACAATTAAATATTATAACGAATATAAAGGAGTTAATTCCAGGCTAGATGAAATACAAGCCGGATTTTTGAGCATAAAGCTTAAGTATCTTGATAAATGGAATTTTGATAGGCAAAAGACTGCTAAACTTTATTTAGAAGGAATTAATAATAATAAAATAATTCTTCCATATGTAGACTCTGCTCAAGAATCCATATGGCATGTCTTTCCTATAAGAACAGAATTTAGAGATGATCTACAAAGTTATTTGAAAACTAATGGAATTGGCACTTTAATTCATTATCCAGTACCTATTCATCTTCAAAAAGCCTATAAAGATTTAGGATATAAACCAGGCGATTTTAAAGTGGCAGAAGATATATCAAATACCGAATTAAGCTTGCCTTTGTGGTATGGAATGAATAAAAATGAAATTAATTATATAATAGATACTTTAAACAAGTGGTAAATATCGCGAGAATAAAATTTTTTTCTTTAGTAATATACTAGCAAATGCTCAAAAGGACCTACATTTTTATTTTGTAGATCCTTTTATATAAATACTTAATTATTTTCTTTATTTAATTTACCTTTTATTTGTTTTGCGATTTCATTTGCAGCAATCATACCAGTTTGAAGGGCACCTTGTTGACTTACATGCTTTTGTGATATATGCTCCCCTGCAAAAAATACTCGATTTTCCATTTCAGGAACCGTTACATCATAAGAAAACAGTGTTTTGTCTTCAGGCTTTGATAATGCTCCTGCCGTCCATATATACTGTACATCTGACCAAATCAATGATTTGTAATCAATTACTTTGTCATCAAGGTAATGAGGAGTAAGGCCATGAACTTTTTCTATATACCTTATTACATCATCAATTAATAGTTCTGGACTTTCATTTCCAAGTCTCATTGCTTCCTGACACCAAGTATAACTAGCTAATAATACGCCTGCTTCATTTGGAGTTACTCCAGGTTTTAATACCCATTTACCATATTTATTAACTACAGCTTTAGAGTGATCAGAAGGATAGTAAATTGAAGTTAATGGAAGATCGGTAAACGAGCATCCTCCTATTATCTTTTTTGATGCATTTCCCATTTCCCAAAATCTTTCCTTAAGAAATAGATATATCTTATGTGATGTCTCATTGTTCATTTCATTTATAGCTTGTATTTTTTTTGTTGTAAAAAGAGGTTCTATTTCAATTCTTCTTAAGCTAGAAAATGGTATTGCACATATTACATAATCAAATTCTTCAGATGTTTTTCTATTATCTCTATTATCTGTATATTTAAGTATAATTTTATCTTTTGTAGAATCATTATATATTCCACAAATAGGGAATCCCATTTTTATTTCAATTTTCCCTAATTGTTCTTTACTAATGCCATTATAAGCTTCTTCATTCCTATCACAAAGCGCTTCATATAAAGAATGAGGTAAGTTTATCATTCCTTCAGTAATACGATAATTATATTCAAAATCTGCTGTATAATATTGCTGAAGCATCTCAGTAAGACTTAAATTAAAAAATTGTTCTTTACCTCCCAAGCAGCCAAGCATTGTTATAAAATCCTGACTGACATCCATATTCTTACACGCATTTCTATAACTTAATTTATCTATGTCTATTATACTATCTGAGTATTCTGCTTTTACTTGAATTAATTCCCTTCTTACTTCTGTAGGGAGCGATTTCAAATATTTTTCATATATCTTTCCATAAAATTCAAACCATATTTGTTTTTTCTCTGTTTCACTCAGATTAAATTTAGAATATATATTATTTTCTACACTTTTTCCTTTAGCATCATTTACTGCTCGTTCATTTCTAACATATAACAAAGCATTATCATTATTATTTACAAAGGGACTTGTATGAAGTTTAAAGAGATTTATATAATGCCAAGTAGTTTCATGAGATATAGGTATACTCATTGGCCCTAATTCACCATAATATTTTTTATTTCTATCAAAATAATGGGTGTATACTCTTCCTCCTATCCTCTGACTTGCTTCAAATAAAGTAATGTTGCATCCTGTCTTTCTAAGTTCAAAGGCAGCAGCTAAACCAGCTTCTCCAGCACCAATTACTGCTACCTTTGTATCTTTAGCTATTCCTATTGGACAAATATTTGTTATCTCTTCTGGAGGGCTCATTAAATCAATTATATTCTCTAGATCATCTAATCTATTTTGTAACTTGAGTATATATTCAAGCATGGTATGTCTTTCGCACTCACCAGGATTATCTATTTGGTAAGGAGAGTTTGAATTATTATAAGAATTCATAACTTTCACATCCTAATATCTTTATTACATATATAATTATATATGTACCGCTTCTTTAGTCTGATGTTATCCTGTTTTATAAATTCTCATTATTGCCACTAATAGTTTTTCTATATCATCAAATGTATTAAAATATCCAGGACTAACTCTTACTGTGCCGGCATATTCTGTACCAATAAGTTCATGTATTAATGGTGCGCAATGGTAACCTGTTCGTACAGCAATTCCCTCTTCATTCAATTGGTCACCAATAATAGAAGCATCAATTCCATCTATATTGAATGAAATTACTGATCCTCTTCTCTTTACAGAATCACTTCCATAGATCTTTATATAAGAAAGTTTTTTCAGTTCTTCCAATAAGTATGATATTAATTCCTTTTCACATTTTTGTATGTTATCTATTCCAATTCGATTAATGAATTTAATACCTTCTCCAAGACCAGCAATACCAGGTGTATTTAATGTTCCACTTTCAAACTGATCTGGCATGAAGTCTGGTTGAATCATGAAATGAGAATTGCTTCCTGTTCCACCTTCTTTAAAATTTTTTAATTTTATTCCTTCTCTTATAAATAGGCCGCCTGTTCCTTGAGGTCCCAACAATCCCTTATGTCCTGAAAAAGCCAATAAATCAATATTATTTTCTTCTACATCAATTGGAATGGCTCCAACACTTTGAGATGCGTCTAGCATAAATATAATTCCTTTTGACTTTAAAAGGTTTCCTATGTTTTTGATATCTTGAACACTCCCAAGTACATTGGATACATGATTAATAATGACCATTTTTGTATTTTTATTTATCACCTCTTTAATATCCCTAATATTAACATAACCAGCTTTATCAGCACTTACTAATGTTACTTCAACCCCATTTTCACTTAGAGAGTGCAGTGGCCTTAAAACGGAATTATGTTCGATCACTGTGCTTATAACATGATCTCCTTTTTCTAAAACTCCTTTAATTCCTATATTTAAAGCTTCTGTTGCATTGCTTGTGAAAATCAAATTAAATGGACTAGGAATATTAAATAATTTACATATTTCTTCTCTTGTTTCCATAATTTTCGAAGCCGCTTTTATAGCCATGTCATATGAACTTCTTCCAGGATTAGCAGCATAGCTTTTCATACATTTTAGTACTTCATTATAAACTTCTGATGGTTTTGGAAATGACGTAGCCGCATTATCTAAATAAATCATATAAAGCTCCTTATTAAATATAAGTGTTATACCAATTCAATTGTTCTAATAGACTCTACTAATATTTAACACAATAAATTGTAATGAAATTAGACTCAATAATAAAAAGGATGATTGAAATTTTAGAGTTTACTTTATATTAAGTAATCATTTGTATAATGTAATAATGCATAGTTCTATACAAAATAGAAGAAACATCTAAAAGTAAAATTTCTAATTTCGAAATAATAACAATCATCCTTGTAGACAAAGCTCTTACAAATGATTCTGAAAATCACAATTTAATTTTCTTTAAAAGAACTTAAAAGGTCTATTTTCTAATATTTGTTATAGAACAAGGTTTAATAGAGCTAAAAGAAACTTTTAGAAGATTATCATTTAAAAGAAATATTTGCTAATTGTTCTCGTCAGCATTATCATCACAATCTGGGAACAATGGCTCTAAGTTTTGATCAGGATAGAACTTAGGAATTGGAGCTCGTACAAATTTTTCACATGGGTCTTCCTCTGGTTCTTCTTTACATGGTTCTTTTGGTACTGGACAATAATCATAAGCAGGAATGAGAAGTTGTACAATAAGTTCACATTTTACAACAATGTAGTAACCTAAAGTTATATCTAAAACACTGTCACAATTTTCATCTTCAACTATTTCACCATTTAAAGCTTGAGCAACCATTTCAAGTTTTATTATATTAGAATCTAAATCTTGTGCATCTATAACTGGTACATAACTTGCAGAAATTTGTGCTACAGAATCAGGACAATAGAACTTACCAATTACATCCGTTCTATTAATTTCATATAATTCACTTTTGTTCACACCATTGCAGTCAATATAATCTGCATAAAAAGAAATAATGTAAGAAATGACTATTTTCTTAAAGCCAGGTTTTCCTTTAAGTGGAATCTTATCTACCGATATTAATTTTACATTGAAGTCTCTACTTCCAATATATCTCTTTGGATCTATTAGTGGATCGCTTCTTAATTCGCAATCTGTAGTATTTGTATCAGGACCTTCGCAGTATACAAGACATCTTTTTATTAAGCATTGATCAAAGATTTTAGGTATTTCAACGCAAACTAACTCAGAAGGATCTGGTAAACGTCCTTGTTTATTTACAATACCAGGACGTGGTGAGAATTTTTTGAAGTTAATGGACATAAATTTTCCTCCTCTTGAAAGATTATGATAAATGTAAATTTATTTAGTATTTATAGTACATCATATGTGTGAACATAAAAGTGGTGACATTTAAAAAAAATTTTTTTCATTTAGTTAATAACATTACTCATATAAAAATAACTATTTAATCATCTGATATAGATAAAAGATATATAACTTAGGGCTATGCAGTGGCTTTGAGTTAATATCTTCACTAGAAATTATAAATATTTTTTCAGAATAAAAATATTTATAATTTCGGTAAGTTCAAAAATGAGTATTATTCTTAAATTACATATATATATCGCAATGCATAATACACATTTCACAATTACGTCTAAAATTCTTGCAATATTTTTAGAATTATCCTGAAGAATTATTTTGGCAATATATATAAGTTTAAATTATACCTATTTAAATCATATATTATAATCTGGATATTTACTCAAGTCTAACTCACTTAACATTGAATTAGCTTTATCCTTTTCAGATAAAATCACATTTTCTATATTTTCTAAAGGCCAATTAACATTTATATCCGGATCGTTCCACATAATTCCGCATTCATACTCTTTTGCATAATAATCTGTACATTTATAATTTAATATAGCTTCATTGGAAATTACTAAAAAACCATGGGCAAAACCTTCTGGAACATAGAACTGTTTCTTGTTTTCTTCACTTAAAACGATTCCTTCCCAGTTACCATAAGTTTTGGAGCCATTTCTTAAATCAACGGCCACATCAAAAACTTCACCTTTTGTTACTCTTATAAGCTTACCTTGACTATGCTCTCTTTGAAAATGAAGCCCTCTTAGAACCCCTTTAACTGACTTAGATTCATTATCTTGAACAAAATTCATATTAAAGCCAGCTGCTTCAAATTGTTTTTTATTGTAATTTTCCATAAAGTAACCTCTATTGTCCCCAAAAACTTTAGGCTCTATTATATAAAGGCCTTTTATTTTGCTTTCGTAAAAACTGAAATTTCCCATATTCACACCTCTAAATTTGTAATACACTTGTTATTATATTCATGAACTTCGCCTTCCTCTACCATATCCATTAAATATTTTCCATATCCTGTCTTCATTAATGATTTAGCAAGTTCTATAACTTTTTCTGATGTTATCCAGCCTTTTCTATAAGCAATTTCTTCAAGACACGCTATATATATTCCTTGGGTATTCTGAATTGCATCAACGAAATTAGATGCTTGAAGCATAGATGAATGTGTTCCTGTGTCTAGCCAAGCCATTCCTCTTCCTAGTAGATCAACTTTCAATTTTCCTTCATTCATATAGGCTTTATTTAGATCTGTTATTTCTAGTTCTCCTCTGGCAGAAGGTTCTAACTCTTTAGCCTTTTTGACTACTGTATTATCATAAAAATAGAGACCTGGTACAGCATATTTTGATTTTGGATTTTCTGGTTTTTCTTCTAATGAAATGACTTTGCCGTTAGCATCAAATTCAACCACTCCAAAGGCCTTTGGATTTTGAACATAGTAACCAAATATATATGCTCCACTATCTAGATTAGCCGCTTTCATTAAATGTTCTGAAAAGCTTTGTCCATAGAAAATATTATCTCCAAGTATCATTGCTACATTATCATTACCAATAAACTTTTCACCGATAATGAATGCCTCTGCAAGGCCATTGGGTTTTTCTTGAATAGCATAATCAATATTTAATCCTAATTCTTTTCCATCATTAAATAATTCTCTAAAATTTTTTATATCTCTTGGAGTTGATATAATTAAAATGTCTTTAATTCCCGAAAGCATTAATACTGACATTGGATAATAAATCATTGGTTTGTCATATATTGGCACCATTTGTTTAGATATCGATTTTGTCACTGGATAGAGACGAGTCCCAGAACCGCCTGCTAAAATAATTCCTTTCATTTTAATCCCCCATAATATTCTGATTAATTGTCTAACTTCAGAATAAATTCGTTTATTAATTATGTTATGAAAAAGTATATTATATAGTTACTTTCTAAAATCATAAAATTTAAGTTGTCATTAATGCAATATCCCCCATTTGTAACAAAATATAGTACAAATCATACTATGTAATAGCATGGCATACAATGCTATGTTTGTTTATAAAGGGGGTTAAAAAAATTGTGGGATACGATGATTTTTTTGATGAGAATATAGATAACAAAAGAAAATATTCTTCTATTGATAAAAAAAATGACGATAGATATGACTTAGAATGCTTAATGGGATTAATAGATTTTGATAACTGTAAGAGAGGACCTCAAGGGCCACAAGGACCACAAGGTGCTCAAGGCGCACAAGGAGCTCAAGGCGCACAAGGAGCTCAAGGCGCACAAGGAGCACAAGGAGCTCAAGGCGCACAAGGAGCTCAAGGCGCTCAAGGACCACAAGGTACTCAAGGTACTCAAGGTGCACAAGGACCACGAGGATTCCAAGGACCACAAGGATCTCAAGGATCTCAAGGTGCTCAGGGAGCTCAAGGATTCCAAGGACCACAAGGTACTCAAGGTGCTCAAGGATCTCAAGGTGCACAAGGTGCTCAAGGAGCACAAGGAGTTCAGGGAGCTCAAGGTGCACAAGGAGCTCAAGGATCTCAAGGTGCACAAGGATCTCAAGGTGCACAAGGTGCTCAAGGATTCCAAGGACCTCAAGGTACTCAAGGATCTCAAGGTGCTCAAGGTGCTCAAGGATTCCAAGGACCACAAGGTGCTCAGGGAGCTCAAGGTGCTCAAGGATCACAAGGTGCTCAAGGAGCACAAGGCGCACAAGGCGCTCAAGGTGCTCAAGGATTCCAAGGACCACAAGGAGCACAAGGAGTTCAAGGTGCTCAGGGAGCTCAAGGTGCTCAAGGATCACAAGGTGCTCAAGGATTCCAAGGACCACAAGGAGCACAAGGAGTTCAAGGTGCTCAGGGAGCTCAAGGTGATCAAGGATCTCAAGGTGCTCAAGGATTCCAAGGACCACAAGGTACTCAAGGACCTCAAGGTGCTCAAGGCGCACAAGGACCTCAAGGATCACAAGGAGTTCAGGGAGCTCAAGGTACTCAAGGAGCTCAAGGATCACAAGGACTTCAAGGTACTCAAGGTGCTCAAGGACCACAAGGTGGACAGGGATTGCAAGGAACCCAAGGGCCACGAGGATTCCAAGGCGCACAAGGACCACAGGGATCACAAGGTGCTCAAGGACCACAAGGTGGACAAGGATTACAAGGAACTCAGGGACCTCAAGGATTCCAAGGAGCTCAAGGACCACAGGGATCACAAGGTGCTCAAGGATTCCAAGGACCTCAAGGTGCTCAGGGTGCTCAAGGATCACAAGGAGCTCAAGGACCACAAGGTACTCAAGGACCTCAAGGACCTCAAGGTGGACAAGGATTACAAGGAACTCAGGGACCTCAAGGATTCCAAGGAGCTCAAGGACCTCAAGGAACTCAAGGACCTCAAGGATTCCAAGGTGCTCAAGGACCTCAAGGCTCGAGAGTAATTAATATTTATCTTAGTTCACAACAATCAATTCCTAATAATTATTTCTTTGGAATAGGTATAGACTCGATTGATTTCCAAGCAAGCAGTGTAGTTGTACCTCAAAACGCTACAATTACTGGGCTAATTTTTAGTATTAGGAATGAGCCTTTGGATTTAAATCAATCTGTAAGTGCAGAGATATATAGAAGCACAAATTGTGGTGTTAATTCTACAGCAACAGGAATCATAGCAACAGTAACAGGACCAAATCCTACAAATTGTTGTGCATCTGTCCCTGCTAATTTATCTGTAAATCAATGCGATTTATTAAGTGTTAGAATTTCTAGAGTTGGTAACACTGCTGATTTAATTAACGGAGTTACAGCTACTATTATATTAACTTTACCATAAATATCAAAGTCCTAATTAATTAAAAATAGAGTGTTGATAATAAAATCAACACTCTATTCTTAATTGTTTAATTTAGGGACAAAAAACAATGTACTAAGTAGTAAGTAGCTCTGCTAATTTTGCAGATAATTTTATTATTCTGGAATTACAACCAATTTCTCGTTGCATGAGGAGCAAAATTTTGCGTACTTAATACATGTTTCCAGCGAATCCGTTGGTTCCATAGGCCACCAACGAATTGATCCCATAGGTGCCTTAGAAGCAAAAAGCTCAATTTCCTCAGGAATACGCCCGACAACCAATACCTCAATATCTTTAAAGTTAGTTTCTAATCCTTTTTTTAGTGTATCTATCAATTTTTTATTTACATTTACAGGAGATGAGTATGGAATTGGAAAGATTATTGAAAGTTTATTAGAATTCTCATCAATTATATTCGCTGATTTTAAAGCTAAGTCTCCTTCTTCCCTCTCCCATACACGATTATATGATATAAATTCCTGTAATCCAAGCTCTTCAACTCTTTTGTGAATTCTCTCACTGTAATATTTATACAGTTCTCCTATTAAAATTTGAATCTGTTTGTTTCTGGTAAAAGTTGAATTATCTCCATTTTCATTTCTATATTGTATATATAGCAAATCAGGAATACATATATATTTTGTGCAAAGAAATGTTCGAACTAATATATCGTAATCATCTGCAACTAATAGTTCTTCTCTATGCCCTCCAAGCATGTGATAGCACTCTTTGGTCCATGCCCGAGGATGATTTGGTAATCCAGCTAAATGAAGTATGGTTGTTCCATTTATTACTGTATTTCTTAATACATTTTGCCATCTGTGCATTTCATGAACCCAGACTCGATAATATACACCATATCCATATCCACAATCCCATCCATACCAATTTGAAATATTGCTTCCGACATATGGTTCAGTGCAATCTCCATATACAAATCCACAATCAGGATGACGTTTAAATGCAGCTACAATTTTTTCTAAGCAATCATGTGTCAATTCATCATCATGATCTACTTCTAATAAGATCTCACCAGTGCATATACCAGCAGCATAGCGTTTTGTGGCACCTATATAACCATTGCGGTGATCTTGCCTATATCTTCTTACACGCGGATCATCCAGAATTAGTAAGTCCTGATTGTAAGTGGTATCATTATCACCAGAATCGTCTACAATTATCCATTCCCAATTTGAGTAGGTTTGATTCAGAAGTGAGTTATATACGCGTTTAATCTTATCCTTAGATTTATATGCGGCTGTAAAAATTGATACTAATGGAACATCAGAAGAAAACTTAGTAATTGGTATTTTTTTATTTTCTGGAAGGAGATCTGTACATTTTAGCCAGCAATAGAATAAATGAGATGGTTGAATATCCTTTATTGAATCATAATGTAGCCAGCGTTTTCTTTCATGATATGGTAATGCATATAGTGTTGTAAACTGGTCTGCATCGCCTCCTATTGAAACATATACACGTGGGGCTTTAGGGTTTATTTTTAAGGTTGTATTTTCTACTTTGTATAATTCAACTTTTATTCCACTTTCAATAATTTCTTTCAACATTTTTTCAAGTTCATCTAATGAAATTTTTCTATCAACAAACATATGGACTGTTAATAATGGAACATCATTAAAGTGCATTTTTATCCTCCTTTTATTTATTAAGTTAAACTTGCCAAGATCTTTTGTGAATTTATAGATATCCAACGTATATTTAGACTTATGTTAATCAAACAAAATTCAATACATTTTTATTAAGACATCTATTTTAAATGATTTGTTTCCAGATTATATAATAATTACTACTTGCTTTTATCAATGTAAAGGGATTCTGTTATATTATTTTGCTTAAGAATTCAATTAATTATATAATATTATATTTTTATGAATAAGTTACAGCATCGTTGTATTTCTTATTAATATTAAACACAAAAATAGTCTATGTATATTTTATTAGGATAATCTTTTATAATTATCTTTCATAAAGTACACAGACTATTCAATTGCGTTATTATAATAATAATCGCATGATATTCTTATATAAGAAAAGTCATATAATTATATTAGATATTTCTGAAGCGTATATACTTAATTGTATTTTTACAGTTATTATTTGTAGCAGATTGAGCCTAGTGTAAACACTACAACAAATTCAATTTTATCTCCACATTTATTTATAGCCTTAAAATGTAAGATATCAGATGGATAACCACAATTAAGCAACTTTTTTAGATTGTGTTTTGGCATAAATATTATACCTGAACTAACTACTTTATAATATCCTAGGCGTCCACAAATAAAAACTTCATCACAAATACATTTTTTATTGCAGCCAGTGTATATTATTTCAAGTGTATCGCAGTTTGAAGAACATATTGCACTAGCTGTGAAATATTGTAATTTGTTTGGATAAACATAAATTATTTTATTTTCATTTCCAATGCTAGCTTCTAGATTACAATTTATTTTCATTACTGGAGCTTCACACTTATTATCACATGATTTATCAGTTTCTTTTTCTTCAATAATCTCTTTTTCTTCAATACCCATAATTTTCCTCCTAGAATTTAGAGTATAACTGTTTATTTCTATAAATTGTTTTTCCTAATTTCATCACTTTATTTATAACTGTTATATTTTATTATATAAACAATTTTTTTAATTGTTACACTTAATCAATCTACTTTGTTATAAACTGCTCATTAGATTTTAATAATTTAATTTAAATTTAGGTTTTTTAACAATAACGTCTACATAAATTACACGAGAATATTGCAACAAAATCATAAGACTCATGACTACACTTATCTGTGGCTGTGAAATGTAAGATATCTTTTTTTTTAGGATCTAATTTGGAATAAGTTTCAGCTATAATCCCAGAGTGCACTATTTTATATACTGCAAGATTTCCACGAATTCCATTATTTGAAGAACATCCATTATATCTAATAGTTACATCTCCACAACATTTTGATACATCAACTGTAAAAAATTGAGATTCGCCTGGAATTAAATAAAGCATTTTATTTATTGTATCGAAATCCACTTTTAGATTACAACTAGCATAAATCTTAGGTTCGCTTCCTTGGCAACAATTGTCGTGTTTTTTATTTTTCTCTTTCTCCCAATTTTCTACATTTTCTTTTTCGTTCAAACAATAGTCACATTCTATATCAAAAAAATCATCAGTTACAAAATTCTCGTCATTACATATTTTTTTAGATTCATTTTTATTGTATGTCTCTTTTTCATTATCCATTCTACTTCCTCCAATTACTGGTATTAATAATTTAGCTTATTCTTTAGAAATTTATAATAAAGTAAAATCTGTGGACACTTATAAAAAAGGATACTTAATTAGGTTCTGTACAGAAAGAGAATAAAAAATATACACCTATTAAAAGAGCACGAAGTGCAATTAATATCAATTCGCCTATTAAAAGAGCATTAAGGCAATTAAAGACTTACTGCATGCAGTCGCCTGCGATTTTTTTATATTCTCTTATATAATAATGTATTAAATATTATTAGAAATGGTACAAAAGGTAATATAAAAACATAATATGTATTAAAATAAAACTTTTTATTACATTGTAGACTAAATTAATTTTAAATTTATAGAATTAATATTTAGTAGCGATTTATTTTCTTTAGTGAAAGGAAGTGGGATTTTGAAGGATAACGAAACTAAAAAAGAAAATTATGAATTTAATGTACATCCTTGTAACTTCAAAGTTAATATTAAAGAAATAAAGCCTTTTTATGTACACTCACGAAATTATATTTTTTTAGACTTACAAGTATTAGATTGTTATAGTGCTAAAAGCCGTTTAAGGATAAAATCATGTCCTCACAATGGTAAGCTATATTCAGTTGAACCCTCTATTCTTGTATATAAGCCAACAGCTGGATTTTGTGGTTATGATTTAATACAAGTACTGATTGAAGATGAGTTTGGTGGAAGACATATAGAAAATATCATAATTCGTGTAATAAATTAAAGAGTGAGATTTTAAATTAATCTCACTCTTTAACTACAAAGATATAAATAAAATTTTATTCATTTGATTCATAATTAGTTATTTCTTTTATTGTATTATCATCATTCATAAAAACAACGGAAGGCTTATATTTTCTAGCTTCATCCTCATTCATTTGTGCGTAAGCTATTATAATAACTTTATCACCAGGTTGTACTAACCTTGCTGCAGCACCATTTAAACAAATAACTCCTGATTCCCTTTTACCCGGAATCACATATGTTTCAAGTCTTGCACCATTATTTATATCAACTATTTGAACTTTTTCGTTTTCTAAGATACCTGCTGCTTCCATTAATGTTTTGTCTATTGTAATGCTTCCTACATAATTTAATTCTGCCTGAGTAACTGTAGCTCTGTGTATTTTTCCTTTTAACATTGTAAGTATCATTAAAATTTCCTCCTGAAAATCTGTTTATTTATCTGTTCATAATAATCAAATTAGTATATATTCCTTTTCGGTATCTTCATAGATACTCTCATTAAATTGAACTTATCTTTTGAAGTATATTCCATATCAGAAATGAAGGTCATGCTTTTGTGGAAGCGTTACATTAGAGGATTTAGCTGTAGATATTTCTTTAGTGGAAGTTGTTCCATTTTTGCTTATCCTGAACTCGTTTCAGGATCATGCAGAAATGGTGCAACTCCTGCTATTAGAAATTCACAGCTTAATCCTCAGTAACCTGAACAAATGCATGATCTTTATTTCGGTGGATTTTACGCATAAGTACATTTTCACCTCAAATATCTATATTATTATATTTCAAATGTAAAATTATCTATTAATCTTGTTTTTCCTATATAAACTGCAATTGGAATCAATACATTTCTCTCAATGATTTCAACGCTTTTTAGTGAATCACTATCTACGATTTCTACATAATCTATTTTTGCTAATGGTTCTGAATTTAGTACCTCTTTTATCGAGTTCTTAATATTATTAGCATTTCTTTCACCTTTTCTTAAGGCATCTTTAGCTATTTCTAAACTTCTACTTAATACTAATGCTGCTTTTCTTTCATCTTTAGAAAGATAAGTATTCCTTGAACTTTTTGCTAGTCCGTCTTCTTCACGGATTATAGGGCAAGCAACTATTTCTACATCAATATTTAAATCTCTAACCATTCTTTTTATAACAGCCACTTGTTGAGCATCTTTTTCTCCAAAATAAGCTTTATCCGGAGTAACTATATTTAAAAATTTTGAAACAACTAAACATACTCCATCGAAATGCCCTGGTCTTTTAGCACCGCAAAGTACACTTGTAAGACCCGATACACTAACACTTGTAGATTTATCTCCATAATACATTTCACTTGGTTCTGGATTGAACACTATTGCTGCGCCTGCATTAATACAAAGTTCCAAATCTTTATTTATGTTTCTTGGGTAACTATCAAAATCTTCATTTGGACCAAATTGTGTTGGATTTACAAATACGCTTACAACGACCTTATCATTTTCTTCAACAGCTCTTTTTATAAGACTCTCATGACCTTCATGCAAAGCTCCCATTGTTGGAACATACCCTACAGAAAGCCCCTCTCTCTTCCATGCCTTAATCAAGCTTCTAAGCTCTTTAATCTCTTTAACTAACATTACTGATCCCCCTTCTCATCCTAATACTAAAATTTAGGTTCATTATCACATAAGTATAAACTTACAGTTGAATATCTATATAGATACTACAATCTTAAACTATACTTAGATCATGAAATATCTTCCAAACAGAAATGAGTAATATACTTTTGTGGAATGTTTCATTGGCAATTTTGATGGATGTGATTCTTTGGCTATAAGTTGTTACAAATGTGCTAGCTCAAAAAGTGAGAATCGAAATTTTATATTTCGTTCTTCGAACTTTCTCTGTGAGCGCTTGTCTTTGATGCTAGCACTTTGGGTGCAACTTTATAGCCTTAGAATCACCCCTCATAATTGCCTAGGAACTGGAACAAAAGTATATTATTAATTTCGTGAGTTATCGCATAAATCTAAGATTTAGTACAATTTCTTTAATTCATTTTCATCTATTTTAAAAGTGTGTTTTTCTTCTGGGAAATCTCCAGCTTGTACTTCTTTAACATAAGAGCTAATGGCCTCTCTCATAACGTTACCTACATTTGCATATTGTTTTACGAATTTTGGCACAAAGTCATTAAACATGCCTAACATATCTTGATAAACTAAAATTTGACCATCGCAATATTTTCCGGCTCCTATTCCTATCGTTGGAATTGAAACTGCATTTGTTATAAGCTCTGCAACTTTTTCTGGAATTCCCTCAAGAACAATTGAAAATGCTCCTGCTTTCTCAATAAGTACAGCATCATCTATAAGCTGTTTTGCCGCTGATTCACTCTTCCCTTGAACTTTAAATCCTCCAAAAGCATTTACTGATTGAGGAGTTAATCCTATGTGTCCCATAACTGGTATTTGAGCATCTACAATAGCTTTAATTTGGGCTGCAACATTCGCACCACCCTCAAGCTTAACAGCATTAGCTCCACCTTCTTTTATTAATCTTCCTGCATTTAAAACTGCTTGTTCGATAGATACATGATATGATAAAAAAGGCATATCACTTACAATAAGAGCATTTTTAGCACCCTTCTTAACAGCTTTTGTATGATAAATGATTTCATCCATAGTAACAGCTAATGTATCGTCTTCACCTTTAATAACCATGCCAAGAGAATCTCCAATTAAAATCCCGTTAACACCACTTTCATCAATGATTTTTGCCATTGAGTAATCATATGCTGTAAGCATACTTAATCTTCTTTTCTCTTCTTTTGCTTGTTTAAAAGTTAATACTGTATTTTTCACTAATTTACGCCTCCTAAAAACTTATAAATTTCCAAATGCTTTTTTGAATTACTTAATACATTTTCTATTTGACTCTTATTTTTCATGTCATAGAAACATTCTTCTATGTTTTCTGTAATATCTGCCTTATTTTTATCTCTCAAAGCCACAAGTTTTAATAGATTAAAAGATAATATCTTATATAAATCTTTATCTTTGTCCTCTAAAACAGAAATATGCTTCTCAATTGTTGTAATATCTCCCCTTGCTATAGGACCTGTTAAAGAATTAACAAACCCTTTTGCATAAATACTATCAATGTTACCCTTTATTAAAGGTTTTAAAGCATTTAAAGCTTCTTCATCATCTAGTCCAAGTTTTTTTAAATAACTCGTTCCTATATCAAGCAAAGATAATGCTAAGTTAGATACAAAAACGCTAGCTAAATGATATGTTGAGGAATCTTCTGCTTTTCTAACAAAGTACTTATTTCCAATAAGCTTAAGTACACTAATAATAGATGAATCTTCTAAAATATCACCTTCAATTGAAAAATATATATCTTCCAATTCTTTTAAGTTTGTTTCTTTACTAGAGAATGCAAATATTGGATGTAGAGAATAAATCATTGCACCAGAATGTTTCGCATTACATAATACATTTGATTTGAGTGAACCACTTGTGTGGCAAATAGATTTGTTATTTAGATCAAATTTTGATAATTCAATATCTATAATTGAAATGATGTCATCAGGAGTTGTAATAAATAATATATCACTATCTTTAATAATATCTTGAATGTTGTTATAAAATTTAGATTTTGTAATATTTGCTGCATCTATGGCATTTAAGTCATCTTTTCCATAAAAGCCGCTTAATTCTATCCCTTTATGAGTAAAGTAGCGTCCTAAACTCACGCCTACCTTCCCTGGGCCAATAAATCCAATTTTAATGGTATCACCTCCATATACGTGTGAGTGATACAACATCCTAATTTCAATCTCATTCATTATAGATATGAGTTGTATTATATATAATTAATGCTAAAAAATTTGGTGTAACTCTTTTTCGATACTACCCACTGATATTCTACCACTATGTTTTGATTTTAACAATGATAAATTTTTTTATTCTTTAGGAATTTATATTCCTGTAAAATCTATGGGTAACTTAAAAAAGGTTGATTGGATAGTTTGAGTATTTAAAAAAGAATAAAAAGAAAATCTTATTCGCCTGCCAAATTTTTCTCACATGCATTCGAAAAGGCAGATGCGTGAAAAAAATCTCCTGCTCCACAGTCGCCCGCGATTTTTTTATTTAAATACAAAAAAAGCAAGATTACTTTTTAATTCTTGCTTTCTCGTATTTTTATAAAAGCTTACATAATTTCCTCTATTGTAATTACATTTTCAAGGCTGTGAAGCTTTAAAATGTACTCTGAATGATTAATTTTTTCAGGTAATGTTAAAGTCATTCTAAGCCCAATTATATGATTGTCAAGCTCTTTAGCTTTCTTAAGTTCTAGATTAGAAATTTTTGTTCCATCTAATTTTATTGCATTCATAAAGTTCGTAACGCCTGCTATATGCTTGAGTTCAGCATATACATCCAATTCGTTAGACTTAGCCCTATAATGTAAATCTGCTTTATGAAGTACTGTTAATACACCTAATAAGAAAAAGCATGAAATAATAGCGCCTTCATAAAAACCAATTCCAATGGCAAGTCCCATACATGCGCAGGCCCAAAGACCAGCTGCAGTTGTAAGGCCTTTAACTTCATTACGCCCAACTACGATAATAGTACCCGCTCCTAAGAATCCAATACCACTTATAACTTGAATTTGGGCGATATTTTAACGTATTTTCTTATATTTTATTCTATCTTGATGCTAGACATAATCAGACTTTAAGCACAATTGGTATTTTATTGTAACTTATTATATCTTAGTGATAAGGGAAAATGCAAGGGAAAAATTTAATAATAAAACAATATAACTTGGTAAAATTTGGTGGTGCTATTAAAATAAATTGGAAATTTTCTTGATTTTCACAACTTGAATTTTTTAAATGTTTCTTGTCCAAATTTAAAAAAGCTCCTTAATTCAAAATAACCCAATGTAGTCCGAATCGCTAAGAAGAGTGGTATGTCTTATTAGTTGTAATGTATATTAATCAATTCTTATTCAACATTGAAAAATCCAACCTAATTTTAATTAAGTGTCGCTAACTCTGCAAACTTTAACATAAATTTTCTCTTCTTGCTTAAAAATTATATATATAACATCTATAATTAAAAATATAGGTATAATCATCATAACATTCCAAATTCTCATCATACTTTGATGTATCTTGCTCATATTTTCTTTGCTTATAGATTGCATCATCTTAGACATAGATCCATATCCGTTATTTTGCATTGTATCAATATCATATTTTCATAATCTGTTTCACTTATGTTAGCCATTAACTCTTTCATAGAATTAAAATCTCTATTTTCCATAGCCTTTGCTTCATTATATATTACTCCTTTAATTATATTATCTTTATGCATTGATTTTATTGCTTAAGTATGGAAGAAGTATGAAGATAGCACATTTCTGATAGATTTTTATATTCACAACTAATAAAAGGTTCAAGTGCTGTTTTTTTATCAATACTTGAACCTTTTGAATATTACATTTTTTCACTTCAGCATATTTATAATAATTGATAAAATCTTTATGCTACACAAACTATCTTATCCCACATCTGCATTTTATTGATATCTTTCTTCCTTCTTCGTAAACATAACCATTAAAGTATTTGCACTTCTCACAATTTTTTATATCTTCAAGTCTTAAATCATGGTCTTCCAGTGGAGATCTTGGTCATTTGTAGACCATACCGCTCCATGCCCCTCCCATTTTTGTCCATTTTATTTTCTTTAATATATCTCTGAAAATATTAAGAGTTTGGGGATTTACTTGATACTTATATTGAGCTATAACTTTACTATGAGTCTTTTTATCTATTTGGTACTTATGTGGAACTGGATTAATTAATATATTATTTGTCGCTAATTCTTCAAGAAACGTTGTGATTGCATTTGATACATTCATACAATTTTGCAAGTGATTTTTTAAATTGCTTAAGTCTTGTTTAGAATTATATGTATTGTCGAACCAAAATTCAATATCATCAACGGTTACTTCTTTTTTATATTTTTTATTAATGAATTTATCCCACACTATTAATCTCCAATAAGTTTTTATAGTGTAATATCTAAATATGAATAAATCCTTTTTAGAGCTTTTAAGTATATCAAGGAAGATTGTTTATATCTACCTTATATTTTAATTGCAATCTTTCAAGTTCCAATTCTTCAAATGATCGTTTTTCAGTTCTTTTGATAACTTTTCTTTGCGTTTTTTTAGCTGAAAGCCTATCATTAATACTCTTTATTTTACTCTCTTCCAACCTATTAAAAATCCATCTTTTATTATCAGTATTGTTAATAATCTTATTGGCCAATTCCTCTTTGCTTAACTGAAATATTTCATCTTTGTCCAAATATATTTCAACTGTAGAAATATTACTTTTAATTATTTTATTCTTTTTCTCTTCATCTACTTTATGTGTTACTGCAACCTCAATTATTAATGGAACATCATTTTTAAAAATTATTATATCAGGTTTAAAATCAAAATTTGACAGATATTTTTCTAATTCTATTTTATAAAAATAATGCTCTATTCATATCTAGAAACAATAACCGAGTTACTACTAAAACTATATAAAATATTGTGAAAATATATTATTTCTTCTGGACTTGATTCAAAATGTGTATCAACACATAAATTACGTCTGACTTCCCAAATACTAATACTTCTGGACCAGTTCCTCCCCCTGCATTAATATGAATCTCAACATAAAGTTTTATATATTTTGTATTTGCTATTTCATTAGCTTGATCTGCTCTTTCATAGCAATCTTCACAGCTATAGCTATTACTCTTATCAATTCTAAGTAAGTTGACTCCATAACCTTTCTGCTTCAAATACTCTGCAACTAAAGCTCCTATGGCTCTGGTACAATTGCTCTCATCAAGCCTGTCAACAACCCCACATCCAATATTACCACTAGCAGTATGACCTACAGCTATTATAAAATTTATCATTTTACACATCCCCCCTACAATCTTTAATTTTTTTATATTTACATATAAGTTATATGTAATCTAGCCATATATACTCTATATAGAGGTAAATTAAATACAAAACACAATATATGTAAAATAATTACTTTAATTCATAACTCTTATATTGAAGATGGAGGTTTATATGGATTTTGATTATGTTGAAACTTTAGTTACGAGATGTAAGAACAATGATGAAGAAGCAAAAGAAAAATTAGCTTATGAGTTTAAGCCTTTAATTTATAATATCTCTAAAAGAACTTTCATTGATGGGTATAATGCCCATGATATTATCCAGGAATGCTACCATTCACTTTTTAAATCTGTTTCAAGGTACAGTTCAGAAAAGCATAGATTCGTTGCCTATGCTACTAATGCTATTAAAAATAATATGAATGATTTAATAAAAAGAACTAAAACCAGAAGATCTACTGAGGGTAGTGATACATTAGGATTACATGATGATGTAGAAAATGATTTTCCAGAACTTGAAATCTCAACTGAAACTTCATTATGTGAACTGTGTGACTATGAGGATTTAAAATTAGCCCTTAAGAATTTAAATGAAGAGGAACTTGAACTTATAGATTTTGTATTCTACAAAAATTACACTGTAAAAGAATATGCTTATTTAAAAAATATGTGTTACTCTACTGCTATTCAAAGAAAGAAAAACATATTAATGAAAATCCTTAATAATATTTCATTGTATTATTAAAGAGAAACGTCTAACAGCTCTAAGGTTAATCCTTGGAGCTGTTATCTTTATATAATACAAATATTTCATTTACCTATTCAAAACTAAAATTGTTAACAACCTCTGTAGTTTTCTCTATATAACTATCAGCAACTTTATCTATTCCATCACAAATATATTTCAAGCTACATCCTTGGCATTTATCTAATATCCCTTCCTCTAACAAAGAACATTTTAAATCATCCTGAAAGGTAGAATTTCTAATTGCTAAAGCTATTTGCTTTTTATCAAAAACCTCTCCTTCTTCCGAATTAAGTTTAATCTCATCTCTAATCATTTTTACAACACACTCCAATAATTTATCTACAGCTTTAAAATTTAATAACTGCTATTATTGATATATGTTTTATACCGTAACATAACATTAAAATCATGATTAAATTTGTATTTCTACTCTCCTAATCCGCATGTTACAAGCAAATTCTAATATTCTTAAGTTCTAATATTCTTAAGTTCTAAAAAATATATATTCCTAAATTCTTTAGAATTTTAGAATCTCTAATAAATAACCATATATCTTTTACGAGGATACATAAAAATACTGCTAAGGAGGGTATATAATTTATGGCTAGAAGAAAAACATCAAAGGTTCCTAAAAATGATTTTGAATATGATGAAGGTGAAGTATATGGATTTACTAGCGAAGCTCCTATAGCTGGTGACTGCATTTCTTCATTCTCTTTTGATGATGATTTTAATACTGATACTATTCAAACTAATTCTAAATGTAGTTCTAATAGTGGCAGTGCTATTCAAGAATCTCATATATCTAATGCTCAAGTTAATACTGCTTCAGATACTGGTAGCAACGTTCAAAATGAAATAACTAACTCCACAGAAATGAAAAACACTTTAAATTCTACGAAATACATCTTTGATAATAGAAGGACTCCTCTTCCTAATGGTGCCACTCCTGCTATTGATGGGGAAACTCCAAGTATCAAAAGAAGCTACACCCTTAGAAGCTCTACCATAAGAAAAATAAATGAATTAAAGAGCATACATCCAGATATTAATGTATGTGTCAGTACAATAGTTGATATTGCTATAAATTATTATCATAATCACATTGCAAACGAAGGCGGAACACAGTAATTTAATTTATTTTCTATTCTAATTTCAGATAATTATTTATTTTCTAAATATGAACTAATATATTTTATTTCATATATCCCTTATAGGAGGTGATGGATTTATGGAAGTAAATGAATTAATTAACCTTATTGTTAACAATGGGTTTCCCGTGGCAGTGTCTGCATATTTGCTAATACGCTTAGAGAAACAAATTGTTAGCTTAGCAAGTTCAATTAATAAGTTAAATACCATAATATCAGCTAAACTTGGTGTTGCTATCGATACAGATAATTCTACTGATGATTCTCATAAAGTGGCATGAGTAAAAAGGCGATAAACATTGATTATTAGTGTTTATCGCCTTTAAATTTATTTGTATTAGAACACCGAAACTAAGTAGTTTAATTTGAATTTAAATTATAAAATGATACAAAGTTTACAAGAACACAAAGAGCTCAACTATAAATTGGAATTTATCTTTTAGTTAATTATAGCATATTTTGCAAATATAATAGTATTGAATTTTCAAGAACAATATTTTCATTAATTGCTACATTATTTGATTAAGACGTTTTAGTATATAAAATACTAGAAAAAGTTTCTAGATATACTAATACAATGATGAGTGTGATTTTTCATTGTTATTTATGGCTGTAATAATAAAAGGGGAAACCTTCATTATATGTGAAAATATGATATTCCCATACGTGAATGTGGCAAATATTTAACATTAATATTTTCTCCTACTCTAAAATCATATGATGGCTGATTAAAAAAAGTAATAGTTATATCTTCATTTTTAATATTATCATGCATAGTAAGTTCTGTTTCCATTGTTGTTCTATACTTTAAATTTGTACGTTTCAATTCGGCTGATACAACTGGGCCATTAATCTCGCTATAAGATCTCGTTATCATTGTATATATATCCATGTCTAAAGGTAATGCTAAATTTATAAAAATCAAGCCAAATCCTAGGGCGAATCCAATAAAAGCTATAATTCCTATGGCCTTTTGATCTATGTCAGTATTAAATAGTATTAATATACTTAAAATTAATGCAGCTATAAGGAAAGTTAGGATAGATGCATAATTAGTCATTATAAAATAAAGCCAATACTTTGTTACATTTCCAACAAAATAAGTAGCTACTGCACATGTACAAACTAAAAGAGTAATTATAATAAAACTATATGATATAATTTTTGATTTTCCTAATTTTCTTATATTTTTTTTCATACTTTTACTCCAAATCTAAATTATTATCTCATAATTATAACTTATTTTATTATATCAGGTAGAGTATATATTTCCTAATAAATGGATAGATTGTAATTTTTGAAGAAGAGCTCGGAAGACTGCTTATGTAAACAATTGGTTTTAATGATGCTTATGAAAATTTCTATATAAATGAGTAGCATGCATATTACCCCTATGTATGTTACTATTTGTTATACTTGCATTGTTTTTAGGTTGTACATCATTAAATAGAAGAACGTATCAACGGTTGATAGGCCTTTTAAGTATAACCACTCCTTAAATAATTTTCATTTTAATTTTGTAAATATGATCTATTCTCCCAATGCAAATTTATTATTTGTAAGATTTAGTTTAAAGTTTGAAAACTAAATATTATACTCAGAATGTGCTATTTTTTCTTAAGTATCAGATGATGAAAAGAGGCAACTGCTTTAAATTCATCTCTTTCACAAACATTCTGCTCCATGGCAATCATTTGTTTCTGCCATTTTTCATCTTTTTGTATATCTTGATTTTGTTGTAAATCCCAAAATGTTCTCATTCCTAATATTTTTTCTATTTCAAAATCATTTGACCACTTTAGAATTTCCATATCATCATAGTAGTGAATATCTCCAAACTTTTCTGTCTTTCCATTCTTTCCTTCTAATAATTCATTAGCATGCTCAAAATTATTTAATAAAACAACCATCTGCATAATTCTTCCTACTCTATTATGTTTCAATATAGAAAGCACTCCATCTTTTTTTAGAATCCTTGCAAATTCCTTAGCAATGTCTTCTCTTTGTAGAGCATATTCAAAAACATTATGACATAATATAACATCAAATGATTCATCTTCAAATTCTTTCAGAGCCTGCATATCTCCATGTATTTGAGTATAGTCATTATCCGTAATTCTTTCTGAAAGCATTTTATTATCTGGTTCAATTGCAACAACTTCATTGTCCCTTGCAAAATGTGAAGCTGTTATTCCCATTCCACTTCCAAAATCCAATATTTTTTTATTATGTATAAAACTTAACTGATTCCATGTTATTTGCTTTTGCAATAATTCCCATACTGGAATACTTGTACTATCCATTTGTATCTTCCCCCACAAATTATAATTTACCTTTTGGTTAATTATAACACATTTGAATATATACTATTGTCTAACTAAATCTTAATCTATCATTATACTGACACAATAATACACTATAATAAAGTTATAAGATTGATAAAACTTTTTTTCATAAATATTTACCCTATTATAAAGAAGCAACATTCATATTCCCCTATGAAATGTTGCTTTTTCTTTATGTTCTATACTTTTAAATTATTATTCTTATTAAAAAAGGAATATATTAATATACTTCAAGCAAAAGAAAATCTATGTATTAAAGAATTTCATTTAATATAACTCTTACCTCTCCTATATTCTTTTCAGCTTGAACTAATTAATATCTTCTTATTATGCTCGTTACACTCGTAAGTTAATGTTTTTCTCATCCATCCTGCTTACTTTAGATTCACTTTTAAACTTTAAGTCCAGAAAGAGTCAATCCTTAATACCAATACGCTCTGCTCTATTGGCATTACATTGACACTTTCTTCATCAATTTCTCTAAGTGTAGAGGCAGGATTAAAGGCTAAGCCTTAAATCCCATAAAGTAATTCTCTCAAAATCAAACCGCAATTGATAAAATTGTTTAACCCAATCTGGGTAGTTCAAATACTCCATTTTCATACAAATTTGCTTTAATGTCCTTTTTCCTACCCTTCTATCAAGAACAGCAAGAACTTTTATAATATAATTATCTGATTCAAGCGCATCTTGAATTGATAAATGAAAAAACTTCTGAACAGCTTCAAGAAAATCCATATCATAATATGTACAATTTTTATCCCAGTCTGATTTTAAAGTATCTTCAGCTTCTTTATAGGAGCTAGCAAGATTATTTCTAGTAATCTGTGAAACTGCATATTCCTGTCTATACATTTCAATCCAAGAAAAGCAAACTAGTTCTTTTCCTTCAAGCCTTATAGCTGCCCTTCCATAAGCATCATGCACTTTATGATAACGAGTGAGAAAATATGTTATTCTATTTTTCAAAGGATCACACAGTGATTCTTCCAACCTTCCTTTTATTCCCGACCATGATTTATAATGTTCCAACCCCAAAATCTCCTCGCTATATTTAAAATTTTCGCTTAGTAAATTATAACATATTTACTAATATCATAGTATTTTGTGCATCAAATCTACAAACTATTTTCACTAATCTAGATATTATTCTAAATTTTAATCAACAAGGCACCGTCAATGTGCATGCTTTTCTGCCTGTCATTTTTAGTAATGAGTGCCATTGAAGCGCAAGAAACCGAATCACTAAAAATAATTTCTTCTTTAATATTTTTTCTATTATTTTTAGTAATTGGATTTCTGTAGCGGAAATAGGGCCATTACTAATAGGACTAGCAGGTAAGCATGTACATTGTGGACCTGCCCTCACCTTCCAATTATGCTTTCTATGGTTCATAGGATTTGAGGCGCAGCCTTTAATCCTATCACTGCATCTAAATTAACTGCTGAAGAAAGTGTCAATGTAATTCCAGTTGAGCAAAGCTCCTTGGTATTACGTATTGACTCTTTCTGGAGTTAAAATTCAGAAGTAAATTTAAATAATCGTCATAAGAAAATTAAAACATTATCTTTCTCTTCCCATTCTCACGTTTTACAAAAAAACTTTATCTGCGCATGCAATATTATCTCAATTAGCACAATACACTACAAACCATCGTAACACCTTCTACTTCATCTGCAGCAAGAAACTCTAATACAGCAAAGAAGGCATGTACATTTAGCTAAATAACGTTTCCCGAAGTGTCCCTGCTGAAATTAAGAAATAAACCTTAATTTTTTAAAATCTTTATAAACACAAAAATACATAAAAATTCATGACCTTTAATATTTTAGCTTGGGCATTCTCGGGACAACGACTTATTTAGCGAAGTGTGCCTGCCTTCTTGCGCCCATCGGGTACCCAAATAAAGGACTAGTCTAATGCATAATAGCTCTTAGTATATAGGAGGTTGAAGCTTGCCATAAAACTCCGATATGCTTAGAGACATATGCTAATGACCTGTCCTTTTTTGGGTGATGGATAAAGCGCCGAAATAATTTCTTATATTATTATCTTATACTATAGTTAATAAGTATATAGTAGTAACTAATTACTTACGTAGAAAAATAACAAAAACTATGGAGTGGTGCAGCCTCAAAGGAGCACGCAGTGCTCCTTAATAAATGTATTCCTTGCTGCCGCAGGCCATAAAAACAACAAGAAGTGCAAGCTATAATACTATACTTTTAGGTAACATATACAATGGTAATGTAACTTACTCAAAAATACCTAGCGGTCTTATTATAGCTTGCACTTCTTTTCATTTGTCTGATCATAAGCGAGTTAAAATTAAGGTAATAGGCTAGAATCTGCAGCTGGGCCTATACAATATCAACATACGTTTATATAAATATTGTAGGAATAATAACAAGATTGTCTATTACTTCCTTATAAAGCAGTTGATACATATGATAACTGGCTTAATCCTATGAAAAACAGCATTTACACTAATAAGTTTATATTCATATGTTTTTTTACTTTTAGAAAACTTCTACTTAGGTAGTTCATCTACATATTTTTTCAACTGTCCAAACTCCACCGGAATATAATTCCATCGTTCTACACTAACACACGCTGACTGTTCTGTAACAGTTGGATACATATCAGTTCCATGAACATGCCCATACAAATAGAAAAATGGAGTTGAAGAATTAATATACTGTGGAGGCTGATGCTGCATTACTATAAACTCGTTATAGATAATTGAATATTTATATACTTCCTCAAACCCGCATTCCATCCATTCCCTTAAGGTTAGATAGCTATCATGATTACCCATAATGAGTATCTTTTTACCGTTCAACTGCTTAATAATTTCCTGCATTTTCAATAATGGATAGGAACCAACATCTCCAAGATGAAATACCACATCATCTTCATGCACTACGCTATTCCATAATGTAATCATCTTCTCATCCATATCTTCAACACTTGAAAATGGACGGTTTTCATATGTTATAATATTTGTATCTCCAAAATGCGTATCCGCTATCATAAACGTTTCTGACATATTATAAACCTCACTAAAAACAATTTAATATATTTTACAATATATATATTCTTTATTTTTTAAAACCTATGATTTTCATTTTTTACTTGAATATGTTTATTAAGTATTTATATTATTTTGGGTGTATTTTAAGATTAACATAATTTAAAAAGTTTCCTCTTTCTTCTGTTGAAATAAAAGCTTCTTTAGGTATCCAAATGACTGACTGTGTATTTATTAAAATATAGATATATTCATCAGTTTCTTCTACTTTCTTTATCTCTTCATACTCGATCTCCAATTGCTTTGCTGCTCTTGTCCAAATCAATTTATCATCATTAAAAACAATGTTAACATCTGCGTCAACATATTTTTCGGAATTTTTTCCTCCAATTCTTTTAAGCGAGCTTCTACCTATCGTCTCTGCAAAATCAAATCCTATTTTATTTAGAATAAAAAATCCTATCATAACTCCTAATGTCATTATTAATGCTGTAAATGCAAAACTTAATAAACTAATGTTAACATGGTTTGTTCTTCCAGACAATAAAATACCACTGTGAAAAGCAATAACACATGCTACTACTTCTATAATAAGAATAATTTTAATTATTTTTCTAACTTCCAATTTTCGTTCTTTGGTATTCCTTATGTCAAAAATATACATATCAGCATCTTTACAATATTTCTTTTTTTCTCTAAATTCTATTTCCATTTTTATATTCCCCACTCATAGCATAAACTTTTTTAACCCTTAGCTTTTACTTGTTTTACAAACATTATTTTTATTCATTATAATTCATTTTGTGTTTATATAATTCTCTCATTTTATGTGTTTCTATATCTGCCAATCTAGTAGGTATTGGAATATGACTCTCTTTAGTTACCAAACTCTTTATAACTTTAGTTGATGTTTCTAAATCTATATGATTACCAATAGATATAAAAATAGGTTTTATATCCTTATGTGTTCTTAATACTCTCCCATAAATTTCGCCATTTATTGTTATATCTGTATATGAGCCTTCTATGTTTTCAGGCATTTCGAAATCTGTATTATCTATTTTATAATAACTTTTAGCAACACCAATTGTAGGCTTATTTAAATATATTCCTGCATGAGTAGCTATTCCCATATGACGAGGATGCAAGTATCCATTTCCATCAAATACATATAAATCAGGATTTACTTGCAACTTTTTAACCGCTTCTAACACCAATGGAAGTTCTCTAAATGCAAGACATCCTGGAATATATGGAAAAACAATCTTCCCACTGTACTCAGCTTTTTCAATAATTTCTTTTGTCTTATAATCAACCACTACAGCACAGCAAACAGCATATTCTATATCTTCCTTGTTCCAATACGCCAAATCTATTCCAGCAATATATCTAATATTAGCGCAATTTAATTTTTCTATGTTAATTTTACTCATTAATGATTCTTGAATTTTATAGCATGATTTTTCATCTAAGTTTTCAGTATTCATTTTCACAATTTCACCTTTATACTTTTTCAATATTTATTTTTATATACTAAATATTATTATTTTTTTCTCTACTCTCTCGAATTTTCATATGTTTTAATTCAGTAGCTGTCGGCTCTTTTTTTTCTTCTATTAATCGTCCTGCTATATTATATTTTCTATACTTAATTCGAATACCCAATCTATTCTCGCCCTCTTCAATAAGTATATTTTCTTCATTCCACATCTTGTATACTCCATCTGCTACACTATCTTTCTTATACACTACACTTCGTACATTTCCATTCAAATGGAAATGTACATGTTCTCCATCTATATATCCATCTCTATAATAAGCATATCCACTAATTTGATTTTCACTAACACTTTCATAAACTAGTCCTGTATAACCTTTTTCAGATTCTGGTTCAATTAATTTATCTGTAAACATTTCTGATTCTAATTTATCGTAATCAATACCATTCTCTATTACATATTTCATATCTAAAATTTTATTTTTCATTAAGTAAATCCTCCAATCTAACTGGCATTTGTTTTTCACTTACTAACATATCAGGATTTATAGTTGCTCCATCCGTAATATACTGACAATGTATACAACGTGGCATAGGCATTCCCGGTTCAGGTAGTGTTTTTTTATAAACTTTTAAATTTTGTACTGAAATATAATATATGCTTTCCAATTACTTATGCCTTGACGCAAAATATCATGAACTATTTACAGAATAACACACTGTATTTACTTGTCTAAATATAATATTTCTAACTCTGTTAAAATATTTTCTATTTTGCAATCATAAAATCCTGATCCATTCAAATTATTAAATTCTACAATTTTATAACAATCATTAACATAAGCTATATCCATTACACATGAGTTATTGGGGATCCATATATTGATTATTGACTCAGCAAATTTTAATAATTCTATATTTTTATCATTGTTCAATGTAAATAATTTATTATCCATTTTATATAAAGTAGCACTTATTACTTTTTTATCAATAATAAAACATCTATATTCTTTTTCTATATTTTTAATAGGCTTTGAAATTAATATTTCAATATTTTTATCAGCTAGCTTACAAATTTCTGATAATGAGAACACACCACCAGTAAATTCTTTTGTATCTGTAATTGGCCTTACGAACATTTCTTGTTTGATATTTAAATTAGTTAACTTGGAACTATTTATGATTAATCCATTATTATTCAATAAATGGTCATTTAAGTAATTTTCCCAAGCTCTGAAATCAAAATTATCATTAAGAAATGACCCTATCTTCCATCCTGATTTACATGCTAATTTAGATAACATCGTTCCCCCAAATACAAAAATATCATTTCTTCCATTAAGAGAAATATATAAATTATTTTCCGTAAAATCTACGTACGGTGTAACATAATAATATTCTAAGTCCTTTTTCTTTATTGCTTCAATTAGATTTTGTTCATTTCTATTACTATAAAAATTTGATTGAATTAAATATAACATGCTCTTCCTTTCACAATTTCCATAATCAATTTTTTTCTTTGTTATTGTTTTGAATCTAAAAAAGGCTAACATATAACTAAATACTTAATATTAGTCACTATTTCTTCACACTAGATTATACGAAAATATTTTATTTCCAATCTATACTTGTATATTTTTTTTAGAGTTCTAAAAAATACTTCTCATTTTATAATTTAGATTCTAATAATCTTACTATTTCATTTTGACCTTTTTTATGAGCTAAAGTTAATGCATCCATGTTTCTCATAAATGGATTGTTGTATTTAATCTTTGTATCTATCACTTTTTCACTTAGTAATTTTGCAATATCTACATATACTTCATATATCACCCTAAATAATGGATTATTCCGAGGATTTCTTACATTCATTTGAACACCGTATGATATTAAATATTTAACAATTTCAATTTTTCCTTCTGATACTGCAATATAAAGCCAATTACTATAATCTATGATCATATTTACTTTCTCTGGATCAGAACCAATTAACGCAACGATATTTTTTAAATTTACTTTCGTAATGTTATTGTGAATATAATAATATCTTTAATTAATGAGAGTGTGCACTCATTCGCAATATTACCTCTTTCATTATCTAATCTACAGTAATTAATATCATAATACCCATTTACTTTTTCGAGAACAATAGTCCTTCGTTAAAATTATTTAACTTTGACTTCTATTGCTACACCATTTTATATACATTCCAATCACTTCTGCCTTTAAAGCAAAATATCATGATTACCCATAATAGTTATCTTTTTCCCGTTCAACTTCTTAATAATCCAACGCATTTTCAATAATAGATACATCTATTGTTAAGCTTAATTATAGTGTTTAACGTCTTATTTCTTTTCATTAGTTATAATATCCCCGCTATGTAACTGCCCTACATTAATATTGGCCAAAAGAATACCAACCGCATATCCTGCTGGTGCTATATTAATACTACCCTCCACTGGATTTTCAATTTTCATAACCTTAGATTGTAGCCTGTTTCCTTTGGCATCTATAATATCCACATCATCACCAACTCTGATATCTGCACCTTCTACTACACCAGCTGCTATGCATCCTACATTTCTAATTACAAATATATCTCTAATATAAACAGTATAAATACTAGATTTATCTTGTGATTGTGAGTCTGATTTATTTAAACAACTAATCTTACATACCTCCTCGCTTCCGATACTTTAAACTCTTCTTTCATTTGCAAATTTTTCATTTATTAATCCTTCCTTATAAAGTTACTTTAAACAACTTAAAGTAATTTTATATATCAAGGGTAACACCAAAACAGGCATTAATCATTATACAAATGGTTTACTATTTATCGTACTCTTTAGAAATATTCTTCATTTTTATATTTAGAACGCTGAAATTCCTTGCCTGCCTTATAATCTTTCCAATTTAAAAAACCGCCTTTATATTCACCCAAAAGTCCATTCCATAAATTATCAGAATCCTTAGCCCACATTCCTTGACTAATAAAAAACTTACCCGACTCAGATATGCATATATTATATTCTCCTCTATACAATCTAAATACTGGAATTGTTCTCTCTCCAACTTCTTCATCATAATTTGTATTATATTTACATAAATAATTAATAGCCTCAAGACATGTTGAATGTTCCTCGTAATCCTCTTCTCCAAATGAATCTATATATTTAGGTATAATATTCAACTCTCCAAACTCTTCTAGAAATTTTCTTGCAGCATCAAATACTTCATATCCTGCACTTTCAAGTATTTTAACATAATCTGTTATATCTATTTTTCGATTTTCAAACCATCCTGCTCTTACTAATATTTCTTTTACGTTTGCCTCAAACATATTATTTCACCATTTTTCCTTTCTATTTTTTCTTTCCTATATTATTTAAATCTTTGGTTGTTTTTTTACAATTATTGCATGGTGGAGCATATTCCCCATTATCAGTTCTTACACATTTGAAATTTATATCATCAAATTTAGCACCATTTAAGATTGCTTTTCTAATGCTCCATACTTCTGCACAATTCTCTACATTCCAATCCTGATACGATGGCTGTTGGGTTATTTGACTAAAACGTCCATCTAATTCAGCTTGTCTTTTAGTCTCAGTAATAGAATCTAAAAACTATCCAACTAAACTTCTTGCTTTCTCAAGTTCTTTTAAGATTTCTTCTTTTTCTGACTCCTCAAATCTTGAAATCTTCTCTTCTAAGCCATACTCTATTAATTTAAAAAACTCTTTATACTTTAAATAGGATAGTTCTTCTGGATAACCAGCAAATTCCATGCTTAGTACAACTTCATCCATCTCACATTGTTCAGGATCACTATCTTCATAGGTGCTATAAGTGGCTATCATACAAACGTCATCAAAAACAACCTCCTCTTTTGTTAAAATTACATCTATGCATTTCATTATTCTTGATTTATTAATGAAAATCCCTTTAATAAAATTTTTATTCCATTCATTATCCATAATCTTTTTTTCATTCATAAACATTCTCCTAACTATATATATATTAATCAAAGCTTGTTACTGGATGGAAATTGGTAACTTCTCCATTTCTAAAATATCCCATAAATTTCATTCCATTTGATGCTTCACCACAAATCAAGTATCCATCTAAATATCCATTCTCCATTGCTTCCAAGCCCCACTGATACATTTGTTCATCACTATAAATTGTAGGATTATAGACTGTTTTAGGTTCTTTTATTATCTTATATTCATCTAAAAATCCATTTTTTCCATCGCCTTTAGGTATTTTATATTCTATAGTCTTTAGCCCTTGAAAATCCTTGTCATATACAATATTCTCAGTGCTTATCATCTTATCTATATTTTTGCCTGTTGACTCTAGTTTATTATAAAATTCAAATTCATTATGTGTTCCTGTAACTCCCTTTTTACCACTAATCGGTTTATTTTCAGCAATTAGGTGTGTTTTTGCATTAGACGAAATTGTATGTGGAATTTCACTCATTGGTTTTCCTAACTTCCAGCTAACTTTACCCGCTCCATCATTTAGCAACAACGGATTATTCCCAACAATCATAGCTTCATTACTAGTCATATTAGAATTAAAATTCATCGTTGGTGGATTAATATTTTGTACTCCTGGTAAATTGCTTGTTGTAGGTACAAGTTCACCACTTTCACTTTCTAAAAGATTGCTTGATTTTGAAACTCCCATAACTCCAAATCCACCATTTTTACTTTGATATAAGAAGCCTTTGCCACCATTATTTATAACATTATTAAATGCAGTTTCTCCTTCTTCTCCTGCTACATCTTTTCCTATTGAAAATCCATAAGTATTATTTGATCCTTTAAAAACACCTATAAAATTACTATAGCCTCAAAGAAAGGCGTTTACTGTATGTCTCTAAGATTAAAGTAATATGTGATAAAAGAGTCAATACGTAAAGCATCTACGTATTGACTCTTTCCAAATTTAAAGTTGAAAAATTAATTAAAACTATGTTATTACTTACCCAAATAGACTCGTTTTATCGCTTCTCTTTCTTCTACACTAAGTTTAATATTCATTATTGATATCAAAGAGTTTATTAACTTTTCAAATTCATGTACGATTACAATATAATTATAGAAAACCGATACTGCATTAGAGAATGTACGCCCATTCACAATATTAATTCTTTCATCATTTAATCCACAGTAATTAATATCATAATATCCATTTACTTTTTCTAGAACAATAGCTCCTTTTTTAAAATTATTCAAATTGAAGAACTTTTTATCATATTCTTTTACTAAAATTGATGAAATATTATCTGAGTTTGACTCTGTGCATTGAGTAAGTTCATATTTGATTTTTGAATTTCCTTTTGGACGTTCAAAAATTTTTTTAACTAAAATATACAAACCACAGATTGCTATATCATAATTTCCAAATTCACAGATTTCAAAACTTTCACCTCGTTGCACCTCATACAATGTCCAATCATTCATATGATTCTTCATTTTTACATAATTCTCTTGATCTACTCCATAATTAGTTATGTGATAAATCTCCACTAATTCGTGCTCGTCATTAACTACATAATCTTTACCTAACAAATTCGCTAATTTTTTTATCATTTTATCAAACCTTCCTTAACTAAATCAGTTACATCTTCAAGATAACCTTCATCTATTAATTCATCTATTGAATATAGCTTGCCATTTTCATGATACTTAATAAACTGTCTTGCTCCTCCTCTGCTTCCAAACCATGGTGCTGCCTTACCAGAAGTTACTTCAACACTTTGCGAAACCTTATAAAAATAATGATTGGCAGTCTCACTATGCGGTGCTAATGCTCTTGTATCATATAGATCTGTTGCTGGTGCAAAAAAGTTTCCATATGATTCTCCATATCTATCTACTAACATACCTTCATCTAAAACCTCAGTTCCAGGAAATTCTTCAGCAAATCCATTATTTATTGGCCAATTAAGATTTCCATTAGCTTGATTATAATATAATTCATTATTATATACATCCTTATATTTTAAATATAACCAATCATCTGGCGGATACTTCCAACCACTTATCTTTAGTCGTTCAGTATTTGATATAGTTTCTTTAGATGTCCATTCAACATTACTTTCACCATAAACTTCTTTAAAATAATTATTCCACTCTTCTCCACCTATACAATACTTATTAGATGTTCCTGGATCAGCAAATGGATTATTAGCAATAATATTTTCTTCCTCACTTAATGTATTAGGAAGCTTGCTACTTAAATACATATCAGCGACTCCTGCTGCTGGCAGTGCTTCGGTTCCAACAGTTGCTGCAGTCATGTTTATCATCATTCCAGTTTCCCATAACCCAATAGCCTTGTTCTGATACTCCTGATATGCTTCTTCGTCTCCTCCTAATTCGCCATCTCTTATTCTATTATAGCCTTCTTCATCAATACCTTGCTGTCCATTACTTATTTCATTACAGCCTTCTTCAACTGTTGCTTCTGCTATATCTCCTTCCATAGCTGCACCTTCTAGTCCAACAGCCGTTCCTGCGACTGCTGCTGTTGCTACACCTACTCCTATTGCTGTTGAAATTATTCCACCTTCCATTAAAGCCCCTGCAACTACTAATGCAGCTCCACCTGTAAAAAGTACTGCTGCTGCCATTCCTACTGCTAATGCTGCTAGTCCAAGACCCTTAAGAAGTGTCTTCTCTCCACTTTCTACTCTCGCTTCATTTTTTTGTCCAGCTGTTGATTTCGCTGCAACCGTCTTTGTTTGAATTTCTTTAGGCGCTTCTGAAAATGCTGGTTCTGGCTCAGCTTCAATTGGATAGGCTTTTTTCTCTTTTCCTTCGAAGTGTGCATCTTCAACTTTGAAGCTGACATCTGTGGAATCTATTGTTATTCCTTTTGGTATTCCAGTATTTTTAACCTTTGGATCTGGATAATGGTTTAAACTTACTGCATTACTTCCTACTATTGATATACTATTAGCATTTAAGCTTAGAGAACCTGAGCTTCTAATTGTTATTTTTAGACCACTTTTTATATCAATTCCTGAAGAATCTGTAAGTTTTATACTATTTAGTGTACCACTTTGCGCACTAATTTCAATGCTTCCTGGTGTAAATTCAACTTTTTTGCCATCTTTATTTGACCAAAATTTTGTATCTGGATTAAGACCATCTCCACTGTATGTTGTAAAGCTTACACTAGACTGCGCTTCTTCATTACTCCCAAAATATACTTTTACTCTATCTCCTGCATAAGGCATTGAATACAAAGAATCATTACTTCCAACTATTACTTCATACCAATTATAGATAGCTTCATTATCTATATCTAACTGTACTCTGGCCGCTGTTCCTTGAACTTCAATAACAGTTCCTCCTATAGCAGTTCCTCTTATATTTTCGTTACATATACGTGGTACTTCAATTTGACTAGTATCCAAAATTGTATATGTATTTTTAAGTTCTGAATCCACTAACTTGGATTCACTCTTAACTACTATAAACCTTTGATTGTTTAATACAACTTCACAGCCTATTTCGAGAACTTGTCCAGTTAATATTTTATATTCATATTTCTCTTCAGTAAAACTATCAAAATATTTTATAAACTCATAATCTCCTACATTTAACTCTACTGAATTTCTTACACTTATCCCAAAATATAATCTAGGTAAATTAAACAAGTCTTCTGGAACAATAACCAGGCCTAAGCGTGATGCCATACGCTTTAAAAATTCAAAATCTGTTTCATTATACTGTATAATGAGGCTTTCTACATTTTGACCAGCTTTATCATCTGAAATAAAACCACTTTGTACATAGTCATTTTTTACTATATTTAAAATATCATCATAAGTTATGTTAATTTGGTTAAAAGATCTTTTCTTTAATTTTTGATCCATAAGATAGGAAGCAGATTTAGCCTCTATTATTACATAATAAGACCTTTTGTATTCTTTTATCTCTACATCAACGATAATTCCTCCAAAAAGCTTTTCTGCTATTCCTTCTCCATACTTTAAGTTTATTTCAGCTCCATATTGTATTTTATCTAAATAAGTATCTTTTTCTTTTTCATCTATAATCCCTACTATAGTTAATTCGGTATGTTTGTTTATTTCTCTTTTAATCTCAATATCTATAATATGCTGCAGAGAAATATCTCCCTGTATACTTAACTGATTGAGATTCAAATAATTAGACTCTTCCATTTTATTCTCCTCTCTATGGCCTAAGCTATAATATTTTCAAATTCTATACCCTCACTAGTTCTTCCTATTTAGGTGTTTGCTCATGATGTTCAATTGATATTTCTCCACCATATTTGCAATGAGTTACACAATTATCTGTTAACCCTGGTGCATTTTCAACAAGATCATTATCTTGTCCCCCCTGCCAGGGACCAAGTATCTTTGCTTTGCAACGCCAAACCTGATTTCCTTTACTATCATAACCTTTTTCTCTAGTATCTCCACCGCAGGTTTTATTGCAAAATCCGAAATGAGTGATGTTTTCACCTTCTTTATAATCATTTATGTTGAGCTTAGGCTGTCCTGCTGCGTAAACTCCATGAGAAACTGGAATCATAATTCTGCTTTTCATGCTTCCGCAGGAACACTTAAGTATGGCTCCTCTAATTACATATACTTTTGCCATGCTATCCCTCCTTAATCCGTCTCTACCATTTCATAATTTAGTCCAATAACATTTCTTCTAAGTAAACTTTCACAAACTGATAAATTTAAAATCAATACCTTTTTTACGTAAATGGAGCTACTATTTTTAACCATCGAAACTAAAAACATGGACTCATTTTCTATCTTTTCCTTGATTAATACTAAGTTTTTTATTGATAAATCAACACCTAGTATTGCTTTATCACTTACACATTCTATTAGAGGTAAATTTAAAGTCCAGTAGATTTCCTGAGTCTCTTCTTTTTGATCTATAAATACAACACGATTATTTATTATATTTTCTTTGTACTTTGCAAAGATTGTTTTTAATTTATGCGATATTAATACATAGTTTCTGCCTATTATTAAATCTGTAAAGCTTTCTTTTTTACTGTCATAATTTAATATTGTAGTTTTGTTATATTCATTATTCTTATTAATTTCATTAATATATTTACTCATTTGATCTTTATATAAATCAGAATTATGGGTTACTTTAAAAAACATTCTTTTATTCCCCCTAACCTAACTTAATACTGTTAAGCTGTTCATCACTTAAGTTAATACTACTTAACTGATTTTTATTAAACTTTGCATCTTTTAAATCTGCATTTGTAAACTCTACATAATTTAATATACATTCTCTAAAATCTGCTTGCTTTAACCCACATTCTGTAAAGTCAACCTTTTCTATAGAAGAATGCCTAAAGTCACTTCCATTTAATATTGACTTTTTAAAAGAAGAATCTTCTATTTTGGAATTTAAAAATTGTGTTCCTAAAACTCCTGTTAATATAGTTTTACTTCTATCATATATATTAGTTGAATAAACTTTTTGAAACCTTACCTTCTTAATATTTGAATTATAAAAAAATGCATCATGTAAAATGCTTCCTTCAAAACTGACACTATTTAAGGAGCAATTTTTAAAGCTGGTTTGAGCTAAAGCACATTTTTCTAATTTGATATTTTCAAAAATACTTTCATCAAAAACATTTCCAATTAAATCATGAAATCTATATTCTTTGTCCTTAAAATATAGATTTTTAAAACATCTTCCTCTTAAAGTTTTCATTTGATCTATATAAGTTAGAGAGATTTTTAAATCTTCATAAGTATTGCTATCGCTGTATATTATCAAGCCTTTATCTCTGTATTCTCCAGCTGCAATATAAAATTTTTCTTCTTTATTAATTTCTTTAAATTTATTATTTTTAACAATATCACCTAAAGCGTACCTTGCTAATTCAATAAAATAGTATGTTGTTATTCCCAATTGCTCTAAAACTAATTTTTCAATTTTATCATTCAGATATTTCTTGACGTATTTTTTAGTGTCCATCTTTAAATATTCTTCTAAAATATGAAATTCATCAAATATTGTTCCTAATTCAAAAGTATAAGTAATTGGCTTCTCATCAAATAACCAGTTTTCATTAAAAGCTTCTACAATACAATTTATACTGCTAGTTTTAAAACCTGTTCTTAATAGTGAAATGTTAATAGCTTGTATTTTTTCTTTATTTCCTGCTTCCTGATTACTTATAATTTTTTCAAACAGTTTATCAAATCCATCTGCTATTTCATTAGCTAAAATATCTTTGCTTATAAATATATTTTCCTGTAACTTTTCTTTATGTTTTTCTATTATATCCTCATATTTTTCTATTAAATTTTCCATACGTTACCTCTCATTTACTGTGACCTGCTTACCTGTAACAGTAACATTGTCATCAATATTAATTTCACTGCCTCCGTCTCCACCTGCTATATGAATTGATCCTGCAGACAGCTCGATAGTTGAACCTGAAATTGAAATATCTTCACCAGCAGTAATATTTATTGATGAGTCAGAGTAAATCTCAATCCCCTCTTTATCATCCAATTTTATATATAAACTTTCACCATTCGATATAATGTAAATTCCCCCTGGAGTCAATTGAATTTCTTTTCCATGTATTGTGCTCATATAACGGATATTTGGATCAGGCTGAGTTGGATTTATAGGAACTGCCTGAGTAACAACAGCATTTTCCTCTTTGTTGTCTCCAAAATATAATCTTGCCCTGTCACCAATTTCAGGCATAAAATACCAGCCTACATTGTTGGGAGAAGATGATATACTTGAAAAATGAAATTCACATGCTTCATCTATGCTTTGAGTCTCATCAATGTCTAAATGAATCCATACATTGTGACCCTGTACATTTATAATTTCTCCTTCAATTGAAGTTCCAACAATTTTTTCATTATATACTGTAGGCATGCTTACTCCATTTTTAGTTTTTAACACGTATTCAAAACATACCTGTGAATTTTTTAGCGAAATCTCTACCTCTGAAACAAAAAATCTCATTCCTTTAAAAACAACTTGTCTTCCAAGCTGCAAGATGCACTCACCTTTAACCTTATAATATTTATAATCATATTCTGATACATCACTTTTATAATTTTCCTGCATAATTTTATAGTCATTGAAATTCTTTTCTATATTCCATTCATAAATATTTTCCGTTATGTCTTCCATTTCGCTAAGTTCATCAGGCCCTACTTGTATTCTTATTCCTTCAAGATTAATAGCATTATATAGTCCACAGTTAAAAGTGGACGCTATTCTCTTTAGAAACTGCCAGTCAGTTTCCTGATACTCAATATATGGCTTATTAATAGTACTTGCTGACATTGCTTCATCTTCTATTTTTATTATTTTTCCAGTATATTCTTCAGTAATTTTATTAATCAGATCTGAATATTGCATGTCCTTATTCTGGAATGAACGGCTTTTATAAACTATATCTAATAAATAACTATAAGAAATACCTTTCATGTATATATACCCAACAGAATTTCTGAAATTAAGATTTAATTCATATACTAGGCCTTGAAAAATTTCAACTTCTGTATTTTCATCACATAATACTAACTTCATTGGCTCCAGTGAGCATATATTTCCATATGCATTTATCTGCTCTTCTGAAATAATTCCTTCTAATATAAGCGTCCCATGCTCATTAATCGAATTTACAATTTTCAATTTCTTCAATACTACTAATGAAAATTCTTGGTTCTTTACAAATAGCCTTGCTTTAATTGCATCTCCCTCAAAAAACATTATTCTCTCTCCCTTTCATCACTGAATACTTCCAAGCACTCCATGATTCCTTTTCCGACAGAATCCCACTCATTTATTCTGTCTCCCATACAATTGAAATTAATCATGATAGTACTACTCTCTATTACAAGATAAAATATAAAATTGTAACTTTTAATATCATCCACTGGGTTTAAAAAAGATACATAAGTTATCTTATATTTATCCTTTATTTTCACACCCTCCTCTACCCACTTTAAAGGTAGACCTGCATACTTTTTCATTTTTTCTGCTAGGCCTTCCTTATATTCCTTAAGTGTTAATTCTTTAGGAGTACTCTCTATACGAGTTAATATAAGATTTAAATCTTTAATTTCTGAACTAAAAATTTTATTATTTTCATCTATATCACTACTCTTTAATTCATCTGGAATAGCTAAACTTAAACTATTAAAGAATCTTTCATAATGAAATTTAACTTCTCTTCCTCCAATATCCGCACTTCCTGCCCTAATGTATTCGTATAATTTTTCATCATACTTTTTCTTTTCTTTTAGATACTCAAGTAATTCATATTCTTTTTTCTTTTCTAGAAAAACCTCATCTAAATACTTTTCTCCCACTTGTCTTCACCTCTCAATATCTATTATTAATTTTTTGTCAAATTGTACTTATAACTTTAATCACAATCCCCTAATTTTGATGTGTATCATGTATTAGCATCATCATCTTCTACTATATTCCTTCCTAAGTTAAAGTTATAATTCAAAGTTTCTACACATAGTACTTTTGTTGTTATCTTTCATGTTATTTCATTTACATATACATTCTTCAACTCTTGTACATCTTCACAATATGTACCTTCTGTAACAGAATAAGTGTTTACCTCTGCCACTCCATACATTACATAATTATATTTACAAGCATTTTAAGGATGAATTTCGTAATCAGAATCTATATTATCCTTATACGATTACAGTAAATTATTATGTCCTAGAGCTAGGATTTATTTTACTCTAATGCTTTTTAATTCATTAATAAATTATATTTATACTCTTTATATTCTTAAGTTTCAATATTATTGGAACAAAACGTATAAATACAGGCATAAAACATATAAATTAAGGTATAAAAAGGTCAATTTATAAATTCATTCTCCATATGTTGTAGTTTTTTTTGTTCATAAAAAAACAAATAATTTCTATCTATTTATGTAAAATAATGGATATATAAGCTCGAATATGTCTTTAAAAACTTATTTAAATATGTGGCTTGAAGATTATGTTAAAGAAGAACGCTCTGAAAGAACTTATATAATATATAGAGATACTATGTTAAAACATGTAATTCCGTGTATTGGCAATATTAAACTTAGTGATCTTAAGGTTGTTCATGTAGAGAAATACCTGAGGGAATTGAGAAAAATCAAAAATAATAATGGAAGTACTATTCAGCTAAATTTTAGGAACTTAAAAACCGCATTAAACAAAGCTGTAAAACTACAATTACTAAATGATAATCCCTGTCGATTTGTCGAAATGCCTAAAAAAAATAACTTTAAGGGAAATTATTTAACAGCAGAGGAATTCAACTTAATATATAACAGCCTAAATGCAGCTACTTATTTAGGTTCATCTTTTCGAGTATTATTAGACTTAGCAGTTGAAACAGGTTGCAGGCGTGGAGAAATGTGCGGAACAGAATGGCGTAATATTGACTTTGATAATAAAACAATTACTTTTGACAAAGCATTAATAAAAGGTGAACACGGATGGAAAATAGGAAGATTGAAAACTGAAACATCTTATAGAGCTCTCCCACTTTCAGATGATTTAATTAATCAACTAAAGAAATTGCGAATTAAACAACTAGAAAACAAATTAACATTTGGCTCTGAATATCATCTTAACAGTTTTGATGGTATTGAATATGATCTTATTTGCATTCAACGAAATGGTAAATTTATGGTACCAAATGATGTTAGAGATAGATTAAAATACTTACTAAAAAGAAATAAAATAGATAAAAATATACGATGGCACGATCTTAGACATACTTCTGCTACTCTACTTTTAGAAAATGGTGTTGCAATGAAAACGATACAGAAAAGACTAGGTCATGCTTCAATGTCAACAACCTCTGATATTTATTCACACGTAACAGAAAAAATGGATAGAGAAGCAACTAATATATTAAGTAGAACTATTAAACAAATATAATGATTAATTAAAATAATAATAAATCAAAATGTGATTTAAATTTACTCTAACTATGTTAGTCTATTCTTAATTAATTACCAATTATATATTCGTATCTAATCAAAAAAATATATTGAATTATGGGCTTATTATTTTTTTGCCCATAACAAGGGAAAATACAAGGGAAAATTCAAAAAACTCGAAATTTTCTCTTGTATTTTTTTCCATAAAAACTTATACAATTTCCTCTATAGTAATTACATTTTCAAGGCTATGAAGCTTTAAAATGTACTCTGAATGATTAATTTTTTCAGGTAATGTTAAAGTCATTCTAAGCCCAATTATATGATTGTCAAGCTCTTTAGCTTTCTTAAGTTCTAGATTAGAAATTTTTGTTCCATCTAATTTTATTGCATTCATAAAGTTCGTAACGCCTGCTATATGCTTGAGTTCAGCATATACATCCAATTCGTTAGACTTAGCCCTATAATGTAAATCTGCTTTATGAAGTACTGTTAATACACCTAATAAGAAAAAGCATGAAATAATAGCGCCTTCATAAAAACCAATTCCAATGGCAAGTCCCATACATGCGCAGGCCCAAAGACCAGCTGCAGTTGTAAGGCCTTTAACTTCATTACGCCCAACTACGATAATAGTACCCGCTCCTAAAAATCCAATACCACTTATAACTTGAGCACCCATTCTGCTTACATCATCCTGAATGTGTAATATATCTCTCATGTATTGTCCTGTTATCATAATTAAAGTTGCACCAATACAAACTAATATATGAGTTCTAAGACCAGCCGGCCTTTTTTTTCTTCCTCTTTCAAGCCCAATAATCCCTGCACAAATTGTAGCAAGAGTAAGCCTTAAAATTATAGATGCAGTATTAACTTCCCTCAAGTAGTTTGTCAGTTCATTTATTGTATTATCCATATAACCACCTTCATAATTGCTGGTATCTTATTGTTAATTATAATTAAATAATTCTAAAATTTCATTTTCATTTAACGAATGTATGAATTCTCCTACGGATAAATCATCACCTAAAATCTTATTTATTAGCTCTCTTTTGGAATCTTGTAATTCCACTATTTTTTCTTCTATAGTTCCTTGGGCAATTAACTTAATCACTTCTACTACATTTTTTTGACCAATTCTATGTGCTCTATCAGTTGCTTGATCTTCAACTGCAGGATTCCACCATGGATCAAAATGTATTACTATATCTGCACTTGTTAAATTCAGCCCCGTACCACCAGCTTTTAAGGATACTAAGAATACAGTGTTTTCACCATTATTAAATTCGTCAACCATCTTCATTCTATTGATTGATGAAACTGATCCATCTAAATATGAAAATAAGAAATTTTTTTCTTTAAGTATTTTGCTTATATTCTTTAATACAGAAGTAAATTGAGAGAATACTAATATTTTATGTCCCTCATCTATACTTTGTTCCAATAATTCAATTAATGCATCAATTTTTCCGCTACTTCCTAAGTAATTATCCATAGTTACAGACGGATCTAAACATATCTGACGAAGCTTAGTTATATAAGCCAAAATTTCTATTTTGCTCTTACTAAACTCAAAATCTTCGACTTTCTTTTGGATTAAATCTTTAGTATAGTTAGCATATGTTTCATATACAACTTTTTGCTCATCACTTAAAGGAACAAGAAGTCTTTTTTCTATTTTATCAGGTAATTCTTTAATTACATTTTTCTTATACCTTCTGAGAATAAATGGTTTTACAAGCCTATTTAACTCTTCAAGAATTTCTGGTCCTTCTTCAAGCCTTCTATGATATCTAGTTACAAATTTCTTCTCATTATATAAATACCCTGGCATTATAAAATCAAATATTGACCATAATTCCATTAATGAATTTTCTATTGGTGTTCCAGTCAAAGCAAATCTTATTCTTGCTTTTATTTCCTTGACGGACTTAGAACTTAGAGAAGATTGATTCTTTATGTTTTGAGCTTCATCTAAGATACAGTAATCAAAATTCATATTATATAATTCTATGTCACGTCTTAATAAATTATAGGTAGTTAAGATTACATCATATTCTTTGTAGTTATTAATCAATTCTTCTCTTTCTTCTTTTACCCCATTGCAGATTGCAATTTTCATTGATGGAGCAAATTTATTAAATTCATTTTTCCAATTATAGATTAAAGAAGTAGGTGCAATAATAAGAGTTTTTGAATCTGGCTTTGAAAGCAATAATGTTATTGTTTGTAGTGTTTTTCCAAGTCCCATTTCATCACCAAGTATTCCACCAAAACCTAAGTAATCTAAAGTTCTAAGCCAATTATAGCCTTCTTTTTGATACTTTCTAAGTTTTGCTTGAAGTCCATATGGAGGTTGAAAGGCTTTATCCTTAATGTTGCTTAATCTTTCTTTAAGATCCTTAATTTCATCACAGCTATTTATATACCTTAGCTCTTTGTCTTCTAAATAATCTTCAAGATAAGCTCCCTTGTTAATTGGAACATTAATGAGATTCTCATTTAATTTTTCTTCTAAAAGTAAATTATCTATAAGGGTCAATGATTCTTTCAATGCTTCATCTTCTAGGTCTAAGAATTCTCCATTCTCAAGCTTGTAATATTTCAAGTTATCTCTAAAGCTTCTAAGTATTTTGGCAGTTTCTTCTTGAGATATATCAGAAATTTTAAATTCAAATTCAAAATAGTTGAATTTACCTTTTCTAACTTCCCCAACAAAATCTGATTTCTTAATATCTTTTATTCCCTTAAATCTCTCAGAATAAAATACTTCACCATATCTTTGGAGCTTTTCTATATCATATTTAAAGAATTTAAAAGCCTCATCATCATCTTTTAAAAAGAATAATCTTCCATTGACTTCTTCAAATCCAAGACTTTTTAATACTCCTAAAACTTCATATTCTTTATTAGTATCTCTGTAAATAATTTTATCTTTGTATTCTTCAAAAAAATTAAATTCATGTCCTTCATATGATACCTTAAACAATAATGAAATATCCTTATCTTTATCAAAATAAAACCTGAAGATTACGGGCGCGATTACAACTTTTTCTCTAATATCCTTAGATAAAACTAAATCATTTGTTACTTTTTGAATCGAAGGTATTAATTCTTTCAAAATTCTACTTTCATTGATTTTATTGAAACTAACTTTATTAGTAGCATTAAATATTTTTAAATATGGCGATAATCTCTCACATTGTTCTATTGATGGAATGTATATGGAAGTACCAAATAAGAATACATCTTCATCTTGAGTTAATGATTCTGGTATTCCATTAGGAGCTTCTAAAATTATATTGTTATTTTTGCTCAATAAAGCAAGTGGAATAGGCATATCCCCTTCTATTATTTCAGATTCTAATATTCTATAAAAGAATCCATCGCCTAAAAAAACTCTATTCTTTTTTATAATGTATAAAAATTCTTTAAACATCATATCAGGAATTGTAAGAGTCTTTCCTTCTATTAACTTATCCTGATAACGTCTAAAATTTCTATCATGATCTGCTAAGTTTTTTATATTATTCATGAATTTTATTAATCTTCTATCTTCATACGAAAGACTTTGAGTTTTTATATCAAAAATAAATTCTTTTCCGTACTTAATTGGTACTTTATTATAAACGCATGTTAAAAATTGATTAATATCTTTAACTATATACATCTTATTGCTTTTTCTTAACCCTATTTTAAACTCAATTTGAAGTTTAGAGGACCAATTGTTTTTATTAATAATAACTTCGAATTTTAGCTTTTCTTTATCCGTATCCCCAACAAGTAAAGATAATAAATCATCATTAGAATTCTCCTTAATTCTAACTTTATTATTTTTAACAGATAAATTATTATTTAACTTAGTTCTTAACTCTTCATCCTCATCAATATTTCTTAAGAACGTATAAAAAGTAGCTATTATATGTTTACAACAGTAATTATCACGAGAAAATTCGTTTTTCTCAAAGTCTAGACAACTACAATGAGTCCCTATAATTTCTTTAGTCATATTATCAATTTCAAGCTTACACGAATATTCACTTAGAAGGCTTTCTGAAACTACATTTGAGTTTATTTTTATATAATCTTTATCTACTTTAACATTTATTTCTCTTAACAAATCATTTTTCAGAACACGTTGACCTTTTGTAAGAGATGAATTTGTTATATTCTTATTAAAACCCTCTAGTAAAATTTGTTTTATCAATGTTTATCACCTGCATTTTTATTTTTAACTTCTTTAATTCTTTTAATTAAATCTACACTGATATATTGGGATTTAGAAACCCCTTTTCTAAAATATCTTATTTGCTTATAGTCACGGCCTTCAATATTTATATCTAATATATCAATTCTTTCAGCATTAAATATAGTAGGTTCATTTTTTCCTTTTAAATATATATGTATTTCCATTTCATTAGGTGAGATTATTTAAATTAGTAATTTAAAAATAATCCCATATCCTCCTTTTAAAATTATATTTAGTTATTATTTTTGAATTCTTCAATTGCTTCAGCGATTTCATTTAGATATTCCCATCGTTCGTATTTATTATCCAGTTCACTTTGCACTTCTTCTTTTTCATGCATCAATTCATTTAGTTTCCCATAGTTTGAAGCATTCTTTGCCATTTCCTTTTCTAAAGAATTGATTTTTTCTTCGAGTTTAGCAATATCTTCATCTATAGTTTCATATTCTTTTTGCTCTTTAAAAGTAAACTTAGGTTTATTATCTTTAGTTTTTTCCTTAACGCCTTTTCCTTTATCTGCTGCAAATTCATTGCCACTTTTATCATTTGACTCAACAGATTTAATCTTCTCAATTTCTTTTGAAATCAAAAAGTCGCTATAGTTACCGTTATACTCCTTGATATACCCATTTCCTTCATAAGAGAATATCTTTGTACAAATTCTATCTAAGAAATATCTATCATGGGATACAACAATGATTACACCCATAAATTTATCTAAAAAGTCTTCTAATATTTTTAATGTTTCGATATCTAAATCGTTAGTAGGCTCATCTAGTATTAAAAAGTTAGGTGATTCCATTAATACTCTTAAAAGATGAAGTCTTCTTCTTTCCCCACCAGATAATTTTTCAATCGGAGTATACTGCATAGTGCTATCGAATAGAAATCTTTCACACATAGTAGAAGCCATTATTTTAGTCCCATCTTCTACAGGTATATATTCTCCGCCTTCTTTAACATAATCAATTACTCTTAGCTTAGGATCCATATTGCTGTTGTCTTGTGCAAAGCACCCTATCTTAACTGTATCACCAATTTCAATTTTTCCACTATCTATAGGAAGTCTGCCTCTAAGAATATTAACTAAAGTTGTTTTTCCAGCCCCATTTTCTCCAATGATACCAATTCTATCATTTCTCAAAAATATATAATTAAAGTCTTTGATTATAACTTTACTTCCGAATGACTTAGAGATATCGTATAATTCAACTACTTTTTTTCCAAGCCTAGAACCAACAAATGATATATCTACATCTTCCTGTCTTTTAATGCTTTCTTCGCTTACTAACTCGTCAAATCTTTGAAGCCTTGCCTTTTGCTTAGTAGTTCTGGCTTTAGCACCACGTCTAACCCATTTTAATTCGTTTCTTATAAGAGCGTTTTTCTTTTCTTCTTGCGATTGTTCTACTTCAATTCTTTCAATCTTCTTTTCAAGGAATGCAGTATAATTTCCAGGATAAGTATATAAATTTCCTCTGTCCAATTCAATAATTCTATTCGTAACTCTGTCTAAGAAATATCTATCATGAGTGATCATCAAAAGAGCGCCTTTCCTAGAATTTAGGAACTCTTCAAGCCATTCAATGGAATCTGAATCTAGATGATTGGTAGGCTCATCTAATATAAGAAGATCACATGGTGTTATAAGTGAGCAAGCAAGTGCTATTCTCTTCTTTTGTCCTCCAGATAAGTTTCCAACCTTTTCCGAATAATTCTTTATTCCAAGTTTATTTAAAATTGTCTTTGCTTCACTCTCCATATCCCATAAGCTTAAGGAGTCAATTTCACTTTGAACCTTAAGTAATTCATTATTTAAAGAATCAAAGTTTTCACCATTGCAACTATTGATCTTATCTAATAACTCCTCATATCTTTTTAAAAGTTTCATTTCTTTAGTGTCACCTTTAAAAATTTGTTCTAAAACAGTTGCATCTTCATCAAATAAAGGATTCTGATCAAGATATTCAATTCTAACATTTTTACCCTTTACTATATTTCCATCGAAAAATTCCTCTCGGCCAGAAACTACTTTTAAAAATGTTGATTTACCAGCACCATTTATTCCAATTAAACCAATTTTATCTCCATCATTAATTCCTAGTGAAACATTATTTAATAATATTTTATCACTATAATTCTTGCTTATATTTTCCAAAGTAATTATATTCATTAATTTTAAACTCCTTTATGTGATTATATACATACTATTTTAACATAGGATGCTCATAAACAGAAATTTAGATTGAATTTAAACAAAAAAAGACTACCTATATAATATAGATAGTCTAAAAGTAACATATCTTGTTTCAAATAATTACTGTATATATTAATGATTCATTTATTTTTTTTAAGATTTTGACTTGAGATTTCATATCTTTCTTCATTATCTTCTGTATTATAAAAAGCATTACAACCAATCAATAAAGCACAAACAAAAATTACTATTCCTAGCATAATTATTCCCCCTTTAATATGGATCTGATTATATATTTATTATAACACAATCCATATGTAAACGATATACTATTTTGCTTTTTTTTTATTTCTATTTACATCAATTTCTTGATTATTGTTTTCTTAATTTATAATTTTGCAGAATTTTCAAAAAATTATTGACAATGCTTATAGCTTTTGACTATAATTTATACAAACCTATATAATTTAAAAACTGTGAAGAGGAAGAGTACATATATTACTGAAATAAAGAGAGAGAATAATTGCTGGAAATTCTCATGATGTATATATGGAATGTAGCCTTGGAGTTTTTAATCGAAATCTTAATTGTTAGAGAGTAGAATTAAACGGATTGTCTACCGTTAAAAGGACAATAATATCGGTTCTTTAACCCGTATTATTAATAAGTGTGTATTTGATTATACAAAATTAGGTGGTACCGCGGTGATTATCTCTTCGTCCTATAATATTTATAGGATTGGGAGTTTTTTTTTACACAAAATAATATTTAATCTTATATCAAGTAATCAAAAAGTAATAAAATCGAACTTTTATTTAATCAATAAAGATAATGAAATATTCTAAGATATTTATGTAAGGAGTGATTTCTTTGAAATATAATGGTGCTGAAATAGTTATTAAATTATTAGAGAACGAAGGAGTAGAATATATATCAGGCATTCCAGGAGGATTTAATCTCCCACTTTATGATGCTTTATATAAAAGCAAAAAAATCAAACATATATTAGCCCGTCACGAACAAGGCGCTGGATTTATTGTACAAGGCATTTCAAGAAGTACAAATAAAGTTGGGGTATGCTTTGCAACTTCTGGCCCTGGAGTAACTAATCTTCTAACTGCTATTGCAGATGCTAAACTTGATTCAATTCCTCTTGTAGCTATAACAGGTCAGGTTCCTCTATCAGCAATAGGTACTGATGCCTTTCAAGAAGTTGATGCTTATGGATTAACAATTCCAATTACTAAGCACAATTTCTTAATTAGGAACATACATGAACTTTTTACAGTTATAAAAGAAGCTTTCAAAATAGCTTTAGAAGGAAGACCTGGACCAGTGCTTGTTGATATTCCTAAGAATATTCAGAATGAATTTATAGACTTAGAAGACTTTCCTTCTGAAATTGCATCTGAAAATCTGCCTAAAAGAGATGCAATAAAAAGCTCTACTCTTTATTGCATAGCTGAATTAATTAATGATTCAAAGAAGCCTATAATTTATGCAGGTGGAGGTGTAGTTAATTCAAATGCTTCATCCAACTTATATAAAATTGCAAAGAAAAATAATATACCAGTTTCTTTAAGTCTTATGGGGCTTGGTGCTTTTCCTTGTGATGATGAATTGAGTATTGGAATGCTTGGGATGCATGGCGCACCATATACAAATTATCTTCTAAACGAAGCTGACTTAATTTTGGCCCTAGGAGTAAGGTTTGATGATAGAGCTACAGGTAATATAGAAAAGTTTTGTCCTAATGCTTCTATAATTCATATTGATATTGATCCATCTGAAATAAATAAAGTTAAAACCAGTAGTTTATCTATGATCGCAAATGTTGATGACTTCTTAGAAGATATACTTCCACATATTGAAAGTAAAAGTCGAAACACTTGGAGGGAAAGAGTTAAATGTTTTAAATCTAAATATCCACTCCCTTCTTATAAAAACATATTGCATCCTGCTAATATAATTCCTTTTGTAGGCAACATAGTTCCTAGTGATGCTGTTATTACTACTGATGTTGGGCAGCATCAAATGTGGGTAGCTCAAAGATACCCTTTTAAATTACCAAAGGCTTTACTAACTTCTAGTGGTCTTGGAACTATGGGATTTGGACTTCCAGTAGCTATAGGTGCTGCATTGGCCAATAAAGATAAGACTATAATCTCATTCTGTGGTGATGGATCTATTTTAATGAATATCCAGGAACTGGCTACCCTTGCTGACTTTAATCTGAATATAAAAGTAATTATTTTGAATAATCATCATTTAGGCCTAGTACGCCAGCAGCAACAGTTGTTTTATAATGAACATTATATAGCATCAAAATTTATATCAAATCCTAACTTCAAAATGATAGCAGAAGGCTTTGGAATACAATCTTGTGATTTAGGTAATGAAGAAAAACCTTTAGAAAAATTAAAAGAATTGTTAACTACAGATGGACCATGTGTAATTAATATACCTATTGAAGAAACTGAAAATGTACTTCCTATGGTTCCTCCTGGTAAATCAAATATAGATATGATTGGTGGTGAAAATTTAAATGATTAATACTAAATTTTATCTTATAGAGCTACATGTTAGAAACCATTCTGGTGTTATGAGCCATATAACTGGGCTTTTTGCAAGACGTGCATTTAATTTAGAAGGAATTTTATGTGCACAAATAGGTGATGGTTCTACAAGTAAAATGTATTTACTTGTCAAAAATGATTCTGTGCTTGATCAAATAATAAAGCAATTAGAAAAACTCTATGATGTTATTGAAGTTTCAGTACACCAAGATTATGATCAGTCTGTATTTGAAAACTTAAATAAAGTACTAAAACTTAAACAAGAGGATATTTGAGATTTGATTCTATAACTTAAGCTTAGAATAATAAATAAAACTTAGTTTTAATTCAGAAATAAAAATAAGGATAATAAACAATATCTCTACTGTTTATTATCCTTACTAAATGAACCGCTCTATAAGAAAGTTTGTAATTATCTTGGGAGTATAATGTTAGCATTGTGTAAATTAATATTAACATAGTTTTAAAATTTATACAAGACTATTTTTATCTGCTTTATATACTATTTAAAAAAGATATTATATAAAATACTCTTCAAAAATACTTTTTATAATAAAAAAATCGCAGGCGACTGTTGTTAAGTTCCGTATTGTGCTTCGCACTCTTTTCATATGTGTAGATTTTTTTCACGCATCTGCCTTTTCGAACGCATGTGAGAAAAATCTGCACATAAGAAATGGCAGCTATGCTGCATATAAGAACATTTTATGCAGGCGAATATAATCTATTTTTTTATTCTTTTATAGGAATTAACCCTAGTAAAATATACTACTATAAAAGTTATCAACAGATTTAATTGCATTATAATTTCCTAAAGAATAAAAAAGCTAATGCACATAAACATTAGCCTTTAAATTTTAGGTCATATATTAACTAGTTTAGTTCTTCTATTTCTATTTTAATTAAATGAACCTAATAAATACATACCCCCAAAAATAAAAATAGCTACTAATACTCCAGTCAGCGCTAAGCGTAATGGATTCAATATGTTTAACATCTGTAAATGTTCTTAGTTTTACTAATATTAAATTTATTCACCTATTAATTCATTCTTAACATATTCATTAATATTTTCTTCTTCGCCTTCAAATATTTCTGTCAAATGTAATATTATCTCTTGTTCATCTTCAGGAAGATATTTTATTGTTTCTTTGATTGTATCTACATTTACATCTTTCATAAAATAAAATCACCGCCTTAATATTGTTTTATTTCTAAATCTCTTAGTACAGCTTTTTCATGTTTATATGTTACTATAAATCTCTGTTTATTATCTTTAGATTATGTTAATAATTCCTTAATATAATATTACAAAGTGTTAAAAGTTAAGTTAGCTCCAAATAGGGATAAACTTATTATGCAAATAGTCTATTGTATTTTCTCATTTGACATTATAACTTATTTTCTTGTAAATTATTGTCTTTATGTGAAAAGAACTTCAAGTTAATATCACTTATTTTTCAACATATTTATTCATATAAAGTGCTTGTTCGAAAATAAGTAAGATATAAACTAATATATAAGAAACATTTATTTTAATTATTATATAAAACATTAAAATTATTGCAATAAAGATAAATAATTTATTATATAATTAAATTGAATACTCTCATGTTTGTTGCTGTTTTCTAAATATGATAAGAAAATATCACATACTCGATTATAGAGATATTGATATTTTCACTACATAAATTTATATTAAATATTAGTTGTTCATTTTACTTAATTTAAATGGTTTTGCTATGTTGATTTCTTTGTTTTTTAATAACTTTAAACCCATATAGCTAATAAACACTATGGTGTAGCTGCTTAACCTTACCCAATCTATTTCCTTTTCATTTAAAAGTATCAGTAAAACATGAAGATATGCTAAAAAGTAAAACAAATACGCCCATCTTTGAATCCTCTTCCATTGCTTCCCTTGCATTTTACGTCTTATTTTCTTAAATGAGGTAATAAGTAATGGTATCATTATAATAAATCCAATGAGTCCAACTGCTATATAGCTTAAGTATAATACAGGAAACGAACCTTCATTAATGATTTTAGGAAGCTTGAGTATTATAAAGCGAATAAAATATACTATTCCATGAGGTAACAGCATGATTGCACCTATAATAGCTAATTCTGCTCTAATGCTGCGTAATTTCTTGGTTATTGTCCATTTTTGATTTAAAGCTCCTGCATACATTACTAATATAAAAAATGATACTGATATTAATCCTCTTATTGAAGTTTTTTCAAGGGTTAGAATAACCCCTTCAAGCTTTGCGTTAGATGTTATTCGTAGTATTTCATAAAATGATGTAATTATCGCAACACCCGTTGCCAGCGAATAATAAAGATAATAATGTTTCTTAATTGATGATGTTAAAAGTAATGATAAAATCGTTACTAGAATTAATGTACAAATAAAGATCATGTTTCTACTCCTTATAATTATTATTGATAATGAATATCACTAACAATTATATTTTATCATGGCTATTACGTCAAGATTTAGCAATCTTTATTTTATCTAATGGCTAAGAAATAAAGTTAAATGAATTTATAATCACTTTTCTTGAATATTGCTTTAAGATTGGTATATGTTGGTCATCATCACATAGAAAAAGAGAGAACCATAATTATTATAGTTATCCCTTAATCTTATTTCCTATATAACTTATATTATTCTACCATTCAGCTTTTGTTCCATCATAATTTTTCCGATTTGGATTAGACCAGTTAAGATCTTCCATTGCAACTTCTTTTACTTTATTCTCATCAATAATAAGTCCTAGACCTGGCTTGGTTGGTAAATCCACAAAACAGTCTTTATATTGATTGAATAAGGCCTTGCTATTAAGTGAACACTATGTCTAAAGAAATATGTTTTATTTACTAGAAGTATAAAAGAAGATATCTCAAATTAACAGAACTTTAATGATGGGAGAATATAAATAATGTTTTTAAAAGTTGAAAATTTAAGAAAAAGCTATAATACAGGTGATATAACTACTACTGTCTTAAAAGGCACCGATATAAGTTTAGATAAAAGTGAGATAGGAGTAATACTAGGGCCTTCTGGTTCTGGAAAATCAACACTTCTTAATATTATAGGAGGAATTGACAGATGCGATTCAGGTATTGTTTCGGTTGATAACATAGACATTACTAAACTAAATGCTAATCAGCTTACAGATTATAGGCGAGAAAATATCGGATTCATATTTCAGTTTTATAACCTCATACCTAATCTTACTGTAGGTGAAAATATAGAAGTTGTTTCAAATATAAGCAAATTACCGCTTAACATTGACGAGGTACTGAAAGCTGTGGATATGCTTGATAAAAAGCATAGATTTCCAAGGGAACTTAGTGGTGGTGAGCAGCAAAGAGTTTCCATTGCAAGAGCTATAGTTAAAAATCCTACTCTTTTGCTATGCGATGAACCAACAGGTGCTCTAGATTTTTCAACCTCAAGAGAAATCTTAAAGCTTCTTCAAAAGGTAAACAAAGAGTTTGGCACGACTATACTTATGATAACTCATAACACTGCAATTAGTGCTATGGCCAATAAGGTTTATAGGGTTAGAAGCGGTGAAATTGTAGAGAGTACAGTTAACAGCATCACAATGCTTGCAGAAAGGATTGAGTGGTAATGATTATTAATAAAAAAATCAAACGAACCATGCTGGAAAGCAAATCACAATATATAGGCTCATTAGTACTTATCGTTTTTAGCTGTCTGCTTTTTATAATGTTTAACTTGGTTTCTAGGAATCTTACAAAACTATCTTCTTCCTTTGAAAAAGATTATAAGCGAGAAGATGCAAGCTTTATAGCCACTCCAAGAATAAATAACATTGAAGGTCTAGAAAAAAAATTTAATATGAGTATCGAGGAAACAAAGTCATTTGACTACTTGCTATCAGAAGATAAAACCCTAAGAATATTCAGTGAAAATAAGAAGGTTAATATTCCTGCTATAATTCAAGGAAAAGCTCTAAATAGCGGTGAAATTCTCATAGATCCCTCATATGGAAAAGCCAATAAATTAGATATTGGAGACAACATAGAAATTAATGATAGGAATTTTATAATATCAGGTTTTATGTCTCTTCCTAACTATATCTATCCCTTAAAAAGCGAATCAGACATAATGAATGATCCAAGCAGCTTTGGAGTAGCTGTTATAAGTAAAGAGGACTTTAATATTTTAAATAAAGGCAATGTTTCTTATTCAATAAGATTTAATGGCGATAGAAGTAATGTAGATAGCAAGATATCAGAGTTTAAAGATTATCTAAGAAATGAAAATATTATTCTTATAAGTTGGATGAACACAAGTGATAATCCAAGAGTTACGTATTTTACAGCAAAGCTTTCTGGTATTGATAAGATGAGTTCTTCTATGCCCATAGCTGTACTTCTTTTAACATGCATATTAACTGGAATTGTTATGTATAGAATGTTAAAGAGAGAAGCTGTTATTATAGGAACCCTTTATGCCTTGGGTTATAGAAAGAACGAGATTATGAAGCACTATATCCTATACCCCATAGTCGTTTCACTTGTAGGCGGTATTCTAGGAACTCTCCTTGGATTACTAACCTTAAGACCTATGATGAACTATTATATTTTATTCTTTAATATTCCAGTAGGTTCTTTAACCTATGATATAAGCTATATTATAATAAGCATTTTACTGCCAATATTCTTCTTATTAATCTGCAGTTACTTTGTAGTTAATAAATCCCTAAAAAATTCACCAATCCAGCTAATGCGAGGTGGGGCTGAAAAGAATAAGGTTGGTTTCTTAGAAAGAAAAGTAAACCTTGAAAGATTCAATTTTAATACTAAATTTAAAATACGTGAGCTCCTAAGAAGCATACCTAGAAGCATATTTCTGTTACTTGGCATAGTTATGTCAACAATGCTGCTACTCATGGGCTTTGCATCTAAGAGCTCAATTGACTCCTTACTTAAAGAATCTTTTAATGAAGCATTTAAGTATACTTATCATTATGTATTTAACTCTATCCAAAATGGTGAGCCAGAAAAAGGTGAACCATTCTTGGAAATCCCATTTGCAATGAAATATGATGATGCAACTAATTTTACAGTATATGGTGTGAGTCCAGATTCTAAATATATTTCCTTTAAGGATAAATCAGGTAATACATTGAAACCAGATAGAATCATCGTTACAAGACCTTTAGCTGATAAGCTTAATATATCGCCAAAAGATACATTAAAAGTAATTAATAGATTGGATTCAAAAGAATACAGCATAACAATTGATAGCATTGCAGAAACATTTGTAGGACAATACGTCTATATGCCGCTAGATACACTTAATAATATGCTTGGTTTCCCTTCTGGAAGTTATATTGGATTATGGAGCACAGAAAAAATAGACATTCCAGAAAATAAACTCTTAACAGTTGTAACTGTTGATGATATGAAAAAAGCCTTTGATACAATGACAAAACCACTTCAAGCAATAATCGGAAGTATAGCTTCCATATCATTTATAATCGGACTTATCGTAATATATGTTGTCACTTCTCTAACTATAGAGGAAAATAAAGATAATATTTCTCTTTTAAAGGTTTTAGGTTATAGAAAAAAAGAGATTTACTCATTAATTTTAAATAGTTCTAGGTTTATAGTGGTACTTGGTTATATACTAGGAGTACCTCTCCTACTTGGTTCCTTAACTGCACTATTTAAATCAATGACAAAAGAAATGAGCATATCTTTCCCTGTAACACTTGATTATATCTATATTATAATTGGTTTCGTAATAATATACTTAACCTTTGAATTATCAAAATTACTAAGCAGAAAAAAGATAAACAAAATTTCAATGTCTGAAGCATTGAAATCTAGAGTAGAATAAACATAACAATATGCTTTTTTATATAGTATAGGTTATCAAATGATAAGATGGTCTGTTATGCAGTTTCTAGAAAGATAATTATAAGATTCTGGTAACTGGTTAACAGATCATCTCTAAATGCACGAAAGAAAGCTCATAGTAAACAAGGATGGAATAACTTTTACTCTATATTATATTTCCATTTCCTTAACATTATCAGCTATTATTAAATCGGCATCCGTTGTTTTCACTACTTCATCAACAGTTAAACCTGGTGCTACTTCTATTAGAACTAATCCTTTATCTGTAACTTTCATAACTGCTTTATCTGTAATTATTAGATTAACACATTTGGCAGCCGATAAAGGCAATGTACATTTTTTTAATACTTTTGGATTCCCTTTTTTATCATTATGACTTAATGCAGCTATTACGTATTTAGCTCCCACTAAAAGATCCATTGCGCCTCCCATACCAGGCGAAAAAACTCCAGGTATTTGCCAATTTGCAATATTTCCTTCTTGATCTACCTCTAAAGCGCCTAATGCAGTTATGTCAACATGTCCACCTCTTATTATTGCAAATGATAAATCCATATCAAAGGTTGATGATCCTGGTAGTAAAGTGATTGGAGATCCACCTGAATTAGCTAGATCTGGATCAGATTCTCCTATCTTTGGAGTTGCGCCAAACTTCAATGCGCCATTTTCACATTGTAGTGTTATTTCCATTCCTTTTGGTAAATAATTAGCCGCCATATTAGGTATACCAAATCCTAAATTAGCAACCATTCCTTCTTTAAATTCTTTTGCGATTCTTCTTGCAATTATCTCTTTACCATTCATCATTTTCACCCCTATCTCATTTTATTAGTTCTTATCCATAAATCTTCAAAATATTTTCTTCTATCTTCAAAAGAATCACCTTGAACTATTATATCTACTAATATACCCGGTGTTCCAACACTATCAGGAGGGATTTCACCAACCTCAACTATTTCATCCACTTCGGCTATAACTAAATCAGCAGCAAGTGCCATACTTGTATTTGTTCCTTTTGTTGTTCCTCTATATACAATATTTCCGAACTTATCAGCCTTACAGCCTTTAATTAATGCAACGTCAGCTTTTATAGCTGGAAATACTAAATATTCCTTTCCATCTACAATAAGTTTATCTCTTCCCTTCTCGATTTCTGTACCAAGTCCAGTTGGTGTTATAACTGCGCCAAGTCCTGCTCCACCAGCTCGTATACATTCAACTATAGTTCCCATAGGTATAAATTCTACTTCTAATGTGCCTGCATTATATTGTTCTTGTGCTTCAGGGCAAGTACCAATATGCGCCCCTACAAATTTTTTTATTTGTTTATTTGCTATGAGCTTACCAACATCATGAGTTTCTCCTGGTTGAGCTGATACAGCTTGAATAAGTGTAAGATCTTTAATATTTGTATTCGCTAGCGCGTCTATCATCTTCAATGGAGCACCAACTCCTAAAAAACCAGCTGTCATGATCTTCATGCCATCTCTAATATTTTTTACTGCTTCCTGTACTGTCTTAATCTTTGTCATTTCTCTATACACCTCCGGATTTTTATAATATGCTATGAATTATTAAAGAAAATTTATGATTTAAGACCGATTACCCCTTTTTGAAATTTAATTGTTATAATAATATTATTATTTATGAATTTATATTCCAATTAAATCCAAAAACCAAAAGCATAACATCTAATAAGTTTTTATAAAATATTTCACAACATATGGAAGTGCATAAGAATTACTATTTTCAATTTATCTAACATAATGAATTATAAGTTTATTAAATAATTGATTTGAATTTCAATGAGCTTTTGAGTAAAAAATAGATGTGAATTAGAATGATTTTTCCTAATTCACATCTATTTTTATAATAATCTTTTAATCCACTAAGCCCACATATTTGCTATAAATTGTAAAAATTCCAGGTTTTTCTTCTCACTTTTTCATAAATGTACATTGTTAACTTTTTTTATTCTTTTATTTAAAAAATGTTTCATTTGAAAACATTTTTCCTTAAATATGTATTTATTTAAATCATTAAAAACTTATTTATTCTTAAAAAGGTTTAAAGGTTTATTGGAATCTTTCTAAGAATAAATGAAGTTTAATTTAAATTTTAGTTATCGCTTAATATATCCTCAATTATATTTTTTAAGTTTTCACCTTGCTCAAAATCTGGATCTAATTCAATAGACTTCTCTGTATACTCTAAGGCCTTATCAAGTTGTTGTAAATTATAATAACAAAGTGCAATTTCGTAATTTGTTTCTGGGCATTCACCATAAAACTCTAGTGAAGATTCTAAAAGCTTTAGTGCATCATTATCATAGCCAAGATAACCTAATATAGAACCAAAATAATATCCTAAATCGCCTTCTTCACCAATAGGAAAATAGTATTCCCAAACTTTATTGATAGCATCAGCAAGTTCATCTTTAGGGAAGTTTTCTTCATTTTCTATTCTTTCAATTAAAATATTGTATAATTCAAGCAAAGTTCTTGAATCCCATACTGTAAATCTTAGAAAAGCCAAAAGTTCCTTAGTGGTCAAGGAGCTACTCAAAGGCATAATTGCTTTTTTCATTATATAGAAATCATCTGGCCCTACACTTTCTATAATTTCATTGTAAGCCATTGAAGTTTCAATAAAATCATTATCACTATTACTTGCCATAAATAGAGACACATTTATGTTTTCGTGTTCATATATACTATGTATTGTTTTTCCACCAAGTGCTTTAAAATATAACTCTATAGCATGAAAATTTACCGTCATAGAAATGCATCCATGCTTTGATAAAAATGGATGATAATTTTTATCCATACTTTCTTCATTCTTATAACCTTTATCAGCAGATATCAAAATTACATCATCATTAAACAACTTTCTTAATCTTGAAATACATCTTAATCCAATTATAGGCATATAGAATGCTGTATCCTCTAAAGAATTTTTGTAATGCATCAAAACATCATTTAAATTCTTATCTTCGTAATAACTATTCCCATCAATTTTTTTATCTGTATAATAATAATCTAATCCTGCAAGAATTGATTTATCATTAGGATCTCCTTTTTCGTCTGGAGAAGTTATTGTTATTACTCCTTCATAAATCTCTCCGTTATTAACATAAAAAGTATCTTGTGGAAGACTGTCAAAAGTATAATTAGCAAATAGAATTAAAGGATTCTTCATTTTCCCTTGTGATAATACTTCACCACTATGTCTAAGTTTAATTTCATCATCCTTAGATATATCAAAAGTTGCACAATCAAGTATTCCAGCTTCGAAATAAGGACTTAAAAAGCTATGATTCTGCCAATATTCAATATTTCTTTCAGCAAAATCCGTTACTATATATTTAAACTTTATATCTTTTAACGAAGAATTTTCAATCATATGTAAAAATCTTTTTAGAAACGTATAAGTAAATCGTCCAACTCCTGCTGCAAGCTCCATAATATATATAACAGTATTTTTATCTACATCTTCTCTTGCAACATAGTCTCGCAAATATCCAAAGACAGTTTTAGCGTATTGATTTGCGATATACGGATTGGTTGTTATATATTGTGGTACAATACCTTTAATCCAAGCCTCTGGACCTTGGTTTGCAAAGAATTCTGTCTGCAATTTCCATAACATTGACTGTGATAAAGGCTTTTCAGCTTCAACTACAGCTCCAGAACTCTCGTTAACTTTCAAATTTGAAGCTTTAGTGATATTATATTTTTTATTTTTTTCTGACAAAACAATTCCTCCCTAAAAGTAAAGTTAAAAATTACTTTTACTAAAATATCATTAACAGAATGATTATACTATTCTAATTAATTTATGTATATAGATAAACCAACTATAATCTATACTTATGAGCATAGCTCACCGAAATGAGTAATATACTTTTGTTCCAGTCGGAGAATATTTCATAGTTTATAATTGTGTTATCTATAAAGCTAGATTTATGCGATAACTTACTGAAATCATAAACATTTTGTTCTGAAAAGCATGAAAATATGAACTTAATGTTTTAGTAACTTTGTAAATATGTTCATCTAATAAATCAAACTCTTAAATTATTTATCTATATACAAGTTTTATCCAAGATACTGGCCCCAAAAAAATCATAATCATTATTTCTAGTTGGGATATATTTCACCGTATGTCACTGGTAAGACTCAGCTTTCCAAATAGGCTTTTTCGTGATTTATGCCTATAATTAGTAACGTTACTCACAAATTTAATTTCAACATAAATCTATAGAGAATAAAGAGGCTACGTAAAAAACGCCGCCTCTTTATATACATGTTTTAATAATAAATATACATTTAAAATTCTATAAATAAAAATCCTCAGTTAAAGCTAGAATGTAAAAGCTTAATTACAACACATATGTTAGTATTTGCCCTAAAATTATTTTAGCTTGTTTTTCTTTTGCTTACAGAACTTTATCTGATGTTCATTTACTTACCTTCAGCACACTTTTTGTATTCTATAGTTTTTTCAACTGGTTTAACTATGGATTTATCTTGCCACTTACCTTGCCTGTAACGTATTACACTTGCTATAGCTGTAATAGTCCAAGTTAGTCCACTGGTTACCCACACACTCCAAACTCCTAGGAAAGGAATCATAGCTAGTCCACTCGAAAATCCAACTCTTCCAGCCACTTCAACAAAACCATTAACCATAGCATAAAATGCATCTCCTGTACCATTTAGTACACCTCTTGTAACGTAAATCATTCCAAGAGGAAAGTATGCACAACTTGTAATCTTTATTGCCTTATCTCCAAGATTTATTACTGATTCATCTTTAACAAACACTTCCATTATAGCTTGACCGCCAAATTGAGCTGCAAGAAAAGCTAAAAGGCTAAATCCTGCAACTATCAAAATGCTTTTGTGATATCCTTTTTTTACCCTATCCAGTTTATTAGCTCCCATATTTTGACCTGCAAATGTAGACATAGCTGCCCCTAATGAATTGAACGGCTGCTGTATTAGCTGTTCTACTCTACTAGTAGCTGTAAATGCTGCAACAGCTGTCTCTCCAAATCCATTTACTACACTCTGAAGCGCTACTAATGAAACAGCAATCAGTGAATTTTGAGCTGCTACAGGTACTCCTATCCTTATGCATTTAGTTATGATTGATTCACTTATTTTCCAGTGTTCTTTCTTTAATTTAAAATATGGATTCTTGATCAAGGCAAATACCAAGCAGCCAATTGCTGCACATGCCTGAGAAATAACAGTAGCATAGGCAGTACCTGATACACCAAGTCCAAATTTTAGCACAAAGATTAAATCTAATAAAACATTAATTGCGCAAGAAATAATTAGAAAAACTAAAGGTGTACTCGAGTCACCTAATGCTCTAAGTATGGCTGCTATAGCATTATACGCTGCTACAGCTATCATTCCTCCTGATGCTATTCTTAAAAAAGCTACAGAATCATTTAAAATTTCAGGTGGTGTATTCAAAAGCTGTAAAACCTGACGTGCAAAAACGACTCCTAATATACTCATAACAACACCAGATGCGCCAATCACATAAGTTGAATTGGCAATCGCTCTCTTTACTTGTTCTTCCTTCTTGGCTCCAAAATATTGAGAAATGATTATACCTATACCAACAGACAATCCCAAACATACAGAGAAAAAAAGAAAACTTAGAGATCCGCAAGCACCTACTGCTGCTAAAGCATTAGCACCAACAAATTTTCCTACGACTATTGAATCAATCAAGTTATAAAACTGTTGAAATACATTGCCTATAAGCATTGGCCAAGTGAATTTTATAATATGGGAAACTTCATTACCTTCAGTCATATCATGTACATATTTTACAGACATAATTAAAAACTCTCCTTCTTTTGTTTACTTCAATATTACATGGATTTGACAAATTAAGCTGGCAATATATTAACCCAATATAGACATATATTGCAGTGCATGTTATATTTTTTATGTTAAATTCAATTTAAGTCTATATTATTTTACAATCAATCTTCTTAGAATTTCGCAAGGATTGTGTTTCTATCAAGATCTTGTAATACCATTGAATTATCTACATACTAATTATATATATTAAATATTTGGAGGTCTTATATGTATCCTTTTTTTGAAGCGAATAAATCTGGTGATCAAAACTTTTTTAGTTCAAAAATTTTAGAAAATTTCAGTTTTCCTCCACACTTACATCCATATGTAGAAATAGCTTATGTTATTGAAGGCTCTATAGAAGTTACAATAAACGATACTCAATGCTGCCTTAAGGCTGGTGAGGTTTCTATATGTTTCCCCAATGACATACATACTTTTAATAGTGATGGATTTTCAAAAATTATTCTATTTATTTTCTCACCAGATCTTACACGTAGCTTCTTTGGTATACGAATGGACAAAACACTGGAGAATCCATTTATGTCAAAAAATATTGTCGATGATGGGATAAGTTCTCTTTTATATATGCTTCATGACGAATATAAAAGCGTTAATAACAAATACGTTATTAAAGGGCTTTTATACACCATACTTGGAAAACTTGATTCGCATTTTACATTTAAAAAAAGTAGCACTTTTTATAATAGTACAATGCAAAATCTACTTAAATACATTGAGATTCATTACCATGAGAAAATTTCATTAGATAGTATAGCTAAAGATTTAGGTTTTAGTAAATTTTATCTCTCAAGAATTTTTTCAAATAAGATTGGCTACCAATTTAATGATTACATAAATAGATTACGGATAAATAAAGCTCAAAAACTTCTTAGTGAAACAGATCTTCCAGTTACCATTATAGCTTTAGAATGTGGATTTGAAAGTCAGAGAAATTTTAATAGAATTTTCAAAGAACTAACTGCTCTTACTCCTACAAAATTTAGAACAGGTATATGATGCTATTTTTCAACAACTCCACTTGATGAGTTGAACTTTAAAAAGCGTGTTCCTTGAAAAGTTAATGTTCCCCATTCATGTTCTGGAACATTCTTGAAGACACGTCTTCCAACTGTAAATTTGATTTCACTCCCAGTGTCTAACTCAAATTCTAAAATTAACTTTTCGGTAGTTGTCATGACTCCATTGCTGTCTGTATTTGTGCACGTTTCTCTTTTTTTCTTAATTAATTTTGCCTTAGTGGATATAATTGGTGAGTTTTCATTTTTAATATATTTACTGATGTTTATAAAAATTATAAAAGCTACAAAAATAAAAAATATTAGCTGAAATCCAATCATGATTAACCCACTTCCTATCTTTCTAAAATTTTATTACTTTAGCTTAAATTTTCCACATTTTATTTATTTTAACTTGATCTTGATAACTTATTTATTTAATACTTATCGGTTTTATACCCATTATATCACAAGCTTACATAAATTAACATATTAAGCATTACTATGCTAAAATAAAGTCAATATTTATGAAATTTTAGTGGTAAGCTTTAATGAATTAAACTTATGTTTGCAATACATATTTTCTTAAAAATTAAAGCTAAGATTTTTAAACGCAAAAAATCTCAGCTTATTAATTATCAGGTCCTTTATAAATTTCCTAACACCTTTTGAATTTCTAACTCTGTCAAAGGCCTATACTGACCTTTCTTTAGTGATTTGTCTAAAGCTAATCCACCAATTGAAATTCTCTTTAAATATACAACGTAGCAGCCTACAGACTTTAACATACGCTTTACTTGATGCTTGCGTCCTTCTGAAATAGTAAGATATCCCGAAACAACTGGCTGCGTGCCATGATTTGAGTTTATATTGTTCACATTATCGGTAGCCATTTCATGTTTAAGCTCTTCATATATGCCAAACTTATCTACTTCTATCTTTGCAGGCTTAGTTAATATTTTACATTGTCCAATATAAGTTCCCTGTTCTAATTGTTTTTTATCTTCTTCGCTCAAGGAACCTAATGCCCAAAAGAAATAAGTTTTTTCAACATGCTTTTCTGGATACATGATTTTATGTTCAAATTCTCCATCATTTGTAAATAACAATAATCCTTCTGTATCCTTGTCTAACCTACCAACATGAAAAATTCCTTTCGTACCAGCTTCACCTAAAAAATCAAATACGGTCTTATGAATCTCATCAGTTTTTGCAGTAATACAACCTGCTGGTTTGTTAAACATGTAATATAATTTTCCAGCATAGCTGACTATCTCATTAAGATACTCAATGACATCACAGTTTTCATCAATTTCTATTGCAGGCTCTGTTACCAGCTCTTTATTTACCTTTACCATGCCTTCTTTAATATAAATCCTGACATTTTTTCTGCTTCCAACAGCCGCCTCTGCTAGAAATTTATCTAATCGCATATATCGTCACATCTCTTCCTTTGTAAAAACTCAAAAAATTTTAATTAACTTATCACTTGAAACTTGTCCCTAATGTCAACTTGTTATTTAATAAATCTAAATCATAAACTCTATTCTGCAAATATAATTATTAATTTGTATACCCATAGTTTAAAGTAAATCTGAATCAAATAAACTTTTTGAAACATATACATCTTTTATTTCAATTTGATCCATATAGATTATAACATCTTTTTCATTAATTATTTACTAATTTAAATTTTTGCCATGGAGCTATTGTATCAATCAAAAACAGTTCTTCCTCTGCAATTCTTCCTACCACATTTGATTTACCGGAGTTTTTCATAGGCTTTTTAGCTATCTGCATTTCACCTGCATAATGCCCATATAATGAACTTTCTATAATAATATCTCCTCTTCTTATATCTGGAGTATTAAATACTTCAAAATTTTTGCCCTTATATTTAACTCTACTTTGAGTTGATCTTATTAAATAATCAGATACATCTCCTCTGTTAAAATGAAACTCCTCAAGAACTATTTTTTTCTCTAATTCAGGTACATTTTTATTTATCTCACAATTTAATGTCAAAACATAAGGATCTATTTTACTTAATGCCTTTAATTCTTCTTCACTAGCAAAGGCATTTGCAATAATTACATCATCTATTAAGTCAGATGCCCATAAATGCTTTGCTTGAACTGTTATTGGAAGCTCTCTATGAATTTCAAGAGTGCATAATCCCTCGTTTACAGGCCATGGACCATGATCTGCACTATGAGATGAAATAAATGCTGCAGTTCTGATCCCTAACGATTTGAACTGCTTACTGGTTTTTATAAAATGTTCGTAGCTTAATCCTGTATATCTATGTGGATAAAAATTATGACAGCCTAATATATTATCTGCATTTGGCATATAAGAGAATATATTATCTATATATTTTGTCCCATTGCTCATGTTTAATTCTATTTTTAATTTCTTACTTGTAAAGGACATAATAGATTCTTCTAAGCCAGTAAATCCAAGATCAAGTCTTATACCATAGAGTCCTAGCTCATTGAAAAAATCTAAATTCTTATAATCAATTCCAAGTTCATCGAATACTTTAGGACTTATATCTGCTATTACTTCCATATCATTTTCATTTGCACATTGTATTATTTTCTTGAAATTATTGATTATTACTTCTTTACTTCCATCAAATGATAAAAGGCATGTAAAAATTCTTTTAAATTTATATTTATATGCCAATTTTATATAATCTTCTATTTCTCTTGCACTACTGTGCATAGGATAAACTGATATTCCTAGCCTTCTCATTAAAAAATCTCCCTTATTATAATTTTTATTATATAGATAAACCAACTTTGAACTGAACTTATGCATATAACTCACCGAAATCATAAATATTTTGTTCCGAAAAGCTATGAAAATATCGCTGAAGTTTCTAAGCGGCAGGTTGCATCCAATTTAGCATGCTCCAACTTTCATAGGGAAGCTCGACTCATTACATTCGCTGAGGAAGTTCGAGAACCCAAAATAAAATTTTGGACTCTCACTTCACAAGCTAAATTAGAACAACCTACGGCTAAGAACCTTTAACAGCTCATTTTCAAATGTTTTCTCCATATTATGACCCTTGTGGTTACAAATATATTTATGATTTCTAGTGAAGATACGAACTCAAAGTTTTAGAAAATTTGCAAATATGTTCATTTAATAAGTCTAATTCTTGATTTATTTATCTATATTTTCTTATAGCTTTTCACCAACTAGTATTTTAAATATAGTGTTTCTCTATTTAATTGATATGATTTATTTATCATAAAACATACCATTAAAAAATATTTTATCGTCTAAAATTGTTATATTAGTTCCATATTCTTTTGTGATCTTTTCAGACCTTCCTCCTCCAACTGGAATTTTATAAAGATTTTCATTATCTGAATAATTCACATAATAGACATAATCTTTGCTTGCATTTATAAAAGTAGCTTTGTCATTAGATAACTTAGCTTTTCCTGTTCCATCTCCATTTACTTTATATAACTTATCACTATCTGATTTGTTGCTATAAAAAACGGTATCTCCACAAACAGTAACAAATAAAGTTTCATCATCACATACTTTTGCATTCTCACTTCCATCTAATCTCATTCTGTAAATTTTATATCCATCAGATATATTGGTGTAATATATCCATCCATTGCTTACAGTCATATCCTCTGTAGCAGATGAATTAAGTTTAATTCTACAACTGCCATCTAAAGATATTTTGTATATATTATTTAAATCAATTGAATGTGAATTAGTTCTTTTAACATAATATATCCAATTGCCTTCTACAAACATATTTCCTACTGCCTCATTTGCTATGCATGTGTCCTCTGTTCCATCTGTTTTAACTTTATTTATACTGTGGTGAAAAGCATCTTTCCAATTGCTATAGTAAATCCAGTCGTCTACAAGATTAAGGTTCCATACTCTATTTGGAATTAATTGTGTATTGTAACTTAAATCACATAAATCTTTCCTAGGAGGATCATTTTTCCTTATTTTGTACAAATAATCAGGAGCTGCTCCATAGACATCTCCTACCCTATTTATATAATATATATAATCATTATCTTCTACAGCCATTCCATCATTTACAATATTGCCTGATGAATTAGAAATTTTTGAATCGTCATTTTTAGGCACATCTAAGCTATTGTAGCAAGTAAAATTGAAATTATATATTTTATCATAAGCTCCATATGAATTTTGATCTGCTCCATTAGATGAAGACCTTTTTACAAAAATCATAACTTTATATTTACCTTCAGTTAATGCATTATTATCTTCTATTGTAAATTCATTATATGCGGGTATTGGATTTGAATATCCATCAGTTAATTCTGTGTAATCTTCATTTTCACTCCTAGCTATAAATACTCTATACTGCACTGGATCATAATTGCTGTAGTCAGAATAATCTCCATCATACTTGGAACTCATATTTATTTTAATAGTGTCACCATTTAGCACTGGATAATGATCAACTCCTGCATATTCGACATATGGATTTTGCTTTTCAATTGATAAACCTGAAATTGTACCAAAATCCGTATGTGAGAAATCAGTTTCTGTTGTATCAGCTTTTGCACTTGTACTACATGTCATAAAAATCAATGATGTAATAGTAATGACTGAGAATAATCTATTAATAACTTTTTTTGACATCTATACATCCACCCCTGATTCTTTTTTATTTTATAAAATATTTATTGACAGCTCTAAGTGATGCATCTGCAACTTTCTGGCTGTTAAGTCTATGCATCATCATCTTTGCGTCACCATCATCGCACTCAACAGTCGTTTCCATAAGCACTGCGGGGCACCATGCTGATGATAACACTGTGAGATTTGGCCTATCTTGAAGTGGATATGTGTTAGTTTTTATGGTGCTAGACACTTCTCTCATGAGTATTGTTGCAAATTCTCTTCCTGGTTTTGGAGCAGTAGAATTATATAGTACCGTAGTCCCCCTAAACATATAAACAGACTGCATGTTAACATCTAATGGGAGTGAATTATTGTGTATACAGAAAAATAAATCTGCATTCAAAAGATTTGCTGGATCTGTTCTATCTAATAATCCTATATTTTTATCATCATCTCTAGTTATATATATACGATATCCTGATTTTTCAAGGTTTTCTTTAACTCTTTTAGATATATCCAAATTTAACTGCTTTTCATAAGTGAAATTGGCTGTTGCTCCAAGTTCTGAGCCTCCATGACCAGGGTCAATAATTATTATTTTCGAGTTATCTTTAACCTTTTCTTCAAATGTAACATCTATAAAGGTCTTAAATTCATATTTATTGTCCCCTAAGGAAGAATATCTCCTTTTTACAGGATTTATTTTAACATTAAGTTTTTCAGAAGTCTCAATATCAACTTTTGCTGTATTATTATCAAGCTTATCTAGCTTGATATTCTTTATATACTTATTATCTTTTAAAACTGAATAGAAATTATCAGATTCACCAGTAACATTAACCTGTGAAATAAGTATTTCAATTTTATTTCCATCAATACTTTCAGAATACTTAGGCTCCACGGTATATTTTCTAATATCTCCAGCCTCAGATTCTGTACATGAGTAGGATACTGGAATTCCTAAAGCTCCTTTATGTTCAACTTGATAATATTTAAAAGCATCTTGTTGTAAGTCATAAACTTTGCTATTTCCAGATTCAGTCGTAGTAGTAGTAGTAGTAGTTTCTTCTGCATTACAATAAGAAACAGGTAATATGAAAGTACAGACTAGTAAAATCCCAAAGACTATACATTTAAATTTTTTCATAAATACTTACCTCCACTACATTTTTTTATATCCTATATAGATTTTTTCATTCTATTTTTTCATAAATTTGTGTAGACTATTCATTTAATTACATAATATTTAATTTATTTTACTTTTCGTTCATAATCTTATACATTCTTACCATTTTCTCAATTAGGACATTTTCAGACATGGCAGTCATTAATTGATCTTGCGCATGAACCATAAGTAATGTTATTTTAATTCCTTTTCCATTTATCTCAGCTTGAATCAATTTTGTCTGAGTACTATGAGCTAGTTTAAGCTCTTCTCTAGCCTTTTTTAAAAATTCTTCTGCTTTATCGTAGTTTTTATTTTCAGCTTCATCTAGAGCTTCAAATGCATATGCTCGTGAGTCGCCTGCGTGTGATATTATTTCAAATATTTCTTGCTCCATAGAGTTCATCTCCTAATATTATTTATTAAATTGTGGCAAATACCCTTTGTTTAATGAACACAAGTCATCAAATAGCTTAATTGCAATATCTACTGATGGGACTAGTGGATTATTAGCCAGTGCCATTATAGCTTGATTTGTATTGCCATGTACTCCAGCTTCTATTGTTGATATCTCATAAAATTTTAAACTGTGAATTAGCCCTAAAATTTTTTCTTCTACAGGTCGTGTCAAAGATAGTGGCGTCGCACCTCTCTTATCTACTAAACAGTTGACTTCAACAACGGAGTCGTCTGGAATTCCTTTAATGGTTCCATTATTTTTAACATTTATTGTATGAATGTCTTTTTTATCATTGTATATTGAACTTATAAGTGATACAGCTGCATCCGAATAATATGCTCCACCTCTTTTTTCTAACTCAGGTGGTTTAACATCTAAATTCTTATCCTTATATTTTTCAAATAAGCTTGATTCAATTCTCTTTACCTGTTCTGCTCTTGTCCCAATAGTTTTGGCGGCCTCTTTCTCTTCCTTTAACAATCTATCTGTCATATAGTAATATCTATGATACGGACATGGTATCATTCCTAGAGCATCTAAAAATTTCTTTGGCCATTTTAAATCTGATATATTTTTCATTGTAAGTTCTGCGCCATCTTTTAATTTTTCTATAACTCTATCAGTTACATTTATGCCTTTATACCATACATTTCGTCCCCATACTAAATGATTAAGTCCTACATATTCTATAAAAATATCTTTACTGTCCACATCTAACATTGAAACTACATCCATCTTCATGTGTATTGGAACATTACATAGGCCTATACATTTAATATCTGTATATTTCAATACAGCTTCTGTTATAATTCCTGATGGATTAGTAAAATTAATAAGCCATGCATTAGTGCATAATTCCTTCATATCTCTTGAAATATCTAGAATTACAGGAATTGTCCTAAGAGCTTTTGCAAAACCTCCTGGACCAACTGTTTCCTGACCTAATACGTTATACTTTAAAGGGAATCTCTCATCTCGTGCCCTTGCATCTAATCCTCCAACTCTAAATTGTGTAACTACAAAATCAGCATCACTTAGAGCCTCTCTTCTATCTAATGTGAGAGAAATTCTAATGTCTAAATTAGCCTTTTCACACATTCGCTTTGCTAGAGCTCCTACTATATTAAGCTTTTCTTTACCTTCTTCTATATCGACTAAGACTATTTCCTTAACTGGAAGTTCGTCTTTTCTCTTTATAAAGCCTTCTATTATTTCTGGAGTATAGCTGCTGCCTCCACCAATTATTACAATTTTCAACTCACTCATCTTGCGCCTCCAACTTGATTTTGTTATGCAGTATTTGTGCAATAACTGCATAACAAATTTAAAACTATAATCAATTTTTATTAATTATTCTCCATACCCTCTTTAATTAATTTCTTTTCATATGCTTTTAAGAATGGAAAATATAAAGCAGTTACAATAGCTATATTTATTAATACTAAAATTATTGCTCTCCAGTCTCCACCAGTTGCTAGATAAGCGCCAATAGGTGCTGGCAATGTCCATGGTGCCAAAATAACTGGTTTAGATACTAAATTTAAAGTCATAGCAAAGTATGATACACACCCGCAAATTAATGGCCCAAGAATAAATGGTATTATTAATAATGGATTTAACATAATTGGAGCTCCAAATATGACCGGCTCATTAATATTACAGATTCCTGGGATTAAGCTTGCTCTAGCGATATCTTTTAAGTATCTTGATTTAGAGCCTAGCATTAATATTACAAGTCCTATTGTTGCTCCTGACCCTCCAATCCATACAAACCATTGAAAGAACGGCTCTGGTGCTATATTCGGAATAGGCTGTCCAGCTGCTTGCGCCGCTACATTAGCATCAAGCATTGCAAGCCATATTGGTCTTGCAACAGTACCAACAACAGAATCTCCATGTATTCCGCATCCCCATAAAAGTGTAATAAGTAAAATTGGAACTAATATTCCAGGAAGTGAATTACCTGCTGTTACCAAAGGTGTAAATATACTTAACACAAATTTTTGAATATCAAAATTTAATAAATCTCTTATAATCCATATTGGGACTATAATAAAAGCTGCTGGAATAAGAGCCGCAAAAGAATTAGCAACTGATGTTGGCACTTCTTTTGGCATTTTAATAGTTAGATTTTTTTCTTTGCATACTCTAAAGATTTCTACAGCAAAAATAGACATTATAATAGCAGTAAACATACCAGATCCGCCTAAACTAGATAACGATAACATCCATCCGTTAGGATCAATATTTAACGGAACATTTGTAAGCAAGAATGCCGCAAGCCCTAAACTTCCACCAGATAAAGGATCTAGCTTATATGATTTTGCTAGATTATATGCTATTCCAAAAGCTGCATATAGGGCCATTATTCCCATACTTAAGCGGTATGGAAACATTATCTGATTAACATATGGAGCGACTAATTGCTTTAGCCAATCATTTGGCGGAACTGCTATTACGAGGAAAAAACTTCCTATTATTATTAGTGGAATAGTAGATACTATACCATCCCTAATAGCTTTTAAGTGCCTCTGCTCAGATAGTTTAGTCATTGGTGGCAATAAGTACTTTTCTAGCCAATTAAAAAATTTATTCATACTTCCTCCTTATCATTTATTATGGTTTTTACTTACAATAGATCTTTATTTGCTTAAGAACTCTTGCTCCACCAAGAGGCGTATATCCCATTGGTTCAATAGCAATTACTTCAAGACTATATTCCTTAGCTTGATCTTTAAAGCCATTTAGCCTATGTCTTACCTGAGGTGCAACTAAAACTAAATCATATTTATTTTGCTGAATTTCATCCTCAAAATCGCTAGTTCCCACCGCTTTGATTTCTAGATCAAATCCTTCTTTATCAGCTTCCTTTTTTATCGCTTGTACAACAATTGCACTAGACATTCCCCCGGAGCAAACCATTAAAACTTTCATAACAATATCCCCCTTCAATTAGCAATATATTTAAATGCTGCTTTACAATATATGTATTTTAGTACTATCCGTATTATTACCCGCTTTTGGTTTTAAATTAATAAAGTTTCATAAAAAACTCTTATGATTGAAATTTTGTTTCATCAATTAGCAAAATTAAGATTTGCGAAAAAATATTAACAAATAATTATTGACAACTGATAATGATTATTGTTAACATAAATTAAGTACTTTGGAAATTATATTTTAAATCCATGTACTTTGATTAGATAAATATTATTGATACTTTATGGATCACGAAAGGCGGTAAAATCGATGAAAGAACTTCATAATATAGGGTGGTATGCTAGTAAGATATCCCCCAAACTACCTAAAAATGCATTTAAACCAGTACCTTCAAGGCTGTTTGGAGGACTTGCATATACAATTATTATAATTTGTGGAATACTCACAATTACTCTATGTAGATTTAATAACATTATAAACTTTTTAATATCTTTAGTTTTAGGCTTTAGTTTTGCATCCATAGGCTTTCTTGGCCATGAAATTTTACATGGCACTGTTGTAAAAACACATTGGTTAAAGAACTTGCTTGGAGGGATAGCTTTTTTACCATTAAGCATAGGTCCAAACCTTTGGATTAAGTGGCATAATATGAGTCATCATGCTAATACTCAACATGAAATAAATGATCCAGATGCTTGGATGAGCTTTGAGCAATTTAGCAATAGACCGTTTATAAAGTACATTTATAAACTTCCTTTGTGGTTTCGCTCACTATTTAGTTTCTCAGCATTAAGTATTTCATTTACTCTTCATGGAACTCGCATGTTTTTTATATATGTTAAAGAATTTAAAAGACAAAAAAGCATAAAACTATGGATTCAGTTTATACTCCCTTGGATTATATGGATAGGTTTATTCTTCTTAGTTGAAACTGATAAATGGATTTTCTCATATTTACTTCCATTCCTTATAGGAAATTTCATTGTAATGTGTTATATATCAAGTAATCATAGATTAAATCCTCTTGTACCTATAAATGATCCTTTAGTTAATAGTCTTTCAGTAACAGTTCCAAAGTGGCTTGATGTTCTACATTTTAATTTTTCTTACCACACAGAGCATCATCTATTTCCAGGAATGAATCCTAAATACTATTCTCTAGTAAAGGAAGAAATATTAAAACTATGGCCAGATAGATATCATCAAATGCCTCTTTTAAGTGCTTTGAAGCTTCTTTGGAAAACTCCTAGAATCTATTATAATAACGAGGAATTAATAGATCCAAGAAATAAACGCATATATACTTCACTAGAAAAAGGATTAAAACCTAATAAGATTTCTTATCACAATCTATAAATAGAATTAGAGATATATAGATAAACAATATATAACTTATACTTATGCAATAATCCAACGAAAGTAGAAACATTGTTATTTCACAGGACTATGAAAATTTCGCTGAAAGTTCTAAATTGCAGGTTGCACCACTAATGCTTGCTCCCAATTTCATTGTGACAAGCATTAGTTGAACAACCTACAATTAAGAGCTTTTAACAGCTCATTTTCAATGCCTGCTGCATAAAAATGTTTCTACTTTCTAGTATGGTATTTATTGCGAAGTATAAATCAAATTCCTAAGTTGTTTATCTATAGATAAACCAAGTGAGACTTAAATTTATGCATACAACTCGCCGAAATTAATAATATACTTTTGTTCCAGTTTCTAGGTAATTCTGATGGGTGATTCTAAGATTAAAAGCCATAAAATTCCTAATGAAACATTTCACAAAAGCATAATTCTTATTTCTAGTTGTATATATTTCATAGTATAAATTATTAAGATTTAATTCGTCATAAATATTAGATTTTGATAAAAACAAAGACTTAAAGTATCTGTTAGTTACTTTAAGTCTTTGTTTTTATCATTAATATGTTTGCTAATTAAAAATTTTAAATATATTGGAGTAGAGAAATTTTCATAGTCATATGGAACAAATATACATTCACTTTCCTCTGATATACACATAAGTTCGACTCTCAATATGCAACCCCCTACCCATATACAATCAACATTAAGCTTAGATTTATGCGATAGCTATCTTTACTCAACATATCTATATTTTTTAATTGATATAGCGAGCCCAATTAAAAAAATAACTACTAGAGATATCGTGCTTAAAGTATATGGAATAAAGATTCTTCCCACTCCTTCATGTGGACTTAGCAAGACTGGTGCGCTCCATGGATAAAATGCTGATAACTGTGTATTTACTATTACTATATTTGCGAAAGTAGCTGAAATAACAAATATTATGCCTGGTAATACATTTTTTGAGTAGATAGCAACTGCACAAGTTATGCAAACAAGCATAAAGTGATATAGTATCATCTTTAAAAGTGCTATGAAATAATATATAAGTAAATCCATATTTAAGCTTTCATGCTTTAGTAAAAATCCTAAAATTATTGAAGTGAAGAATACTAATATTAAAGTAATTGCTATAATATAAAGAATGCATGCAAGCTTAGAAAATAAAAGCTTCATTCTATTAATAGGATAAGTAAACATTACGTTCATAGTTTTGGTTTCATATTCATGTCCAAAGATATAAGCAGCTATTATTCCATAAACTATAGGTGCTACAATATCATTTAGGAAAGAAAATATCACATTTAAATAACCTTCCCATAAAAGTAATGAATTATATTTTTTATTAAAGCCATATATTATAAATGAAATAACAGTTGGAATAAATAGCACTATTGTACAGAATTTGATCTTTGCCTTTCTATACTTAAAAATCTCTGCTAAAACATATTTCATCATAACCTTATTCCTCCTGAAATCCTTACAAAATAATCCTCCAAACCTTCCTTATGTTTAATTAATTCAAATAACTCCACACTATTATTTACTAGTGCTTTGCTTATATAGTTTGTTTTCATTTCTTTTCCTTTTATATTAAGCCTTAAATAGTTGTCATCAATTAATGAACTATCTAAGTTCAAATTTTCATTTAATACTTTTTGTGCTTTTTTCACATCATCAACTTTAACATCAACATATTCCTCGTAACTATTATTGATCTCACTCATCGAAGCTTCCTTTAATAAAATTCCTTTTTCTATAATACCAAGCTTAGTTACTGTAAGTTCTAGTTCACTTAATATATGGCTTGATATTATAAAAGTCATATTTTCCTCATTAGCAAGTCTTAGTATGAAATTTCTAAGATCTCTTATTCCTAGTGGATCTAATCCATTAGTAGGCTCATCTAAAATTAAAAGCTTTGGCTTATGAAGAATTGCGCGCGCTATACCAAGTCTTTGTTTCATACCTAATGAGTACTCTTTAACTTTTTTCTTCTTATCATTTAGAAGATCAACCTTATCTAAGCACTCATCTATTATGCTCTTGTCCTCCAATCCCATATAATTAGAATGAAGTTTTAAATTCTCATAAGCAGTTAGATTTTCATAACACGATGGAAATTCTATAATAGATCCGATATTTCTTAAATAAGAAATATCCTTTTTATTAACTTCTTTTCCCAAAACCGTTATTTTACCACTAGTTGCAGGAATCAATCCTAAGATCATCTTTAAAGTAGTTGTTTTTCCTGCTCCGTTTCTCCCTATAAATCCATATATGTCCCTTTCCTCGATATTAATACATAAGTTACTTACACTCAATTGTGTTCCATACTGTTTTGTTAGATTATCAGTTTTCAATATATAATTCATATTAATATTCCCTTCAAATTGTATTAAATATTCCCAAGTAAAATAGAAGCTGTTTCTAAGCATGCTCCAATCCCATTATACCCCTAAATAACAAAATAATGTATTAATACTTTATAAGCCTTAATTTGTGAGATTCATACAATCTCTATTATCATCGACGAACAATAGACAATGATAATAGAGAACAGTCCTTTCTAACTACGAGATAATCATTTAAAAGCCGCGATAAGATTTTATTAGCTTATGCAAACATAACATTAAAAAAATTTAATAATAGGAATTTGTGATAGTTTAATTACTAAAAAGTGCTCATAAATCAGCATGCATTGAAATATTCTTAAAAAGTAAATGTATGGGAGGTAGATTTAAAGCGATTGAACGATATTGAGAAAGATAATAAAGTTTAGTTTATTCTAATTGGTAACCGCAACAAATCTAATGAAGAAATTTGACTAATTTGGACATTTACAATTAATGCCTAATATAATATATTACTATCTATACCAATCAAGGCACAATCAAAAAAATAATAAACCAGTATACTTGTCTATTTCGCGTCATACTGTGTCAGCAAATTTAGCTAATAAACCTGCTATGAGCTTAATTTGCTTCCTTATCTGACACTAAATATTCAGCGCATCTTTGATCTATTATTTTCTTTCATGTGCCTAAACAAGTAAATGTCTAAAAAAAAGACAATAAATTTATGGAGGGAATTTTATGAATTCTGAAACAATATCAATTCTAATTTATGTGGGTATTGGAATCTTAGCGCTATTTATATTACTCTATGGCATAGGATTTACAAGTATCGGAACTGATGAGGTAGGTATAGTAGAAAAATGGTGGAGTTTAAAAGGGTCTGTACCTGCTGATGGTTTAATTGCATTGAAAGGTGAAGCTGGTTATCAGCCACACGTTCTAAGAGCTGGAGTGCATTTTAAAACTCCTTTTAAGTACAAGGTTAAGAAAGTAAGACTTGTAACAATTCCACAAGGACAGATAGGTTATGTATTTGCAAGATCTGGAGAAAGTCTTGCTGATGGACAAACTTTAGGTAAAGTTATTCCTGAGTGTAAATCCTTTCAAGATGTAGTAGCTTTTTTAAATAATAGAGGACAAAAAGGTCCTCAAAGGCAGATTCTTCGTGAAGGTACTTATGCATTTAATCTAGCTCAGTTTATCATAATTACAAAGGATAAAGTACATTCAATATTTACATCAAAGGATGAATCAGAGCAAATAGAAACTATGAGAAGTGACTTACTTAGAGTTAATGGATTCCTTCCTGTAGTTATCTCAAGCTCAAAAAATCTTGAACAAGATGAATATGGAAATAATATTAAAACTAAAGATACAATTGGTATAGTAACTGTTAATGAAGGACCTACTCCAGATAACGGAGCTATAATCGCTCCAATAGTTGGTGATGGTATTACAAATGAATATTACCATAGTAACTTCCAAGAACCCGAAAAATTCTTAGCTGCTGGTGGTAGAAAAGGTAAGCAGATGCAGGTATTAACAGATGGTGTTTACTTTATTAATAGGTTATTTGCTAATGTGGACATAGTTCCAAAAAGTATTATAGATATTGGTTATGTAGGTGTTGTTGTTAGTTACTTTGGTGAAAAAGGTGAAGATGTATCTGGATCAGATTACTCTCATGGAGAACTTGTTGAGCAAGGCAAGAAAGGTATTTGGAGAGAATGTATGATGCCAGGTAAGTATCCATTCAATACTTATGCAGGTAAGATCATCCCAGTTCCTACTACTAATGTTATATTAAAATGGATTAGCGGTCAGGTTGGAGATCATAAACTAGATGATAATTTAAAAGAAATTAATCTTATAACTAAGGATGCCTTTGAACCTAATCTCCCACTTACTGTAGTGTTTAATATTGATTATAGAAAAGCTTCTTCAGTAATCCAAAGATTTGGGGATATTAAACTTCTTATTGAACAATCACTAGATCCTATGGTTGCAGGTTATTTCAAAAATATTGGACAAACTAAGACTTTAATTGAATTGGTACAAGATAGAAGTGCTATTCAAGAACAAGCTTCTAAAGAAATGAAGGAAAAATTCAAATTATATGATTTAGAATTACAGGAAGTATTAATTGGTACACCTGCTGCTTCTTCAACAGATAAGAGAATTGATCTAATCCTTGCACAACTTAGAGATAGACAAGTTGCATTGGAAGAAATTAAAACAAATGAAGCAAAACAAAAGTCAGCAGAAAAACAAAGAGAACTTAATGAAGCAATTGCTAAAAGTGCAGCTCAGGCAGCGCTTACTCAATCAAGTATCGATATAGAAGTTGCTGATAACAAAGGTAAATCTGAATTAAAACTTGCTGAACAATTAGCTTTAAAGACTCAAAAACTTGCTGAAGCTGATAAGTACAAGAGAACTCAAGAGGCTGATGCTTTAAGATATACAAAAGAAGCTGAAGCTGCTGCTAACGCTAAAGCTACTGAACTTAATGCAGCTGCTAATGCTAAACAAGTAGAATTGCAAGCTGGCGCTGAAGCTTTCAAACTTGAAAAAGTCGGTGCAGCTCAAGCTTTAAATATCAAAGCTGTTGCAGAAGCTACTGCAGAACAAGAAACAAAGGTTGGTCTTGCAAAAGGTACTGCTGCTAAAGCCTTAGTTGATGCTTATGGCGGTCCTGAATTACAAGTACAACAAAGCGTATTAACTGCTTTTGCAGAAGCATTAAAGATAAGCAAATCCCCTCTTGTACCACAAACAGTAATTATGGGTGGTGCTGATGGAAAAACTCCTAATGCTATGGAAGGAATTTTAAGCATGATTTTAGCTAACATGGCTAGTGCTAATGGATCAATAGTAAATACTGTTACACCTGCACATTCTGATATAGCTAATCAATCAGATAATAGTTCTACTAAAGAATCAAAGATAGCTAAAAAGAAAGATAATATTTCAGCCAAGGAACCTGAAGTATAACCCTATTTTTACTTCTAGTATTATATAGATAAACAACATATGATTTCTAGTTGAGATACGAATTTAAATTCTTAACAACTTTATAAATACGTTTATCTGATAAGCCAAATATTTAAATTTCATATCTATAAAAACGAGATGTATCTAAGTAACTTTTAAAGTTATTTTGATACATCTCAATTTATGTCAACAGAATATTCTAACAACGTATACTTATTTAATCTTTATATTTGATAACATATGAGTCTTTATATAAAATGCATAGTATATATTTTTCCTATGAAAATAACTCTATAAGTTCCTCTTTTGAAAGGCTTCCGAGCGCGTTTTCGCTCTTATAATCACTCTCAAGAATACCATTAATAAGTTCTTTTTTACTTTCTTGAAGATTTATAATTCTTTCTTCAATAGTTCCTTCTGAAATTAATTTAAATACTTGAACTACATTCTTTTGTCCTATCCTATGTGCCCTATCAGTAGCTTGATCTTCTACGGCAGGGTTCCACCACGGGTCAAAATGTATAATAATATCAGCAGAAGTTAAATTAAGTCCTGTCCCGCCAGCTTTTAGTGAAATTAGAAATACCTTGTACTTATCACTGCCATTAAATTCATCTACAAGTTCAGACCTCTTAGTTGCTTTTGTACTTCCATCTAGATACATATGCTCAATTTTATTTTCTGATAATTCTTTAGAAATATTATTAAGAACAGAAGTAAACTGTGAAAATAAAAGGATCTTATGTCCATTAGCTATGTTATCTTCTATAAGATTTAAAGCTTCTTCCAATTTTGCACTTCCTCCTGTGTATTTATCTACTACTATGGATGGGTCGAGACATAATTGTCTTAGCTTTGTTAAATAGGAAAATATAGTTATCTTATCCCTTTCAAAATTTTCAGCTTCCATTTTTTCTTTAATATCTTTTACATAGGAAGCATAAACTTTCTTTTGTTCCTTTTTTAGTTCTACATAATAATTTTTCTCAATTTTATCAGGCAATTCTCTAATAACATCTTTTTTTAGCCTTCTAAGCATGAAAGGTCTTATAAATTTTTGAAGTTCAATTGTAGAACTGTCATTATCTATAAATTTTTTCTTAAAAAACGTTGAGTTATATAAATAATTAGGCATAATAAAATCAAAAATGCTCCACAGCTCAATTAAGTTATTTTCAAGGGGAGTTCCTGTTAATACAAATTTGTTTTTTGCTTTTATATTTTTAACACATTTTGTACTTTGAGCCAAAGGATTTTTTATATTCTGACCCTCATCAAGGATACAATAATCAAAATGTAATTTTTCATAATTTTCTTCATCATTTCTTAAAGTACCGTAAGTAGTTAGTACCACATCATATTCATCTATGCTTTCTATGTTTTTTACTCTTTCATTCTTATTACCATGGACAACACATATCTTCATAGATGGCGCAAACTTTAAAAACTCATTTTTCCAATTATATATTAAAGAAGTTGGGGCAATTATTAAAGACTTCTTATCTTTTTCAGATAGTAAAAATGCAATAGTCTGTACTGTCTTTCCAAGTCCCATTTCATCAGCCAGTACTCCACCAAAACCTAAATAACTTAAATTCTTAAACCACTTAAAGCCAGTTATTTGATAATCTCGAAGCTGCGTTTTCAAGTTATCCGGCATAATATATTCAAGTTTATCTAATTCTAAAACCTTATTTGCAATGTCTTTTACAACATTTTTACCTTTTATAAATGATAAATTGCTATTTTCCAAATAATCATTTAATACAATAGCTTTATTTTTGTGTAATTTTATTTTTCCTTCCTTATTGCCGTTTGTAATGCTATCAACCAAGGTAAGAAAATCTTGAATTTCTTTTCCTTCAAGATTAATAAAACTGTCATTTTTTAGCTTATAATACTTTCTTTTATTATTAAAAGCCTCTAAAATATTCTTATATTCTTTAGGAGATATATCATCTATTTCAAAATTAAAATCTAAAAAGTTATCTTCACTCTCTTTAATATTGGCCTGGATTTTAGGTGTATAGTAGACTTTCCTCTCTCTAAACCTATCTGAATAATAAACATCCCCTAATGCTTCAAGTTCTTTATATTTATCTCCAAGAAATAAATACAAATCATATTCATCTCCATCATATTCAAATATATTATCCTTATAATTAAAATTGAGGTTAGTTAAAACTTCTAAAATACTTTCTTCCTTATTTGAATCACGTATGATGATTTTATTTTTATTCTCTGGGCCAGAAAAATATTTTAATTTTTCTTCACCATACATTAAGTTTACATCTAAAACTATCTGCTTCTTTCTTATATCCAAAAAGAATTCAGCTATTAAATCATTTTTTACCAAGTTATCAATTTTTTCATCTATTTTAATATTAGAAGCTATAACTTCTAATTTTGGCATTACTTCATTAAATATATCTAAAGCCGCTTCTTTTTTAAATTCCAGCCTTTTGAAATTTTTAAAATACTCGTAAAATATCTTAAGACTCTCAATTTGTGACTTTGATGGCAAATAAATATTTTTATTAAATAAAAAAACATCATATTTGCTAGTTAGCGGTTTAAATGAATCCTCACTTATTTTTATAATATATTTTTCGTTATTTTCACCAATATCCATTTCTAAAGGAATATTATCTTCAATAATCTTAACTTTTTCTAAATCATATGTGATATTTTTTTCTTTTACTATATGTAAAAAACGTCTAAGAGAAACATCATTAATATTGAGATATTTACCCTCAATTAATCCACTGCTATATCTATATGTTATTTCATCGTTAGCCACATATTCTTCTATAACCCCCACTATATCTTCATCGATTTCGTTAAATATATTCACCAATGGATTATAGGTAAAGTCTTTTCCATACTCAATATTTTGACCTGCAGTTCTCGCTTTTATAAAATCTTTTACACTTTTTAATACATACATTTTTTTGTTTCCAATTTTAAAGTCTGCTTGAAAATATCCACTAGTTTTCTTAGAGTTTAAATTAACCTCTAATTTAATTTTCTCTTTTGGATGTTTTAAAACTTTAAGCTTATTTAATATATCCTCCCCCATATTTTCGGCTTTCTTTGCAATCTCTTCGTTTTTAGCTTTTCTTGCAGATATATATTTTGACAATACCGCACATATATGTTTACATATATACTTATTTCTTGGGGTTGTATTATTATGAAAATCTAAACAATCGCAATATGTACCATTTATTTCGCTAGAATTTCCATCTATCAGCACCTTTACATCATAATGAGAATAACTTGTTTGAGAGTAAACTTTTGAAGTAATCTCTATAAGTTCCATTTCCCTATCAACTACTTCTCTTAAGTTCAATACCTTTCCAGCCCTAACTAATTCGTTTCCTTTTTGTTTTTTTAGAAATTGTATTTTTCCTTCAAAATTCTCAGATAATTTTTTAATACTAAAATTCATAACTCAAATCAATTCCTTTAATTTAATAATCTAATAACTATAATTATTGCCCTACTTATTTATATACTTACATAAACATTTAGAACTTCTGTTGTTCTTTTTATAAATTATAAAAACATTTTTTTATTATATCATTTTATTTATAATAAGTTAATTATTTGCTATTTTCGTTTATAAACTTTTGAATCTATGATACAATCAATTATAAAATTGTAAAATCATTTGGATTATATGATTTATTATAGGCATATGAAAGAAAATATACGAGAGTTATGACTTGTTATTTTATGAATAGGCCTTACACTGGAGGGATAAACATGAATGAGAAACAAATAGAAATGATGAAGAAATTAATAGAAGAAAAGAAACAAAAAGGAAATAACACTAAAAATAATAAAAGACCTAAAAAGGTTATTGGACGAATGTTACTAGATAATGGTAAAACAACTCAATAAAACATTATTATTCTAAAGAGGATAATGTAAATCGAAATAAATTTACTTTAACTTCTTATAAAAAGTTCAGTTATTCTTTCTTCAACAAGATCTTATTGATACTTCTGAAGTCGGAATAGCTGGGTTACTATCTATATAATAGATAGCCTGAAACTCTTCTAAAGCTCTCTGTTCATAAGCTTTATAAAGTTATCATGTTTCATTAGTATTGAAAAGTAAATGCTTGAACCAGTTAAGAAAGTGTTTGCCATTGGTACAATACTTAAAATTATTAGACTCGCAAGCACCTGCCATTCAAGTTTATTACTTTTAAAGTCTATTTCTTTCTTATTTATAAATACTCTGATAAAAAATAATACTAGAAATATGTAGCTTAATACTGTAGATATTGAATATAGATATTCCATTTTATCAAGTCCTTTTATTTATTTTTTATGTACATTACTATTGTATACCTCTATTTAATTAATTTCCACTAAAGTTACATTTTTATAGTTATTTTTTATTCATCTTACTTGCAATTACATGTGAGAAAAATCTGGACTATAAGAAAGCACTGCGCGTATATGACTTTAGCACAATGCTTTTATACCGAAAATTATATTAAAGATTTAAGGGGATTTCTTCGTACAATTCATCTCTTTCATCTGAGTAAAGCCAGCCTTCATCTTCAGCATAATCAAATATTTCTTCTAAAAGTATATTGTATTCTTTAGCAAAAACTGCTGGATTTCTTTTATATTTATCAATCGTTTGTTCTGGGAAATCGTTCTTTCTCATCTTCTCTTCAAGCACAAGTGCTTTTAAATATGTACTTCCTATGAGTTCTCTAATCACATTATATCTATAACTTCTCGCACTACAGATATAAAGCCTGCATATTACTGGTCTTTCTCCATATATAGTGCATAGATTTGTTTCTGTTATGAAATTGCAATCAGTTTTCTTATCTAATACGTACTGATCAAAATCCCTATAGTAATTTCTCTTTTTAACTAACTTTTCTTGCACAAAATTCGAAGCTGCTTCATTATCCCACTTACTTAGTTTGTTTACACATACATTATCCATTTCCACAGACCAAGACTTTTTACAGCAGCTCTCCTCGCAGCCATTACAATCAAGAGGATTATTATTTAAAAATATATCAATTGCATCTAACACATCTTTAACTGTTGTATTTTTAGCAATTTTATCATAATTCACTTTTCCTTCGCCATCAAATAGTAATTTCATTTTATAGTTCCTCTATTTCAAATTATTTTTTCTTAATAAAAAGAGCCTAAAGCAGAAAATTTTAAAAAAATACTTTCAACTTTAGGCTAAAATTTTTAGTCTGTTAATATTCAGGTAGTTAAATAATAACTACCTGTAAATTTTTAATTTCCCCAAGAATGCTTCCGAGACACAAAATGCGGAAGTCGCTTTTTTTGTAAGTAAAATAGTTTTATATTATAATAGTTAATACTATTAGTAACGCTATAATTTATTACTTAAACTTTCTCTTTCTAGCTTCTTCTGACTTTTTCTTTCTTTTTACGCTTGGCTTTTCATAGTGTTGTCTCTTTTTTGCCTCTGAAAGGATTCCAGACATTGAACATTTCTTTTTAAATCTTCTCAATGCTTGCTCTAGAGATTCATTTTCTCCTACTTTAATTTCTGACATACTTTTATCCCTCCCTCCGGCGCTGTATTGTAAACCACATTAATAGTTTACAAATATAAACTCATAATATACTATACATTATTTACTAAAATGCTGTCAATGCCCTAATAGTTTAGTAATAAAGTCTTATGATACTTCTAAGCTAGATATTCTGTGGGCCTCTGCACTTTTTAATGTATATAAAAAAAATCTGACAGGTGAATTTATTTTTTTATTCTCCTGATTGAATTCAAGATTATTTGAAAATATTGTTTTATAATTTACCTACAGATTTAATTGCATTATATTTTTCTACGAAAATAAAATTATTATACTTTGTAAAGATTTTCCTTTCAGGGGTAGTTCCTAAAATATAAAAGAACTCCCACATAGAATGAGAGCTCTTTTTACGAATCGAAAATTAAGAGATTTATATCCTATTAATTTCAAGAATTAGGATAGTCAGTAACTGATTGTTTCATATTACCAGATTTTGCTGTATTACCTGTATTATTTACTACATGTGTTATCTCACCATTACCAGATAAATATACGGAACATGCATGGTGTACTTTAACTCCAGACGCATTTGGAACCTCTATTCCATTATTTTCTGATACTACAGCATCTCTAAAGTATGAGTAAATTCCTGATCCAAAAAGCTGATGAGAAGTAACTGAATCAGCTACCTTGTAAGAAGCATATCCGTTTTGAGTACCATTATTGCTCATCCAAGATGCTTGATTTGGAACATCATATGGTAATTCACTTTGATAGAAGTATACTTTTCCGCCATTACCATTCCATATAGTTTGATACTCCTTAAAATGCTCCACAAACAATCCATATAGTGTAACATTATTACCATTTACAATAACACCATTTTTTGCATTGTTAACTGTCCAGCCTACTCCTGTACCATGATCCGCACGCCATACCCAGAAATCATCGCCTATAACGTTATTACTATTTATTTTTAGGCTTGTATCAGCATTTCCTACTGCTGCCCCACCAATTCTAAAGAATAAATCACTTAGACTTGTAGGATTAGCTGAGTGATCAGCGGAACTTCCATCTTGTCCAACTTTCAATAATACTGGTGAATTCTTTGCTCCAGCATCAAATAGAATTCCAGAAACCTTTACTCCGTCAACATCTGAAATATTCATTGCAGCAGTACCATTGTCTGGGATCAAAGTTGCAAGTCCAAGACCTAATATAACTGTATTAGACTTTGTTACATTTATAGCATCACTAAGATGATATACTCCAGGGGTAAATATAATGTTCTTTCCTTGGCTAAGGGCTGCATTTATGCTTTCAGCTGTAGATGTATCTGGTTTTGCTATATAGAACTGATCTATAGGTAATGATGTACCTTGTCCTAGACCATTTGCCCAAGTTATCCCTTGAGAATTCTTCCTAAGATCAGGAACAAAAACTTGGTAATTTCCACTATCATCAATATAAAGAAATGGTTTTTCTCTAATATCTGGTGTTTGACTGACTACTGTATCTGGTGTTGATGGATATGCATTGTCATCTGTAGGTGCTCCATTATTCCCCACAAAAACCATGTTCCAGTTTGCGCCATTCCAAGACCCCATTTGACTGTTTCTAGTAAAGAATTGTTGTTGTGATCCAGAAGTAATTGAATTATCAATCTTTGAATCAGCTATAAATCCACCACTAGACCAAGCTCCATCATAATTAGTTCCAAGTGGGTCCCATAAAGACAACCCACCTTTAATGTGAACACGTCTCATTGGTGCAGCTTGTGATACTGCCCAAGTTAAGGTGCCTGCTGGCGCTAAATTATTAGAAGAATAAGCTGGAGTCACAGCAACATTTTCAACCGATCTCCAGAAGTTACAAGTCGCATTTCCACCCATCCAATCTGCTTCACAACGTACTGCACCAGTTATATTAACAGCATCTGGTGTCTTTCCAAGTCCTAATACAGACGTAAAGAAACCTACATTTACATTTACGTTATATGAACCTGGCTTAAACAAAAAGGCATATCTTTCATTTCCAAACTGATTTGTCTCCATCTTACTAAATACGCTATCAACAGTATTTTGGATATCAGAACTTGGCATTGATGGATCAAATATTTTAACATTTGGACCTAAATCTACATTATTTACTGTATTACCATCTGGAGTACCGTATACTTCAAATTCCCATAGAGAGTACCCATACTGTGTAGTTCTTGCTGTTCCAAGCATTCTTATATATCTTCCAGTTGCAGTAGAATTAAAAGTTATGTTTTCTACTCCTCCTGTTCCTCCTGTTTTTGTATAAGCATCTATCCAATTTTTATTATCAGTTGATACTTGTATCTTATAATCTTTTGCAGCAGCAGTTTCCCAATTTAGTTTTACTCCTGAGATATTATAACTTCCACCTAAATCAATAGATATCCATTGAGGATCGCTGCCTTGAGCAGACTCCCACCTAGTTCCTGCATTTCCATCAACAGCTAAAGAAGCAGTATTTCCACCTGTAACTGAAGATGAAGTTGCCGACTTATTTAACGCAATATTAGTTGCTACTGCTGCACTTTCTGTAGATGCATCTGAGGTAATTTCACTGTTTGCTCCTAAACTTACAGTTTCAGCCTTTGTGATAAATGAAGTTGACATAAACATAGTAGTAAAGACAGCCATTGAAAGAGTTAATGATAAAATTCTTTTATTTCTCCTAATCATTATTAAACTACCTCCTAAAAATACAATTTAACCTTATATTTTGAATATTTAGCTTCTTAATTAAAAATACTCTACATGTTTTGTTGCAACAAAGACATTAATTTACTTAACTGTTTTGAGGTTAATTTTTATATTTTACTTCACTAATACCCAATACTAAAGCGCTTTAGCATTAAGCATGATGAAGATAAATATCGAATTATTAAACTTATTAAGCTTAATTTATTTAATTAATAACTGGAAGTAGTTTGTGTGTCAAGAACCCAATTGAAACGTATACATAAAATACTTCCTTTTACTAGACAACAAGAATTTGGCTTATTAGATATCTATATTTACAAAGTTGCTAAAACTTTAAGTTCATATCTTCACTAGAAATCATAAATATATTTGTAACCGCAAGGGTCATAATATGGAGAAAATATTTGATAATGAGCTATCAATAATATTTCTTTATTCATTGGTGATTTCATTATAAATGAGAATTTTATAGTTATGTAAAGAATTATTTTTATGATATGATGCTTGTGATGTGTATGCTTTACTTTATATCTTGATAATACTCTGATAAAAATCCAAAGTAAACACCCATTTCTCTAAACGTATATATTTTAGAATAAAACGTAAATCTACAGTGTGTTTTTTGTAAATATTCTTTTTATTCTTAAAAATGTGTGTTTAATTCTTATAAAAATGCAAAAGCCATCCATTTCACTGGATGACTTTCTATAAGGTTAATATAACTTAAATAATTTCACTGCTGTTTTTGCAATTTTATATACAGGTGTTTCAAGCTCTCTGCTTGCATTCTTAAGTTCTTTTCGAATCTCTATATGCTGTGGACAATGCTTTTCACATTTACCACATTCAACGCATTGTGAAGCACTGCTTGGATTTTTACGTACTGCAGTACACATTAGATAATTATGCCTGCCTGACTTTTTATTCTCAGAATACATAAGATTGTACGAATGAAAAGTTCCTGGTATATCTACCCCCTTAGGACATGGCATACAATATCCACAACCTGTGCAGCCAACTTTAATATTTCTATTTAGCTCATTTTTAATCTGTTCTATTAAGTCAAAATCTTCTTTTGTGAATTCATTAATCTCAACATTGCTTGCAATATCTATATTTTCACGAAGCATTTCAAGTGAGTTCATTCCTGATAATACGCATGTAACCTCAGGCTGATTCCAAAGCCATCTAAATGCCCATTCTGCTGGAGTACGTTTCTTTGAATTTTCCTTTATTATGTTCTTAGCTTTTTCAGGTAATAAATTAACTAATCTTCCACCACGTAATGGCTCCATTATAATTACAGGAAGACCTTTTTTATTAGCAGCCTTTAATCCTCTTTTTCCTGCCTGGCTATGTTCATCTAAATAATTATATTGAATCTGGCAAAAGTCCCAATCATAAACCTCTAGTAGCTGAAGAAAAGTTTCTGTATTTCCATGATAGGAAAAGCCAACATTACGAATTTGCCCATTTTGAACTTTCTCTTTTAACCAATCATCTGCTCCTAATGCTTTTAATCTGTTCCAAGTCTGCACATCAGTAAGCATATGCATAAGGTAATAATCAACATAATCTGTTTGGAGTCTTCTTAATTGTTCTTTAAAATACTTTTCTAAATCCTTCTTTGACTTAACCATAAAATGTGGGAGCTTTGTTGCAATAAATATTTTCTCTCTACATTTATTTCTTTTTAAAATTTCCCCAAGTGTAGCCTCACTACCTGGGTAAACATAAGCCGTATCAAAGTAATTCACACCGTTATTTATTGCTTCCATAATTTCTTTTTCTGCTTTATCTATATCAATGCTGGTTCCTTTTCTAGTAAAACGCATACAGCCATAACCTAATATTGATAACTTATTTCCGTTTTTATCTTCTCTATATTTCATTTTTGAAGATTCCTCAACAGAATCCATCATTGCAACCACCTCATCAACAATTTATATAATATATGTATATTATAACAAATTGAACTTTTTGCCAATAGCAGATCTAATATTCTTTCGTTAAGCAGAATATGGTAAATCTGACTCTAAAATATAATTGATTGTTAATTAATTTTGGTCTAATATTGTTGTTACCCCTCAGTAAACTGCTTTAATAATAAATAATACATTTGAAATCCTAGTAAAGCAAATGCTGAGTTTAGATTAAGATGTAGAAATCTAATTACTGTATAATATTAAATAAAAATTTCTAAGACAGGAGAATAGAAAATGAAAACTAAAAGAAACTATGGTTTTAATGACTACTTTGAGTTGTTTTTATATGCTCTTGCTGTAATTTGTTCTATTTATTTTCTTATTAGGGGCGATATGCAAAGAACACTTCAACCCATATTAATAATCCTAGTGTTAACTTTTATAAAAGTATTAATAAATAAAAGTAGAATTCCAATTTCGACTGGTTTAAGATTTTCTGTTTTAGCATTTATTTTTGTTACTATGTTTTTTGCTAACGAATTTAAAGGTTATTCATTTATACCTTATCTTGATAAAATAGAACATCTGTCGTCAGGGGTTATACTCTTCTATATAGGTTCGTTAATATTGGAGCTTATAAATAAAAATGAAACAAATAAGCTTAATGTGAAAACAATCATTCTTTTTAGCCTTTTCTTTGCAATAGCTATGGCTGGAGTTTGGGAGATTTACGAGTTTACAACTGATAGATTATTTGGTCTTAGAAGCCAAAATAATAGTCTAGTGGATACTATGGGTGACATTATCTGCGGAAGTATTGGAGCTCTATTTACTAGCATTTACGCTTACAAAAATTTTAAAGTAAACTTTAAAGTTTCATCAGAAGTTATTGGTGATTCTGACAACTTATAAAATAGATTTTAATTATATCTTTAAGATAAATAGTCTATATTTGCACATTAATTAAAGGCGTCTAGTAAATTTAGACGCCTTTAATTTTTTCTTATAGATTATTATTAATATTTTATTTTAAAAATATTATCTAAATTCTGTTGTTCCATCAGGATATTGTGCAAATCTTCCTTTTTCTCTTGGGTGAACAAAATCGTCACGTTCCCATGGCCAGCCCCCAAAACCAGTGCTCTTATAGTCTGCAAAAGCATCCATAATTTCTTTATCTGATGTCATAACAAAAGGTCCATAACTTACAACTGGCTCTCCAATAGGTTCTCCTTCTAAAAGCAGAATACAGCTTTCCTTAGCGCCATTTTCTATTTTTACAACTTCATCACCTGCAAGTTTTACACTATTATAAACATCAATATCAGTTCCTTCAATCCTTATTGTCTCTCCATCATAGAAATAAATAGTTCTATTTAATGTTGAAGATACCTTTTGAAGTTCTATACTTGCTTCAGGTTCCATACGTATAATACATATTCTTACATGATTATTATCTTTACTTGCCCATGAATTAGGCGAAGGTTCTAGGCTCTTAGTACTATTATAAGTACCTGAAATAATTCTTACAGTACTTGTTTTTCCATTATTGTCTTTTGAGTTTATAACAGGTATATCCTCTGCCCAAAGCATTTTATAATGTGGTTCAACGAATTTATCTTTCTTAGGCAGATTGAGCCAGATTTGAAATAATTCTAGTGGATTTTCCTTTTCAGTATTAACTAAAGGGAACATTTCTGTATGATTACAGCCTCTACCTGCAGTCAGCCACTGCACATCATTAGCTCCATAGCGTCCTGTAGCACCAGCTGAATCAGCATGATCAACATATCCATCTAGAACTATTGTGACTGTTTCAAACCCTCTGTGAGGATGCTGAGGGAATCCTGGAATGGTATCCCCATGATACATATTCCATCCATCAATTCCTCTAAAGTCGTTGCCAATAGTTCTCCCATACAAAGAAGCATCTGGTCCCATCTCACTATTACCCTTTGGATAAGCATCCTTATGATGTGCACAAAATATAAAAGGATCACTTGTCTGCCACTGTGAACTTAGCTTGCTTATTTTAAGTATATTATTTTTTCCCATTTCGTAACCTCCCTTGATACTTCATATAATTTATAAATAATCTTTAATAATTCCCCTATAATATCAATCAAGTTAGAATTATCTAATTCTAAAAAAAATATTGATTAAATTTTCTCCATTTTATTATGTGTTACTTTTATAAATCCAATGAGATTTATAAAAGTAATTAATTGATAATGATTATTATTTATTAACAAAATTATAGCATAGCTTTCATGATTTGTATATTGCTTCTAATAATTTATTGCATTTTATTAATACGTAGTATATAAGAAAAATTTCTTTACTGTGTATATATTCTTTGCAAAGTCCGTAAGTCTATCTGAAATATTGAGCCATTTATATTTAATAAAATGAATTGAGAAAAATTTAACAATGAATTTCACGCTTTTTATGCAATATCGTAAATGAACAATATTACTATAGAATTATTTTATATTACATATTATTAATTTTTCCTTCTAAATTTTAATGAAATAGCGGTGAAACTCATATATTAATATTTTTCAATACTAATATTATCTTATTAACTTATAAAGTAAAAAAAGGTTATTAAAGGTGATAAATAATTAACAAAATTGCTCGAAAAACGTTGATTAATTGTACTGTATCCTATATAATTATCTTTAAAGGATGGAAAAATAATCTTTTCTCCAAACTTTAAAATAATATTATGAAAGTGAGGGTATCATATTGAACCAGGTAAACGGAACGAAAGAATGGTCTAATCCTAGTCCCGCAGGCCTAGTTGCTTTAGCAGTAGCAAGTTTCTGCTTTTTTGCCTTATTATCAGGAAGAGTAACAAGCGGAGCCTTACCACTTCTTGGATGTTGGCTTATTGGAGGATTTGTAGTACAAGTTGTAGTTGCCTTAATTGATTTAAAAGGCGGTAATACTACTGGTGGAAACACATTTTTATTCTTTAGTGCATTTTTTATGTTAACGGGTGGAATTGAAATGCTCATTAAATTTAATGCGGTAACTAACGGAATTTCCCTAGATACGCGTATGGATGGTTGGGCATGGTTAGTACTTAGTATTTCACTTATTATGTGGACACCCGCATTCCTCAAAACACCATTAGTGTTGTCGCTAATCATTTTAGCTTTAGATCTATCTTCACTCTGTATTTCTCTAATTGATTTAGGAGTATTACCAAAGATTTTTTCAAATATACCTGCCTTTGGATTATTAATAGCAGGTATTTTAGGAATTTATCTTGCAGCTGCAATTATTGTTAATACCGCTTTTGGCAGACAAATCTACCCTTCACCAGGTCCAATTATTAAATAGATATCGTCACTTTAACTATACTACTCTATTTATCAAAAAAGTAAATGTATACATAGAACAAAATCTCAGGTTCAACAGTAGCCTGAGATTTTTTATGCGTCTACTTTTTCAAACATATGTGATAAAAATCTAGTATACGAATATATTTTATTTTTTCTTCTACTAAAACTTAACTTTCCAGTTATTAGGTTTCATAATCCAGACCTACAATGTTCACAAATTATCTAAAGATATAATTTACACGAAAATAAAACTATTTTTATTATACTTTTTAAAGACTTTTGCCTTAATGAGAAGTTTCTATAGAATAAAAATAAAGACTAAAATCCTCCTATCTATAAATAATATTAGAGAACTTTAATCTTTATTGGTTTTTCTTCTTTAGAAGACATCTTATAGGTACACAAAGGATGCAAAGCTATAACAATATCTCAGTGCCCAATTAAAATTCAACTTACTTTAATGCATTTAAAGCAGCTTCGTAATTTGGTTCTGATGTTACTTCCTCGCAATATTCTACATGAGTAACCTTGTTATTTTCGTCAACTACAAATACTGCTCTTGTTAGCAGCCCTAATTCCTTAATGTAAGTTCCGAATTCCTTACCAAAGCTCCTATCCTTATAATCTGATAATGTTTGAACTGCATCAATGCCTTGATTTCCGCACCATCTTCCTTGTGCAAAAGGTAGATCCATTGATACTACATATATCTTTACATTGTTTAATTTTCCAGCTTCTTCATTAAATTTCCTTACTTCAAGATCACATACTGGTGTATCTATTGATGGAACACTTACATATGCTCTCTTTCCTGTAAAATCTTTCGAATTAACAGCATTTAAACCATTATCTGTTACTACGAAGTCTGGTGCAGTATCACCAACTTTAATTTCTCTTCCTTCTAATGTTACTTCATTTCCTTGAAATTTAACTTTCATAATTCATTCCTCCTAAATTATTAATATTATATTTTAACTATTTTCTTAGTGGTTTATCAAATATTTTTCTGCCCCATATATACTAACGGCTCCATCAGCAGCAGCTGTAAGTACTTGCCTAACTTCTTTTGCTCTAATATCTCCTATGGCAAATATACCATCTACATTTGTTTTACAGCTTTCATCTGCAATAATATAATCATTTTTATCCAAATCTACCAAGTCTTTAACTAATTCTGATGATGGATCACTTCCAATTGCTACAAAAACACCATTAACTTCTAAATTATCTATCTTACCATCTTTATTATTTTTAATTTCTATACCACTTAATTTTTCTTCTCCATTAAGTTTTGTAACTCCACTATTCCAGATTATTTCTACATTATTTGTTTCAAATAACTTTTTTTGTGCAGATTTATTTGCTCTAAGTGAATCTCTTCTGACAATTACATATACTTTTTCAGCAATTCTTGAAAGATGAAGTGCATCCTCTACTGCTGTATCTCCACCACCTACAACAGCAACTACTTTTTTTCTAAAGAAGCCTCCGTCACAAGTAGCACAGTATGATACACCCTTACCTGTAAGTTCTTCTTCTCTATCAATTCCTAATTTTTTAGGCTTTGCACCCATTGATAAGATTATTACCTTACTTTCATAAGTATTCACACCAGTTATAACTTTTTTTATATCTCCATCAACTTTTATATCTATTACTTCTTCATATTTCATAATGCTTCCAAAATCTTTTGCATGTTCATACATAGTATTGGCAAGTTCTGAACCTGTTATGCTGCGAAAACCAGGATAATTTTCCACTTCATTTGTAGTAACTATCTGGCCACCTTCATATTGTTTTTCAAGCATTAATGCATCTAATCCGGCTCTACCTGCATATAATGCTGCTGTAATGGCAGCTGGTCCTCCTCCAATTATAATAATATCTTTCATATTACCAACACCTCTCCTAATAATCATTTATATATTCTTTGATAATATACAATTTATAAAAATTTCAATAAGTTGTTCTAAATTAATAATTAAATTTTATAAAATTAAATTTTGTTATATTGTATTTTATAATATTATATTAACTTTATTGATAAAATTAGTCAACTGTTTTTCAATAAAAAAATTTGATATTTATTAAAAAATTATTGTGTATAGATAACATAATCATAAACTATACTTAGACTATGAAATATCTTTCAATCAGAAATCATAAATATATTTTCATAGCTTTTTGGAACAAAAGTGTGTTATTCATTTCGGTGAGGCACACTCATAAGTTCAGGTATTAGTTTAGTTATCTATAATTCTTAGATATTTTCATTATTCTTATTCTGAGTTTAACCTCTTTATGTTTAAACACAAAAAATATATAATATATATATTGCAAAAATAATCCTTCATCATGATTCTAAAAATATTATAAGAATTTTATCCGTAATTGTGAATTGTGAAATGTGCATTGTGAATTGCAAAATATATAGCAAAACTATAGCCTAGGTCTATACATATAACTCACCGAAATTAGTAATATAATTTTATGATAAGTATCTTAATAGTGTTTCGAATCAAAAATATTTATTACTTCAGTTGATTTAAACATAAGCCTAGTTTCAGATAGGAGCAAATAAGAATTATGAATTTTATTAATCATTTTAAAACTATAACTAACCATAAACTATTAGTTATGAAATATTGTTTTAAAGTAGGTTTATATAAGCAAGGATTACTTCATGATCTGTCTAAATATTCGTTTGTAGAGTTTTCAGCTGGAATAAAGTATTATAAGGGGTATGCAAGTCCTAATGGTGTTCAAAAAGCTGTTGAAGGATATTCATCAGCATGGTTACATCATAAGGGTAGGAATAAGCATCATTTCGAGTATTGGATTGATTATGGAGTAAATGAAGCAGAAGGTCTTAAAGGAATGAAAATGCCTGTTAATTATGTTGTAGAAATGTTTATAGACAGGGTTTGTGCTTCAAAAAATTATTTAAAAGAAAAATATACTGATGAAAGTCCCCTTAGTTATTACGAAAACAGAAAACATTATTATGTATTACATGAAGATGTACGTGCTCTTTTAGAAAATTTGCTTAATAAACTCGCCAATGAAGGAGAAGACAAAACTTTTACATATGTTAAAAACAACATTCTGAAAAATACAGAAAAATTTTACAGTAAAACACTCTAGTTTATTTTAGTTTTCTTTGATCTGCCACCCAATATGATTATAGCCTATTATAAGCCTGGATTTGTAGAATGCAAATCCAGGCTTACGTTTAGATGTATTTTTCCAACCAGTTTGTGATAGCTTGGGATTGTTCCTCTGTATGAAAATCATGTTCACTTCCAATTGATACGGTTAAATCGCAATTAAATTTTTTTGAAAAATTATCTATAACCTCATGACTTTGCAAATTATCTTCTGATCCATAAATAATTGCAGTAGGTATATTCCATTTATTAATTGAGTGTTCTTTTACATAGCTGTAATAATCCCATGAAAGAGTTTCTATTGGTGTATATATTTCCTTTTTTGCTCTAAGTAGGTCCTCTGTAACATTGAACCATTTAAACATTTTGCATATAAGATGCTCCATATCAACAATTGGTGATTGAAATAAGCATTTCTTTATTGGAAGGTTCTTATATGCGTGCAAACTGAAATACGCGCCAAGACTGCACCCAAATAAGTTCATTTCTCTCCAATTTTTTTGTATATATGCTCCAATTTTTTCGAGATCATGTACTCCATTCCAAACATTGCATAGATAGTTTTTATCTTTCCTTTCACCATGTTCTGGGAGATCAAAACTAAGAACCTGATATCCTCTTTCTGATGCTATCTGTGAAAACTCATGTGCACTTTCTTTGCTAGACATTTTTCCATGAACAAATATATATATTTTATCTGAAGGTTCTCCCCATAAGATCGCTGGAATATTATCTATTTCTATTTTACTGGTGGTTTCCATAATGGCGCCTCCATAAATGTAGTTTCTTTTATATTAGGAAGAATATCATATATAGAGCAATTCATCTGCTTTTCAAAATAATCTTTCATTTCAAATGTTGCATTCCAACGTTCTACTGTAAATGGAAATGTTCCATAGCGTCTTGTAGTATTAACAAATCGCTTTTCTAACATACAAAATCCTTGAGCGTCAGCAAGTGAATCACAAAGAATTAATAATCTATCATAGTCATCATAGGTTAAATCATTAATATATTTTCTAACAAATTCACTTTCTTCATCACTCATATCATTTTGTCCTATTTCTTTATCAAAGTCAGGAACCGGAAATGAATGTGTCAAACAAATTCTTCCTACTTCATCCCAACCCTTTTCTAACATAAATTTATATCCATCAATGCCATGTCTTCTTGCGCTTATACCATATCTTCTACCTATATCATGAAGAAGTCCTAGCACATAAGCTTTGTCTGAATTAAGATTACTACATTTTTCAGTAATAATTTGTGCTGCTAATCCAACATTTATAGAATGCTCTGTCCATGGTCCTTGATTTAATTGTCCTGCTATTTCTAATTCTTTTTCAGCCACTTCTCTACTTGGAAACATATTATCCTCCTAAACGTATCATATAAATTCTAATTTATTATCCTGATTTCAGTTGCTTAAATCACTATTTAATACTCTATGAATATGATGTTTGTTTATAAGTAAATTATAGCATGTTTTGTAAATGTTATACTATTATGTTTTCTAGTAGTACATTTTTATTTACTGCATCAAATATTAATTAGATCATTTATATTTATCGCTAAATACACCAAAAATAAATATTTAATCCTCTAAATTTTTAGATTATATTATTTCTCAAAAGCTTTTCAACATCTCTGAGCCCCGATGTTTCCTATAAATTGTTAACTTTTTTTATTCTTAACTTCTTTGCTTTTTTTCTTCTTAAATTCGTTCATTTTTAAATTGTAAAAAAATTTTATTTGAAACTATGTTCCTTTAAAAGAATGTTTAATGGAAGCTTTCAAAATTTCTTTATTTTTAACAAGGTTTAAATTATGCTAAATCATATAATTATATCTTGAACTTATTATATTTTTTAAAGCCTAAATATAATAATATACTAAGAAACAATATTCCAATCTCAATTAAGTTTCCATCTGATACTAAGTATGCTATACATAGCAAAGGAATAAATATTATTATATAAGCAACTATATGTATAGCTTTCCATACAGACCTTCTTTCTTCTAGAAACTTAATTCTAACTAACCTATCTATGTAGATTGTGCTTAGAATGGTAAATATAAAAATTATAATAAAAGGAATCATGTTATACCTCCATAACAAAACTTTAGGCCTTATGATATATTGCATGACCACTATCTCCCTTAATTTTTGAGAAATATATATACACTTTACTATATTTTGTTTATTTAGTACAAATACATTTATTTTTTATATAGAATAACATTCAAAGTAAGTTATATTACATTACTCTTTACATGTACGTATGCTTCTTTATAATTTGGTAAAAATACCACAAACCCATTTCTGAATAATGTGATATTGAAATCTATTATTTATTTTTATTAATTTACGTAATAAGTAATATTTAAGTATCTAAAAAATCTCCTTTGCTTTTATTATATAAAATATCTCTTCGAAACAAGAATATTAATGAGAGAGTTATTATAGATAACATAATTAGTTCTATATATTCTGTACAAAATAGGTTTTCTGAAAAATTTGGTGATAAGTAAATAGAGTAGTTAAAGGAAATAAATCTCGTAAACTTATATGAGTTGTCTAAAAACAATATATCTTCGGCTGTATTATAGAATAAATGAGCTCCTATAACGAACATCAGCGATTTTGTCTTTATTACAATAGCCCCAAATATTATTCCTACTAGCATAGCATTAATGATTCGTATCCATGTATGAGATAGTAATGAATAGTTATGATAATGTACTAATCCAAATACTAGTCCTTGTAAAATTATCGCCAGTAAATTAGGAATTTTCTTAAATACTACCTGCATAAGATATCCTCTAAATAATCCTTCTTCTAATAATGATACCCCGAAAAATCCAAAGCTGCTTACTAAAGTAAAAATTATAGTCTTGGCTATACCTGATTTATCTATTTCCAATACCATCTTCCCGCAAGTAACACCTATTAATCCTAAGAGTGACTTATAAAGCAATGCCACAATAATCCCCAAAAATAATAGTTTAATATCGTGTTTTTTATGCTTATCCAATATAGTGGTGTATAATTTTTATCGAAATTAACCTGAATTCCTTTTACAAATAATACAAGAATTATAAACAAGCCTATATTAATAAATGCATTCACTAACCCATCAATAACCATTATGTCATCTCCAATTTCTGTTGAATAGATTATATCTTTTATAATGTTGTTAATGTAAATTTCTCTGCTATTATCTATTAATTATAACATATTTTGTAAATAGTTATATTCAATTTTCAATTAATATTTTTATTTGTTACTATGGCAACTTTAAATTTAGAGATTTTCTAAATTTTTCTGCTGCTCTACTTAATTTAGACATTATTTGTCACCTCATTTCATCTAGTGGACGCATCAGATCAGAATGCGTTTTTAGAATTAGATAATAAAAAAATATCACACTATTCATACATTGTCTTGAATAATGTGATATTAAAAACATATATCAACTTTTTAAAGTTTGCACTAATAAAAATTTAACTTTATTGATTTCATGTTACAATTCATAATCTTTCTAGCATATCATGACCTAAGTTCCTAAATACCTCACAATATCTTTGAAATCCATCTTGTCAGATGATATAAATATTTGGCATGTAGTCCATTCTTACTTTTGAATACATAATACGCTCCAAGCCATTATCTACGACTGTATGATTGCTTAAAGCCACATCTACTTTTTTACGCATTGCTTCACTGATAAAATAATCCAATGATTTGAGATATTATTTACTAATTGGAAAGCAAACCTCAGTAACAAATTCTTCTGGACTCTTAACGCTTTGAGGTCCATTCAAATAAATATCAAAAGGCGCCCCTGCATATTCATAGCCATTATCCTCAATCCATTTTACAACTTTAGCATAAGCTTCTCCCAGCCTTGAATAAGGCCCAACAAAAGTTGTGGATGCAACCAGACCTCCTGCAAGTTCTTTTATATTTTCATTTTTCTCTGCATTTACTCTGCTATTTACTGGAACACAAACTTCACAATCTGCATTTTCTACATCAAATTCCTGCTTATCATGATAAATTGTCATTACTGGCCCCGATGGCTTAAGATCCATCTTGAAGATGTCCTCAAATACCTTTCCTATAACACTACTTATATTGCTCATACTTGTTATTGTCCTCCTGCTGATAACAATTAATGACTTTCTGTCCTTCAATTCAACTTTTAAATCCTTCTTAGCTTCCATAATATTACCTCCTAACTCAATCTTCTTAATTTTTTGTTCAATAGAATTCTTAAGTTTCAAGCTGTTTTGAACTTCCTTATTAATCCCAGCAATTTTGTTCTGTAAAAACTTTTTAAGTAAGTCCACATCTTCCTTATCCATAATAGCTTTAATTTCTTCTAGTTTTAAGCTATATTCTTTTAATTCAGATATAGAAAGAAGTTTTAAAACCTGTTCATATGCATAGTATCTGTACTGAGTATCGCTGTCCACATACATAGGTTTTAACAGATTAATCTCATCATAATAACGAAGTGTCTTAGTTGAAACTCTCCCGATTTTAGAAAACTGCCCAATAGTGTACACAATTAAGTCTCCTTCCTGTCGACAATCATAGTATAAACCTTCCAGTTAAGGTTAAAGTCAAGAGGTAATTTTATTATTTATATTTTAATTTTATCTTATAAAAAATATTTCTTGATTTATTCATTATATAATTTTCACCTTATATCATTTAACTTCATTAAAACTCAATATTTGTAATCTTACCATTAAGTCTAAGCTTATGGATATATTTCCAATTCAATCTACTCTAATTAAGTATATAAGACAATATTCTCTTTAACAACACATATACTCCGCTCATATATTTCATTTAACAAATAAAATAAAAAAATTCTCAATTTGTTAAGCAAATGTACAAGTTAATATATTAAATTATATGTAACAGGTTAATTAAACCAGTTTAAAAAGATTGTGAGACTTTTATACCATAATTCCAATAATAGTTTTAACAATTTCAAATGAAGAAACTGCTATAATAAATGCTTTTACTAATGCAAAATAAAATTTAAAGCATATTATTTTAAGGTGTCAGATATGATTTAAATTGATTTTTGTTAAAGAACATATCATTTATTAATAATCAGGCATAATAGATGAAAAGATTGTAGAAATATTTATATAAACAATTTACTACATTTTAAAAAATAAAAGAGAGAGCATCGTACAAATTAAATTTTAATAAGTACGATGCTCCTTTTATGAAATCACTTTTCTTAAAATAAAACTTCCTTCTTCCAAATCTTTTGGATTCTCTATTCTTATTACATGAAAACCGCATTTATTAACATAAAAATTATGATTCCGATGAGAAAAAATGGGGGTTTCAGTACTCCATGCTCGTGTATTTGGATACATATCTTCAATTTCACTCCAAATTCTCGTTCCGATACCCTTGTCTTCATAATCAGGGTCAATAAACAAACTGCCTAAGAAGTTTTCATTACTATCGTTAATCCAAAGAATTGTTCCACCAATAAGAACGTCATTTAAGTATATACAATAAGAAGTTGCTTTTTTATCTAATCCCCATTTACTCAAGAATGTGCCATCATCATATCCTGGAGGCCCTCCAGTTTCTTTCCCCAAGTGAATTTGTGAATCATAATCAAAAGCCCTTTTCATTATTTTAACAAGGCTCGTAATATCTTTTTCAGTCATTTTACCAAATTTTATATTCATACCTTTTCCCCCTCTAATCTTTTCGCTATTTCTTCTATGTGAGTGTTGTCAGCCACATGGCAACCTCCTAAAATTTTAGAAATAAGATAATAGTATTCTAGCTTTGCCTGCTTAGAGAAATTGAAACTTGTGTTATCTTAATAAGTCTAATTCAAATCCATATTCATGAAATGTAAGGTTTGCATCGATTATTTCTTCATAGATTCCATCTACTTGCATAAATCCGTTTTTTAGGTATAAATTTATGGCTGGTTTATTTATATTGACAACAAAAAGTCTTAAATATTTAACGTTCATATGCTTAGTTAGTGTAATGGCATGCTTAAGCATTATACTGCCAATTCCTTGTCTTGAATAATCAACATTAACTCCAAAACGTTCAATATATAATGCTTTAGAGTTTGGATTCCCCCATTTTACACAACTTTCTCCAGCATTTGATTCACATAATGCAAAGGAGCCAACTATATTATTATCTTTCTCAATTAGCAAATAAAGGCGATTATTTTCAATATCCTTGCTGAAAAACTCACACGGATATATTTCGTCCCAAATTGGTATGTTGTTTCTGTCCATATCATCAATTATGTTTCCATACACAGCTTTGAGTTTTGGTAAATCATTTAAATTAGCCAATCTTAAATTCATATCAATTCACCTCCAAATGACTATTTATAATGTTCAATATTAAATGTTTACAAAATCAGTATTCAACGGTACATTTTCCATTCTGTCAGCCTATATATAGAACAAATTTCAAATTTCAACTCCTGTTTTCCAGATTACCAAACTGAAATTTATATATTTGGACTATTTTTAAACTTAACACAATATAAATTTAGCTAATCGAAAAACTTCCCTTTATAAAAATTCTCATTTTCAAGTTTCTTAGCCGTCATTCTAAATATAACGCAGCCATCTGGGCATACAACATCTTTGCTATACTTGCTATCTCCACCAATATTCTCTAAATCTCCACCACTTCTGACAGCCTCCATGATTGGGAACATAATCATCATTACTTTTGAACAAATACCTTGTCCATCCTTATTTATAGGACAACCATAGGTGCAAGTATACTTATCACCAACTTCCTCGCCATTTCGGCAATACCTTTCTGTGTGGTCACTTCGAAGAAATCCTGTCACCTCAATTTCCCATTCGTACTCTTCATCATACCATTTTTTCATAATTACCCTCCAAATATAACTTATATGTTTATTATTATTTAACACTTATTTGCCATTTTTGAATCAGAAGATATTAGACGCCCTCTTCATTTACGTGCATAATTAAACTTACTAAAACAACCAATACAATTTATCTTTTGATATTTTAAATCCAAGTTTCTTTTGTAAAGCTATTGATTTTTTATTTTCTACTTCAACTTGTGAAAATGGTACTAAACCATTCTCAAGTGTTTTGTTTACCATATAACTTTCAAGTATTGTTCCATATCCTAAACGTCTGTATTCAGGAAATATCTCTAATAGTCCTATGCTCCCTTCTAAATGATTTCCTATAAATCCTATGAGCACGTTGTTCTTATATCCTCCAAATATATTTCCGCCTTTTAACAGTTTTTCAATCTCATTATTAGATAATTTATTATAACGTCTTAAGATAATTTCTATTTGATTCTGTCTTAATTGTCTTAGTTCTACCTCTGATTTTATATCGATCTTTGCTTTATCAATATATACTGCTTGAAAACATTCAAGTTCTTCGTTTAACCCAAACTTACTTAATATATAACTGGTTATAAACTTTTGATGTGCAACAATTAAATTGCACTTGGATATGCCATTTATTAGTTCTTGTCCTTTTTCAAAATTGTCTACAGATATCATATATGCATTACTTTTTTGCTCTTTTATCAGTACCCCATCTATTTCAGCATACAAAATTTCTGCCGTATCTCTACGTATTGCCTCAATCATTCCCATATGTAACAAAGGATTTTTTATTAAATATTTAATTGCCGCAGATTTCATACTTTTCTACCCTTTAACCTTTTCGCTATTTCTTCTATATGAGTATTATCAGTTCCACAACAACCTCCTAAAATTTTAGGAACAAAATATTTATATAACTCCATCATATCATCAGCAAGACTAATACCATCTGAAAATTTCAAATCAGAAGAATTATCTAATTCTTCTGGGGATAATGGCGAAGTGTTTGCTTGTATTCCATGAAATCTTTCTTTAACTAATTTTGTTTTATTGAAAGAATAAGATAAAGATTTTTTTAATATTGCGGGATGAACACAATTTACCATATAGCAAATCGGCTTTTTAATTGTAGCATTATCTATATGTAAAATTGCATCATTAATAGTAGTTCCATCTATTAGTCGCCCATCATCCCTAATCATAAAACTAATTATATATGGCAATTCCGTACTTTCCATAGCTTTTGCCATTCCAATAGCTTCAGGCAACGCTGGCATAATACCTGCAAATAGAAAATCTACACCCGATTCTTTAAATAAATTTGCCTGCCATGAATGGAATTCCTTTGCGTCATCTATTGATAAGACATCACAAGCTTTGTATGCATCTCCTTTGCATCCCATTAAACCACCTACAAACATATCTATCTTTGCATTACTTTTTATTCCTTGCAGAAATCTCACATTATCTTCTATTATTTTTTCAGTAAATTCAGATTCTAAGACACGCTCTTTATTTGCTCTTCTTGTAGGGGTTGTTACAATGAATGGGAATTTATATTTTTCAGCAGTTTTTAGATATTCTTTATAAATACTACACATGGCTTGTCTTGAATCAGAATCATAAACTAAACCAGCCATAGCAACCTTATCATCAAATATAATATTAAATTCTCTTTTTAATCTTTCTCCTAAAGCTCCCTCCATTAAAATAGATGAAGATTTATCAAAGCAAGTTTGAAAGTCCATATATACTCCTCTTTACATTTCATCTTTTAAAATTTTTCATATCATTGACTAGATATTTAACTTACAGCCACTCATTAAACTTCATATTTATCAATAGAATATTTTATATTAAGTCTACGACTGATTATATTTATTATATAAACACTACTTATAAGCTTATTTTGATGCTAATGAAAAAATAATACCATATAAAACACATCCTAAAGGAAATAATATAAATATGCTTCCTAAAATTATTGAACCTATATTAAATGAAAAATTTAATGCACTGTCTTTTGTTTTCATCTGTTTCAAGTATATTTTATTCATCGCTATGCCTGTGCCACCGATAATTATCAAACCTGTTCCTATAAAACAGATAAGAGCAATGATAATTCCAATTATAGCTGCAAAGAATGGAAAGAAAATTATAAATCCCATTATATCACCTCTCCTATAATTTATTTAAAATGAATACTCCTGCAATCAAATAACACAATGTTATCAAAATGCCGACCCACATGTGTATAGCAGAAAGTAACCAATAACTTACTTTTACTTTTTTATCTGATGCATCAAAGCGTTTACTCATCTTCATCCCTTTATATCCTCTAATTATTGCAATAACAGCAAAAAATAAAGCGGCTATAAATGCTAAAATGATGATTACATTTCCTAATTTTATCATTCTTTTCCCCCTTTAATCTAAATACTATATTTATTAAATCTTTTTATTAAAAATGCTTTTTAAATCATTTAAATTAGAAATAGTCTTTATATTATTAACAATAATTGTTTCTCCCCTCCGATTTAACCAAATACCATTCATACCAATTCTTTCGCAAGGAATAATATCTGTATACAAATTATCACCAATGTAGCAACATTCTTGTGGTTGCCTATTAGCTCTATTACAAGCAATATTAAATAGTTCTATATTGGGTTTTGAAATTCCAACTTCTCCTGCCGTCAAAATATTGGAAAAATATTGTTTGATATTTATTTTTTCTAACTTTAATAATTGTTGATTAAGGTCTCCATTACTAATAATTCCAAGCTCATATTTTCTTGATAAATACTTTAGGCAAGGAACTACATCGTTATATGGCTTCCAATTTTTTTCGTAGTTAATTAAGTATTTCTTAAATTTAATATTAGCATCCTCATCTCTAAGTTTAATATTTGAATATCTAAATAGAGCCTTCATCCTTTCAATACGTTGTTGTTCAAATGTCATCTCTTTTTTTAGGTAACTACTGAAATATTTATCTGATATCTGACACCAAAGTTTGTAGAACATTTCTTTTTCAAGCTTAAAGTAATGCTTATACTCCTCATAAAATGATTCTACTCCAAGTAATTCAGAACTTTTATGATCTAATAATGTATCATCTATATCAAAGAAAATCATCTCTTACCTCCATTTACCAAAACTATTATATTACATCGTCTCATGTTCCATCCAATTCTTATTATGATTACTACATTCTATGCAACTTAGTGAAATGCATATCCATTCAAAACCATCAACCCAATCCTCTTCTGAAAAAGAATCATCGTTACTGACACATTCGTCGACAAAATCCTGTTTTCCTTGCGAATAAATTTCCATTGATATTACGAAAGCATCTTCTTTACATTTTTCACAAATTACTTTCTCAAACAATTGGGTTCTATCTAAAGAATCATACTTACATACAAAACCATTCCATACTATTTATATCTTGGATATTCTGGCAGTAAGTCAATTAGCTTTACTGACCTTCCTTGATTATCAAGTAATATTTCAATGTTATCTGAATCTTTTCCAAGATGCATCATAAATTCTCTGCATTCGCCACAAGAAGGTATAACTTTACCATCCTTATAAACAGAAACGACTTTATCTACTTCGTTTTCTCCATGTGTGAGCATTGTTGATAAAGCATTTCTCTCTGCGCACATTCCTAATAACTATTTGTATCAATACAAATTCCTGTATAAATATTTCCTTTTTTTGTTAGCACAGCTGAAGCAACGCTTCCAACCCACATAGTACTTGAAATTTCATGTGGATTTATTACATTCATAGCTTCTTTATAAAGCTTTTTCGATATTTTTCCATATTGTTCTCCTTAATCTTTAATTTAGTATTTAGATTTATCTATCAATCTTTTTGAATTCTCTTTCCACCGAATGCATGAATTGTCCTAGTTCCTGCAATACATTTGCCATGATGTGGTGTTCCCTTAGGCACTAAAAGCTCATCGCCAGGATTTAAAACATGTTCTATACCATTAAATATTTCTATATATTGTCCTGAAACGCAAACCGTATATTCATTAAATTCATGTGTTTGTTCCTTTGATTCTCTATCAGAATAGTATGTCCAGAATGCCATTTGACTACCGTCTTTTCCCTCGAAATAATACCCTTCAATATCTCTTGTATTCTGTTGTTCTGATGGGACTTTATTCTTTTCTCTTTTCATAAACTCAGGAAAATATTCCATTCTGCAATCACCCCTATAAATTTTAATTTCTCATTTACCTTATAACGTCTTGATAGATTATATCCACTATTTCATTTAAGCTTAATTCTTTATGTAAGCATACCTCTGGAATAATATCTATTAAATCTTTTTCGTTCCACCATTCTCTCATTTCTTTCTCTCCAAATTCATGTGAATTGGACTTTTGCTTATGACGATTTAAAGTTTCCTCAAATTGTATATCAAAATAATATGCAAAGATCTGATTATCAAATTCATCTGATAAATCTTTAAATAATTTTTTATACCACTTTGAATTTAAAATTCCTTCCAAAATTATCATATTACAATGATTCTTGCCGTATAGTGAAAGTTCAAATATTAATTCACCTGCTTTTGGATTAGGTCCATCTTTTGCAAATAGGATGTCCCTTCTAACAACATCTTGCGAAATTAGCATTGTGTTCTGTCCGAATTTTTTCTGCAAAGCTTTTCCTGTAGTAGTCTTACCACTTCCAGAATTGCCTCTTAGAATTATTAACTTCGCCACTCTTTACCACTCCATTCCCCAGTGTCTTTCCGTTTTGAGTTAATTAAACCACTGTCCATATCTAACTAATTATAACATATTCTGTAAGAATATTACGAATTAAATATTAAGGAGAATTAGTTCTAATTTATTTTTTTATAAAAATAACAACACTAAATATCTAAAAAATTAGTGTTGTCCATTATATTTCCAAATAATCGGTCATTAACTATCAAAAGTTAATTCTACTCGCCTTTATATCACTTTACTTACAATTTTTATAATAGTTTTTCCATAACAATGAAATATCCTGAGGATTAGTGCATATTAATCTGTAAATCTCAACAGATAACCATCTGGATCTTGTATAAGAAATTCTTTCTGAGCGCGCTCTTCTCCATCACTTAAATACGTTGTTTCTTTTAATTCTCTATAAATTTTGATTTTATTGCTTTTAACGACCTCGTATAATTGTTCAACATCACTACAAGCTATAGAGATATTTATTCCTCTTCCTAGTGGATACTCTAAAGAATCTACATTCCATCCATCTGAATGAATTTCCTCAAACATGAACTGACTTTCGCCATAAGATAAAAATATGAATTTTTCGTTGATTCTTTCATATTCCAATTTAAACCCTAAAACAGATATATAAAATTGTTTTGTATACTCAATATTAGTTACTGATAGTTCTGGTATTAATGCATTAAATTTCATAATTATTCTCCTAAGTACATTATATTGATAGCATTTTTATTGAGCTTTACAATTGTGTTTATTTATTTGAAAGTAGTGATTATTCATAAAGTCAATCCTCGCTATCCATAAATTATAGCATATTTTGTAAATAAGTATTGTTTAAATACCAACATATCACTTCTCTTACTAGCTATATTATAAACTTAGACCAAGTATTTATATGTATTAGTTCACTAATAACTCCTAATTTATATAAACACCTATATATGTTCTCAAATAAATTAAAACCATGAAGTATCATTATAAGATACCTCATGGTTTCATAATCTTTAAAAAATAGTGTTGTTAAACTATCATATCTAACATTGTCTTTTCATTAATACCATCTTCAGTTGAAATTGAATATGACATATCATCCTTTTTCCATGTTGCTAAGTTATACTCTTCATTTTTGTTTCCTTGAAGCGTTACGTCTATCCCATTTACTTTTACTGTAGTCTTTACATGGTAGGTATTATAATCTCCACTTATATTATCAGTGCTTTTGCCTGCTCTGAAAATCATATTGCTATTACCATTGTTATAATCTACTTGTATCAGTTCATTTGATATAACACTTACACTTTCTACTTTAAATCCAGTAGGCAATGTTTTTAATTGACTCACTTTCAAATTCAATGCTTTTTCCGCTTCATCTAATGTCTTATATTCTTGACTATAACTTACGTCTTTGTCCATTGCAACTGGTGTACTAGAGACACTATCATCTGTATTATCCCCAGATATTTTATTTTCTTTTACATCTTCTGGAGATGCTTTTTGATCTGTGCTTGTTGGATTTTTACTTTCTTTATTATTAATATCATCTTTATGATTTGTTTTTGAAGATGTATTTGAATTTTCTATAGATTTATTATCATTATCACCTGATGTCTGCCTCTTCTTTTCCTCTGATCCTGAGTTAGATTGTAAGTTGTCTTTTCCTTCCTGTGCAGCTTTTGAGGCATTATTGATATTTTTGTTCACATGACTACTGCCATTATTATAGTTATTATCACTTTTGTTATTATTTGTATTATTTTGATCTACAGCTATATCTTCTTTATGATCATTGTCAGATGCTTCTTTACTATCATTATTATAAACTAATTCACTGTCATCACTAGATTTTAAATCATTATTCTTATCCTCATGATTTTCTTCCACTTCATTTTGTTCTAAATCATTAGACGGATGTTTGAAAAGCATAGGATAACTTTTAGCTACACTTAGACATATAAGTATTGCACCACATGCTGCCGCCATTTGCATATTTCTTTTAGCATTATATTTCTTTACTTTTGGCATAGTAGTTTTTACTTTTATTTCTTTTTCTTCATTGTTATCCTTCTTATTTTCAGCCAAAACATTTTGGAGTATTCTTTTTTTCATATCGTCATTCATAACTATTTTATTTAGTTCTTCTTTATATTTATTACTCAAAATCATACTCCCCCTTCAGCTCTTTCTTTAGCATATTTCTTCCTCTGCTAAGTAATGATCTTACTGTAGCTTCTTTCTTATTTACTATATTTGATATTTCGACTGTAGTATAGCCTTCATAATAATATAAATGAACAATCTCCCTATATTTCAGTGGGAGTTTCATAACCTGATTTAAAACATTATTATCTTTGTATTCATCGTAATAAGGCATGTCAGTTAACTCCACATGCTTTTTAAACCATACTGATTTCAATTTATTCTTGCAGATATTTCTGGTAACACAAATAAGCCAATGCTTTTTGTGATCGTCGCTTTCAAATATCTCTATATTTTTAAACAATTGTACAAAAACATCTTGAACAGCATCTTCTGCATCGTATATATTTTTCATATATGAATATGCAAGCCTCAACAGCATATCTCCATAATGGTCTAAATCTTGTGAAATAATTTCATCCGTACGCAATGAAACATCTTTCATTAAAAAACTCATCCTTCCATCCAGTAGCACACCAATGTATTATAGATATTCAACTTTAAAACTAAATTTATGTGGTAACTTACCGAAATCATAAATATTTTGTATTTCAAACTGCTTATCTATAGTCCCAAAATTAACTCTTCCTTATTATTCATGTCTCTACTTATGTTACTTGTTATTTAAATCTCTTTCTAATACAAGTTTTAATTAACTTAATTTATTAAATTGTAATTGTAGTAATAATATGTAATAAAAATTATTTGCTAGAATATATAATCAAAAACTAGTTTAATATGTATATATTTATTTCTAAAAAAACCTGTTATGTACCTCCAGATAGAAACCAGATACATATTTGCTATGGCATTACTTGAAATTAATCTTATAAATATCCTTAGATAGAGGTTGTCCTAGATATTGCCTCTCTAAAACTTGTTTATGAAATATGCATAAATAGATACAACCTTCTTCTTAGAACATTCCAGTAAAAATTTCATCAATCCATATGAAGAAATATGTATTGAATTTCTATCATTTGAGGCACAAATTAGGTTTTTGTGTCGATTTTCTGTATAACTAAAAAGTACTTTTTATAATATTAATAATATCCTCTTGTTTCATACCATCATTTAGTGAGATAGAATATGACATATTATTTACGCTCCAAACAGCAACCTTAATAAGATTGTCATCTCCTTTTAATTTTACATTGATTCCATTTATATTTACAGTATTATTAATTTTATAGTCATTATAATCACCACTTATATCATAAGTTCCTTGTCCCATTCTAAATATGATGTCATTTTGTTTGTTTACATAGCATATTTGAAATAAATCTCTTGATATGGTATTTATATATTTTATATTGTATTTACCTAATAATTCTTTTGGTACTGTAATCTTAAATTTTAATGCTTTTTGAGCTTCGTCTATAGTATCAAACCTTTCAATAGGACTTATTATATCATCTGCATCTTCAGGTTTATTTACCACAGTGGACGCTGGTTTACCGTCCCATTTTCCGTTTTCATCTAATTTATATCCATCTGGGGTTACTGTACCTGCAGCCATTTCTCCATTATTTAATAAATAGTACCAATTTCCATTAGTTTGAACCCATCCTCTTTGCATTATGCCATCATTATTCATAAAATACCACTTATTATTTATTAACTTCCATCCTGTTGTAAGATCTCCATTAACTGAATAAATCCATTGTCCATCTTTATTTCTTACAAAAAAGCTACCTACTGTTTTTTTATTATTGAATATCTCATTATACAAATTAATTGGTACATATACAACATTATCAACCTTTATAGTTTCTGCACCTAATTTATGCATTATTTCTAATACCATAGTATCAGGGTCATTACTTGAATAAAAATATTCATCTGTTCCTACATAAAGGTTTATTTTAGTTTTGCCATTATCTAATCTTACAGTTTTATTGTCATTATCTGCTTCAACCTTAAACCCGAGACTTTCTGCTGTAATGTTTAGTGGAACCATAATCTTACCTTTATATATTGAAACACCATTTGCTCCAAGCTCAATATTTTTTCCGCATATTGATACCTTGTTAATATCAACATCCTTAGGTGCATAGTTTGATATTGGAACAGTATCAGAAATAATATTTGCTGGATTAGATTTGTGCCTTGATATATCATCTGCTGCAAGTGCTTGAGCTGACATCCCCACAATTGTTACTGCTGTTAATAAACCTATCATTAATTTTTTCATAATCTTATCTTCTCCTTCTAAGCTCGCACAATCTAATGCTGTATTTATTTTTATGTGCTTGCATCTTAAATTTTCATTTTAGGCACTTGAAAGAAAATAACAAGTCCAAAATTGCCATGGTATATCATTCGCCAAGAAAGCGGATATCACTTATAGTGGACCGGACATATTAGTGCTATCTGCCTAAAAAGCATGATTGAATATAGATTGGCAGATGGACTAGTTATTTTTTGATTGCCTTTATATTAGTAATACAATCCAACTTAGAGAAGTGTTGCAAAAAAATTAAAATTTTTATAAAAAATCTTAAGATCATAAAAAAACATGACTTATATTTAAAATATAATACAAGAAATTCAATAAGTTTATCCTTATTAATATATCAACATCCTACATAACCTCTTTTCATTTTTATAACTACCTTTGATTAAATTCATATTTTCCTATTGTACTATATTTACCTTTTCTCCATCACTTAATAAATTTTGGCCTTCAGTAATGACATCTATGCCCTCTTGCACTTTGCCTGTTACTTCTGTAAATTTCTCATTTGAAATTCCAGTTTCAACTGATATCTTTTTAACCAGGCCATTTTCAACTGTATAAAGATAATTTACACCATTCTCCATTTTGATTGTTTCATTTGTAACCATCAAGATGTTGTCCTTCTTTTCAGCTGGTAATGATATTTTAGCAAACATACCCGCCTGTATATTGTTATTAGTATTATCAATTTTAACCTTCACAATGTAGAAATTATTTTTAGAACTTGTATTTGGGCTGATATTATCTATTACTCCAACTATTTTTGAATCTGGTAATGCATTTATAGTAACTGGTACAGATAGACCTACTTTAATTTTCTCAAGCATTTTATCAGGAACATTTATTTCTGCACTTAGACTATTATAATCTATAAGAGTAACTGATCCTGATTGCGCACTTGCAAGTTGTCCTACTTCTACAGCTTTTTCTGACACAACTCCAGCTATTGGTGCAGTAACGGTAGCGTTACTTATTTGATTTTGTACAGCACTCACTCCTGCTTGTGCTTGTTCAAGCTGTGCTTCAGCAGCTTTTGTAGCTTGAGGCCCTGACTTACTCTTTAATAGCTCTAAGCTATCTTGTGCATTTTTTAAGTCTATAGCTATTGCATCATATTGAGCTTTTGCGTCATCCAAATCCTTTTTAGCTACTGCTTGTGCTGAATACAAAGTTTGTGTTCTGTCATAACTATCTTTTACACTATTATATTGGATTTGTAACTTTCCTACCAACTGTTCCGCTTGCAATAATTGCTGTGTAAACCCTGAGTCGCTTGTTCTTTCTAAGTTAGAACTAGCTACACTCACTCCAGCCTCTGCCTGCTCAAGTTGTGCTGCATAATCTGTTGTATCCAATGTAAATAATGTTTGACCTACACTAACTTTATCTCCCACCTTTACATCCACAGTCGCAACTCTTCCTCCCGCTTTCGGCAAAACCACTACCTCTTTTGCTGGCTTTAGGTTACTTGCATATTCTACACTTGTAGAAATAGTTCCAGTTGTTATTTTTTCCGTTTTTACATTTTTAACCTCTTGTACTACTTCTACGGGTTTCTTTTTAGCAAAGATAGAAATAACTATGATTACAATAATTGCTAAAACTACTCCTCCTATTAAAAGTTTTTTATTTTTCTTTAACCCTTTAAACTTCATAGGTGCTACCTCCTTCTATGGTATGAATTTTCTTCTTTTTAAAAGATACTACCTTTTTTAAATCATCCATTAATGTATAAATAATTGGTAATACAATTGGTGAAAGTATTGTTGATGCAACCATTCCTCCAATGATTACTATAGCCATACTCTTTTTCATTTCAGTTCCTTCACCCATGGATAAGGCAACTGGTAACATAGAAACAATCATGGTAGCACTTGTCATGATTATCGGTCTTAATCTAGTAGCACCAGATTCTATAAGAGCATCTCTTAAATTCATTCCTCTCTTCATAAGGGTATTAGTATAATCTATAAGTAATGTACCATTTTTAGATGCTAATCCTTCTAACATAATTAATCCAATTATGGACATTAAATTTAAAGTCTGTCCAGTTAGAGCCAGTAAACCAAAAGCTCCTATAATAGCACAAGGTAGAGCCATCATTCTTATAAATGGAGTTAAGAAGGACTCATAAAGCACTACTAAAATCATATAAACAAGAGCTAAGGATGCACATAAAGCAAGTCCAAGAGAAGAAAAACTTTCCGCCATCTGTTTTTGATTTCCTCCAAAGCTTATACTATATCCATCAGGAACTGAAAGAGCCTTTAGTTTAGCATTAATATCATCGGTAACTTCTCCAAGAACTCTTCCTTGAAGATTGGCTTCAACAGTTGCCATATCCTGCTTATCCTCCCTAGATATAGTAGGAGCACTATCTATTTTTTGAATGGATGCAACTTGGCTAAGTGGAATTTGTTGTCCCGATGAATTTGTGATTTTCAAGGACTTCAGATCTTCTGCACTCTTTATTTGTCCATTTTCGAACTTAAGGGTTATATCATTTTCCTCATTTTTTGATCTATACACTCCCACATTAGTTCCCGCAAGCGCCATTCTAACAACACTTCCTATGTTTGTAGTAGAAATATTGTACTGAGTAGCTGCAAGGCTGTCTATATTTACCCTAAGCTCACTGCTTCTTGAACTTGTAGAGTTACTTATATCAGTGATTCCTGGCACTGCACTTAGTAATTTTTCAACCTCATTTGATAGATCTCTTATAGTATCTGTATCATTACCTTTTATTTTAATTGATACAGGCTTACTACTTCCGCCAGATGAAGATGACTCTGCTACATTTAAATCTACTCCAGACATATTTTTACCAAATCTGCGAATCTCACTTGCAAGTTCACTTTGGCTTTTTTTACGTTCACCCTTAGGAACTAGGTTAATGAAAATCTGAGCAATGGATTTATCTGCTGTTGCTTCTCCATCATGCCCAATTAATGAAAAATAATTTTTTACTTCTTTTGTATCCTGTAAATATTTCTCTACCTCAGAGACCTTTTCATCCGTTTGTTTTAAAGTTGATCCCGGTGCAAGCTTCATGCTAATTTGAAGAGAACTCTGATCCGCCATAGGTATAAACTCTGACTTTATTGCCCCCATCGGAATAAGCATGATACTAAGCACAACGCCTGCAACAACTATAGCTAAAACTTTTTTCCTGTTATCTAAAGACCATATTAAAGCCTTTTTATAGGTTTCTACTAGTTTATCAAAAGAGCCTTCTGTTTTAGCATTTATTTTGTTAAATTTAGAACTTATTATTTTGATAAATTTAAAATTTATTTTGCTTAAAAATTTAGATTTTTCTTTTTTTACTAAAACACCTTTAAGGTTCTCATTTTTTAATAGCCTTGAAGAAAGCATTGGTGTAATTGTAAAAGATACAATTAGAGAAAACATTGTAGCTGCAACTATTGTAAGTCCAAATTCCCTAAACATCTGCCCAACTAAACCTGACACAAGTGAAACAGGGGCAAATACAACAACATCGCATAAAGTTATAGCTATTGCAGCCATTCCTACTTCCTTACGTCCTTCAATGGCTGCAGCTATAGGATTTTTCCCCATATCCATATGTCGCTGTATATTTTCTATAACAACTATAGAATCATCCACCAGGGTACCTACAACAAGAGATAATCCCATCAAAGACAGCATGTTTAAGGTAAAGTGCATCTGATACATCATAAAAAACGTGGCAACCAGCGATGTTGGAATTGCAATTAAAACTACTAGTGAAGAACGGAAACTACGGAAGAATAAATAAAGTACAAATGCAGTAGTTATGATACCTTCTGCAAGATTATGTTTTATTTGAGTAAGTGAAGAATTAATAAAAGTAGTAGTATCCATTAAAATATTTACTTCCGTTCCTTTTGGAAGTGTCTTTTTTACATCTTCTAATTCCTTTTTTACAGAATCAGCAACTTCTACTACGTTTGAATCACTTTGCTTTCCAAGCATCATCGCTATGGTCTTGTTACCACCAAACCTTGTTAATACATTGGCATCTGGGACTTCTAAGTCAATTTTTGCAATATCACCAAGGCGAATTGTCACTCCATTACCTGCTGGTATTAATAGATTTCTAACTGCATCAACGCTACTAAATTGCCCAATAATTCTAACAGATTGATCTAAGCCTTCTTGTTTAATCTCTCCAGCTGGTACATTAACGTTGGACGCCTGCAGTGTGCCCATTAAAGTATCAATGTTCACTCCATAATACTCCATAGTTGCTTTATCAATTTTTATCATCAATTGCTTTTTATCAGCACCCAGCAATGAAATATTCCCCACCCCAGGTACTTTTTCTAATCTTTGCTTTAAGATATCAGATTGATTATAAAGTTCCTCATAACTGGCATCCCCATTTATTGAAACTATCATCATAGGTATGGAACTCATATCCATTTTATATAAAATAGGCTTATCTGCAGCTTTAGGAAGTTTTGCAGAGGTAAGTTCAACTGCCTTTTGGACATCTAAATATGCGGTGTTTATATTCGCACTCATTTTAAAAGTTATTGTAACAGTACCATAGCCTTCTCCAGAAGTTGAATTTAAAACATCAACACCACTTATTCCCGAAACTGCATCTTCAATTGGTTTTACAATATCTTTTTTAATATCTTCTGCACTAGCACCATTATAAGTTGTCATTACTGATATAACAGGAATGTTCATAGATGGCATTAAATCTGCTCCCATGCTTTTATAACCCATGATGCCAAGTCCAATAAATAAGATTACTGCCATCCACATGGCTGCTGGTCTTTTTACTGATATTTCAGTTATACTCATTTCTCTCCCCCTAACTCTATGTTCATAAAGTGAAACTTTTCAGGTGAAGTTTTTTTGGTGCCCCTTGAGGGTAAACTCCATCTGAATTTAGTTAAACTTATCCAGGAGCATGCAGCCGTTATCTCACACTTAAACAGATAAGTGAAAGTCCAAATTTACAATTTGGTCACTTGAACTTAGTTAACTCATTCATGAGTTAACCTCATCAAAAATTGATTTAGTGTGAATCACTTCCTAATCTGACGCAAGGAAGAGGATCTTCATATATTGTGAGGGTGTTACGGATGCTAGCTATCAGATAAATTTTTACTCATTATCTCGCTCATTCTCGGTATGTCATTATTTAGGAAACCGAGTAATATTGCCCATACGTTTAACACAAAAACAGTTATGTTCTAAATAATGCCGATTCTTACATGTATGCTGCACGCACCCAAATTAGAATAGCTTTCTTCTTAAATATAAACATTTAATGTTGTATTTCATATTCCAATATTTTTAATAATTTTGATACTTAATATAAATTCTGTACATTTTACTGCTAAAAAAGAGAGCTTACTACACATAAACTCTCATAAATTTATTATATCCTCTGTATCTCTATTTTTAACCTAATATTTCTTTTCAAAGAAGATCTGCTGCCCAAAGTGCATCATATGATGTCTAGATAAGTTCAACTAAGATTCAGCTTGATATTCCCCCTCACCTGAATCAAGTTTCACTCGATAAAGATTAATAGCATAAACATACTAATCGTTTTCTGATACAACCGTTGTTCCAGAAATATAATCATGAATAGCCCTATGTGATAGCGTACTTAAAACCAAGATTCCGGACACAATCGTTAAAATTCTGCCTGCTATTCCAAGATAGTATTCAAAGTAAAAACCGGTCACAAGAGTAAGTAGCTGCATTAAATAACTTGTTATAACAATTGCAGCTCCCTCTATCACCATGATCCCTACAATTTGTCTTATTAAAAGGTTTTTTAAATCTACTTCTGAATAATCAATTTTTACGATTTTAATCTTAACCAAATGCTTTCCAATTGTCTGACCATGGTATTTTTTATAAGGTATGTATACATAATAAATTAGGGCTGCAATAAAACATAGGCCACCAGCTAAATATGCCCATCCGTTTGAATATCCAAGACTTGCAAACACATAGAGATTGCTAAACATATCCCCTTTCTTTGTTACCGCACTATAAATTAAAACTGCAGGGAATCCTGTGATAATTCCTCCCAAACACCAATCTATGATGTAAGCCAGTAGCCGTTTTGATATGCTCACATTAGACGGCTTCCTATCCACCCATGATGTTACTTTTCTCCATGATTTATGCATAAAACATTCCTCCTATTTTGAATACAAATAATCCATGGCTTTTTTAAAGCGCTTTAACCCATCCTCAACCTTTGAGCGACTGCATCCTAAATTCATTCTCAAATATTTAGCACCATTCTTTCCATAAGTTTCGCCCTTCATAATAGCAACTCCGCCCACATTTACTAGCGCATCCTGAATCTGTTCAGAGGTGAATGAAACTCCCCTTCCATCTATCCATGCCAAATAAGTGGCATCTGGTTTTTTAAATTTAAAGTCTGGCAGCTCATTTTTAATAAAGTCCTCCACCAGCTGCATATTACTACCTATATAATCATTTAGCTCATCGATATAATCATCGCATTGCATATATCCTACCATTGTCGCATACATTCCAAATATACTTGCAGAATTCAAAAAATCCCTCTTCCTAGTATGATATAAAAAATCATTTCTCACCGTCTCATTTGGTATCATCACATATGAACCAATCAAGCCAGGAGTATTAAATATTTTACTGGAAGAAGATGCTGTATATAACTCATCATAATCATAGATATGGGATAAAAGCGGTATTTGTTTCTTTTGTCCAATCTGTATATCCATATGTATCTCATCCGAAATTATCTTTGTATTATATTTTTTACACAATAATATCATGCGCTTCATATCATCTTTTGACCATATCATACCTGTTGGATTATGTGGAGAGCATAAAAGCAATATTCTGCAGTCCTGTACCTGTTTCTCAAACAAATCAAAATCAATTTCAAATACACCATCTTTATGAATTAAATCATTTGATACCAATATGCGATCATTATCCTCTATAACTGTAAAAAATGAATCATACATAGGATTAAATGTCAAAATCTTATCTTTTGGACAACTTAACAGCCTGATTAGTAATGATACTGAATACATAACGCTTGTACTATATAAAATCCAATCTTCTTCAATGCATGTATTAAATCTTCTCTTATAATGCTCTGTTATAGAAGATTTGAAATCATGATGATTCCACCTGGTATATCCATATATCTGATGGCTGGCAACTTGAAGAATTTTTTCAGTAATTGGTTTTGGAATAATAAAATCGGTATCTGAAATTGAAAATGGTATTAAATCTTTCTTATGAAAGCGATCTTCAATATAATCCCATTGTGTAGAATAAGTTCCCAAGCGATTATGAACCTCATCAAAATTATATTTCATTTATTTCACCTCCAAAATTATATAATCCTTTGTAGTTTTATTTAGTGGAACACCTCTGCCATCAATGATAACCACATCATCTTCAATACGAACGCCCCCGATATTCGGTACATAGATTCCAGGCTCACAGGACATCATCATATGTTCCTTTAAAATGGTCTTACTTGTAGAATTCAAAATTGGCAATTCACAGCCATCACCGATTCCAAGGCCGTGACCCAGGCCATGATTGAAATACTGCCCATATCCATTTTTCTCAATAATATCCCTAGCAGCCTTATCCACGACACTTGCAATAACTCCAGCATTAATAGCGTTTAATCCTACCAGCTGTGCTTTTAAAACGATATCGTAAATTTCTTTAACCTTAGGTTCAGGCTCTCCGATAAAGCACATGCGCGTCATATCTGACTGATAATTTTTATATTGGATCCCAAAATCAATCATAATTGGCTCATGAGCCTTGACTCTGCGACCAGTTGGCCTGCCATGTGGAAAAGCGGTCCTTTCCCCAGTTGTTACAATTGTATCAAAAGACATTTGCTGCGCTCCTTGCACAATTGAATAATATTGGACCAAAGCGCTTATTTCATACTCTGTCATTCCTACATGTATATTGCCAAGCACTTTTTTATAAATATCGTCTGTGATATCAACTGCCTCTTGCATGATATCTATTTCTTCCTGCTGTTTAACAATACGTAAATCAGCTATTTCTTCATCTAACAAAATAATCTGAACGCCAATCTTTTCAACATCTCTGTATTCTTTAACTAACATCTGAGAAGCTTCAACCCCTAAATTTCGGCAATGTTCTTTTTTCAATATATCTTGAACTGCCGCTAGATAATTACATCCCATTTCATGAGGTGAGTGAAGAATAATTTCAAGGTCATGTTCTTTTTCTTTAGCCTCAGTCAGATATCTCCCATCTAATATAAGGAAACCTTTATTTTGAGTGATTAAGACATTGCATCCGCTGCCTGTCATAGTTGATAACCATTTTTTCATGGTTTTACTTTTAATAAGAAGAGCATCAATATTATTATGATGCATAAACTCATGTATTTTTTCTATTCTTTTAGCCATATTATCACCATCCTTAAAAATGAGGAGCTGTCACATTAAGAAATTTAACTACGATATGTTGTCTTAAGATTTAAAAATCCAATACAATATATTATAATTTGTTCTTTGTGCTACAGCTCCTTCTTTTTAGAAGTCCAAATCGAGATCCTTTAAGATTTCTTCATCTTCTTTAGACATGTTATTCTTATCATTTTCCTTTTGTTGATAACGTTTTTCGTATATCTTAAAAAATGGATACCATACAACAAGTGATAGGACTAATTGAATTCCATTTGCAACAATGGACATTGGATCCATATTAGTAAGATATCCTTCTAAGAAAACACCCACATAAGGAGGTGTAAAGAATGAACAGCTTAACATTCCAAATTTCATCATCCAACCAGGGATAGTTCCTATAATTCCACCGCAAATAACGTATGGAATAAAAAATATAGGATTTAATACAATTGGAGCACCAAATAGTATTGGTTCGTTTATTCCAAATAACGCAGGAATTAATGCAACACGTCCTATCTGCTTTAAGGCCTTTGATTTAGATAATAAGCACCAGAATACTAGACCAAATGTTATACCTGTTCCTGTAAAGTTACCAAATGCAGACTCTGGACCTGGGGCGAAGAAATGAGTCATGGCTAATCCAGCTTTATAGTTAGCTATATTTTCTGCTAGGAACTGAGTAGAAATTGGAGTTGTTATTGGACTCAATACAGAAGGATGAATTCCAAAGAAAAATAATAAACATTGCAACATCTTTAAGAATGTATAAGACAACGGATTGTCCATAGACCCTACTAATGGTGCAAATATGCTTGTAAAAATCAATGGCGGCATAATATTAAACACATTAACACACACAATACGTATAATTAAGAAGAAACCAATAATAATAATTGATATTGGAATCATTTCAAAAGATCTTGAAACAAAATCTGGTACTGAATCAGGCATTTTAATTGTGAATTTCTTCTTTTTACACCAGCGATATAATTCCACTGCAATAATTGCTGCAAACATTGCTGCAAACAGACCTTTTGGTCCTAAATATTTAGTTATAATTCCACCATCTTTTGTATAATCAACAGTCATCATAAGGAAAGAAATAACCGCCATGCTGATACACCCTGGTACATCCAGCTTGTAGGAATTGGCAAGATGATAGGCCATAAAAGCTGTAGCGTATAAGGCCATCAGTGCCATACCTACGTTGTAAGGAATATAAATAATATCAAGATTAGCTAATATCCATTGAGATATTGGATTATTCTCACCAATCATATTAGGGATGGCTTCTGGAATCAAACAAAAACTACCAATAATCAACAAAGGCATTAAAGCTACCATGGCTTTTTTAATGGCACTTAAATGAATTTCTTTATCCATCTTGTTAGCAAGTGGCGCTAAGTACTTGCTCATAAAAGCTTCAAACTTGTTAAACATTATTCAACCTCCTTAATTTATTTTTTTCATATCAGCTTTTTTACGTTCTATAAGGACTTTCTTTAATACTGTCGCTCCATCCATCTTGCCATAAGTCTCCTTATCAACAACAACGTAAGGAATCTCATATGGATCAATAATTGATTTAATATAATCAAGCTTATGTGCAATTTGCGGTCCAACAACAACAGCATCACACCCTTCTACTTCACTTTCCAGAACATCTACAGGAATTGCAATGAAATTAAAATCTTCTTCTTTAAGTTTTTCACTTTTTTTAATGGTATTTTTCATACTATCCATAAGCATAGTTGTTGAAAATCCTCCTGCACAGCATAATACAATTTTCATTTTATTTTTCCTCCCTTTCTTCAAATACATTTATTAACGCCTCAATTAGATCTCTAGCTAATTGAGCAGTCATATAATGGTCTTGTGCATGTACCATTAATAACCCAACTTCAGGTTTATCTTCGCTATTTGACAATTCAGCAGTTATAATCTTTGTTTGAATTTGATGAGCAGCCAAATCTGCCTCTCTGGCTTCATTTAATAATTTACGAGCCTCATCATACTCTTTCGTCTTTACCTTTTTTAATGCTTCAAAAGATTTCACCTTACTTTCACCAGCGGAAGAAATCATCTCCATAATAATGCTTTGTTCTACTTCAGTCATTTTCATATCCTCCTAAAAAATCTATAAATTTTTCGTAATCTTTACGTTTTAAACGATAACATAGCTCATATACAAGTTTAATTAAATTTTCCAAATCATCACTATGGACAAAAGAATATGCACCATGGCAATATCGTAGTGGTATTCCTAAGACCAATGATAGTTTTCCTCCTCGATCTAAATGTGCATTTCCAGCATCAGTTCCTCCCCCGCTAAACATATCGCATTGATATGGAATTCCTTTTTCATCCGCCATATTCATGATATATCTTAGAAGCTTTATATTAGGAGACATTGTCTTATCATAATGCACAATCATTGGTCCCTTACCAATAAGACGATGATTTGTATAATTTTTTGTGAGTTCAGGATTATTTGCTACATCTAAAGCAAAAACTATGTCTGGATTGACTATATGAGCTGAGGTTTTCCCTCCCCTAGTTCCAACTTCCTCGCTGCTTGTCCCAACGAAATAAATATCATTTTCCAAATCATCTTTCATCTTCTTCATGGTCTCGGCAATAACATAGCAGCCCGCCCTGTCATCCATTGCTTTTCCTATATAAACCTTTTCATTTGATAATTGTCTTGCTTCACTTGCGAAGCAAACCATATTGCCTATTTCTACTCCCAATGATTTAACCTCATCAAAAGTGTCACATCCAATGTCAACATACATATCTTTTATATTTCCTTCACTATCTTTCGTAACATTTAACAGTCCCTCTATTTTTTTACCAGTAAAGGTTGTCAATCTAACTAACTGCATTTCTTTGCTTTTATCCTGCACCCCGCCGACAGCTATAAGATAAATAAACCCGATATCAGAAATACTACGAACCATAAAGCCCACTTCATCCATATGGGCGCAGAACATAATTTTCAGTGGATTCTCACCTTTCCCTTTTTTATGAAATATAATGCTTCCAATATTATCACAAAAAACCTCATCACTATATTTTGTAAGTTCCTTGTATAGAATCTCTCTGACTTCATTTTCATTTGAAGCTATACTGTCCGCATCACTTAGTGCTTTCAATAAAATATCATTCATAATTAACACCTCCCATCTCTTTCATCACTGCCATAAGCTCTTCAAAAGATTTAACACGAATAACTCTTTCTAAGTATTTTGGCTCCCGCATAAGCTGATATAACTTTTTAGTAATGTCTTTATAGACCTCTACCTGTTCCTTTTTTAAACAAATCATAAAAATGATCCTTACTTCTTTTTCCAGCCATATAAAGGGCTTTTTTAATATACTGACTGATATTACATTTCTTAAGGCATCTGTTTCAATAGGATGAGGTATGCATACGCCATTTAAATAAATGGTACTTATGAATGCCTCCCTTTCCATAACTAAGTCTGCATATCCTTCCTTGCCATATCCTTTCTTTTCAAGATCTTCTGCCATCTTTCTAATGAGATGTTCATAGTTATCTTCTTCTGTTATATTGAAAAATTCCTTTGAGAAATATGAATAGTATATTGGATTTTCATTAATCAATGTATATGGATCATAATCATCGCACTCGAGAATCTGCCTAATTCTATATAGATCTTTGTCATCCAAAAGCTCTTTTATATAAATGATAGGTATGTGGGCATCATAAGATATTGGTATAACTGTAAAAATAATATCGGGTTTATAGCTGATCATCTCATCCTGCTGCAAAAAAGAGAAGGTTTTGACTTCTGACTTTGGGAATACGGATTCAAGCTGCATTTTAATCATATATGCGCTTCCACCGCCAGAAGAGCATATTACGCAGATTTTATTGTAAGATTGAAGCTTTAGCTGTTTCTCCTTTACCATATGTGCTGCAAAATGCATAGCTACAAAACCTATTTCATCAAAGGTAAATTCTACATTATACTTTTCATGGAGAATATCACAAAATTGTATTGCTATATTAAATATCATGGGATATGTGATACTTAGCTCATTTGCCAGAGCATTTTTATATGAAATTTTATTGTGAAGCCTGTCTACTAATAAGGATATATGCGAAAGTAAAAGCCGTTTCAAGTCCTGATCTTCAAAAAAATGAGTATCATAAGTTTCATCTGTTTTTTTCAAAAAAACTTCTATATCATCAGTCAAATTGTCAGTGAAAGAAACATAGGTATCTTTCCTATGGATATTTTTCTGCATAACTTCTATCAATTCCTCAACGCTATCCTTATCAAAGCATACCTTATATTTCTTTTCCATTGTATGAATTAATGATTCAACAATTTTTTCAATAGGATTAGATTCATGAAATTCATAATCTTGGACAGGCTGCTTATTTCCTTTTAGTGAAATATATACCATGGACTTTAGATAAACTATCATATTTAATAGCTCATTATAATTAATATTTAATTTTTCTTTGTTCATCTGTCTTATCAATTGAGACTCAACATGTGAAAAGTCAATTACAACACCGTCAACTGCCATTCTAACAAATACGTTTTTAGTTTGATATTCCTGGCATAAGTATTTTTTAAGATTTCTATCTGAAGAAACTATTCTTATTCCATGATGACTCTTTTTTTCCAAAGCCAGATGATAACCTTTAGCTAGTTCCTCTACCTCTTTAATGTCATGCTTGATCAATGTTTTAGAAACTTGAAAAGTGTCTGCAACTTTATCCATTGAAATGTATTCATTTTGGACTGATAAAAATGCCAGTATTTGAGATGGTCTTTCTTTTATCTTAAAAACAATGTTTTCATCTAAAGTTTTAAGAAATTTCTCGAATAATTCATCGTCCTTAACCTCTAATAAATACCCCACTCCCCTTTTGGTATGTATTTCAAATCCTTTGCTGGTCGAAATTCTCATGAGATATGAAATGTCACTTTGAATTGTTCTTTTAGATACTTTGTATTTGTGAATGAAATATTCAATTGAACAGTAATCTTCATTGTCTATGAAATCACTCATTATCTGACTAAATCTCATCTGAACTCCACTCTCCTATTTCTTATATTATTATTATATAAAAATAATCTGCTAGATAAAAGGAGACCTTTTGCATATAAAAATGCAATAATTTTCCTAATATGTAGCTAAACCACAATACAAGACTTCTCTAAATATTAATCATTATTCAAAAATATTGTCCTCTCCACTATTGTATCTCTAAGTTACATTTTATGAAAATCAAAAGTAGTTTCATAAAAATCATACTTTGAATAAATATCCTCTCTTTTTATTACTTTATTCAATAAAATCCTTAATTTCATCTTTGCTTAAATTATCTAATGCAATAATCCCTCAATTGTCATTTCCCCAAAATCTGTCTCTACTAAATCTAATAATATAAATCCTTCTGGTTTTTTATTTGTAGCTATTATACTCGTTTTTATATGCACAGGCCTTCTCAACTTATCCTTTGCAGTTAAAAAATTATACATATAATTAAACAAGTTTATTCCCACAAAACATTGTGCTCTTATTAAAATACTTTTCTAAATGTTCAATTAAGTGGTATATTATAATGGAATTTAATTAATAAACATAAGAGGTAATCTACATGAAAACAATAGTACCCCATTATTATAAAGATTTTAAATGCATCGCTTCAAAATGTACTGATACTTGTTGTGCTGGGTGGGAAATTATAATTGATGATGAAACATATGAGAATTATAACAAGGTAAGTGGTGAATTTGGTGAAAGATTAAGATCAAATTTAACATTATATGAAGATGGAGAGCCTGGTTTTGTATTACAAAATAATAACTGCCCGTTTTTAAATAAAAATAACCTCTGTGATATCTATACTGAACTTGGAGAAAAAAGCTTATGTTATACATGCAAGACATACCCAAGGTTAATAGAGGAATATAGTAATTTACGTGAGATGGGGGTATCTTTGTCCTGTCCTGAGGCTGCAAGATTAATTCTTCAAGATCCTAAGCCAATTACTTTTGAAGTTTCAGACGATTATGAAGAGGAAAAACCATATGATGATATAAATTTTGATATTTCCATGCAGCTAATATCAGCTAGGAAAATGGCCTTAGATATTCTACAAGACCGATCTATAGATTTAAATCATAGGATTGCATTAGTAATTAATTTTGCTCATGATATTCAAGAAGAAATAAATAAAAATGAGCTATCAAAAATTAAAAATACAGTAGATAGATATTCTAGCGAATCTTATAAGAAAGAGCTTCTTAATAAGTTTGATAAGTATAAAGCAAAACAATCTTATAAGTATAAAAATATGCTTAAATGTATGAATGTGTATAAAAATCTCAATCCTATTAATGATAACTGGCCACAAATACTAGATCATGCTATTGACTGTTTTTATAAAATAGACAATGTTACTTTTTATAAAAAACAATATGATGATTTTAATGAATATTATAAAACTAGAACCTATGAATATGAACATTTAATGGTATATTTTATATTCCAATATTTTATGAAAGCTATTTTTGATGAAGAATTATGCTCTAAAGTTACACTAGCTGTCATGAGTTATCTCATTATTAAAGAGTTAAATGTGGTACGCTGGATTGATAATAATTATAACTTTGATATAAATGATCAAATAGACATAATGCATATGTATTCTAAGGAAGTTGAAAATTCAGAAAAAACCCTTTATGATCTTGAGGAAATGTTTAATACGAGCAGAATATTTGATTTAGAACAATTACTTATTTTAATAATGAATTAGAAATAATGTGAAGTATACGGAATACTTATCTTTCAGAGTAACGTCTAGTATTGGTACTATACTCTCATTTTTGACTATCATTGATTATTTGACAAAATTTCAAAACCTTATACAGTATTCTCGTTGAAGAATGATATATACAGAGTCTTTGCGTTGAATACACTATGCATTTAGTATATTTTTAGCTTTGCATCCTGTTTTCAAAAGCAATATACGAAATTTATATGCAGGTACATTAGACATTTGAATATTTACAATTAAAGGTATATAATCAAATAAATAAAAATTAACTATTTGTATATAAATATAAGGAGATGTATTTCTAGTGAATAAAGATGACGACCCTAGACATTGGAAACTTGGAATTTTCTACTATAATCCAAATAATCCATCTGAATCTGTTGATAAGAGGAACGGTATAGGAAGCACTATTAATTTTGGAAGTAAAATTGGTAGGCGTATAATGGCATCTATTTTGTCTATTCCAGTTATAATAATATTATTAATATTTGTTGCTTTTAGGTTTTTTTAATAATACAAAATTTTAAAGTTTGAATCAGAATATAATTGTAAAATGACACGTTTAAAAAGTAATAAATATTGGTTTTAGGCGATAAAATAAAAATGTTTAAAATATAAAGGATTAAAAATGTTAAGAGAAGTTAAATACACTCCCCTTAGTATTTTTAATCCTTTATTCACCAGCTATAATGCTCTATATAAATTTTATTCTACTACCTAAAAGCCCTTATTTTTAAGATTTGATACAATTTCCACATATTTTTCTATTACATCAAAGTCTTTATAGTCATCTCTTCTTAGGTCTATAATATCCCCATGAGAGATTCCACGCCTTCGTTTATTTCTCAATACACCTTTAAATTCTCCCCATTTAGCAGATTGAATAGATACCAGACCATCATTTTCACCTTCTGTTAACTTTACTAAAATGTACGGTATTGCAACAACATAATCACTAAATAGATTTCTTACTACAGATGTGTAACTTTGATAATACACCCCATCTACGTCTTTTACCTCTTCATTGAATTTTTTACTATGGTACGTTGAAAACTGTCTGCTTGCAGTATAAAAGTCAGGATTCTTATCACCTAGAAATCTATAACGCTTATCAAAAAATCTTGCAATGGATTTATAAATTCCATCAGGAATTTTGCAAGCAAGGTCAACAAACTTACATCCTCTGTGTGGAGAGGATATCATAGTTAATGATGCAACGTAATCTCCCATTTCTAATTTACTAATCATATAACGTGAATCTAGTCCACCTTTTGAATGCGCAATAATATTTACCTTTTCGCATCCCGTTTCTTTCAATATATCTAATATTTTATTTTTAATATCTTTTGCATTATACTCGACTGTTCCCCAAGCTTCTTGATTTCCATAATAAACTGTGGCTCCATTACGAATTAACTCTTTAGGTATCCTGCCCCAGTAATTAATATATTTTAAGTCTCTAAAACCTACACCATGAACTAATACAAGAGGATATTTTGTTTTACATACTTCTGAATCAACACGCGCTTCATGATTAATTACTTTATAACACTCATGATCATACTCTATTGCTGCGGTATGGCAAGCATATAACATCACAAAAATATTTACAATTGGAATAAGACTCCAAAATCCTACGATAAGTCTTTTTACAATATTTAATCTTCTTGAAGTACATAAAATTCTTAGCATTCCATTGATAATTAAAATAATAATGTTTAACACAACAATAATACTATCAATTACTAATATGTGTTCTGGAATTGCTAATCTTTGCATTATCGTATTTCCTATTAAATATATAATAATTTGGAAAAATGCTGTATATAATCCATATAAAACGAGACTTCTTCCGCCTAACGCTATTCTTAATCTAAGGTTTACTATTTGCTTTTTATTATTTGGAATTATGTTTACTTTTATAAAAATATATAGAATAAAAATAATTATCTCTGTTAAAATAATCCACTTGCATATATCATTATCTTGTCCAAATTTGGTATGTTGTATTAAAAAATATCCTAACGCAACAATATGTGGAGCAAATATAAAATATATATACATTAAAATTTTATGTAGCAAATTTAATCTTTTAGTGATATCTAAGAATATGATGCTAAGCGTTATTAGCGTTAATGCAAAAATCACTATAATTTCGGTCATATTTTCTCCTTTCTTTCATTATAATTCTTATTAAACACTTTAATTTTACCATATTATGTGATAAAACCCTATAGTTCTCAGAAAAGATATATATGCAACTAAATTTACTATCTTACATATCATCTTTTGATTAAGTAAAGATTTTAAAAAAGTAAATGGTATGGAGACTTTGATGTGGTAAAAATTTCTTCAAGTATCTAGGCTTTCAAATGATCTGATAAAATCTGTTAGTTTGATTCAAGTTATGCATAACGATCTATAATCTATTGCTTATATATCTTAACAACCTAACATTTTATCTATCAAATGATTACAAAAGCATTTTGTAATGATATTACTTTAATAAGAAGAGTCAGTTTAATATTTATGATTATCTTAAAATAGATTTTAATTCTGTTGATGTTTAAGATAAAATATTTAAAGCTAAGATTCTCTAAATTTAAGAAAATCTTAGCTTAACTCAATTTATTCTTACTACTTCAGAACGCCTGAAATTAGACTTAATAAGAATTATTTTCTCTATTAAAGTAAAATAAAGTAATCATTTTATCTTGAATGTTCATACTATTTATGGAACAGGTATGTATGTAGCTTTATCTCTTGGAGCTGAAAACCACGGTTCAACTGTATTTATCCATTTTTTAAAGTGTTCGGTTTCCATATGTTTGTTCACATCGTCTTCTGATTTATAGCCTTCGTAAAGTAAAAACCTAGCTGAATCATCTTTGGATTGAAAAAAATCAAAGCATACAATACCGTTTTCTTTCAATGAATTATTTTGATTTTCTTTAGTCGCTTTAATAAACTCATCTATGTGCTTTTGTTTCACATAAATTGTTACACTTTTTACTATCATAATTAATCCCCCTTTACATACAAAATAAATTTTTAATAAATTAATTATAGCATATTAAATAAGCATTTCATTATTCATCACAGATAGATGCATCTTATATAGCATTTTTTAACTTTATAAACTGATTATTTACCAGCCATTTTTTAATCTATTTTACCATAACATCTAGATCTCCTAATATGAATATTTTCTTTGCGCTTTCACATAATAAATTTAGCTACTAAAATTATGAAGAGGTGCAAATCGATGAAAAAAATTATATTTATCTGCTCCATTTTTCTTTTCTTATCGCTTAACCTAAATACAATTCCTTCTTTTGCGTCTCCAGCTCAAAAAACATTTTCACAAGGTATTTACAGAATGAAGGATTTGAATTTGCTCCCAAATGTTGCGTATACTGCTCAGAATGTTTCCCCCACTGAAGTTTTCTTAATTATATTCGATGGTAGCAAAGTAATACAGCAATCTATACGATTAGAAGGTAACTCAATACATTATGTTTTAAGGCCAATGAAAGAGGATTTTAATTTTGTTGTATTAGGTAATGGTCAATTAGTTTTTACTCCAACAAGCATAACTCCATAATAATATTTTAGGTTTTTTACGCTAATTTATTGTAAAAATATCTTCAAATTTATTAAATACTATGATAAGTCTATTTTCTATTAAGTTAAAGTACTCATCTTGCCCCCAGTAGAGGGGCTTTTTTAATTAAATATAGATTCACCTTAAGTTAAATTGTTAACTTTTTTTGTTTTTACCTTCGTAACTTTTTTACTTTTTAAATTAAAAAAGGGTTTATTTAAAATAATATTTAATGAATACTTTAAAAACTTAATTATTTTTAACAAGCTTTCTTTAAATCAATGTACCTTTATATGTAGAATATCAATTTATCTACAAAAAGAAGAAGTATCTTTTTCTTTTTAGATACTTCTTCCTAACATGAAGATATTTAATTCTAAGTCTTAAACACCTATGATATATTAACATTCTAAATCAATTAAAGCAGATTATTCTAATCTTATTTGCTTAGGTAAACTAGAATTTACTTTAATATTTTTTATAATATAGGCACACAAATTTCGCAATAATGGTTACTTATCATTTGCATGGTATAACGTTCAATAATCTTGCTTTTATCATCAATTTTATAATTTCTTTTTGATAACTCCAAAAATATTTCAATCCACGCCTTTTGTATAGCATCTACTGTATGATTTATTTTAAACACACAATATTTTCCACCAATAGTTTTTCCAATGTTAATATTCTTACTTTCAAAATCAAATTCATCAGAAACAACTAGACATGCATCATAGCGGCAATCTGCAGGTTCTGTAATCTCAGGATTATCTTGAGTTATTCCTATGATTATTGACCTTTCATTAAATAAGCTATTTTCTTTAGCCCAGCTTTTCAATTGTTCCATTACTTGCACATTTTCTAAACCATAAGGACCTACTTTCCTTATATAAGCAATTTTATATTCTGGTATCATTTCAATATTAATGTCCATACTTTACCTTCTTTATTAATAATGTACACCGGTGCCTGAATTCATAATATAATGCTTTAAAATGTATTTCAACTTATTTTTTATTTTACTGAACAGAAATATATAAATAACAATGTGCATTTCCATCTTTTGCGTATTCACTAGGAACAGTGATTTCATAATCCTCCGAAAACACTCTCTTTATACCCCCTAATTTTTGCTCACTCCATACCTTTTCCCATGCTTTTTTTGCACACACATCTATTTTTCCATCTTCATCTCTTTCATCATATTTTTTATATAGCCCTGTACTCACTTTCATTTCCATTTTCTCAAAAAAATCAGGTGTTACATTCATTATTGTAAGGTCATAATCCCCTTTTTCATCGCTAGAATAGTTGCTATATTTTGAAATTGGAGAAGCATCTTTTTGAAGTATATTTTCACTATCAAAAAGAAGAGGTAATTTACCACTTGCAATATCACCCCATAGTTCATCAATCATTTTTATTCCCTTATCAGAATTATTTGTTCTTATTGTTATTTCTTTCAATTTATATGCCATAATATTTCTCCTTTATTGTATAAATAATTATTGATTTTACATCTTGTACAAATTTAAGTTTATTATTTAGTTACCGTATATCTTAATACTGTTTTTAATTTATCTCTTTCAACTTTTCTAGCGTCTGATAAATATATTTCTCTATGAACTAAGCTTCTAATCTTCAAATTATTTTCGTTAATATAGTCTTTCATCTTACTAAAAGTTTCTGGTTCAGTATCATAAGAACCTATGTGTAGCATTTGAACTGATAATCCATCTTCTATTTCATCAAAATAAACTTCTTCTAATAATTTATCTGGCTTCTTCTTATTAACAATTTCAAAGGCTTTCTCTGTTACTTCTTCGTTTACAAAATATGGTTGTTTTATCATTATTGTATATATCAGTTCATCTTTATTAAATACATCACCACTCTTGCCACCTTCAGTCATATCCCATAATCCTTCTAACGGATAAACAGTATATTCAAAATATCCATTAGGTATAAAACCACTTTTAGGCATCATTCTTACTGCATAAGCAAGAGAGTATAATATAGCAATTCTATTAGAAAAATCCCCATTATTCGGATTCCCTTTTCCCTTAATACAGAAATATTTTGCTTTAGGAATTTTAACTAAAGTCGGTTTTTCTTTTGGCAGATAGATCTCTTTTTCCTCTTTTTTCCATTCATATTTCAAAATCAACACCTCAATAATCATTATAAATTGTTAAATATGACAACATACTGTCATATTATAAATAAATCTTAATACTAACACCCTATAAGTTCATTAATACTTATATTAGGATTTCTATATCTTCTTCTTTTCTTGGTTTTCGTTTTCCATTGAATTGCTTCTTTTGGACAGTATTGAATACAAGCTGCACACTGCTCGCAATTATGTTTCCATATTGGCTTATTAATATTAAATTGTATGTTATTGACAGGACAAATTTTTTCACATAATCTGCAGCCATTACAATTATCATCAACCCAAAAATCTTTATCTCTTAGATGTAGTTTTTTCACTATCTTGTCAGTAGTTTTGATAAAAATCCTATCAATTAATGTATCAAATATCAATGGGCTAACTTCACATTTGTAGTTTTCGTGCTTTGTAACTATACTGGCTATATGTTTTACCTTATGCTTTTCTTTTTGAAAAATTTTGTTTTGTTTTTCAATAGAAATTGATTCAAAAGCAAAAATATTATTTAATGGCATATGGAGTAAAAAACCGGAATTAAGCATTATATTATTATTTTGCAATAACTTTTTTAGTTTATTTAACACTTCAGCTGGTGTTCCACCATGAGTTGCTACTGCAAAAACATACGTATCTTTATTAATTTCTAGCTTTTTTATAATTCTCTCTACTACCAATGGCAAACGATTATAGATCACAGGAAAAACTATTCCAAGTGCTTTTCCTTCAATCTTTATTTTTTCTTTTGCTACAAGTGAAGTTATTTTGCACAAATTAAAATTGCCTAATTCACGTGCTATATCATTGGCTACTTGCAAGCTGTTACCTGTTCCTGAGAAATATAATATTGTGTCCTCTTCTATTATCATAAAAACCTCCTATTTCATTTACATAATCAAGTAATTTACTAATAACTCTTATTATGTAAATTTTCATATTTAAATACATATACTAGTTTTTATTGATATTTTAAGGCATGTACTATACTACACAGTCAAGATTTAATTCTCAGATAAACTTCCATATCACCACAGCATTCTAAATTCTTATCTAATATATTTTTCTTTACCTTTTCAAGCAGATTTTTTGTTTCTATAAGTTCATTCATTTTACTATTAATATCATTTATCTTATTTCTAACAAGATTCTCAATACTTGTAATATCACCGCATAAAACTTCATTATGCATTAATGTACTTATTTCCTTTAATGAGAAACCAAATTTTTTAATAATAAGTATAAATTTAATCTTTTCTATATCTTCCTCCGAATATAACCTATACCCGTTTTTATCACGTTTAGTTTCAGAGATCAATCCAATTTTTTCATAATATCTTATAGTTTCTTTATTAATATTCAATTCCTTAACTAATTTTCCAATATTGTACTCGTCTTTTTTCATAATTCATCTTCCTCAAATTTAGAATTTTATATTATATTAAAAATAATATTGTTTAATACTCCAATCCCAATTTACACTATACACCAATTATAGCATGTATTACAAAAACATTACTCGCATTGCAAAAAAATGCCACAAAACTCATTATGAATAATGTGGCATCTCGATTTATGCGTATTGGGGTTTAATTAACCTAATATTATAATATAGGAATATCGGTCTTAACCACCAAATATTCTTGTAATTTACTTCAAAAAGTTAAGTACTAAATTTCTAAATTCTTTTCTATTACTAAACATGGCTGGATAATTTGCATTTTAAATTGTAAAAAAGTTTTATTTAAAACAATGTTTCTTTAAAAGAATATTTAATGGACACCTTAAACATTTATTTATTTTTAACAAGGTTTCATTTAAATAAGTTTTAATGTTAGAAATATTAAAGCTATCCATACTAATAAAATCGGTATGGCAAAATACCACCTTTTAGGTTTTTCGCTAATCCATAAGTTTTCTGCTTCAATTTTACATTTACTAAGTGTTTCTTCTGGTATAAATTTTATTGTTACTGCAATAAGTATTGGAAGTAAAATTATATCATCTAGCAAACCTATAACTGGTATAAAATCAGGTATAAGATCAATGGGTGATAACGCATATATAATTGTAATCATAGCAAAAACTTTTGCAATTACTGGTGTTTCCTTCTTTCCTAATGCTATGTATACAGCAAGTATATCTGATTTTAATTTTCTTGCTCTGTCTTTTAGTCCCAAATTTAAATCTCCTTTAATAAGATTATTTTCACTACAAATTACAGCAATACAATTCTTTTTGACTTTATATTATGTATGCTGCAATATCCTTAAATTTATGCAAAATTAAAAATCACTTAGATAAATATTAAGTCTATTTTATTTCTAATTTTAAAATAAAATAGACTTAATATTGTTTATTCCAACAGAGACTTTATTCTTGGATCATCTTTAACAAAATCAATATTCTTTCTTTTTCTTAATACCCTTTTTACTAAATCTTTATATCTATCTTTGGTCCAATTATTAGTCACATCAAATTTCATATGACTATATAATTTTGATTTAATAGAGTCATCCATTGTACTTGCTTCATTTACCATATTTATAATTGCTTCTATAGTTCTTTCCGAATCTTGTCTTTCTATTGAGTGCCATAAATCTAATTCATATTTATGGTACGCTCCTAAATCAAATACCTCAGCAATCTTTTTAGCACGCTCTATGTATTCTTCTGCCTCTCTAAATTTCTTTTCTTTATATAATAGTCTTATTATAAGAGATAAAACAGCAAATGTTTCGTGGCCATTTTTTCTTAACTTATCTTCATAAATACCATAAGCCTCATCTGTTTTACCCATACTTTCAAATAATACTGCTTGTTGAATTTTTTTATCTACATCTACTTCTGGAATTTTATCTAATATTTCTTGAGCTTTTTCATACTCTTTTTTCTCCCTATAAATCGCTGATAAATCTATTTTTGCCATGGAAGCTGTCTTTTCCTTATTACCAGCTGCTACAATTTCAAGCCAAGCAATAATTTTTCTTTCATATTTTTCTTTTTCATCAATTTGAAGTCCTAACAAATATATTCTTAGCACTTCTGATATCATTAATATTAACTCATCACAACCTGGATATTGTTTAATTAAATCATTGCCTTTCTCAAAAGCTTTTTTAATTCCCTCTTTTGATGCAGTTTCACCTACCTCTTTTGTAAGTTTTTTTACTTCTGTATCTGTTAATTCCTCATTAAATGCCAATAAAGTATTAACATCTATTTTTAAGACACGTGCAAGAGGTGGCAGCAATGTTATATCTGGATATGAAACTCCATTTTCCCACTTATTTACTGCTGGAGTACTTACATTTAAATAATCAGCAACCTGCTCTTGAGTAAGATTTTCCTTTTTTCTATAATGCCTAATAACTTCACTTATCATCATAAAATTAACTCCTCTATTTATTATGTTCTTATTGATTAACTAAAACAATATTAGGTTCCTCATTGAAATATTTCAATGAGGCTATATCCACATAAATTTGATTCTCACGCGGAACTTTATGATTAAATGATATCAAAGCTACATAATTTGAGCAATTGAAGACTTTTCATCTTTTATTCATAAAAATTAACCAATAGTTAATTTTTTATAATATCACCATTTTAACTTTCAATATGATATGTCAGTCTTATTTTTTTTAATTCATCTGAACTTCATACTGATTTCATAGAGTTCCACAATGATATTCAAACTTATGAAATTCCAACATTGCCATTATTCAGGAAATTCAAACAGTGGATATGTATTGTTATCACTATGGAACCCTATAATATAATTTGGGTCATAGTCTTCTATTTCCTTTTATTAAACTTCTCATATAAAATTATTGAACACTCAAAAATAATTTTACTTAAGTAATGGTGTTATATTTCCTGAGTAGTATACGCGCAAAACATGAAGTGCTCTAGTGAAAGCAGTATAAAGTAAAAGTCTTTCCTCTTCACAACTATAATTTTCATCTCCTGCATTATATATAATCACCACATCAAATTCTAATCCTTTAGCAAGATAAGCAGGTATTACCAATATGCCACTCACATACTCATCGTCATCCTTTATTATTGATCTAACATTAGTCTTATCTTTTAAGAAATTATATACCTCATTTGCTTCCTTGGCAGTTTTTGTTATGATTCCAATGGATTTATAATTTTTCTCTTTATATATTTTTATATCTTCAAGAAGTTTTTCTTTTATAGCTTCTTCATTTAAAAAACCAAGAAGTAAAGGCTCTTCTCCACTTCTTTCCACGCATTGAGCCTCAAGCCCCTTATCAAGGAGCCTTCTTGAAAATTTAGTAATTTCCATTGTTGATCTGTAACTTTTTGTTAAATTTATTATGCAGGTATTATCTTCAGCAAATATATGAGATATATTCTTATAGTCTCCTACATTCATAAATGGGTTTATTGATTGATTCAAATCCCCAAGTATAGTCATATTTGCATGGTTAAAAAGCTGATAAAATATTTCATATTGAAGTGGTGAATAGTCCTGGGCCTCGTCAATAATAACGTATTTGATTTCTGAGGTTTTAGGAAGATCTCCCATAGCACCTTTTAGATACAGAAGGGCTATCTGATCCTCATAATTAAGCCTGTGGACTTTTATTTTTTCTAATGTATATCTTCTTATTTCACTAATTTTCTTCTCATTGAATTCAATATTTGAATCTTTCAAGAAAAACTCAAGATTCTCAAATAACTTTTTATAAATGCCCATTAAATCAAATTTTGTCATTCTATTTATTTCATGATAAATCTCTTTCAGTTCATTCTTTACCATAGCTGTACTATGTTCTATAATTTCAGCTTTATCTAAATAAGAACCTGAATCCTTAAGTTCATTAGCAACTTCTTCTATACGCTGTTCTTCATATGGCTTTAAAAGAAATAAAATACGCTCTCTTATCTTTTGAAGTCTTCTTTTTCGTGGAAGTTTTACATAATCTTTGTAAAATAATTCTTCTAAATCCTGAGATGAAATTATTAAATTTCCTCTAAATTTAATATTCTTAAAGTTTGTATCTTCCTTTTCCATAAAGGTTACATAACGCTTTAATATATCTATAAACTCCATTGATGATTTAAACTTTATATTATTGATTCTGATTTGATAGTCAGCTTCCTTCTTTGATGCTAAAATGTATTCCATCATTTCACTATAGTTTTCCTTACTAAGTCCAGCACCTAGGGCTTTGTGCATATATTCCTTAAATGTAGTCTGACACATATTATCTTCTCCAAGTTCAGGTAGTACATCAGAAATATACTCATTAAAAATATCATTTGGCGAAAATATCACTATATTTTTAGGAGTTATTTTATCCCTATGCTTATATAAAAGATAAGCAATTCTATGAAGAGCGACAGAAGTCTTACCGCTCCCAGCAGGCCCTTGAACAATAAGATTTCTATATTCTTCATTACGAATTACTTTATTCTGCTCTCTTTGTATAGTTGTTACAATGCCCTTCATCTTGGTGTCGGTACTTTTACTCAAGATATCCTGTAATACTTCATCATCTATCTTAAGATTACTGTCAAACATATATTCAATTTTACCATTATTAATTTTATACTGTCTTTTAAGTGTAAGTTCACCCTCTACTATACCCTCAGGACATTTAAACTCTGCCTGTCCAATTTCATAATCATAAAACATGCTTGAAATTGGCGCTCTCCAGTCATATATTAGAAAATCAAAGTTTTCATTAATAAGATTAGATATTCCTATATAACACTTTTCGGCCCTTTCCTCCCCTTTTTCAACAAAATCCATTCTTGCAAAATATGGAGATAAAAGTACTCTTTCGTATTTCTGCTCAAGCTTTATTGTGAATTCATGAGTTCTCTTCTGTATTTTCATAGTATTAATAGACTGCATAAAGTCTACAATCTGTTCTAATCCATTATTTACAGAAACTGATCCTACATTCTCCCATAACTCCCTTTGTACTTCAATCGCATCACTTTTAAATTTTTCTCTAAAGTTACGTTTTTCATCAAGTTGTTTTTGAGCTTCTTTAAGTACCTCCTGCAGCCATTCACGTTCAAGTTTCCATTCAAAGTCGTTATTTTTCATAATACTTCGCTCCTTATGATAAAATAATTTTACAGAACTAATTCCAAACTCTATTGACATTGCTTTTTCGAAAGTGTATAATATAATTAGAGATATATAAATAATATTATCAAAAAGCGATATCTAACTTATTGTATCGTTTTTATTTTATTATGTCAATAGTAAAGACATTTGTCATTAGGCAAATGTCTTTTGTTTTTTTCTTTATGAATTTATATTTGAGTGAATTCTGCGGACTGATTACTTCTTGAAGGCATAACCTTAGAAAGTATCAGAAATACATAGTCTGCACGGCACTCTGATTTTCTCCATTAAAGTGGCAATTTCATAATAATGGCTGAACCTTCCCCATATACACTTTGCGCTGACAAATGTCCCTTATGTTTAACTACAACAATATCATAACAAATGCTCAAACCTAAGCCAGTTCCTTCGCCAGGTTCTTTTGTCGTGAAGAAAGGATCAAATATTTTATTTATATTTTCTTCTTCAATGCCAGTACCATCATCTCTTATTTCTAAACAAAAATATTCTGATTCCTTATAAGTCTTGATTTTTATTCTACCTTTTTTATCTTTGATTCCGATGTAATAAATTGAATTTTTTATAATATTAAAGATAACTTGTTCAATTTGGAACCTATTACACTTAATATAATCATCATCAATTAAGCTTAGCTCTAAGTCAAATAAATCATCAAGTTTGTATTCTTTAAGTTCCATTCTCAAAATTTTCATAGATTCTTCTATTAATTCACTGAACTTATTCATTTCAAAATTATCGTAAGCATCTTCATTAGAAAATCTAATGATATTTTTAATTATGCTGCTTATTTTTTCAAGACCTTCATTTGTCTCCGTTATAACTGGCTCAAAGTCTGATAGGATAAATTCTAATTTACCTCTAGAACCTAATAGCTCTTCAAGTGCTTTTTTATCAGAAAAATATTCTTCATTTTCTTTAATAAAAGTTAAATATTTATCTAAATATTCTTTTAGAGTTTTAGCATAACTTTGAATTGTATATATATTTGAAGTAACATATCCTAAAGGTGTATTGATTTCATGAGCAATTCCAGCTGAAAACCTTCCTATAGTAGATAGTTTTTCTTTATTTACCAATTCAATTTGTGTTGTTTTAAGCTTTGCATTTGACTCCTTAAGTTGAGCATTAGTATTTTTTAAATTATTATAGGATTCCATCAAAGCATTTTGATATTCCCTCATCTTTATTGCTGATTTTAATCTGGATGCGAATTCTATAGGCTCAATTGGTTTATTAATGTAGTCATTAGCTCCAAATTCAAAACTCTTTTCCAAGTATTTTTTATCTGTTAGCGACGTAAACATCAAAATAATTACATTCTTATTATTTCTTCTTATAATCTCTAAGGTTTCTATTCCAGATAACTTTGGCATAACTATGTCTAATAGTATTATATCTATATTCTGAGTATTTACAATTTCAATAGCTTCTTCTCCTGATGCTGCTGTTATAATATCGCATTTAATTTCACTGATTTTAATTACCTCTCTTGCCGTCATTATGTTAAACTTTGTATCATCAACAATTAAAATATTCATAATTCCCAACCCCTAATCTGCAATTTTTAGACCTGTATTGATGTTTATTAAGAACTTGTCAGGAACTATAGTAATCTTGCCTCCAAATATTTTGCTTAAACCATCTAGGAAATTTAGTATAAGCTTAGCTTCTGGCTTACTAATAGTCTTTAGAAAATTATTTTTGTTTCTAATGAAGAAATTAATATTTAAAGTTGTGTTATGCATAAAATTTAATAATAGTTCTTCTTCTTTTGAATCCCAAGTAATAACCTCTAAAACATTATTAAATATTAACTCAAACACTCGCTTATTACCTAAATAATTAATTTGAGCTGTATTATTATTATCATAAATTATAGGTAATTTTCTGCTTTTTAACTCATCAAATCTAGGCTGTAATGAAGTTAAATTAAAATTTTCAGAAATACTTGGAACAGTCTCTAAATACTGAAAATATACTTTATCTATTAATTCACTAATGTGTTTTTGTGTAGAACATTCATTATTTGAACCATCATACATACTATTTTTCAAATCAAATATTATTTTCGAAACCACTTTAATATAATTAATATCTTTTTGACTATTTTTCACTAAATTATTGTTGCTATCAAGGATCTTCTTATATAACTTATTCTTTTCTTCTATTTGAACTTTAAATATCTCATTTTCTTTTACTAAGTTATAATATTTTAAGGCTTCACGAATAGCCGGAAGAAATTCCTCTTCATTATTCCATGGCTTTGTAATATATTTAAAAACGCCTACTTTATTTACTGTAGCTATTACTTGTGATATTTGAGCATATCCTGAAAGTACCATTCTAACTGTGTTAGGAGATATTTCTTTAACTTTCTCTAAAAGTTCTAAGCCATTCATTTTAGGCATTCTCATATCTGTAACTATTACAGCAATCTCATTTTCTTGAAACTGTTCTAAGGCTTTTTCTCCACTACCTGCAAAAAGCGACTTAAAATCTTCTTGAATAGTTATTCTATTTATTGAATTTAATATATTAGTTTCATCATCTACAAAAAGTACATTAAATCTATCCATGCTAATTCTTCCTTTCCACTAAGTTTTTTACTATCTGTTCACATCTTTCTTCAGATATTCCGTAGTTTTCCAAAACCCCTAGGCTAAGCTTTGGTTTATAATTTGGATTTATTATATGCCAAGAATAATAATCTGCAATGTAAATCATTGATACGAGCTCTCTATTTGCATCGCTGCTTAACATAGGATTATGGTGATATAACGCACTTTCGACTATTGCATACGGTATATCCCACCATTGTAGTAGATATCCGCCTAATTCTTCATGATCTATTTTGAATTTTTCTTTCTCTAAAGTACTTATCTCACCTAAGGATTTATCAGCTGCTAATTTATAAATATCATCATATTCCTTATCATATATCTTAAAGAAAGCTACTTTTCCTATATCATGAAGAAGACCTGCCGTACCGTAATAATCAGGGATCTTTTTACCTAAAGCTTTGTTATATAGTTCTATTAGTATCTTATTAGTTAAGTTTGAATGCTCCCATATTTCATTTTTATTATAAAAATCATTTCCTGATTTAAAAACTTCTGCAGTTGCCATAATTGCCTTTAAATTTACCAGTCCAAGGCTTAATACTGCTGTCTTTATTGAAGCTGTCTTTATCCCATAAAAAGCTGAATTTATAATTCTTAGGACTTCAGAACTTAAAGTTATATCTGCCTCAATTAATCTTACTATCCTATCTATATTGTGATCATCATGTTCAACAACATCGCTTATTTCTTGTAGTACAGACGGAATTGTCGGAAGCTTGCCCATTTCTTTTATATGGTTTAAGGATATATTATTATGTAATAATTCCTCAGTTTTAAAAACCTCATCAATAGCCCTTCTAAAATCATCCTTTTTCCAAGGCTTAGTTATAAATAGCTTTGCCAAATTATTATAGATAGATTTAAAAACAGTCTTTTCATCTGTAAAACCGCTTAATATTAATCTTGTTACCTCTGGATATAATAATTTAACTCTTTTTAATAGTTCATACCCATCCATTTCAGGCATTCTCATATCACTTACTATTAGATCAATATGGTTTTTTTCAAGAATATCTAAAGCTTCTCTTCCACCATTTGCAATATATACATCATAAGGACTATCAAAAAATTCTCTTCTTATTGAATTCAAAATAGCTTTTTCATCATCTACAAATAAAATAGACTTACTCATTTTGGGTCACCTCTCCCTGTTCTTCATGTCTAATAGGAAGTTTTATAGTAATCTTTGTACCTTCTCCTAAAACACTGTCAACAATCAAATCTCCCTTATGAGTATTTTTTATAATATCATAGGCAATACTTAATCCTAGGCCAGTACCTTTACCTATAGGTTTTGTTGTAAAAAATGGTTCAAATATTTTATCTAAATTTTCCTTAGGTATACCTGTACCATTATCTTCTATAACACAACTTACAAATAAATCATCACTAAAAGTATGAATTTTTAATAATCCAAAGTAGTCTAGATCCGCCTTCTCTTGTTTTTCCTTTATAGCGTGAGAAGAATTAATAATAAGATTTAATATAACTTGGTTTATTTCACTAGGGATTGCTTCCACTTGTGGTATTTCATCTAGTTCAATTTCAATATTAGAGTTATATTTAATTTCATTTTTAGCTATAACCAGAGTATTTGTTATTCCATAGTTTAAATCATATTGTTCAAAATTCTTTTCTACAGATGAATGAGCAAAATTTCTCATTGCGGCTATTATCTTTTGAACTCTTTCAATTCCACCTTCAGTATCCTTTAATAATTCATCAATGTCATCCATTATAAAATCTAAATTATATTTTCTTTCTAAACTCTCAACATTTGCCACTTCATCTTTAACCAAGCACATTCCTTCTTCTGAATTAGCCAGTAAACTTTTATATAGCAATATTATCTCATTAAGCTTTTCAACATACTTTTTTAAAGTTCCAAAATTACTTATGATAAAGCCTAAAGGATTATTAATTTCATGAGCTATTCCAGCAGATAGATGACCTAAGTTTGCCAATTTATCTTCTTCAATCATCATAAATTGAGCATTTTCTAAATTTTTAATACTCCTTTGCAATTCTTCATCTTTAAGTTTCAATTGACTTAGGAGGTTTACCTTTTCTTCAATATTTTCAGAAATAATAAGATATTTCTTAACATTTGAATTTTCCTCAAAAATTTGGCATATAGATACCTTTAGACAAAATACAGAATTTTCTTTATTTTTAGCATAAATTTCACCATTCCAATTTTCAAATAGAAATAGATCGCTTATTTGACGTATCTTATTATCCTCTGCATAACTACTTTCAAAATAAAATAAATCATTAATATTCATATTTTTAAGCTCTTCCTCAGAATAATTCCACATTTTCTCTGTTGAAGCATTAAAGAATTCTAATTTTCCATTAGAATCGGTAATTAGTAAAGACTGCTTGATATTTTTGATTATAGTCTCAAATAAATATTTCATTTCCATAAAAACTCAACCCCATTTTTAAATATTCTTTTATATTACTATAATTTCTACATCAAATACCAAAATCCTTCAACTTTACATTTATTTATAACTTATTACACAATAAATTATATTCTATCTTTAGAAATATCTTTATTTTTTCTATTTTTTGTCAAATAAAAGTAACTTAAACCTAAAAACTTATATAAAATAAATAAAGCTGAGACTTTCTAAATACGAGAAAGCCTCAGCTCAACTAATTTTCTATTACACTTTTTGTGTATCCTAATCAGATATCATATGCATTTTTAATTTCAAGAAATAATCATTTGAAATTTGACCACTTAAATTTATTAGTAAGCACTTGTTTAACTTGGTACTTATATTAATGGCTTAGAAGTACGCAAAAATATGTTGTATTTAAAATCTCCCAAGTATAGAAACCTAACTTTTGATTGTGTGATAATGACTTAATCAGCGAACAAACGCGAGTAAATTTTCTGCTAGAGCTTATTTCATTTAGTACTTGTCACACTAAAAGTAGAAACATGAAGTTATGGAATGCAATCCTCAATTTAGAGCTTTCCAGCGAAAATTTTTCCTGCAATTCCTAATGCGCTACAAGCTTTAGGGAATCCTACATATGCTGCACATTGCAAAATAATTTCTAAGATTTCTTCTTGTTTTAATCCAGCTTTAAGAGCACCTTTTATATGGAAATCTAATTGTTCAAATGCGCCTTGTGTTATAAGGGCAGTTATTGTTACAATTTCTCTTGTTTTTAAATCCAAATTTGGTCTTGCATATATTTGACCAAATCCAAAAGAAATCATTTTATCCAAAAAGTCTGGAAATATCTCTCCTACAGAATTTATCATCTGTTCACCATTTTCATCTGTCATTTGTTTTAACATATTAATTCCGTTTTCATAATCTTTATTCATTTTACTATCCCCTTTTCATAGTTGGTGGTATTTCATTTGGATCAACCATAACTTCTATTAGAATTGCTTCCTTATGTAAATTTGAAATTTCTAATGCTTCTTTTAATTCAAGTTCATTGCAGCATCTATATGATTTTACACCAAGTGATTCACCAAATTTTTTACCATCTAATGGTACATTATAATTGGTCCCTACTGTCTTTCCAAAAAACTTTATCATAGCTTTTTCTGGCATATCTAACCTTCCATTATTTATTACTATAAAGGTAACTGGAATATTATAATTTGCTGCTGTTGAAATTTCAGCTCCCTGCATAAAAGTACATCCATCACCAGTTATGCAAACAATTCTAGAATTATAGTTTGCTAGTTGTGCTCCAATTGAGTAACCTATGGCATGTCCCATAGCTCCAAATACGTCATCAAAAAAGAATGTACCTGGTTTTCTGATATTAAAATATCTTATTGCATAAAAAGAATGACTACCATCATCGCCAAAAACGACAGCATCATCTGGTAATACTTTTCTTATTATTTCCATAGCATGAGCAGATGAAAGATACTTATTGTTTTCTTTAATATTATTTTTAAATTCATAAATCTCTTCTAATAAAGTATATTCTTTTCTTCTCTTATCTTTAGCTTTATCTAATACTAGATGTAGATTAGCTTTGATATCGCCAATAATAGGTAGAGTTTTAACTGGTAATGCTTTTTCTATGAATGTATTATCATAATCTAAATGAACTACTTCTTTAGGATAATTGTCTGGTGATATTCCTACTAAAGACATATCGGATAGTTTACTTCCTATGACTATCATTAAGTCTGTATCATTCTTAATATATTCACTTGATTTATCTGTACCGCCTAAGCCTAATGCGCCAAGTGATAAAGGATGGTTCTCAGAAAATGTTCCTTTTCCTCCTGGAGTCGTCATAACTGGTATGTCCCAAATTTCAGCTATGTTTTTAACTTCTTCGTAAGCTAGACTTGAATGTACTCCTTTGCCTGCCAATATAACAGGTTTTCTAGCATTATTTAGTTTACTAACAAATTCATCTAATCTCGAGGATATTAGTTTATCCATATTGTTAGGTAAATCAAGTTCAAATTCATCTATTTCTTCATCAAGTATGTCAAGAGGTATTGATAAATGAACTGGCCCTTTGGCACCTGAATAAGCTTTTTCTAATGCATGTTTTAATAATATTTGAAACTGATCAGCTCTTTCGACTCTAGCACTAAATTTAGTAACTGATTCAAACATCCTAACTAAATCTGTACCAAAAATTGTTGAATCTTGTCCTATAGCTTTTCCAACATTATGCATAGATTGCTGCCCAGTAATAAATAGTACTGGTACATGGTAAGCTTTAGCCTGTCCTGCAGCAGTTAGAGCATTTGTACCACCTGGACCAGAAGTTACAAGAGCAACCCCCAATTTCTTGTTAATTAACGAGTAACCTGCTGCTGCGTAACCAGCGCCACTTTCATGTTTACTTAAAATAAAATTAATATCTTGTCTATCCAATTCCATAATCAAAGAAGCAAGAGGTCTTCCTGGTACTCCAAAAACATTATTAATCCCCCATTTTCTAAAATTGGATACTAAAATAGATGCTATGTTTCTCATATGTATCTCTCCTTTTATAATTAATATTAATATTAATATTAATATTCTAAAAAGTAATTTTGGAATATTAATCATCTTATCTGATGCCCAGCTACACTAACACTTATATGCTTCCTGAATCAAGTTTTACCTTATTCCAAACTAATTGCTGCATAAAATCCCATACGCACAGCTGTACCAACGTTCCCAACTTTTTCACAATCGCCTATAAACCTAGTTTTTGTATAATATTTTGCTTTTATTGCCTCTGCCAGTTTATTGTTCATTACCATGCCCAAGGCATTAATCATACTATCAGCTTTTATAAATTCAGATGAACCATCATGTGTTTCTATATAAACGCCGTTACTATCAATTGATGTAACTTTGCTATTTGTATGAATTTTCACTCCAGATTTATAAAGCATAGGTATTAATGATGCTGCATTAACAAACAAAGCATCCTTTGCAACTGAATCTGACATTTCAATAATCGTAACTTTCTTACCATATTCAGTAGCTAGTTCCAAAGCACTATCACAGCCTGATAAGCCGCCCCCACATATAACAATATTTTCACCTTTTAATAATTCTTTATTTTTATGTACCTCAATTAAATTAATAATATTTAAACCGTCGATACCATGAATTTGAGGATTAGCTGGAACTGCACCTGTTCCTACGATGATTTTATCGCACTTTGCTAATATCTCATCAGCAGCAGAAACTTCTGTGTCTAGTTGAATTTTAACATTCAATTTCTTAAGCTGAACACCATACCAATCTATTAATCTGCATAACTTATTCTTAAAAGCAGGTGTCGAAACTGCTGCAATCTGTCCTCCAATTACTTTTTCTTTCTCAAATAGAGTAACCTTATGTCCCTCAATTGCAGCAACACGTGCTGCCTCCAACCCTGCTGGCCCCGCTCCTATAACTACGACGTTTTGTGGAATTTTAGTATGCTTAATATTAAAACGCTTTTCATTACAAGCTTGCGGATTTACAGAACAACTTAACTTAGTAAATCTAGCTGCAATGCGTCCTATACATCCCTCATTACAGCGAATGCATGGTCTTATATCTTCACGATTACCACACATAAGCTTATTGGGCAGTTCTGGATCTGCTATTAGAGGACGTCCAAACATGACAAGATCAGCATTTCCAGATTCTATTAACCTAACTGCTGTTTCGGGCGTATGATTTCCTGAATTAAGTATTGGAAGATTAACAGCTTTGCGTGTAGGCTCACATAAATATTCCATACATGCATCTCCCAAATATGAAGGTGGAAAAACATATTCAATTGCTTCAGACGATCCTGCATCTATATCTATTGCATCAACTCCTGCCTCTTCTAGTAGTTTAACAAGATGCATACTGTCTTCTATAGTACGCCCACCTTCAAAGCGATGATCAAGTGACATACGAAATAATATTGGCATATCTGGTCCAACAGCATTTCTTATTGAACTAACAATCTCAATAGGAAAGCGAGCTCGTTTTTCATTTGTTCCACCATACTCATCCTCACGTTTATTCCATATTGGAGACATAAATTGATCTATTAAATCGCCAGCATGTCCATGTATCTCAATAGCGTCAAAACCTGCATTTTTGACATTTTTGGCAGAACATGCAAATTTTTTAATAATTTTTTTTATATCGTAATGACTCATAGGCCTACAATTAACTTTTCTATTATATGCTGCTGGTATAGGTGATGCTGACATCGGTGGCTCTCCATATTCGTTTGGAAGTGCATCACGTCCTGTACCACAACATAATTGGGCAGCTATTCTTGCCCCGTATCTTTGCACAGTTTCACAAAGAGTAGTAAGTTTTGGTATTACATACGTATGCTCTAATATACCTGAAAGAGGACCTTGTGCTATATCATGTGAGATAAACTGAGCGCCCATAATTATAAGTCCAGCTCCGCCTCTTGCACGTTCTTCATAATAATCAATTTCATCATTTGAAATAGTACCATCACTATTGGATGCATTAATTCCTATAGGCGAAAAAACTATTCTATTTTTAACCTCCATGCTTCCAATTTTAAATGGTGTAAATAACTTCTTATAGTCCATAATAACTCTGTCATTCCCTTCTGGATACCTATCACAATCTATATAGATACATTAAATAAATAACTCACTACTTAAATAGCTTAGTTTATAAAATTTTTTCATATATTACTTTTATAAATATCACTTTAAAAATAAATATCAGAAAATTCAACATTAATGGCATTTACTAATCCATTATCTGAAGATATAAATGCTCTATTTTTCTCCTCAAATGTAACTTCTTTAATAGGTAGGGTTATTGTGAATTTACTGCCAATTCCTAATTCACTTTCTACCTCAATGCTTCCTTCTAATATTTCTACCAGCATCTTTACTAATGCTAAACCAATCCCACTACCTTCTGCCTGTCTTGAAAGATTATTATCAACTTGTCCAAATCGTTCAAAAATCACTTCACGCTTATCTTCTGGAATCCCTACCCCAGTATCAATCACAGCAATTGACACTGTTTTATTCTTCATATTTTCTGTAATTTCAACTGTTATATTTCCACCTTCTGGTGTGAATTTTATAGCATTTGATAAAAGATTCAAAATTATGCGTTCATATTTTTCATCATCTATTGAAGTATTTATACTATATGTGTTAGTCTTAAATCCAAACGTGATTTTCTTTTGCTCCGCATATATTTTTATAGACTCTGTAATTAATTGTGTTATAAATACAATATCTATATTTTGGGGGGTTAATTTAAATTGATCTGCTTTTAACTTAGTAATATCCAATAAATTATTTACAAGCCTCAACTGCCTGAAAGCATTTCGCTTTATGCTTCCTATTAAGTTTTTGACTGATTGAGGAATCTGATTAATATATACCTGTTCAATCAATTGAATAGCTGAATAAATTACATTTATTGGTGTTTTGAATTCATGAGTAATAAGGGTTATAAATTCATCCTTCATCACAAGGTCTTTTTCTAAAAGCTCCCTTTGCTTTTTTTCGGATTCATATAATAGTTCTTTTTGCTTATTAATCTTACGATTTTGTTTTCTAAGCAATAGCTCTCGTTCTATGGCATCAACTACAGTAGTTAATGTCATTAGGAAAAATGGATTATGGAGTATAACAGCAGTCATTATACATATAGTTCCAAGCAAATTGTCATCATCTGAATAGTGAAATGGTACTCCATAACATGCGCTCTTCTGTAAAGAATTATGATAATGATCCTTTCCTATTATCTGTATTGGATGATTTTGTTTAAGAGTCAAACTAACAACATTTGTTCCCATATCTTCCTCACGAAATTGAATACCTGGCTTAACTCCAAATTCAAACATTGTTTCGCCTATAGCTTCGTCCCCAAGAATTTCTAATAAATACCCATTCTCATCAGTAATAGTAACTAATATAGGCGTACCTTCTAAAGATTTAATCATTTTATTGCCAAAAAATTTAACAACATCTAAAACTTCTTTATATATATCTTTCTTTTTAGCTAATTCTAATTCTGATATAGCATTAGGAGACACTCTAGGTTTGTTGGGATCTAATCCTAATTTTCTACACTTCTTTTTTGATTCTATAATATAATCAGCTTCTTGTTCATCTATATCTTGCAACGTATATTGCCTCCTCAAAAGAAATCTTTAGTAATTTATGTATATCAATTCACTTTTTTACATAATTTACCCAACTATTATATCACTAAGTTTCTATTATCGGAATATTTATTCTAATTAATTTCATAATTTACAATAAATTCATATATATATTATATTTTGCATTCATAAAGTCACAAAAAAATATAAGGATGCAACCAATGTTGCTCAAAATAATTCAAATTAGCAAAAACAATTTTCCAACCATTTTTATTATTCTCTTATTTCATAACAATTGTCTTTTAGAAAATCTTTTAATGCATCTTAACTCTATGCCTAATATAAATTGTTACATTGTTAACTTCCTTTGTTTTTAAATTCTTAACTTTTTTCCTTTTTAAATTGTAAAAAAGTTTTATTTAAACCAATGTTCATTCAAAAAAATATTTAATGGAAACTTACTTTTAAGCGCTTCGATCTATCATATAAAAAATATTACTATTATTTAACTTAATCCCTCAATCACAAATAAAATAAGCGTAAATGCTAATCAATTTCTTAATTAATGCTTGAATATATTGATTTTGTATAATCGTAAAACGAATATTATGTAAATTAATTGATTGTTTTCCATTATAGGGATATAATTAATTGTACGGTAAAAAGACAAACTTAGTCGAATTTAAATATTACTATCTAAGTTTCATATACCAAAAGAACCACAAATAAAGCTAATACCATACTGTTCTTGGCTAAGTTCGAGAACCAAATATAGTAAAGGAAGTTAAGTCGCTTAAGCAACTTAACTAAGTTCGAGAAACCAAATGTAAAATTTGGACTCTCACTTATTACTTATTACTTATTAAGTATTTAGTTAGGGGGAAAATTATCAATGATAAACAAAAAAATTAGTAAATTATTAGGACCAGTTCTCGGAATTATGGGATTTATGTTAACCATGGGTGCATTAGAAATGCCAGCTTTAGCAGATGATAATGTACAAGCAATTTCTTCTTACACAAGTAGTACAACTTCAGCTGCTGCAACTTATAAAGATTATTCAGTTGATATAAATAAGAGCGTTACTCAAAATGGATTAAAAGTAACATTAGAAAAGGCAACGGTAACAAAGCATAAATTAAATGCAGTAATTAAAGTAGAAAGCACACAACCTTTTGATAAAACTAAAAATGATAATTCGATAATTCAATTACTTTATGGTGAAACTCAACGAGGCAGCGAAAGCATGTCAACAGATTTTATAGATGATCAAACTCTATTAATTACTATAGATCAAGATACTCATGACGAAGAATTCCCTAAAAGTGGTAACATAAGGCTAGATGTAGTATTTCCTAATTATAAAGTTAACATAGGAATGGATGCAAACGTAGATTTTTCAGGATCTTTTAATAACATAATTGAAAAAGATTTATCAACAAAAATTTCTGGTTCTGACGGGACCTTAAATAAATTAGAATCTGATGTTTTAGGAACAACAGTTACTTATAGTGAACCTCAAAAAGACCATGATGATAGGTATATGGATTCTTCAATGATCTTAAAGGTTGGCGATAAAATGTATAAGTTAAGATCCTCTGGAAGTTCTTCAGAGGATAAAGTAATAAAAGGAAGATATGAATCAAAGACAGCTACTTATGATATTCTTAAAGACCAAAAAGATATAAGCCTAATACCTTTAACTTGTAATATAACTTGGGACGAATTTAGAAAAACACATGAAAATGTTAATAAAAAAGAGGATACAAATAAAGAAACAACTAATAATGTAACCTATTCAAAATCTTTCGATTTCTCTGATGGAAGTAAAGGAGAAATATATAATATTGAAAGAAATGATAATACTGTAAAAGTATATTGTAAGGGAAGTTCAGAAAAGGCAAGTTTATTAATGGCAAGTAGCATGAGTATGTATTATAATTTTACAGAAGGTCAAGTTTATTACTCTAATTATGATAGCGATAAACATATGAGTTTTTATAAAGATCCAAATGTTGCTCTTGGATATATCGTAGAGTTTAATGATGTAGAAAAAGATAAATCATTAGATATAATTTCCAGAGATAATATAGAACAAATAGATAGATATAATCTAGGAAGTGAAATACAAATTTCTAAAAAAACTATAGATTGTATATTTCTATAGTTTTTTTATTAAACACCCATTAATCTTAAAACTGAATTTATGATAGTAAAAATTTCATTTTATTTAGAATAATAGAGTAGCTTTTATGCTACTCTATTATTCTATTTTTATAAAAGTATTCTTATAGCTTAATTTGCTCCTTCGTTGCCTTTCCTCAATATTAATTTTAACGTTTAATCTTCATCATTAATTTCTATTTGCTCCTTTGCCCAATCACTGAGACCTTTTAATGAAGGAATCAATTTCTTACTATTCTCCGTTAATGAATATTCCACACGAGGAGGCATTTCTAGGTATTGTATACGTTTTACTATTTTATACTGTTCTAATTCCTGCAAGCAGTTACTTAGTGACATATTAGTAATTCCATTTAGTTCTCTTTTTAATTCATTAAAACGTACTACTTCTTTTTTGGTTAATATACATAGTATAGTCAATTTCCATTTACCACCAATTACTTTAAGTAAATATTGTAGATGAGTATTTATGGACTTATCCTTTCTTTCATCGTTCATAATAAATAATCTCCTTAGTAAAATTAAATATACCTAGTCAAAAAAAGTTGAGTACTAGTATATTTTTGATTTAGTAATATAATTATATCATAATATAAATTTTATTTTAAATGAAAAGGAGCAAAACATTTATGAAAATTATCGCTATTAACGGGAGTCCACGTAAGAACTGGAATACAGCAACATTGTTAAATAAGTCTCTTGAGGGTGCAGCGTCAAAGGGTGCAGAAACTGAACTTATAAACCTATATGATTTAAAATATAGTGGGTGTATAAGCTGTTTTGCATGTAAAAGAAAAAATGTTGAGCATGGTAAATGTGCACTAAAAGATGATTTAACCCCTATTCTTGAAAAATTAAAAACAGCAGATGCAGTTATTTTGGGTTCTCCGATTTATTACATGAATATTACAGCTGGAATGACCGCACTTTTAGAGCGTTTCTTATTTTCTAATAGCATATATAGCGATGAAATACCAACTGTTTATCCTAAGAAAATACCTGTAGGATTTATTTACACTATGAATGCTACAGAAGAACAAATTGATCAATTTGGAGTTAAGCAAAGTTTTACTTTACGTGAAAATATGATTGCAAGAACTACAGGAAATCCACTAGAATCATTATATAGTTATAATACTTATCAATTCACTGATTATGATAAATATGAGGCTTCTAAATTCTCTGAAAAAGAAAAAGCAAAACATAAAGCTGAACAATTTCCTGTTGATTGTCAAAAAGCCTTTGACATGGGAGTAACGCTTGTCACAAATGCATAATGAAGCAGTAGCTAATCAAGCTACTGCTCTATTCTCCGTTTCACTGTTCTCTTTAACATTGAAACGTATAATCCAATTGCATATCATAAAAAACTGCTTTATCTATATGAATTATTCTGCATGCTTATACAAAATCACACTTTCAATATAATTTATATACCTTCTTAATTCATTTGATTCTTCTCTAGTAATTTCTCCTGATTCATACATATTACGAACTGCTGAACGCTCTATATCCATGGCTTTAATTCTTAGTTCTTCCTTTTGTTTTATGCTTTCCTCATTATATTTAACCACGTTTCCTTTGAATCTATTAATCATGGTTCTATAATATAAAATTACGTCTTGTGCAGCGTTTGATCCTTCATGACTTCTTAGATATTCCTCTAAGGCTTCAATTGCAGCTTGAAAGGATTTTAATTGAATATCTTTTACTAATTTCAAATTATCTAGCTTGATTTCTTTCCTCTTTTTGAACTTTTTGTAAAAAATCTTTGTTGCTCTCATTAATTTCCTTACAAGAAACATAGTATCTTGACTAGGATTTCTTAGAAAGACTTCTTCTCTATAATCTAAAGATTTATCAAGTGCTTTAAATACTTGTTCATCAATCTCACTTTTACCCATTAATTCATTAATATATTTTCGTTCTGCCTTTAACGCTATTAATTGTATTTCAACCATTTCTTGTTGATTAAAATTTCTCTCGACTGCGTTTGAAGTTTGCTCAAATCTAAGATTTTGAGATATATGTTTATATTCATGAATTAATTCATAAGCTACTGCTTCATTTTTATCATTTATTTCTGACTCAATAGCTTTAATACCGGCTGATAAGAGTCTGTTTTTTGCATCAATTAAGTTTTTATCAATAATCTTTTCGTCTTCGTTCAACTCATCTTTACATAAAAATGGCAAGAACACTGTTGCACATATTAATGTAAATAATATTACACCAGCAGTTAAAAAAAGTATAAGTGAGCGTTCTGGAAATGCATCTCCATTATCCAAGAAAAAAGGTATTGATAGAACTCCCGCCATTGTAACCGTACCTCTAACACCTGTTAAACTAGTTAATAACGCTATCTTTACATTAGGTACTTCTATATCTTTATTTTTGCTTAAACGATATTCATAAAAAGCTGAAATATAAGACCAGACAAAACGAATTGCCAAAATAACAAACCCAATTGCAATAACATATCCAATAGCCTTTAAATTCCCTATATTGGGATCAGCTATTGTTTCACTCATTGATAAAGGAATATTTAATCCTAATAATAAGAATACAATTCCATTTAACACAAATAAAATAATGGACCATATATTTTCTGTAAGTACCTGCTCTTCCGCTATGCTAGTTTCAAATCTTCTGCTAATAAGTGAATTAACAATACCTGCAACCACTACAGCAATTACTCCTGATGCGTGTAAAAGTTCTTCAGTGATTATAAATATTACAAATGGAGCTAATATCTGCAGAAGGGAGTGAAAGACAACATCATTTATTCCCTCTTTACGTAAATTAAATCTTATTAATGTCAAAATCAAGGCAAAAATCAACCCTAAGGCTGCCCCCGCTAAAAATAAATACGAAAAATTTAAAATTGCGTCTTTTAATGAGAAATAGCCTGTTACTACAGCAGCTATAGCATAATTAAAGGCTACTATACCTGATGCATCATTAATCAAAGATTCTCCTTTAACAAGATTTAGCACTTTTTCAGGTATATGAATTCTCTTTGCTATACCATTTACAGCCACTGGATCAGTTGGTGATAAAATAGCTGCTAATGCAAAGGCAGCTGCAAGAGGAATTCCTGGTATCATCCAATGAATGAAATATCCTCCACCTATAGTTGTTAATAAAACTAATATTAAAGAATTTCCAAATATTGAACGCCTCATTTTCCATAACTCTTCTCTTGGAAAGTATTTTCCATCATTATATAAAATCGGTGCTACGAATAAGAGAAAAAACCATTCTTCTTCTAATTCAAAAGAAGTGTGTTTAAATGCAAATGCAATAATTACACCAAAAACAATTTGTGTCAAAGCTGTAGGTATAGATGGAACATAGTGACTAATAATATTTGAAATTAATAAACATCCCATCAACAATAATATCGTCATTAGTAAATCCACTTCATATCCCCTCCTCTGGTCTATTTTAACTTATATGTTATTACTATTATACATGATAAAATTGCTCAACAATAACATTTTTTTATAAATTAGTATTTTAGGTATGTAATCATATTTCTAGTTTGCCCTATAAATATAAAAAAACTTACTAGCTTTTTAGAAGCTAATAAGTTCTATTTTATCGAAGAAATTTAATATAAACTATTAGAATGCTTTTACTGATTTTAACACTTATTCTTTGCTAAATAGTAAAGAGTCCTTACACCAACTCCTGTACCGCCTTTAGAACAATAGCTACTTTCCTTTTCAGTCCATGCAGTACCTGCAATATCTAAATGTAACCAAGGCTTATTTTGTACAAATTCACCTATAAATAATCCAGCAGTAATAGTACCTGCATGCCTGCCTCCAGTATTTTTTAAATCTGCTATATCGGACTTAATAAGTTTTTTATAATCATCAAAGTTAGGTAATCTCCAAATTTTTTCATCAGCTTTAAGTGATGCGCTTTCTAACTCTTTATAAAACTCATCGTTATTAGATACCACAGCTGTTGTAGTAACTCCAAGTGCAACTAATGCAGCTCCTGTTAATGTAGCTAAATCTATAACCTTATTAGCTTTTTCCTTTTCAATTATATAATGTACTGCATCTATAAGAGTAAGTCTTCCTTCTGCATCTGTATTTAAAACTTCAATATATTTACCAGCCATAGAACCAATTATATCTCCTGGTTTATATGCTTTGCCAGATATTAAATTTTCACATGCAGCAATTACTCCTACAACATTTATCTTTAGCTTTTTCTTTGCAATAGCACTTATTGCTCCAATAACTGATGCAGCTCCACCCATGTCTGATTTCATTGAATCCATGCTGCTAGTTGGCTTGATAGAATATCCACCCGAATCATAAGTGACTCCCTTTCCAACTAAACCTAATATGTCGTCCTTTTTGCTTTCATCTCCAAAATATCTCATTACAATAAGTCGAGGAGGAAGTTCTGATCCTTTAGCAACTGATAGGAAAGATTCCATTCCAAGTTCATTAATTTTCTTTTCATCGAATACTTCAACTTCAAATCCATATTTGTTTCCGGAACCAATAACCTTTTCTGCAAGAGTTTCTGGATATAATACATTAGCTGGTTCATTAACTAAATCCCTTGCAAATTTAGTTGTTTCAACAAGTATCAAAGCTTCATCTATATATTCATCTATTGAGTTTGGCTTTCCATTTTCATCAGTACAGATACTTACTTCAATTTCCGAATTTTCATTAGCTTCAGTCTTGTATTTGTCAAATCTATATTCTCCAAAACCAATTCCTTCAACCATAGACTTCGTAATATCTTCAACTGATAACTTCTCATTAGATATCATATTTAATGCTATTTTTTTAGCTTTTAATTCAATTGCCTTTTTTATTGCCTTTCCAAAAGAGCCTCTTATAATTTCTGTTGTCAACTCATCCTTGCTTCCAAGTCCAATAAATATTATGTCTTGAACTCCACTTTCAACTACATTGGTAGCCACACATATTTCCCCAGCATTACCTTTAAATTTATTGCTTTCTTTAAAGTGCTTATATATCACTGTAAGCTTTTCATCTTGTAAATCTTTATTTTCACCATAAACAGGAAGCATAACTAAGTCAGCTTCATTAACTTTAATTGTATTAATTTTAAATTCCATACTATTCCCTCCATCTATAAAAGTTAGTTGATATTCGTAATTTTATATTTACTGTTCACTACGTGTACAAACACTAGAAATATTTCATTCCTATATGTTATAGATAACACAATCATAAGCTATGAAATATCTTCCAACTAGAAATAGGTAATATATTTTTGTGGAATGTTTCATTAGTAATTTTGATGGATATGATTCTTAATTGAAATTCCAAATCTATGATTTGGTCAATTGAAATTACTCAGTGAACGAAGTGAGTCGAGTTTACTTTGAACTATTCCAAATGTGCTAGTTCACAGCTTGTTCTTTGAGGCTAGCACTTTGGGTGCAACTTTATAGACTTAGAATCACCCATCAGAATTACCTAGAAACTGGAACAAAAGTATATTATTCATTTCGGCGAGTTATATGCATAAGTTCAGGTCTTAGTTGGGTTATCTATATTGAAATAATAAATCTGCACTAAATGCTTACTTAATCCTGGAATGTAGAAACTTGATTCCAACATGCGTATTAAAATTGTAAACAGTATAGATATAATTTGTTTAAGCCTTAACATCTATCATTAATGTTACGCTTTTATTGTAGTTATTATACCATATAATACGAATATGAATACTCTTTTCCATCTTTATTCAATTGGTTCTTTTCAAAACAATTGAAAATCATATTATATAAGTTATAACTTCAAATAAAGTACAACAGCAGCAAACTTAACTAAATTATAATTTACTACAATGTCAAGCTATTTTTATTATACTTTCTGAAATCTTTGCCTTAATAGGTAGTTCTCAAATAATGAAAAGCACTGCACTAAATATATCGATTCAGCACAATGCTTACATATTAAAAATAGTTTTATTCAATTATACTGTTGAGCTTTAAAGAATCACGCTTACTTGATTTTGTCATCATTATAGAACTTCTCATCATTATTTATCTTTTTATCTAGATAAATTAAATATTCTCAAAACTTCTTCTACAGAATTAGTTCTACTCATTTTATCTATAAAATCATCTTGTTCTATTATTTTCATTAATTCCTTCAAATCCTTCATATGGCTTTTATTATCTATTACTGACATAGTTATTATTACCTTTACCGGATCATTTTCAAGGTTTCCAAATTTAATTGGATATTTTAATGTCATAATACTAAAGCCAATTTTATATACTCCATCTTCTGGCCTTGCATGAGGCATTGCTATTCCTGGTAAAATAACTATATACGAGCCCAATTTTTCAACATTATTTATCATAGCATCAATATAAGAGTCATTTATGCAACTGTTTCTTTTAAGGATTTGTCCACCTTTTACTATTGCATCTTTCCAGTTTTCTGCTTCTTCATTTAGTTTAATGTATTTATCATTTATTATTTCACTTAATGAAGGCTGAATTATTTCTTTGTATGAACTTAAGCATGTCACTATTTCTTTTTCTAAATTTGAGTAGTTATTTATTATGCAGTTCTTATCAACTATATTTAGTATATTTTTTATGACACTTCTTTTTGATTCCAAATTCATACTATAATATTCATCATCTTCATTAAAACATTCAGAAAAACTTTCTTCACTTTCAGACTCTTTCTTATTTTCAATATCATCAAGTGCTTGTGAATATTTTGAAAAGAATAAGCTTAACTCACTGATATTTTTTTCTGTCAAAAATGGACTTACTAAAATACATCTTATACCTATTATATTAATTGGGATTGTTGTTATAATTAAATCTATAGGTTCTCTTTTTGCTATCTTTTCAATATCGTGGCTTGAAACTGTATCTATTATGTTTATGTCAAATATGGATTTAAGCTTTATTGATACAAATTTTGATGTCCCAGCTCCAGTAGCGCATACCACTAAAACTCTAGGCTTTATCTTGTTTAAATTCTTTATCCTCTCTAAAGATGCCATAAAGTGCAAAGTTATATAGCCAATTTCTTCTTTGCTTATTTCTGCATTTAAATCCTTTTCCAAAAATATCAGACTTTCTTCTACTAAAGTAAAAACTTCCTTATATTTATATATAATTTCATCAAGAAGAGGATTATTTATACTGACTCCATGTTTTAATCTATAAATCATTGGTCTTATATGCTGAATTAATCCTTCTAAAAGATGCTCATCCGCTTCAAAATTATACTTTGTCCTTTTTCCAACTTCACTTATCAATGTAGCGGAAATAAGCTGTATATATACTAGATCATCATTTTTTTCTTCTTTTAACATTACGTTACTTCCAAGAAGATGTATTGTCATATACCCAATTTCACTTTTTGGTATTTTTATATCATATCTATTCTCCAGCATTCTTGCCATTGCAGAAGCTATAGAAAATTCACAAGTTTTACTTAAATTTTTAAGCTCATTATCATCCATCACAATATCTTTAGCAAGTTCAATCCTCTTTATGGCAATTGCAATATGAATTAATAAATTGTTAAATGAATAATCAGATAATGTACTTTCCAATTGATCTTCTGCAGTCTTTATTACATTACCAATAAATTCTATATCCATATCCTTAAATAACTTTTTAAAATTAACACCAATCAAATCTGAGTCAGCTACATTTTCAAGCATAAGATTCGAAACAACTTTTCTAAGATTTTTCTCATCTCCAATAGCTTTTATTCCTTTGGATTTTTCACTTTGAAGCTTTATATTATTACCTTCAAGTAATTTTCTTACTTCTTTAAGGTCATTATTAATAGTTCCCCTGCTGACGAACATATTTTCAGCCAGGCTGTTTATTGTTAGATAGCTATTTTTTTCTAATAACTTATAGATTATATAAATTATTCTTTCCTTTTGAGACATAACATAATCATAGCTGTTTATGGATTCCATTAAGTTTAAAAGTCTCTTATTCTCATCTTGCCTTAAATCTATTGATATTCCCTCATTAGGTTTCCTAACTAATGGTTTTAAATTTATTTCTTTTAAATATTCATCTATTCTATCTAAATCATATCTTATACTTCTAGAACTTATTTTAAACTTAAGAGCAATATCCTTTATAGTTATAGGTACACTGCTGTTTGCTATGAGTTTTAGTATATCTGAACACCTGCTATTTAGCATATTATACACCTGCTTTTAATAAGATCACTCACTTTTTTATGACTATGAAAGAAAATAACTGCCCTAAATATACCATCGACTTGCTATTCCTTTGATAATACCTTAAATATTCATTAACTTAAGCAAATGAGTTGAAAGCTTAATTTACTTTCAACCCACTAATATTATTTATATTGAAGAGAAAGGATATTATGTCATTAAGATAAATTCCTTTAATTTATTAGAAATATCAATCTAAATTATTAATTGCTTTTGATTTAGTTTTTATGAAATTAGGAACAATTAAAACTACTAGTAATATAACAACAATAGCTATAACACCAAATTTACCTATTAATTCTGATGCTTTACCAAGTATAATACCTAAAACTCCAAAATCAAAATCACCAAAAGTTGTGTTTTGGAATCCTAATGAACCAAGTACAGGTAAAAGTAATGCTGGTGCAAAAGTAATCAAAAGCCCGTTTACAAATGAACCTACCATAGCACCTTTACGACCACCAGTTGCATTACCAAATATTCCAGCAGTTGCTCCACAGAAAAAGTGAGGTACTAGTCCTGGAATTATCAATACTCCTCCTGCAAATCCTAAAAGAATCATGCCAATAACACCACCAATGAAAGAAGATACAAATCCTATAACAACAGCTGTAGGTGCATAAGTAAAGAATACTGCACAGTCAACAGCTGGTACGGCATCAGGGATAATTCTAGTTGCAATACCTTGGAATGCTGGAATAAGATCACCAAGAATCATTCTAACACCACTGTAAACAATTGTTACTCCAACTGCAAATTTTAATCCTGCCATAAGAGCAAATAATATAGGTGAAGTACCATCTGAAATAGTTGCTACAAAAGTTGGACCTGCCGCTATTGCTGCAATTAAATAAAATATCATCATTGTTAATGCAGTAGAAATAGTTGTATCTCTTAAAAATCCCCATTTCTCTGGTATTTCAATTTTTTCAGTACTTTCTTCAGGTTTTCCTACCTTAGATCCTACCCATGCTGAAATATAGTACGCTAAACTACCAAAGTGACCTAGTGCAATATCGTCACCATCAGTTACTTTTCTAGTAAATCTTTGTCCTATCGCAGGAGATATTGAACTCCATGCTCCAAGTAAGAATCCACCGAATAATATTAATTCAGTTCCGCTCATACCTGTTGTCCCAAGAACAGCTGATAAAAGGCAAGCCATGAAAAAACTATGATGACCTGTTAAAAAGACATATTTAAATTTTGTAAATCTTGCTATCAATAAATTAATTAAAAGTCCTACAATTAAAATTGTCATTGTCTCTACGCCTAATACTTTTTGTGCAACAGAAACAATAGCTTCATTATTTGGAACAACTCCATCTATATGAAATCCCTCTTGTATCATTTTTCCAAGAGGATCTAGGTTAGAGGTAATAAAATCTGCTCCAGCGCCAAGCATCAAGTAACCAAGTATAGGTTTTAAAGTTCCCGTCATAATTTTATGACCAGGTTTCTTAAGTGCAATAAGTCCAACGAATGACATAATTCCCATTAATAAAGCCGGCTGTTTCAATACGTCTCTAAAAAACTCAAGAACTGACATATACTTCCCCCCTATTTATTTAATTCCATATACTTCTTTTTAATAACTTCCAAAACATCTTCTGTTATCTTCTTTTTATTTATATAACTTCTCACTACCGCAACATCTCTATTATCAAACTGCTGAGCAAGTTCCTTGACAGTAATTATCAAATCTGCCTTCTTCCCTTGTGCTGAATTAAAATCAATTGATTCAACATTAGCCTTTATATTGTTTTCCCTGCATATTTCCTCAATCTTCATAGCTAACATTAAACTGCTTCCAATCCCATTGCCACAAACCGTTAATATTTCCATTTTTCTATCTCCTTTATAATATTACTAAAAGTCTTTTAAGCTAATTTAAAAGCTTTTTGAATTAATATAACTAAGAACATCTTCTTTTGAAGATGAATTTCTTACAATGCTTAAAAATTCATTATCCTCAATAAGTGTCATAAGTTCGGCCAAGGCTTTTAAATGCGAAGTCTTATCTATTGCACATATAAAAATCAATATATCAACAGGATCATATTCTTCATTACCGAATTCTATAGGCTTCTTAAGTTTTATAAGCCCCATACCAATTTTCTTGGCTCCATCTTCTGGTCTTGCATGCGGCATAGCTATTCCCTTTTCAATAACAATGTATTGTCCCATATTTTTTACTGTATTTATCATTGCATCAGTATATTTTGCTTCGGTATTTCCATTCTTAACAAATAGACTTCCACAAAATCTTATAGCATCTATCCAATCATTTACTTCAACATTTAATTCAATTGTTTCTTTATTAAATAACTTTTCAATCATAGCCTTGCCACCTTCCTTAATGCTACAAAATAGAAAATCCTAAACTTGATGCATCCTTATAAAAACTTCGTACAGTTTCCAAAGAATATTCGTATAAATCTTTTCCCATAGTAGGGAGTTTCTTTAATATATCATTAGTTACAGTAATTATTTCACAACCACATTCATCTGCTTCAACAATATTGTATAATTCCCTACAGCTTGCCCATAAAAGCTCTACACCTTTATTGACTTTACATAGCTTGCTGCTAGTCATCATAAGCTTAATTGGATTAGTTCCAGCATCTGCTATTCTTCCTGCAAATACAGACACAATACTCTTAACTTCTGGATTTAATGAAGTTACCACATCTTTTACCTGATCCAAAGTGAAAATTGCAGTAACATTAAGATGGTATCCTTTTTCCGATAACTTTTTAATTAGCGGAATTGAAGATTCTCCCTTAGTGTTCATGATAGGTATCTTTACATAAACGTTTTCACCTAGTTCGGATAAAACGTCTGCCTCCCTTTCCATAGTCTCGAAATCATCTGAGAAAACTTCGAAAGATACTGGTAAATCTTTAATTTCCTCTAAAACATTTTTGGCAAATTTCTTATAATCATCAATTCCTGCCTTTTTCATAAGCGAGGGATTTGTAGTAAAGCCTTTAACAATACCTCCCTTATAAACCTCCAACATTTCATTTAAATTTGCCCCATCTGCAAATATTTTAATATTTAAATCCCTAAAATCCATTTATCTCCTCCATCAAATTACTTGTTTTACTTTATAACCCAATTATATATTCCAAGTAACCACCAGTAAAGCTCAATATATTTCATTTCGATTGTGGCAATTTTGTAGTTTTTAATAATCTATTTTCATAAGCTTGTCTCATTTGGTAGTGATATAATAATTATTATATGAAGCTATAATCTAATGGATAATATGATTTTTCAAAATTTATATAATGAAGTAAATTAAAAACTATATAGAAAAGAGGAATATATTTGGAAGTAGTAAATGCAACCCACAAAAGTATCGATATTTTTTCAAAGGTTTTAAATAACTCTGCCACATGGCTTAATTCTATTAATCAGCCAATGTGGAAGTATGAAGATATAACAAGTGAGGAATTGCTAAAGAAATATAGTATTGATGATATGAAATTATGCTACGAAAACGGAACCTTAATTGGAGTATATATTTTGCAATGGTATGATCCTCTATTTTGGGCAAACTTACAAAAGAATGAATCTGGAATAATGCACAAGTTAGCTGTTTGTAGAGAAAGTGTGAAAAAGGGATATGGACACAAACTGATACAATCTGCTGAATTAATTTGCAAGGAGCATAATGTAAAATGGTTACGGTTGAATTGTGGTACATTTAGAGATAGGCTGAGAAACTTTTACGAAATCAATGGTTTTAAGATGGTAGACAGAGTATTTATTGATAATAGAGATCAAATTAGATATGAAAAATTTCTAAATCTATAGAAAATAAGAATATGCTTAAATATTCTTATATATAATTAAATGACTTTAAATTTAGATAAACATTATATATTTATCTATGAAAATATTTCTATTATAATAAACCGAATTTACATGCATTTCTGTATAAGCACTCAGAAAGTTTAACAATAATAGATTTATACTATGAAATATAGCCCAACTAGAAAGCAGAAACATTTTTATGCAGTAGGCATTTGAAAATAAGCTGTTAAAAGTTCTTAATTGTAGTTTGTTCTACTAATGCTTGTCACAATTAAATTTGGAGCAAGCATTAGTGATGCAAACTGCAATTTAGCACTTTCAGCGAAATTTTCATAGTCCTGCGAAATAACAATGTTTCTGCTTTCGGTGGAGTATGGCATAAATCTAATGTTGTTTATAAACTTAAAGCTTTTTCATCTTATCCTTAATCAAGCTAACATAACTTCCAAGCACCGCAAGAGTTTTCACCACTTCATCCAGATCAAAATTCAAAGAGTGTCTTTTCATTTTTAGAGCTTCCTCCAGCTTAAAAAGCATAGATGCTCCTTCCTTTAATCCAAATTTATCACAACTTACTGCGAGTCTATTAACTTCTCTTAAAGTGCCGTCTAAAGTTACACTTACTCCACTTAATAAAATTCCATCCAAAAGCATTTCTATGTCATCAACCATAATTTTCAAGTCTTGATTATTTTCCATAAAATCACATCCTTTATGTAATTGAATTAAATAAACTACCGTATACATATTGATAGCTATATTACCTATCTTTTCTGTAAGATAAGAAGACAAGGCAAGCTAACTCAATTACTATCTACATAGTCAAATTCACTAATGTACCATTTTTATAATAAGCTGTTATAGGGACTGCAGTAAGTCCAGTTTCGTTAAGGTATACTTTAGTCAAGAGCATAAACGGATAGTTTTTCATTCTTTCCATTCTCTCCAGCTTTTCTATAAGACTTTTATTATTAATAGAATACTTAACCTTAATGGTTACACATTCTTCTTTTTCATCATATAATGGCATTTTGAATAGCTGCTGTATTTTATCAAAGCTGCTTTCTCCAAACTTTAATGGCTTTATAAGAAATAAATTATAATTTTCTTCTCTTTCATTAAAATATAATCCTGAGTTATTAGAAACTGCTGAAAATAAATCCTTCCAAGAATTAAAGGTCTTGTCCTTAAGATAAATACTTTGAATATCTGTGGTACCTATAATTTCCCCTTTGCTATTTTCACTAGAAGATAACCTAAAATCTCCATTTATTTTTCCATTAATAAGCTTTACTCTAGCTTTAGAGAAGCTTTCTATATCAGAAGCAATCCCCCAAGGACAGCTTTCTCTGCTATAGCTGTTTTTATTGTTGTAGGATGAATTTCTAGATATAGTGTAAGTAAACCATTTGTTAAAGCCTTCTACTGTAAAATAAAATGTAGTTCCTTCATAGCCTGACTCTGTTATCCACTTGCTAGCTCCTACTGCTGCAAGTTCTATAGGAGGAATTTCATAATAAGAACTTTTATGCTCTCCCATTAATTCTCCTAAAGTTTTTTCGTCGCTGTAATTTTCCATAGCCATAGTTAATATATAAATACTTTGTAGCAAATACCTAAAACTTTCTACAGAAAAAGAAGCATTTTTATTAATATATAATCTAAGTTTTCCTTGAAGTGCTTTTATCTTCTTCTCAATACTTGGAATATCGCTATTATGACAAATAATTGATACTTGTTCCAACTTATCTAAAAAGCTTTCAGGAATTCTTGCAAGACCTGTAAAATATATTTCCTCTAGAGTTTTTCTAACTTCTTTTATACAGCTTTCTAAAGTTTCCTTACTTACAATTTTATCCTTAGCAATTAAATAAATAACTTCTTCTTTCTTTAACGTACCTTTGTAAAGACCATAGTGAATTACTGCCTCTGCCTTATGTCTACAAAGCGCTTTACTCTTGCAGCTGCACAAAGCATTATTAACTATACTGCTATCCTTTATGGATATATCTTTCTTTTTTTCGCCATTCACAGAAATAAACTTTATAGTTTCTTCTCCTGCAAATTCCACCTGAAGAAGGGCATCTTCTTTTATATCTGCTCTTAATCCAAACTCCATTCTCTTAACAATATTTCCAAATTCTCTGTCACCCAAAGCAGTTTTTATACTCTTTAAGTTTATATTTAAAAGTTCTGAATAATCTGGACTAAATTCTTCATGTTGTTTTGATATTTCCATTTCTTCACTAGAATCCCCATTTAAAGAAGAGGACTCTCCAAAGATTTCTTCTATATGATTTTTTATATATAAATAACTCATTACAGCATGCTTACAAATACTCCTTGAGGGACAGCTGCACTTAAAGGCTTGGATATCTTCATTTACGCTGCATGAATTTCCATCTGGCAGTTCACATTTTATAGATGCTTCTTCCACTGTAATTTTAACACCAGCACCAGAGCTTAAATCCTTTGAAGCTCTATTAAATATACCTTTATTAGTAACTCCAATAAGATACTCATCATTAATAGAAAGAATATACGATTCTAACTTACTTAAGAAATTATCTTTGCTATCCATTTCGCTAACCCTCCTGGCATCATTGCTGCAACATCTGCTCCAAGTGCAGTCATTTTAGCTGCAGCCTTCTTATCATAGAAGCCATTCGCCTTATCATCCAAAGCTGTAAGAATTATAAGCTTAGCTCCAGTTTCAATTATTGCCTTAGCCCTTGCATACATTATGTTGTAATTATAACCGTCATAAAGATCGGTCACCATTACCACCATAGTTCTTAAAGGACTTTCTACTAATTTTTCTGCATAACTTAAAGCCTTTCCTATATTAGTCCCTCCTCCCAGCTGAACACTCATAAGTGTTTGAACTGCATCATCCACATAAGAAGTTAAGTCCACTATTTCTGTATCAAAAATAAAAAGGCTGGTTTTTAACATAGGGAGCTTTGAAAATATGCCTGCCATTATAGCACTGTGAATGACAGAAGAGAGCATACTGCCACTTTCATCTACAGCAACAACTATGTTCCAAGGATTATATTTTCTTACTCTGCCATAAAAATAAACTTTATCTACAATTATTCTCTCTTCTTCTTTATCATAATTTTTTAAATTAGCTCTTATAGTTCTTTTAAAATCTATGTTTCTAGCAGACTTCACAGCACTTCTTTTGTTCCTGTCCACTTTTCCCATAATAGTAAGCTTTACTTCATTTTCTAGACTTTTAGTTATTTCATCGACTACTTTTTTAACTATTTTTCTTGCAGTATCTAAAACTTCGCCCTTCATTAAATGTTTCATCTGCAATATATTTTTTAAAAGTTCTGCATTAGGCTCCATGGCCTCTAGCACTTTTTTATCTGTTAAAAGCTCCTTCATGTTATATTTTTCTAGAGCATGCTTTTCTAATATTTCCACTGTTTCTTTAGGAAATAAGCTTCTAACCTTTGTTATCCAAGAAGGCACTGTAAACTTAGAGCTTCCTCTTCCTCCTCTTGGGTCATCTACTCTTATTCCTCTTTCTTCATCATAATCCCTATCATATAAGAACTCTAGCAAATCACTAAGCTCTGAGTAATTGCTGCTATCTTCCGAAAAGCCTATTCTATCCTCTGCAAACTTTCCAAGTACTAATCGCCATCTATTTAAACCAATTAAATCTTCATTCATACCTTACCCTTTCTCTTTTAAAGTAAAACTTACACTTAGCATAGTTATTTTTACCTCATATAACTGTTAACTTAGACCAATTACCATCACATAAGCCATTTAATCTACACTTTATCTGGAGTCTTGCATATGATGTTTTATGGATAGATATTCCACTTCTTCAAAAGCTCTACTGCATATTTATCTAATGATACTGCTAAGTTTATATCTTCTTCTTTTAAAGCCTTTTCATATAGAATATTATCATCATCAGTGCTGTACACTTTTGCTGCCTCTTTAGCAATGCTGTCAATTTCAAAAGGATTAAAGAATGTAAAACTAAATCTCAAATCTGGAAGAAGTGCCATGAAGTGTTCCTCTTCTATGTTTCTCATAAAGCTATCTATTCCATTAAGTAAATCCTCTTCAATAAGTAATAAGTCTTTAGCTGTAGAAAATAGTCCTTTTAAAAAGCTTCCTGACTTCATAAGTTTTTCCCCAGTTCCATAAAGATACTGCATTGCCTTATCTGTTACTTCCTTAGAATTAATAGAATTTAATCCGTATAATATACCTAATGCTGCTCCTTCAACTGCGCTGTTTAGATTCTTCTTATTAATAAGCAGTTTTAAGCTGTCGATTAAGGTTTCACTATCAAAATCAGCTTTATTAGAAATATGATAAATATCTTTTAGCTTAGATATAACTTCATTTTCATTGTCATAATCTACAGTGCTTAAACTTGTTATTTGAGATACAGCTTTATTATAAGCAGCAGTAAAGAATTCTTTAAGCTTTTCATTCATAGTAATGTTAAGCAAATCCTCTGAATTACATAAAAAATTTAGATTGTAACAAGAATTTGTAACTGATACAAAATCTTCATCTCCATTTAAGATCTCACCAAATGAAGGAAGAAGTCCCTGAAAACTGCTTTCAACGCCCATAAGTGTAGCTTCTATTAAAAGCAGTGAAGCTTCTCCAGATACATTTTCACAAGAGATAAACCTCTTTGTAAGTATAGAACTCGCTGCCTCCTTTAAGCTCCCGCCATGCACTGAAAGTTCTATAAGTGTACTTTGAAGTTTAGTAGTCCATTTATACTTCCATACTTCTCTTACTAAATTGGTATTTTTCCTTTTAATAAAATCAGGTCCCTTTTCCATGAAACAAAAGTTAGTATTTAAGAACTTCATTATATGAAAAAACTTACTTTGCTCCCTATGTTTTTTACTCTTATAAATACTTAATGGCACTTCATTTTCTAAAGTAGTGGTTTTTATGTTAAACTTTCTGCACAATTCATTAAAATCTTGTACTATAGGTGGCACTTCTGCTAATGCACATAGCTTACCTATTTTATTTCCTGTAAGCAGGTCTCTCAAATATTTTAAAGAAACTTGTGCCTCTGCATCCATTTCACCTTTTACAAAAGAAGATGTTATGCCATCCTTAAGCTCATAAACTCCACATTCATACTTGTTTCTTAAAGATTTAAGTCCCTTTGCCATATTAAAGGCTTCAATTTCATCTGCTGTAGAAAGATTTCCATGATTTTTTCTTATAAGTTTCCCACAGTGTACAATATAATTAAGAACTGCTTCTTCGTAAGGCTTATCCATCTTTTTCTGAATATTTTCAAAAACTCGTTGATAAAAAGCAGGATGAGGCATTCCACTGGCATAACCATTTAATTGATCACTTTCCTCAAAGGAATAGACCATGGCATATACTCCTGTGTCCTCTTGTGCTATATTATGAAGAGTTATTTCCTCATTAGATTCGAGTCCATCAATAAGAGCAGAAGTATGAAATCCTCCGCTTACTACAAGAACTTTATTGTATTTTTTAATAGCTTCTCTTATTTTCATACTCATAAATTTTTCTCTAGAAAGGCATCCATCTTCTTTAAGCATTTCTTCATTATAGCTTTCCCTAGAAAGATAGCAGGAAAATATCATATTTTCTATAAACTTCTCAGTACTTATCTTAAGTCCATCTATTTCGAATAATTTTTCCCAAAGCTCATTATAATTTCTGCAGCCTTCCTTTTCACAAAGGGTTTTAATAAAAATACTTTCCTTCATTAAATAATCATCATTATAGGTATTTTTCTCCTGAGCTTTTCCCATAATCTCTAGTTTTTTGCTGTTTATAAGTATTTCAGCATATGATAAATCTATGAACTCGCAAGCAATATTTTTCTTTTTTCCTTCTCTTAATGCTAAAAGCTCTGGCGAAAAATCTAAAAAGGGATAATAGCACCTATACTTTTCTTTATTTTCTTCTATAAATGAATTTCTATCAAAATAACTATAGTAAATGCATACAGGAGTTTTAGTTTCCTCATGAGCTATATATTTTATTACTTTATTGGCCTCTACAGGCCCTTCAATTAATATAATTTCAGGATTATAACTCTCTATTACCTTTTTCAGATGAAAGCTACAGGCAGGACTATGGTGTCTTACTGGGAAAAACATTACTTTGCTTTCTAAACTGTAAGCTTTTTTCACATAGTTTTTTATCTTATTATCTATATCCTGATTGTCTATATTTTTACCCATTCTAGCTCCACCCTTATTTAATCCACTTTTTAGCTTCATAGAAATCCTTCCAGTTACCACCCATTTTTGTACTTTTACCTTTAACTACAATGTTAAAATAACTCCTTAGCTTATCCACATCTTCACGGCTTTCCTTAAGGACAGAACCTAGTATGTTTTGTACCATAGTACTCATATCAATTTTAGAATCTCCATAGTAAAAGCTGCTCATAAGAGTTTGATAATAAACTGACACTGCCTCAGCTGTACTCATTACTGCAGAAGGCTTGTCAATTCTACTACCTTCAGAAGATATCCCTTCTCTTAATTCATGAAATGTTGTAGCAAGAATTTCTGCTGCATCTCTATCCACTTCCATATCAATATTTGAATTCCTAATAAGCTTTTCAACTTCCCCTTCTATAATCTTAGCTTCTAAAGAAACATCGCTTATTGGGAATACAGTTTCAAAATTAAATCTTCTCTTTAAAGCACTGCTCATTTCGTTAACTCCACGATCTCTAGTATTAGCAGTAGCTATAACATTGAAACCAGAAGATGCACAAAGCAGCCCTTCTTCTCCAAACTCTGGTATATTTAAAACTTTATCACTAAGTACACTGATTAAACTATCTTGTACCTCTGCTGGGCATCTAGTGATTTCCTCAAATCTAGTTATAATTCCCTTTTGCATGCCTATATACAAAGGAGAAGGTACTAATGCTTCTTTAACTGGTCCTTTAGCTAAAAGCAAAGCATAATTCCAAGTATACTTAATCATGTCCTCTGTAGTTCCTGCTGTTCCCTGTATAGTATTTGTGCTGCATCCACAAATAGCAGCCGATAAAAGCTCACTTAACATGGTTTTAGCTGTTCCAGGCTCTCCAACCAGCATAAGTCCTCTATTTCCAGCTAAAGTTATAATACATCTCTCAATAAGAGTATCATCTCCATAAAATTTCTTTGTAATATTAACATTCTTTCTTTTTAGCTTTAAAGGCTTACTGCTTCCTAAAATAAAAGTCCTTACAGCCTTAGGAGATAATCTCCAGTTTGCAGGTTTAGGCCCGTCATCGTTAGCTTCTAATGCGGCTAATTCCTCTGCATATAATATTTCAACGGTAGGTTTTAATGCTTTTATTTCACTCATATATACTCTCCTTTATTCTTCCTTTTAGCCCGCGATGTCTGCTGACTCAAAACTACCATTTATATTTCCGCTGACTATAATGCAGTGTCCTGCAAACAAGTCTCCATCAAAAAAGAAAATCTCAAACTCACCTTCAGGATAAACACTTATGGTATCCAACTCTATAAATTTAATAACCATTTCTTCTGTAACTTCGTCAATTTCATCCTCTTCATCAATCCAATCATTGGCAAGTTCTAAAAGTTCACTTGCAGCATAAGCTCTAATTCTATCGCTCCAATCTTTTTGATTTTTGAAAAGCTCATGAGCAGTTTTAAGAGAATCTTTCATTCTTTCTTCCTCATCTAGATCAAAATATAATCGTCCTTCTTCTCCTGCCCAAATGATATCATTCTGAAAAGTCTTAATACCTTTATCTAATTGAAATTTTCCAAGGATTTCATCTTCATAAAATACTGGTTTAAGTTCTTCTGCTAATATATCCTGAAGCTCCTTATCCTTATAGTTTGCATCCATGAGCTCCACAAGCATGAAGGATTTTTCGCCTTTTCTAAGTTTAAGTTTAATTATTGAATTTCCTTTAATAGTCTTTTGCCATTCCTTTAAGCCTTCATTATCAGTAAGCCACGATAGATTAATCTCCTCTTTTACTGATGGCTCATTGCTGTTTAAATCCTTCCAAGCAATAAGGTTTATAGAAGCCCTCCATAACTCTTCTTTTCCTCCTTTGCCTGCACCAACTCCTAGAGAGGATGTTACAGCAGCTACCTCAAATATCTCCTCTTTGAATCTGCTATCAAAGGTTTTTATCTCTTTATTTTTACTCATACTTTCCTCCTTATTTCTCTTCTCTCCATTTATCATTGTTTCCTGTTTTAGAAACCAAAGCTCTACTCACTTGATAAAGAATTTCACTAAAGAATCTCTCAGGCAGTGTACCTATGGATATAGTATTTTGTTTCTGTGTTTTCTCATTTATATACGCATACTTAGACATGGTTCCTAATTTATAAAAACACAAATCATATACTGTTACTTCTTCACTTTCATAGCCTACAGATACACCGCTGAAATTTAGTCCTACTTCCACTTTATGATTATTGTCTTCTTTATAAAAAGCATAATAACCACCACCATCGCCAATGGCTCCTCTAATCCATCCAAAGTCCGTTAATTTACCAAGTAAGGATAAACCATTTAACATAACTCCACCAAAGCGCTCTACAGTATTTCTATTTCTTTCTTCTTCTGTAACAGTAAATATTTCTCTATTTAACTGTTCAAATGGCTGTTTGATTTCATAGTTTTCAAATTGTTCCTTCCACAAAGCCATGTCCTCATTATTTAATTCAATAGGGTGAACAATTCCTATTATCATTCCATCTTCTAATTCATACTCTTCTTCATCATTAGTATTAAAGCTGCCATCTTCCATATATCTAAAGCTATCAGTTAAGACATCATCTTTATAAATCCCCCAGACAAGACCTATAGCAAACTTATGCATAATAGGATTTTCAACAAAAAGTTTTATCCAAGATTCTTTTGTCCATTTTCTATTGCTAGATAAGGCCATTTCTAGACGAATCGCTTGTATATTAGCAACTGTTTTTAACTGCTTCTTCAAATTTTTAAATTCTTCAGAAGCTTCCTTTGCCTTAACTTCATCATCCTTCTTAGCTGGAGTTGGCAGGCTTTTAAGCTTTTTGCCACTTTCATCAGTTATTTCTAAAGTAAGCTCTGGAGTAAGCGATACAATAAATTTTCTATCTCCATAATCAAAAATTCTTTCTCCTCTTACATCAAAGCCTAAGTTTGGAACTATCCTATCAGAAAGCTCTTCTATGTCTATTCCAATTTGCTCTGCCGCAAATTTAAGAGCTGAAGCTGCTGCATTTTTAACTTGCTTAAATTTAAACTTTCTTGATATATTGTCTACTATTATCAAAGCCTCATTACTTCCATTTAGAGCAAGAGCCTTAACTGCTTCACTAGCTATTGCACCTCTTGAATTCTTAGGCCACTCTTCTATATTCTTTTTAAGCAAACTTATTACTTCATAGTCTCCATAAACTGAAGCAAATGGTAGTACCCATTTTCTCTTACTTTCTGCACCTGCATCCAGCCACCTTTGTAGAATTTCTAAAGCAAGTTTAGATAAGTCCTTTTTATCTAAAAGTTCTCCTACCTTTAAAGCTTCACTACTTAATCCAATTTCAATACAGGAAGCATAACATACAAGCATATATTTTATAATTTCACTTTCTGCATAAGCTTCACTATCCTTAAACTTTATCTTTGTCAAAGTATCACAATTCAGCCATCTTAGAGTTGCTGCTTTATTCCCTTTTAAACCCTGCTTACAGTATTTTAAAATATCTAATTCTTCATTTTTTTCTTCCAAAGCATTTTCTAAATTTAAAGCCTCTCTTATAAGCGCTTTTATCTTTTCACTTTTTTCTACTTCTAAGGCTTTGTTTAAGGCTTCCATAACTTTTTCATCACTACTCTTTAAAAGCACCTTTACTGCCGATTCCCTAACTGCCTGTTTTTTTGAACTTAAGCTAGTTATCACCATCTGCTGCTTTATCTTGCTTGAGCTTAAAAGCTTTATTACTGTTTCCTTTACGACTTTAGATGAATCGCCTAAATACTCTATAAGAATTTTTGCACTTTTAGTCTCCTCAAGAGTTTTATTTAAAGTTTCTAAAATTCCCTTTCTACTTTCAGAATCACAATTAGTGATATTTTCTATTACCTCTTCTTCCTTTGTTTCAATTAACTTTTCTATAATTTTAACTGCTTGGCTGCTTAAGCTATTTCTGACGTAATTACCAAATGCACAATGTCCTAAATAACATATATAGTTTTTAATAGATGCTCCACAATTTACAAGTAGTTCAATGTAAGAATTCAAATCATCTTCTGATGCTTTTTTTCCCTCGTATTTAAGATAATCATTATACATATTTCTTAATATGTCTGGATTTCCTATGGCAATAAATATATCCATAGCCCTTGAAAACATCAAAGATTGATCTTTTAACCAAAATAGAATTTTAGAAAAATTAAATGAAGACATGTACATATCTCGTTTTCTAAATAAGCCTTCCAAAGACTTATCTATGTCACTAAAAGAGATATTTCCTTCTAAGTATTGTATAAAATCTTCGTAAACCTCTCTTTCAATACCATTCTTGTCCATAAACGTAGAAAATTCATGTATAAAAGCATCTTCTGCATCATTTAGGAATTCCTTGCCTTCTCCTTTTTGCCAAAGAATGAAGGCCATATAAGCTTTATTCATGCCAAAACACATTTCTGTAGCTTTTTTAAATTCTTCTATGTGTTTATCTGATTCTTCCTTTAATTCTTTTTCATAGGTATAGTTATAATTTAAATTGTTAGACGCTCCAAGCCATGCGATGTAAGATTCTTTTTTAATTTGAAGCGCATCCACAAGGTTTGATATTACATTATATCTGTTATATTTTAGATAGTTATGTAAATCGTAAAAGAACTCTTTATAATCAAATTCTGCAGCAAATTTAGTAAATCTTCTTGATATTTCAGATTCAACGCATATAGTACAACTAGTTCCTATCAAAAACCTAAAAATATACTTATTAAGGTTTACTACTAATCTGCTATCATTCTTTAAATTTTCCACTATGTCTTGCAGATTGGAAGTTCCTTCCTTTAAATATTCAATTAATGCATCTTTCTGCATTTCAGATATACTATTATTAAATAAATTTCCTATGGATTCAATCATGTCATTTTCTAACCACTGGAAATATTCTTTATCTTTTTCCTTGTAAGCTAAATAAGTTATTATTATAGCTTTTTCATTTATTTCGCTTATCTTAATAGCTTCTAAAAATGAATCTCTATACTTTTCATAAAGACTATCATAAAACAAAATAAATCCACGATCTAAAGTTCTTTCCTGCTCAGTGATAGACGTGGCATAATAAGCTATAACAAAGACTGGACTTAAACCGTATTTTAAAAACTCTTTATAATAAGAAGTCGGTTTATAATAACTTGTCTTATCTAAGACAAAAAATAAAGAAGACTTGCCCATCTGAAATAGTATTCTTAAGTATTTTGACAAATAATCATTAGCTTTATGCTTGACTAAAGAATGATATACACTAACCACTGCCTCTACCGCATCACTCTTTAACTGTTTCATATCTATACTAGGAAGATTATTAAAGAAATCCTCTTCTTTGATGCTGCCTTCCACATATTCTTTAAAATCATCAATAACTTCATACGTTAAGCCTAAATCTAAAAACACATTACTTATTTTTTCCGTTAAATGCTGCTCCAATCCCATTTTACTTAACACTCCTCCTATACCTATACTTCATTAATAATTTTTATACCTTCTATCTTCATCTTACTTTCCCTACTTAACAATTATGTATTGTCTATATCTTATTTTTTGAGATTCTTCTGAAATATTGATAATTATGATTAAAATCAGTTCAGTATTTTAGGAAATATCTTTTAAATATCATTATTTGTTACATCACTATAAATTGTCACGATTGATAACTTCCATGCTACACCTTCATAAACATTAGTCAAAACACCATTCTTTAAAGCCGAATAATACTCCATTCCAAAACTGCATATTATTTTCATTACCGTCTATAATTGCACTTTTGCATCCTCAAGGATTATCCACATATTTTTTTCATCATAATCTTTTACCTTTGCAGATACTAAGTGATTAGGGTATAAGTTCTTTGCTTCTGAGTTTCTGGCACATTCTTCGTAATCAGCAATAGCAATTGTTTTGTTCTCTAATTCTATAATCACTCCTTGAGGGTAGAACACCTTCAATATTCCTTCAACTTCTTTTCCTTTAGTGAAGTATTCTTTAGCACGCAACCAATCTTCTAAAATGCATTTGCTATGAATAGACCATACCTCCTCAAACTCATTTTGGCTTACTACTTCATCCAATTCATTTGTTTCAATTAAGCCTTCTGCTAAGAAAAATCCCATATCATTATCTTCTCTATTTGAGGCTATATATCTGTTATCACATATCATTATTTGTCTTTCAGCATATCCATTTACTATTTCCATATACGTATCGTATTCTTTTCCATTCTCAAACCATTCCCATTTGAACTTTATATACATTGAATCATTCCTTACTTGAAATATATTTCCGCCATTTGCTGTTACCTCAACCGTCTCATAATTTTTACCTATCCATTTTCCAATTAGCTGTAAAACCAGTCTTAGCTTCTAAAGTTCTGTCCACATCATAAAGTATCTCGCTAAAGAATCTTTTTGGAACCTTCATTGGTACAATTGTATTCTCATCAGTTACTTCATCATAAACATAGCTTCCTCTTTCGACCGTACTTGCTTTGTAAAAAACAAGTTCATAAATAGTAGTTTCTTCATCTTCATAACCAACTCCAAGATACTCAAATTGAAGCTCTGCACCTATTCCTATTTTTTCATCTTCCTTATAAAACTGATAATAGCATCCTGCGTCTTGTATTGAACCTCTATACCATCCCATTTTAGTAAGCTTACCTACAAGTGAAAGCCCATTAATCTTAGTTCCGGCAAAACGTTCTATATTCTTCATTTCTTTCTCTTCTTCAGTCACAGTATAAACCTTCCTTTGTAGTTGCGGGAAAGGCTGTACTATTTCATAATCTTCGAATTGCTGCTTCCAACCTTCTAACATTTCTGTTTCAAGTTCTAAAGGATGCACAACTCCTATAAAAGAATTGTCTATAAGATTATATTCTTCCTCATCAACTGTATTAAAACTACCATCTTCCATATATCTAAAGGTATCCTTTAGTTCTCCATCTTCATAAATCCCCCATACCAAGCCAAGAGAAAAATTATGCATAATGGGATTTTCTACAAAAAGTTTTTCCCAATCTTTTTTCTTCCATAGTCTGTTTACTGCAAGAGCCATTTCTAGTCTTAAGCTTTGGGCCGAAACAATAGTTTTCATCTGTTTCTTTAAAGCTTTGAATTCATTTGCTGCCTCTTTAGCTTTTAGCTCATCATCAGATTTATTTGGTTTTGGCATAGTCTTAATTACTTTTCCAGTATTATCAGTAATCTTTAAAGAGAAATCTAATCCGAAACTTACAGTAAAACTTCTGCTTCCAAAATCAAATATTCTTTCTCCTCTTTTATTAAAACCTAAATCTGGTATTATTTTATCTGCTAAATCATCTTCAGTTAAATTAAACATCTTTGCTGCTGACACAAAAGCTTCTGCTGCTGCTTTTTTAATCTGTTTATGCTTAAATTTTCTAGCTATACTATCTATTATTATCAAGGCATCATCACTGCCATTTAAAGCTAAAGCTTTTACTGCCTCACAAGCGATAGCTCCTCTTGAAGTTTTTGACCAAACATCTATTTGAGTTTTTAATGTATTTACTACATTGAAGCCTCCAATTGCTGAAACTAGAGCTAGTACCCATTTTTGTTTTGTATCTGCACCATTATTAATCCAAAGATTTAGAATTTCACTTCCAATGGCGTCTAAATCAGCCTTATTGCACCTTTCTATTACCTTTTCTGCTGTAAGATTTCTTTCTACCACATTTTCAAGAGAGTATTTACTTATAATATAAGTTATTACATCCTTTGACAAAACATTTCCATCTTCATACTTTACGTCTGTGAATCCTTCTACAACCGTCCATTCTGGTGCAGTATACGAAGTTTTCTTGAGCCTCTCACTGCAGTAACTACTTATACTATTAGCACTTTCAAGTATTTCGGTGTCTAAATAATCTGCATTTACAATGTTTAAAAGTAAAATCTTAACTTTTTCATTTTTTTCTTTCTCCGCAAATTTTTCGATTTCTGCTTTAAATTCTCTCATATCAAAATTCATTAAGATTTTAGCAGCAATTTCTCTAGTTGCAGTCTTTTTGCTTGCTAAAATCCCTAAAACTTGCTTTTTGCATCCTTCATAAGAACTTAGAAGTCCTGCAATTTTATCTCTAATAAACTTTGAATTATCTGATAAACTTCTAACTAAAAGTTCAGAATATTTTTCCTTATTAGTTTTAAATAAAGCCTCAAGTACAACTTCTTTTGACTCACCTTTTAAATCCTCTGCAATATTTATAATCTCAGTATTTTCTTCATTACATAACATTTTTAAATATTCCTTGGCTTTTGGATTTAAAACTGCATCAGCAACTAGAATCAAGTGCTTTTCAATTATACCTTCACTTAAAAGTTTTTTTGCAAAACTTATGTAACTTATATCATTATATCCAGTCACATATGATATAACTGAAGCTACTAAGGCATATTCTCCAATATTAACTGATATATATATAAATCTATGTATAATATCTCTAATTTCCTCTATAGAATACATTAATTGAAAACAAAGACCATGATATCGCCATATATAGCCACTATGTCCATCAAATTTCTCAGTCCTATGAAAAAAGTCCTCTAATAAATCTTCATTTTTGCCTTCTAATACATACTCTAGTATTTTAGCTTTTTCTTTTCTCTCTAAAACTTCTAATGTTCTATCAGAACATATGAAAAGATTCAAAATTATTCCTATAGCATTTTTTAAGTTTTCAAGATCTACTTCTTCCTTAGAGTAGCTATAAATAAAATAAGCAAGTAAGAATACTTCTAAATCATGAAAATTATCTTGACCAAGCTTCTTTTTCTTTAGAGCTTCAAAAGTTTCTCTAAAAACTAAAGGTATTTCTTTTATCCTTTCTTCTATCTCTTCACGTATCTTCTTATTTTCTTCTCTAACATATATACTTATTAATCTATGTACATATAGCTTTTTATCAATATTAAATCTATTTGCAATATCATAACTTTGTGCTGTTTTATCATAAAAACAAATAAATTCTACTAATTCGTAAAATAACATTTTTCTATTAGTGCTTTTACTAATGATATTGCTTACAACTTCCTTTAACTCATCACTTTTATCGCAAGCATAAGAGAAAAAATCAACTAAAGCTGTTTGCTTATCCTTTAAATATTTATTTATATTATCTGCATCTTCAAAATTATGTTTTATAAATTCTTCTTCATTCTCTGGTAAACTACAGCCATTTTTAATTGCTAAGGCTGCTAATGACAATTTAGTAAACTCGTCTTCTGCTTCTAAAAAAGTTTTTGATAATATTTCCTTGTCTTCTGATACCATTTCTTCAACGATTGTAATTACTTCTATTACATTTCTGCGATAAAGACAATTTTTTATAAGCCATAATAGAAGCTTTTCCTTATGTTCCATAGGTTTTAAATAATTTACAGTTTTAGATACAGAATAAAATCTTCCATTTATTATTTGAAAGAAGCTCTCTCCTCCTATAGCAAAGAATACATTTATTATTCTTTTAAAAATTTCTTCTTTCTCTATAAAGCTGTCCATTAGCTTCCAAAAATCTGCTCTTATGTTATAGTGACTTCTAAGAGCCTTTTCCATATTATATTTATTAAATTCTTCTACGTTTAAAGAATTTTCTCCACTTTCAATGTAAGCTTTAATCTTTATAATTTCTTCATCTTTTATAGTACAGTTACAAAGTTTAACCTTTAGTAAATTTAATAATTCATCCATTTATTTTTCCCCCATTTATATATTCTAAAATTTAAAATAAATCTTATTTCAGCGAGCTATATTCATAAGTTCAAGTTTAATCTGAGATATTTATATGAATAAAATTATACCATACCTTTCTATTTATCATAATAATTGTAGTTTAAACTAAAATATGTTAAATTGTTCTTTCTTAAATTCTCAATGGTTTTTCTATAAATTCCTATATAGTTTGTCTTGTTGAAAAATTATATATCTAAAGTGTGTTCCGTAAATTTTATAATATAAATGTGCATTGTGTTACTCAATCAAAGCTTCATCATCACCTAATATTTGATCATCAATGGTTGTATTATGTAACATTACTTTAATTACTTCTTTTTGATGCATGTAAACTTTACCATAACTGATAAAAATGGTATAATTTAAGACATAATAATTAATATACTTTGTTAAAGAGTTAAGGGGGAGTTTTTTATGGCAAAAATTATGATTGCACCAAGTAAATACATTCAAGGTAATGGAGAATTAAAAAATATTGCGGAATACGTATCTGTACTTGGTGAAAAAGCATTATGCTTGATTAGTGAAAGTGGCTTAAAAAGGGTAAAAGATACTATAGACAAAAGTTTTGAGACTAAAAATATAGGCGTAAAATATGATTTATTTAACGGAGAATGCTCTATAACTGAAGTAAATCGTATTATCAAAATTTGTGATGAAAATCAATTAACTGTTCTCATTGGTATTGGCGGTGGAAAAATTATTGATACTATTAAAGCTGTTGGATACTATGCAAATCTTCCTGTTGTGATTGTACCTACCATAGCTGCTACAGATGCTCCATGCAGTGCTTTGTCAGTTTTATACACTGATGATGGCGTCTTTGATAAATACTTATTCTTAAAGCAAAATCCTAATATAGTTTTGGTTGATACTGGTATTATTGCAAAAGCTCCAGTTCGTCTTTTAGTATCTGGTATGGGTGATGCCTTAGCGACATATTTTGAAGCAAGAGCTTGTGAAAAATCCAATGCTGGAACATGTGCTTTTGGTACTACTACTATTACAGCTCAAGCATTAGCTAGACTATGCTATGATACATTAATTACTGAAGGATATAAGGCAAAACTTGCTGTAGAAGAAGGAGTTTGTACAAAATCAGTAGAAAAAATAGTTGAAGCTAATACTCTTCTTAGTGGTCTTGGATTTGAAAGCGGTGGTATTGCAGCGGCTCATGCTATCCATAATGGTTTAACTGTATTGCCAGCTTGTCATCATATGTACCATGGAGAAAAAGTTGCATTTGGTACATTAGCTCAATTAGTTCTTGAAAATGCTCCAATGGATGAAATTGAAGAAGTATTAGATTTCTGTACTAGAGTCGGTCTTCCTGTTACTTTAAAACAATTAGGTATCAATGAAATAAAGCCAGAAGAAATTATTGAAGTTGCAAAGGCTGCTACTTCAAAAGAAGATACTGCACATAATATGCCATTTGAAGTTACCCCTGAAGATGTCTACGCTGCTATTTTAACAGCTAACAGATTAGGACAAGAATATATGTAATAAGTAAAAAATTTGCAGGCGGATAAGATTTCTTTTTTGTTCTTTTTAGAATATAAAAACTATTCAATTAATTTTTTAAAGTTGTCTGCAGATTTTACTGGAATAAAAATTCATAAAAAATAAAGAAGACTTAAAGTAAGTACACATTTACTCACTTTAAGTCTTCTTTATAGTAACCTAAACATATTTTCCAGAAATTTTATATATTTAATGATAACTATATATTAAATTATTCTAAAAGTCTTAATTTCATATGGCTTTATAGTAAAGATGAATTTTTTTAGTTCTGTAACCCTCTATATTGAAAATATTAATGTGTAATCTTTAATATTAATATCTTCACCAATGGTATCTAAAACCTCCATGCCCAATATGCAGTCTAATTAAATCATAAGAATTTATTAACAGATTTTATGTATTTCCAAAAATTTTGTATTAAAGTTTCCTTTTCTAAAAGTTTCATTATCCATTAATTTTTTGTGAAAAGGAATTGTTGTTTTAACTCCTTCAATAACAAATTCATTTAATGCTCTTTTCATTCTTAGAATTGCTTCATCTCTATCTCTTCCCCAAGCAATCACTTTTGATACCATTGAATCATAAAATGGTGAAATAACGTATCCTGGATAAACTGCACTATCTATTCTTAAACCAATTCCACCAGGTGATAAATAATTTTCAACCCTTCCTGGACAAGGAATAAAGTTTCTAGATGGATCTTCCGCATTTATTCTACATTCTAAAGCGCATCCATTTATCTTAACATCTTCTTGAGTAAAAGATAATTTTTCACCACTTGCTACTAATATTTGTTCTTTCATAAGATCAATGCCAGTTATCATTTCAGTAACACCATGCTCAACTTGTATTCTTGTATTCATTTCCATAAAATAAAAATTATTATCCTCATTTAAAAGAAATTCAACAGTTCCTACACTATTATACTTTATAGCTTTAGCTACTCTTACAGCCGCTTCACCCATAGCATTTCTTAAATCTTCATTTAATGCTGGTGATGGTGATTCTTCTACAAGCTTTTGATGACGTCTTTGTATTGAACAATCTCTTTCACCTAAATGAACTACATTTCCATAATTATCTCCAATTATTTGAATTTCTACATGTCTAGTATACTCTAAATATTTCTCCAAATAAACCATAGGATTTCCGAAATAGTTTTGTGCTTCTTTTTGGGCAGTTTCAATGGAGCTTATTAATTCGTCTTCAGAATTAACCACTCTCATTCCTTTACCTCCGCCTCCTGCTGATGCTTTAACTATAACTGGATATCCTATTTCTTTTGCAATTGCTATTGCTTCATTAATATTTTGTATTTCTCCATCTGTCCCAGGAACAGTAGGCACTCCAGCTCGCTTCATTGTATCTCTTGCATTAGATTTATCACCCATTAAACTTATAATTTCAGGACATGGACCTATAAATTTAATTCCAAATTCCTCACACATTTGAGCAAAATTTGTATTTTCTGAAAGGAAACCATAACCTGGATGAATAGCATCTACTTTAGCATGTATAGCGACACTCAATATATTTTGCACATTAAGATAACTATCCTTTACAAGTGTTTTACCAATACAATAAGCTTCATCAGAAATTTTTACATGCAATGCATCTTTATCAGTTTCTGAATAAATAGCAACTGTTGAAATTCCAAGCTCTCTGCAAGCGCGTATAATTCTAACAGCAATTTCTCCTCTATTAGCTATGAGAATTTTCTTAAACATATCTTTCTCCTTTTCAAATCACTTACTTACTTTTTATCTCAAATAGTGGTTGGCCGTATTCTACAAACTCTCCATCCTTAACTAATATATCAACTATAGTTCCTTGAACGCCCGCTTCAACTTCATTAAATAATTTCATTACTTCAATCAACCCAACAACAGTGTCACATTCTACCTCATCATTAACTTTAACGAAGGCTTGTTCATTTTTTTCTTTGGAAGAATAGAAACTCCCTGCAAAAGCGGCTTTAATATATTCCTTCTCTGTAATTTCTGGCTCAACGTCCTCATTGATACTTTTCTCAATTTTAGACTGAGCATCTTTAATTTCGCCTTTAGTAAACGTATTAGTACCAGCTAAACCTTCACATATCTTATTCTTATCTATTATTATCTTGCTATCTTCATGTTGAAATTCAAAGTGAGAAACCTCGAATTTATCAACAACTTGCATGATTTTTTCTATATCCTCTATATTAATCATAATTTCACTTCCTATTATAATATTGTAAGTCTTATTGCTTTTTTTAGTTCATCAATATATTTTTCTCTTTCAAAGTACAGCCTTTCAGCTTCCTTTAATGTAATCTGTTTAAATTTAATTTTACTATTAGGTTTTAGTTGAACTATTTTTTGAATATCTACAGAAACTACGTGAGCTATTTTAGGATATCCTCCTGTAGTTTGCCTATCTGCTAATAAAATAATAGGGTTACCGTCAGGTGGAATTTGAATAGTCCCAACAGAAACTTCTTCAGATATCATTTCCAATCTTTCTTTAAGTTCTATTTTTTCTCCACATAAACGATATCCCATTCTATCTGATTTATTATCTACATTAAACTCTGAATTAAAAAATTTATTTATACTTTCATCAGAAATATTATCAAATTGCCTGTCTTTAAAAACTCTAATAATTGTGCTATTGATATTTTCTACTGTTGAATCCCCAATATACCAACTGGGAGCTACAAACTCACCTTTTTGAGTTATCTCTTGCAGCTTTTCTATTATTTTAATAGCTGCTACACTTTTAGTACCAATATTTAATATATCTCCCTTTTTCAAAGGTCTTCCATTAAAGCCTCCAAATTGTGCTCTTAAATATGTACTTTTACTTTCCATAACTTCTGGAACGGCAAAGCCGCCTGCTATAGCTAAATAAGAACGACATCCAGCTATACACGCTCCAAAATTTAATACACAGTCTTCCTTTAAATAAACTGGTCTTCCCATTGGAATTTTCTTTCCATTAATAGTAGGTGAAATATTTCCACCTGTTATAGAAATTAAGGCTCCCTTTTCTAACTCTAATGAGGGACCAATCATTGTAATTTCCAAAACACCTTCATTTTCATCATTTCCAACTGCAATGTTTGCAATTTTCATAGCATAAACATCCATAGCACCGCTAACTATAACCCCATATTTTTGATATCCATGTCTTCCCAAATCTTGAATAGTTGACTGCAGTCCTGGATTTAAAACAGATATACTCACTATTCTTCCTCCTTTAACTGTACATATTCTTCATAAGAAATAGGATAAAACTTAACTATATCTCCTGCCTTTAAAAGGCTTTTAGAATTTCTCTTTAAATCAAATAATTTTAATGGTGTCTTTCCTATAAGCTGCCAGCCCCCAGGAGTTTCTATAGGATATACCCCTGTCTGCATTCCAGCAATACCAACTGAACCTGCTGGTATTGCTATTCTTGGAGATTCACGCCTTGGAGCCGCAATTTTTTCAGACATTCCACCTAAGTATGGAAATCCTGGAGCAAAACCAATCATATAAACTAGATATTTTCCTTCAGAATGAATTTTTATAACCTCATCTACAGTAATATTATTTATTTTTGCAACTTGCTCAATATCTTGTCCAAATTCACCGCCATAGCACACTGGAATTTCAACTATATGTTCTTCATCTTCTAAAGAAAAATCAAGTTTAGATATTATATTATCCAAAATAACTTTTACCACTTCATAAGGGGATTCACTCTTCATATCCAATGGATTATAAATGACAGAAACACTTGTAAAAGCTGGTACATACTCCACCATTCCATAAAAAGGTTTCTCATCAAGATAAGTACAAAAGGTTCTTACTTTTTTATTTATATCCTCACTAATTTTTCTTCCGAACTCAACCAAAGCTGCTGTTTCACTTATTTGAGAAATTTTAGCTTTAAAATTGCTTTTTTCCATATCCATGTTTCACCCCTTTAGACCTTTTTCCTAATTTTATTTATTTTTCATTATCCCTATATAATATTTAAGCTAATTCTCTGTAAAGTCTTTGAACTCTTTTCCCTATACCGCAGACAAACTCATAATTAAAGCTTCCAGCCATATTAGCTAATTCCTCAACATAAATAATATTTTCTCCATCTTTCCCAACTAAAGTTACTTCATCTTCAATCTTCACATTATCTATATGTGTAACATCCACCATCATTTGATCCATGCAAATCCTTCCTATAATTGGTGCATATTTACCATGTATCAATACTCTTCCCTTTGAAGAAAGAGCTCTAGGATATCCATCAGCATATCCTACAGAAAGAGTTGCTATCTTTGTTTCATTTTTTGTAATATAAGTTTTCCCATAACTTACTCCATGACCTGCATCAACTATATTTACATTTATCACATGAGTTTTCCATTGAAGCGCTGGTTTTAATGTAATAGCATTTTTATTAACTTCTTCAGATGGATATAATCCATAAGTAATTATTCCACACCTCACCATATCAAAGCGATGATGATCAAATTCCATAATTCCAGCACTATTACACATATGCTTAATAGGAATATTTATATCTCTTTCTTCTAGTAAAGCTACAAATTTATCATATTTGCTTATTTGCAATTTACTATAACTTTTATCAGCTTCATCTGCTGTAGCAAAATGGGTAAACAAACCTTCAACTACTAAATTTGAAAAAGTTAAAATCTCCTGAACTTCTGCTATTCCATCTTCATTTGCATCAAAACCTATTCTAGTCATACCAGTATCTAGAGCAATATGAACTTTTGCTTCTTTTTTGCATATTGCTCCTGCCTTTGACATTTCCTTAGCCATTTCAGTATTATACACAGTTTGGGTAATATTATTTTTGACTACTTCTATATATTGACTAGGTGAGGTATATCCGAGAATTAATATAGGTAATTCTATTCCAGATTTACGTAACTCTAGAGCTTCCTCTAAAGTAGCTACACCATAATAATCCACTTCACTCTTAAGAAAATCACCTAATTCAGCAGCGCCATGTCCATATCCATCAGCCTTAATTATTGCCATAATCTTCACATTTCTTTCTATTCGTTTTTTTGCTTCATTTATATTATGCAAAATAGCCTCTAAATCTATTTTTGCATAAGTTCTAAAATATTCTCCCATAAAAAGCCTTCTTTATTATATATTAATATATTTTGTGTAGTGGAATGATTTCTATATTTTCTTCTTCAAGGCTAAGCTTAATTTTTTTTACAAATTCCAATGCCTTAGCTCCATCTCCATGGACACATATAGAATCCACTTTAATTGGTATATCTTTACCTGTAATAGATGTAACCTTGTTTTCTTTTATCATCTTAATAACTCTTTTAATAGCAACTTCTTCATCTGTAATCATCGCTCCTTCTTTAGTCCTCGCAACCAAAGATCCATCTTCTTCATAAGCACGATCAGCAAAGGCCTCTCTTGCTACTTTTAATCCAATATTTTGTGCGGCATTTATCATTTCACTTCCAGATAAGGCAAGTAAAATCAGTTCAGGATTCACTTCATATATACCTTCACAAATAGCTTCAGCAAGTTTTAAATCCTTTCCCGCCATATTATATAAAGCTCCATGTGGTTTTACATGCTGCATTTTAATTCCTTGGGCTCTACAAAAAGAATCTAAAGCACCAATTTGATATTGCACCATAGCTTTAGCTTCTTTTGGAGATACATTCATATTTCTTCTTCCAAAGCCCACTAAATCAGGAAAGCCAGGATGAGCACCAACGCTAACGCCAGCTGCCTTAGCTAGTTTTACTGTATAGTCCATTACAAGCGGATCTGCTGCATGAAATCCACAGGCTATGTTAGCAGAAGATATATATGAAATCACTTCTTCATCCAAACCAAGTTTATAGCTTCCAAAGCTTTCTCCTAAATCACAATTTAAATCTACTTTATACATAATTACCCCCGTTTGATCAGTTATGAGTTAAGCCTCTTAACTGAATTTAATGTCTATATTTTTAGTATCCGTTATAAGCATATGGCCAGGAGAATGTGTAATCACTATTTTAGGTTTAACATTCATAACCACAGATTGTGGTGTCACACCACAAGGCCAAAATACTGGAACTTCTCCTTCTTTTATATTAACACTATCTCCAAAATCGGGCTTGCTAATGTCTGAAATTCCAATAACAGAAGGTTCTCCTATATGAATTGGTGTTCCATGAACCTTTGGCATTGCTCCAGTGACCATTACTGATTTAACAATTTGATCATAGGGAATAGGTCTCATGCTTACAACCATTTTTCCATTAAAGATCCCCGCTGGTTCACACTCTATATTGGTTATAAACATTGGCACGTTACAGTTTTCTTCTATATGCCTTACAGGTACTCCAGCCTCTAAAAGCTCTGATTCAAATGAAAAGCTACAACCTATTAAAAAGCTCACAAAATCGTCTCTCCATAAATGCTCAACACTCGTATATTCACCAGTTAATATTCCATCTTCATAAACTCTATATTTAGGTATATCCTTAGCTATATCTGCATCTTCTGCAATATATCTTAAACTCCTGCTTCCCACATCACTAACTTCTAATATAGGACAAGCTTTTGGATTTCTTTGACTAAATAATAAGAAATCATAGGCTAACTCCTTTGGCAAGATAACCAAATTAGCTTGTGCATATCCAGCACACATTCCTGAAGTTGGTCCTGTAATTTTACCTTCACGTATTAAATTTCGAACTTCACTCGGTTTCATCTTAGAATAATCCATAATTATCCCCTTCCTAATACTTATTCCTATATCACTACTTGCAAATCATTCAATGTGGGCAGCCCCTACACAACATTTTCATAAAAACCTAATTCAATAACTTTATCAAACCAAGTAGCACAGGTATCTTCTAATTTAATAGAATAAGATACACATTCTCTCATCAAATTAACTATTGAAAGATTCATTGATAATCCAAATCCATCTATAGCAGGTACAAGCCATCCATACATATCTATCATTCCACTTCTTGAAGCTACAATCATTGCTTCTTCTTGTAACTCTTTTGTATGTAGTATTTCTAAATCTTTCTTTAAATAAGCTATTGCTGCAATTAATCCATAACATCCCCAGTCAGAAACTGTTGCAGTAATAATATTATCTGCCTTTGTAGCTACTGCAATTCCACCATTACATCCACAATTACATTTTCCTTTAGCTGCATATGGAATATACTCTTCTAAATGTTCACTAATAGTTCCCATACCAATTTCATTTCCAAGATCTCCTATTGCTATATTAAGAACACCCTTGCCCTGTAATTTAGTAAATAAAATATCTTGTTTTGCCTCTAATTCAGTTACATTTAGTCCTACTGCATTATGATAAACACCAATTGAATTTGCCCCTGGACACTCAATGCTAATAACAGCGCTTGGTAATCCCTTAGCTATGATTTCATCAGCCTGCTTGGCAGCTACATTTTCATCCTTTGTAAATGGTATAGCTGCAATAGATATAGGATATTCTTTTAATTCCTCTATGCTATCATATAAGTGAACTCCTATTACTTGCGCTAAATTTTTTACAGCCTCCATATTATCTTCAGGACATATTATTACAGGTTTGACATTAAAAGCTTTAACTAAAGCTCTAGCTAATATCATAGAGCTAACAATTCCATCCATCTCAGCCTTTTTAAAAGGAAGAAGTACAAAACCAGTCATTATATAGACTAAGTCGCCATCTTTTAAGGTGTTCACCAATTTTTTTGCTGCATTTGTAGTTAAAGGCTCTTTTGTATACTCTCTTGCTGCAGAATATAAAATGCGGCATACACCATATCCCCTAGGGTCTAAATTCATTAAATTATCTAAATTCTCTCCCAAATTAAATATTGTTAATTCTTGTTGATTCATATTCTACCTCCTATTCTGTTTTTGTTTCTTCTAAGAACTCATTTAACAATGCATCTTGTAATTTCTTTACAAGCTCTGGTGCTTTTCCCCCTACAGGTATTCCATCTATTTCACTGGTTGCCATACAAAATTGACCTGAACTAGTAACTATAACTTCATCTGCCTCCATTAATTCCTTCAAGGTAAATGCTGTTTCATCTACAGGAATATTAAAGGATTTACACATTTTAATAAGGTGAGCTCTTGCTATACCTGGTAAAATTAAATTGTCTGTTGGAGCAGTTTTTAATATACCATCCTTAATAATTGATACATTGCTATGTGCACATTCAGTTACTCTATCCCCTCTATGAAATACAGCTTCCTGACATCCTGCCTCTTCAGTTTTTTGAGATGCAATTACACTTGGTAATAAATTTAAGGTTTTGATATTACAGTGTAAAAATCTAGTGTCTTCTAAAGTGATTAACTTTAATTTTTGTGACATATCCTTAATATTTAAAGGCTTTAACATAATCCATAGATTTGCAGGGACCTCATCTCCAGGAAAAGCATGATTTCTCATTCCAGTTCCTCTAGTAATTTGCCAATATACAAATTGTTCTCCTGAATCAACCTTTAATACCATCTCCTTAAGGATTTCTTTTACTTGCTCCTTTGAATAAGGAATTTTAATTCCTAATAAACCAGCGCTGTTGTAAAATCTTTCAATATGCTCCTCCAATGCAAAAATCTTGTGATTTCTGCTATAAGTAGCATCATAAACTCCATCTCCAAAATAGCAAACACGATCAAGCATTGGTACTGTCATTTCCTCTAATAATCCAAACTTTCCATTATAATAACCTAAATTCTCCATTGTATTTTCCTCCTAAAATTCTTAAAATAAAAAACCAGACATATTTTAGACCTTTGAATTTGACTTCTTCGTCTAAAGTATATCTGGTTTTTCTTTGAAACTAATACTATATTCATATAGTATATCTCACAGAAATATTTTTCAATATTTTTTAAAATTCCAGTTAATTTTATTGTTATTTACTACTTAACCAAAATTTTTTCTTATATTTTAAAAAATTCAGTTATAAACCTCAAATTTTTAATATGCATATTTACTCTTCTACCTCTGGTATTACACTAAATGTATTTTTTATATTTTTTAAAACAAAATGAGTTTTAGTTGCTGATACTCCTTCTATGCTTTTTATTGCACGATGAATTTTCTCAAGATGATCAGATGATTGACAAATTATTTTAAGCATAAAATCATAATCTCCGGTTAAATAATAACACGAAACAATATTCTCATTACCTTTAATAGCTGAAGTAAATTTATCATAGAACTTTGGATGTTCAAGACTAACTTCCATTAAGGCACACACATCATTATCTAATTTTTTTTGATCCACTATTATTGTATAATTTTGAATTACCTTGCTTTTCTCCATTTTATGTATGCGTTCAAGGACTGCTGAAACTGACAAATGAATTTCATTACTTATAGAGGCTGCTTTAATTCTAGCATTTGATTTCAAACACTTTAATATTTTGTAGTCCATTTTATCCATAAATATCTCCTTATTAAGAATTCATTCTTAATTTAATATATTCTTTAATATATTTAACACAATCTTCAATTCCTAATTTACTAGTATCAAGAGATAAATCATAATTCTTTACATCTTCCCATTTGTTCCCCGTATGATAATAATAGTAGCCTCTTCTATATTTATTCAATTTCTTAATTTGCTTAGCAGCCTCTTTTTCTGAAATACATAAACTTTCCATTTGATGTTTAATACAATACTCATTAGATGCATGAATAAAAATCTTAAATACATTAGGATTATCCTTTAAAATATAATCTGCACAACGCCCTATTACAACATAAGATTCTCTTTCTGCTAATTCCAGCAGTATCTTAGCTTGATAATTAAATAAATTATCATTTGAAGTAAAATCATTACTTTCTGGTGGAATCAATTCACCTTCATATACCTTCTTTGACACCATATATAGTAAACTACTTTTAACATGCTCATCTGCATTTGCAAATAGTGATTCATTAATCCCACTATCCTCCGATGCTAAACGTAATAATTCTCTATCATACATATTAATTTTAAGATCCTTTGAAATCATTTTACCTATTGTTGTTCCACCACTTCCACAAGTTCTTGTGATTGCAATTACAAACTTATCCATATTGCCTCCCCCTTTATTTAATAGTGTAAATTACTTTTTTATCTTTTCATAACTTACTTTACACTATCATTTCATATGACCATCCTTTTATTCTCCTAAGTATGCTTTTCTAACAGAATCGTCATGTAATAAATCTTGTGCTAATCCTTCTAATACAACACTACCTGTTTCTAAAACATAACCTCTATCAGCTATTTGAAGTGCAGCATTTGCATTTTGCTCTACTAAAAGAATTGTTGTTCCAGCTTTACGGATGTTTTTTATTATTTCAAATATTTCTTCAACTACAATAGGAGCAAGACCCATTGATGGTTCATCAAGCAATAATAATTTAGGTTTTGCCATTAACGCTCTCCCTATTGCAAGCATTTGCTGCTCACCACCTGACATAGTTCCTGCAAGCTGCTTTCTTCTTTCCTTTACTCTTGGAAACAATGTAAATACCTCTTCCATTGATACTTTGATTTCAGATTTACTCTTTCTTAAATAAGCTCCTAATAAAAGATTTTCTTCTATTGTCTGATCACCAAATACTCTTCTTCCTTCTGGAACTTGGCTAAGACCATAAGATACTATCTTGTGTGCTCCAATATTGCTAATCATTTTCCCATCATAAGTGATTTCACCAGATTTAATTGGATTTAAACCGCTAATTGCTCTGAGTGTACTAGTCTTCCCAGCACCATTAGCTCCAATTAAAGTTACAATTTCTCCATTATTTACTTCTAAACTCAAATCGTGAATCGCATGAATTGCACCATAAGATATATTAATATTTTCTACTTTTAACATATTATTGTGCCGCCCCCTTTCCTAAATACGCTTCAATTACTTGTGGATTTTTTTGAATTTCTTTTGGAATCCCTTTAGCAATAATTTCGCCAAAAGAAAGTACATAAATGTATTCACATACATTCATTACAAGTTTCATATCATGTTCGATAAGTAAAATAGATATTTTAAACTCATTTTTTATCCAGCGAATAAGTTCAGTAAGTTCCACTGTTTCTTGAGGATTCATACCAGCGGCTGGCTCATCAAGAAGTAAAAGCTTAGGTTTAGCTGCTAATGCTCTAGCTATTTCTAATCTTCTTTGTTTACCATAAGGGAGATTACTCGCAAGCTCATCTGCACTATCGTCTAATTTAAAAATTTTTAATATTTCTAAAGCCTCTTGCTTCATTTTTTGTTCCTCATAAATGTGAGCTGGAGTCTTAATAATAGATGTAAACAAACTAGATTTTGCTTGAAAGTTAAAACTAATCATAACATTTTCAAGTACAGTTAATTCAGTGAAAAGTCTAATATTCTGAAATGTTCTAGCAATATGCTTTGATGTAATATCATAAGGTTTAGTTCCATCAATACGTTCACCATTTAATTGTATTTTTCCTTCTGTTGGTTTATATACACCAGTAAGCATATTAAAAAGAGTTGTTTTACCTGCACCATTTGGACCTATAAGACCAATTAATTGATGTTCCCCAATTTCCATATTTACATCAGAAACGGCAGTAAGACCACCAAATTTTATTGTTAATTTTTCTACTGAAAGTAAAGACATACTACTCACCAGCCTTTTCGTCTTGAACTATATTTTTTGTAGAGTTTTTCCCGAATTTCTTAAAAAATTTTATTATATTATCTACTGTAATTTCCCTTGTTCCAAGAATACCTTGTGGACGGAAAATCATCATGAGCACAAGCATAACAGCATATATTAAAATACGATATGTCTTAAATACCTCACTAAGTCCTCTTAGACATTCAGGTAAATAAATAAGAATTGAAGTTCCAATTACAGTTCCTGATAAACTTCCCATTCCACCAAGTACTACATAAGTTATTAACTCAATTGACTTTGAAAATGCAAAGCTTGCTGGATCAATAAAAGAATTAAAGTGTGCATATAAGCCCCCAGCAAGACCAGCCATACTGCTACCTATAATAAATGCAATCATCTTGTATTTAGTAGAATTTATTCCCATAGCTTCTGCTGCTATTTCATCTTCTCTAATTGACATAATTGCTCTACCTTTTGAAGAATGAATTAAATTTTTTAGTATTGCATAACAAAGTGCTACACCTATTAATACTATTAAGAAAGAAGTGCTTCCTGGTATTCCTGAAATCCCTCTAGCACCACCAACATAATCTACATTTTGAATTACTACCTTTACTATTTCTCCAAACCCTAAGGTACAAATAGCTAAATAATCCCCTTTAAGTCTTAATATTGGATATCCAATTAGCGCTGCTAAAATTCCAGCTAATATGATTCCTACAAGTAAGGCAATTGGAAAGGGCATATTAAAATTTTTAGTCATTATTGCAGATCCATATGCTCCTATTGACATAAAAGCAGCATGTCCCATAGTAAATTGACCAGTAAACCCTAATATAAGATTAAGACCTAAGGCTGCAATTAAAAAAATACCAATTTGTTTCATAATTCTAAGTATATAATCACCAATTATTCCTTGGTTTACAAGAAACATTAGAAACACATAAATTAATGCAAGGACAACTGTTGTAATCATATATCTAGTGTATGTGGTTTTAACCAGGCTTAAGCTTGTACTATTTTCATTTTTGCTTATCTTATTTATCATTTTCATCACCTACACCTTCACATTGTTTTTCTTACCAAATAAACCTGTTGGTTTTACAATAAGAATTATAATTAAAATTGAAAAAGCAATTGCATCTGATAATCCTGAACTAATATATACCTTTGATAAAGTCTCAATAAGTCCCATTGCAAGTCCACCAAACATGGCCCCTGGTATAATTCCAATGCCCCCAAGAACAGCAGCTACGAAAGATTTAAGTCCTGGCATAACACCCATAGCAGGCTCAAGTCTAGGATATAGCATACCAACAAGTACACCAGCTGTGGCAGCTAGCGCTGAACCTAAAGCAAAAGTTAAAGAAATTACTCTATTAATATTTATTCCCATTAATGCTGCTGCATCTCTATCATAAGAAGTTGCTCTCATTGCTCTACCTGTTCTAGTTTTATTTACAAGGTATTGTAATGCAACACATAATATAATAGTAATAGCAAGTGCTATTATTTGAAGATTACTTATTGTTATTGCTCCAATTTTATAAGAAATTAAAGGAATTACTTCTGGAAAATTTCTAGTATTTGGACCTGCAACAAAATCAGCTTTTACAAAGTTTTGTAATATAAGTTCCATTCCCATTGTGGTTATTAACAATGTTACATTAGGTGAATTTCTAAGTGGTTTATAAGCAATTCTTTCAATTAACATACCTAAGACAGCACATGAAACCATAGAAAAAATCAAACTTGGAATAAATCCAAGACCTAATACAGTTGCTGCAAAGTAACCTAAGAAAGCACCAACCATATAAATATCACAGTGAGCAAAATTAATTAATTTAATAATTCCATATACCATAGTGTAGCCAATAGCTATTAATGCATATACACTACCTAGGCATATACCATTTACAATTTGTTGTAATAAAGTACTCATGTACACCTCTCCTTTATAAAAGGCTATATCTCTAGGTCTACTTAAATTACAGCTTACCCCATTAATATAGCCGCTAAACAATAAAATTTAATTTTCTTTAGAATTATTTAACCTCAGTTTCAAATTCAAATTGTCCTTTTACAACTTTATTAATAACTACACTCTTAATTGGGTTATGTTTATCATCGAATTTATAATGTGTGGTTCCACAATCTGCATCTAACTTAGCCATTGCATCTTTAATAGCATTTTCATCTGTGCTGCCTGCTTTTTTAATTGCTTCTGCTAAAATGTATACTGAATCATAACTAAGTACTGAGAATGCACTAGGATCACCATTATATTCTTTTTTGTAATTTTCAACGAACTTTTTAATTGATGCATTATCTGATTTTAACGATAAGTGATCTGTAAAGTAAGATCCTTCAATTGCATCTCCTCCAACTTTTACAAGACCTGGATCACTCCATGAATCACTACCTAAGAATGGTGCCTTTATACCAATTTCTCTTGCTTGTTTTGCAATTAATCCAACAGTTGAGTAGTTATCTGGAAGATAAATTACATCCACATTTAATTCTTTTATTTCAGTTAAAAATGCTTTGAAATCACTTTCTCCTGCATTGTAAGTTTTTTCATATGCTACAGTCCCCCCTGCCGCTTCAAAGTTTTTCTTAAATTCTTTTGAAATACCTACACAATAATCATTACCAATATCATAAAGCATTGCTACTTTTTTAGCTTTTAAATTTTCTGACGCGAATTTTGCACCAACTTGACCTTGTAATGGATCTATAAAACATGCTCTAAATACATAATCTCCACCTTCAGTAGTAACTTTCTCATTTGTTGACCCCGGAGTAATCATAACTACTTTTGAATCTTTTGCAACTGCTGCCATTGGAATTGAACATTTACTTGCATATGTTCCGACTACTGCCGAAACTTTATCTTGCGTAATTAACTTTGTAATGGCATTTGGCGCTGTTGCTGCTTGATTTTGATCGTCTTCTGAAACAAGCTCTAACTTTTTACCAAGAACTCCACCAGCATCATTTATTTCTTTTATTGCAAGTTTAGATCCGTTTTCCATTGCTGCACCCAAAGCTGGAACATCACCAGTTAATGGAAATACTCCTCCGATCTTAATTGTATCTCCACTAGCTGCACTTCCCCCATTTGAACTTACTTTAGCTGTCTCACTACACCCCATAAACATTGTTGCTGTCATTGCTAATACAGTTACTACCCCCAATATTCTTTTGAAAAATGTCTTTTTAATCATAAATATCTCCTCCAAATTTTCAATTTTTTTATTTAATACTAGTCCTGTTTTATACAAAAAAAGCGCCTATAAAATCTTCCTTGATTTTATAGACGCCTTTGTCATATAGTTAATATTTTTAATCCTATTTTATTGTTTTCACCATATTATGCATAATAATATTTACTTTTCTATTTTGAATATATTCCAAAGAATTATTGTAAGATAATTTTTTAACGTTAAAATTATTGTAAAAAAAATAGCTGGTGTTATTAACACCAGCCATTGTGTATAAATCTATTATACGGTATGTTACACAATTGTCAATAACTATTATGAGAATAATTGTAATTTCAAAAATATTTTCAGTTTTTTCTTAATATTCAATATTTTTTTCGCTTTGTATAATTATTGTTATAAGTTCATCAGCTGCTTCTTCCTTAGTACCATACTTGTTTACCATATTGTTCAGATAATTCTTTCCTTATGATTCATTACAATAGGAAGCTGTACTTACAACGCTACGGGTTAAAATAATGTAAATAATCCAATATTTTCATTGACTTTTATTTATGTAGTACGTACAATTATCAATAAATAGACAAATTTATGGATATATTGAGTAATTTTGCATAATAAAAAATTTATTGAATCTAATGTTATGCACTTTATTATAGAAGGTGGTACGTATGAATTATAAAGTAGGAAAAAGTTCAAAAAGTGATTTAAATGAAGCAGTATCAGAAGCTACCCTTGGGCTTAAAGCACCTAAATTAATTTTATTTTTTTCCAATGTTGAACCTTTTGAAGAATATACTAAGAAAATGAAAGAAAAATTTCAAAACAGTATTATTATTGGCTCCACCACATTTGCAGGCTTTTGCATGGATGGAGCTTATAAAGATTCACTGATGGTAATGGGTATTGAGGATGGAATTGAATGTTATGCCGATATATTAGAAGAGGTAGATAAATATCCTCTTAAATACATAGATAGAGTGACTAAATGTGTTAATAATTTTCGTGATAAATCTAATACCATATGCTTTGAAATTTCTACTGCTTTAATAAGCTGTGAAGAACTAGTTTTATCTACATTAAATTCAGTCCTTGACGAACATAAGATTCCCCTATTTGGCGGATCTGCTGGTGACAAAGGTAAGGCTGAAAAAACAATGGTTTCTTTTAACGGCATAGTACACAACAATACATGTGCTTTTGTAATCATCAAAAATTTAAGTGGTAAAATCAGATTATACAGAGAAAATATTTATAAAAAAACTGCTCATTATTTTACTGCCACTAAAGTAGATACAAGAAATCGTATAGTACATGAATATGATAATAAACCAGCAGCACTTGTTATGGCTCAAGCATTAAACACCACTGTTGAAAATCTTCCAAAATATTTAGATAGTTATCCTTTAGGTAGAATTATCGGAAGTGATCTGTATATTACAGCAAACCAAATAGTTACTAAAAATAATGGGATGTCATACCATGCGAAAGTATATAATAATTCAAAAATGGTTCTCTTAGAGCCTGATGATTATAAGAATGTAAATAATGAAACAATTGCTACAGTGAAAAAAGAAGTTCCAAATCCATCATTAGCTATTATGGTTAACTGTCTGGCAAGATCAATGCTTTTCGAAACAGATGGGTATTTAAATGAGTTTGCTAAAAATATGGGCAATGCTTTAGGTAACTATATAGGTTTTGCAGGTTATGGAGAACAGCTTAGAGATCAACACTTTAATCAGACAATGGTTCTTGCTGTATTTGAATAGAATGAGGTAATACGATATGAAGTTTTTTAAATTTAGAAAAAAGAAAGATAAAAACGAAGAAGAAAATATTCAAAATGGACAAAATATTAAATTAGATATAAAAAAAGAATCCAATTATGATAAATATGTTAATTATGGCATTTTACATATGGAAAAGAAATTTGGAGAATTCATGGATGAAGAAGTTAGAGTTACTCAATCCATTAAGGAAATCGACAATACATATTCAAAAATCAATGCCATACAAAATGTAATTAACAATATAGACTCTAATTTTAATGATTTTAGCCAATATGCTAATAAAATTAATGATGTTATGAATCGTTCTGACAGTTCAGTAAAACAAGCAGATAATAAAATGGGTACGTTGGCAGATAAAATTAATGGAACATGCACTCAGCTAGATTCAATTACAGAGGCCTTTCACAAATTAGAAAATAACTCTAGAAACATTCAAAATATGTCAAATAGTATAACAGGCATAGCTAGCAATACAAATCTCCTAGCTTTAAATGCATCTATTGAAGCGGCAAGAGCTGGTGAAGCAGGTATAGGTTTTTCTGTTGTAGCAGATGAAATTAGAAAATTATCCTTATCAACAACAGAATTAGTTAGTGGAATTGATAAAAGTGTTAAAGAATTATATGAAAGCATAGATTCTCTTAGAGAGGAAATTAGAAATTCTAAAACAGCAATTACTGATAACTATGAATATGCTCAAAATGTTCAAAAAGATTTCAAACAAGTAACTGATTGTACTATTGAAGCAAAAGAGTTTAGCCAGCATATAATTAAAGGAATTGAGCGTACAAGCTCTGAGATTAGCGGTGCAGTAACTGGTGTTGACTCTGTCACTGAGATTGTGAATTCATTGGGTAATAAATTAGATACATTAAATTTAAGAATGAGCACAAGGTCAACTATCATCTGCGATATTATAAACTTTATGCAGCAGATTGAAAATTTGCTAGCTGACTCTATTAATGATAGTAATGAAAAGTAATTAAATATGCCTTAACTTAAAATATAGTTTATATCATCAACAATTCTATTATTCCATATTTTGCATTTCAATATAACATAAATATATTGACCCCAAGAAATAGTGATTTCTTGTATTATATATAAAAGCTGAGATTTTTCCAATGGTACAAATCTCAGCTTTTATAAAAATTATTTAACAATATCACAAGTTTCATACTATTTGTATCTTCAAAACCATTTAATATGTCTCACCCATTATGTTTCCTATAAATTGTTAACTTTTTTTATTCTTACCTTCTTAAATTCTTAACTTTTTAAATTGTGAAAATGTTTTATTTAAAACAATGTTCCTTTAAGAGAATATCATACAATATATCTTTCACAAATGTTTATAAACTTCCGAATCTATGATACAATCAAGTGTAAAATTATACGATATATAACATAATATAAATGATTATAAAATTTAATCATATGAAAAACGAGGTAATAAAATGATAAAAATTGATAACTTGTCGTACTCATTTCCAAATAAGGATCTATATCATAATATTTCATTTACTTTAGAAAATGATCAGCATTGTGCTTTTATAGGTTCTAGTGGTAGTGGAAAAAGTACACTAATAGATATAATCATGGATCCAGAGAACTATATGTTTGATGGTACTCTAGAGATTGATCCAAATTGCAGGATTGGATATGTGAGTCAGTTCTGTGAGGTAGATAACACAAAAGAAACAACAGTTTTCGAATATCTATGTGAAGATTATATTAAACTACAAAATGAGATAACTTCTATTTGCAGCTTAATGGAAACCTCTTCTGATATTGATGCCCTACTAGAAAAATATCAGGAAGCTTTAGATGCTCTTGATGTAATCGGTGGAGATGATTTTGAAAGCACTCTTAGTAAGAAATTAAATCTTGCAAACCTAAGTAAACTTAAGGATTCAAAGATATCTGATTTAAGTGGTGGAGAGTTTAAACTTATCCAAGTAATTAGGGAAATGCTTAATAGTCCAGACTTAATGATTATGGATGAACCTGATGTATTTTTAGACTTTGAAAATCTTAATTCTCTTAAAAACCTAATAAATTCTCATAAGGGAATGATGCTAGTTATTACTCACAATAGATATCTATTAAATAATTGTTTTAATAAAATTATTCATCTAGAAAATCATGAACTCCAAGAATTTGATGGAAGTTATATAGACTATAACTTCACATTACTTCAAACTAAGATTGAACTTCAAGAACTATCTGTTGCTGATGATGAAGAAATTGAGAGAAATGAACGAATAATAAAGCGACTAAGAGATAGAGCTGAAGTTACAGGGGAAACTGCTGCTGGAAGGTATCTAAAAGGTAAAATGAAATTCCTAGAAAGATTAGAAGCTCGTAGAATAAAAAGACCTTTTGTTGAAATTAAGCAGCCTTATATCCGTTTAACTACTAACAATCAAGTTGAAGAAAAAGTTGCTTTAAAAGTTAATAATTATAGTGCTGGCTTTGATGAAATACTTTTAGAAAATGTTAATTTTGAGATTAAATCTAATGATAAAGTAGCTATTGTTGGGTTAAATGGTACTGGAAAAACTACTTTACTTAGAGATATCTTTAAAAATGACAACCCTGCTATTGAAATAGATTCTGAAATTGAAGTTGCATATTTATCACAGCTTCAAGGCGAAATATTAAATGAGTCTAATACAATACTTGAAGAATTCTTAGACGCAGGATTTAAAACTTATGATGATGTTGAAACTTACATTTCAAACTATGATTTTGAAGAAGAAAGAATCAACCAAAAAATAAAAGATTTATCTGGTGGTGAAAAGAATATACTTCAATTAGCCAAAATTTCTGCAAGCAAAGCAAATATGCTGCTTTTAGATGAACCAACAAGCCATTTAGATATATATTCACAAATGGCCCTTGAAGAAGCTATAGAAAAATACAATGGTGCTATTTTAATGATATCTCATGATTACTATTCCATAATTAATTGCGTAGATTATGTTTTACTTATTGAAGATAAAACAATCAGAAAAATGAATATGAGAAAATTTAGAAAGATGATTTATGCGAAATACTTTGATAAAGACTATTTAGAAATTGAACAAAAGAAAAGAGATTTAGAAATTAAAATAGCCATCTCCCTAAGAAATACTGATTTTGAACGTGCAAAAGCCTTATCTGAAGAGTTAGAATCATTGATTAAATTGCTTTAAGCACGATAAAAAATGGTATCTGACTAACATATATTCTTCTTTAAAGGGGCAGATTAACTACATATAATTAAATTAATTTTAAATATCATAAAAGAGGTGTACTATGATAGCGGAAAAAAAGCTCGCAGAAAAGCGATTAACAGAAGCTTATAAGAATGCTAAAATTGAATATTTTGATAACAACTCTAAATACATATTTTTCAGTGATTGCCATAGAGGTGATGGTACACCCTCTGATGAATTTGCAAAAAATCAAAATATTTTTTTATTTGCATTAGAATTTTATCTTAATAATGGGTATACTTATGTTGAAGTTGGCGATGGAGATGAACTTTGGGAACACTCTAACTTTAAACATATAAGACTTGCACATGATGAAGTATATGCTCTATTAAAAAAGTTCTTTGATTCTGATAGATTGATTATGTTATATGGTAATCACAATGTACACTTAAAATATAGCAATTATGTAGAAAAGAATTATTATAAATTCTATGATGAATATAACGAAGAAGAAATAGAGTTGTTTCCTGGTATTACACCATATGAGGCAGTCGTGTTTAAACATAAAAACACAGGTCAGGAAATACTAACTGTTCATGGTCATCAAGGAGACAGAATGAATGATAATTTGTGGCGTTTTAATATGCTTACAGTAAGATACTTTTGGAAATTTCTTCACTCAATAGGATTCATAAATCCTGCAAGCCCCGTAAAGAGTTCTGAACGGATTCATAAAATCGAGCGTATTTATAGTCATTGGATTAAAATGAACAAAATCATGATCATCTGCGGACATACTCATAGGCCCCACTTTCCAAAAGTCAAGGAATTACCTTACTTCAATGATGGATCATGTGTTAGGGCAAGTGGAATCCAAGGAATTGAAATAGTAGATGGAAAAATTATGCTTATTGAATGGAGAATCAGAACTGATTCAGAGGGTATTCTTCATATAAAAAGAAAAATATTAAGAGGTCCAGAGAAAATTGAAAAATTTGACCTAAGAAATAATAAAACTAGTATGAAATAAGCTATAATATCAGCAAATTCTTCTAAGAAATATTATTTATTAAAGCTGAGACTTTCTAAATATATATATTGCGATTCACAATGCACATTTCACAATTGCGGCTAAAATTCTTGCAATATTTTTAAAATTATCATTAAGAATTATTTTTGCAATATATATAAGAAAATCTCAGCTTATAAAATTACTAATTTACTACTTACTGTTTAATCTTAGGAATTCCCTACAATTTTATTATAATCTACACCAGCTTTAATTAAAAGTTGTTTCACTGACTCACTTTTTACATTAAACAAAGTATTTTTACATCCATTAAATGCTCCTTGTTCTATTTTAGTTATACTGTCAGGAAGAACTATGTTTGTTAAGTTAATGCAGTTTTGAAATGCACTATGCTCTATTGTTATAACAGTATTAGGAATTTTTATACTGCTTAAGTTTGTACATCCATAAAAAGTACCAATTCCTATATCTATAACTCCATCAGGAATAGTTATGCTGCTTAAATTCTTACATCCATCAAAGGCACTACTTCCTATGCTTGTTACAGTGCTAGGTATTTCTATGCTTTTTAAATTTACTCCTCCAGAAAATGCATTCCATCCTATATCTGTCACACCATCTGGAATTGCGTATTTTTCGTCAACTTTCCCAACAGGATAATTTAACAATTTAGTTCCATTTTTGCTATACAATACTCCATCAACGCTCTTAAAAGTTATATTGTTGCTATCTACAGATATATTTTTTAAGTTTGTGCATCCTGATAATGCATATCCATCTATACTTTGTACACTAGCAGAAATGTTTATGCTTGTTAAACCCGTACACCCGAAAAACGCTGATCTTCTTAAGGCTGTTATACCATTTGGAATCGTTATATTTGTTATATTCTTATTTAGATAAAATGCTTTATTTCCTATACTTTTTATTGCAACATTATCAATTTTATCTGGAATTACAACATTGCTGTCATTACCTAAATAAGCCATTATTACACCAGTTTGTTTATAAAAAGCCCATGCTCCTTCTATTGTGACATTTTGAAATTGACCACTACTATTAATGACATTATCCCCAAACTCATTTGGCGTACTACCTAACATATAGCCTTTTGTATCAAAATAATATAAACTTCCATCAATTACTCTCCAGCCTGTAGCCCATGAATTTCCTTCTGAATACCACCAGCCTTTTTTATCTTGTTTCCATTCTGCATTTGCACCTATTGGATTTAGCATTAATACCGAAGCTACTACCAAAGCACTAGCTATTACTTTTGTTAATTTTAATTTTTTCATATTATCCCCCTATTTTTCCTAAAGTTATAAAATACCATTTTATTGTATTTTAACATAATTATTAATAATATTCCATAATGTTGTTTATTGTTAACTTTTTTCATTTTTACCTTCCTAACTTTTTAAAAAGGTAAACAGTTTTATTTAAACATTTGTTCCTTTTTAAAAATATTTAATTAAAACTTTGAAAAATGCTCATTGTTAACAAGGTTTATTTAAAAGAATGTTTAAATTTTATAAGTTTATTTGAAAATACAATACATATATTATAAAATATTTTTTGAGGTGTTATGATGAAGAAAACTATTAATGTTGTAGCTGCAATTATAAAAAATGATAACGGAGAAATATTATGTGCTTTACGCTCTCCTATTATGAAATCGCCAAATCTTTGGGAGTTCCCAGGTGGTAAAATAGAGGTTAACGAAACTCCAAAAAAAGCTATTGAAAGAGAAATATTTGAAGAATTAAATTGTAAAGTACGATATATTAATATACATAATGAAAATAGACATGAATATGATGATTTTATTGTAAATTTGATAACTACTAACTGCGAATTAATAAATAGCTATCCTAAAGCTAATGAACATGCAGCTTTATTATGGCTGAAGCCAGAAAGTCTGCTTTCTTTGAAATGGGCTCCTGCAGATATTCCTGCTGTGCTTGAAATAATAAAAAATCATGCTATTATTTAGCATGATTTTTTACACTATTAGATATATTAAATTTAGACTAATTGATTTGTTCATTAATTTGAAAATTTTCTATTCAGATAAAGCCCTGTATTAAAATTTTCACTTTATAGATAACTATTAAGATTTATTTGTTCTTTGAACTCATCTAATCCTACTCTATCTATGTAATCGCCTAATCTTTCTCTGTTAGTTGCATTTTCTCTATATACTTCAATAACTTTTTCTATTAAATCATATACCTTTTCTTCTGATACAGAAAGTGCTATTCTATCTGCTATTCTTGGTCTTGCTCCACCTTTTCCGCCAACATAGAACATCCATCCTTTTCCGCTTCCTATTAATCCTATATCCTTAAATGCACTATCTGCACAACTATGAGGGCAACCACTTACTCCCATTTTTAATTTATTAGGTAATTCTTTTCCATGATATAAGCTGTCCAATTTTGAACCAACTGCCACTGAATTTTGAAGACCTCTTTTACAAAAAGTAGTTCCTGGACATACTTTTATACTTCTTACACATAGACCTACTGCTGCACCTGGGTCCATCCCTAGATCATCCCAAGCGTTATCTAAATCTTCTTCTTTTAATCCAACTAATGCAATTCTTTGAGCTCCTGTAACTTTAATAGCTGCTGCATTATATTTTTCAGCTACATCTGCAATATTTCTTAAAATCTCTGGAGTTACAAGCCCAGCGGTTAAATGTGGAGCAATTGCATATGTTTCCTTATCCCTTTGTAATATTGCTCCTTTTTCTAATAAATCAGTTTTCATCGCGTATCTCTCCTAATTCTAATTCTCAAAATAAAGTATTAATGTTATATAATAATTTCTATTAGTTATTGTATCATATTTATAATCCAACCTCTAGCTAAAACACGATATTCGAAATATTCTGAACATATAGAGAATATATAATATATGGTATATATTTAAATTAAATTCTATTCATTAGATGCCAATATTTATGTACCTCAAGTTCATGCTTTAAATTATTTAAACTAAAATGCGATTGACAAATTTAATTTTATTCAATATAATTTAGTCATATCGAACACTGTATAAAGATTAATTATATCGGAGGAATAGATTATGAGAATTTTAGCATTGGAATTTTATAAAAATGGAAGAATGAAAGAATCTTTTGCATTTGGAGGATCACTTGAAAAAGAAAAAATTAATATAAACAAAGATTACCCTGCAAGCCTGCAAAATTATTTAATAGATACTGGAAAAGAGGTTATTCTAGTAGACACAGGTTTACCAGTTGAGACTCCTGATTTTGAAGATAAACCTGATCAAGCCTTATATATGGGTGAAAAAATTGCTAATTTTAAAGAAGCACTAAAAAATGTAGGTTATGCTCCAGAAGATATTAGTAAAGTAGTTTTAACTCATAAACATCCCGATCATGCCGGTGAACTTAGAATGTTTAATCATGCAAAGATTTATATATCAAAAATAGAGCTTGAGGCTATGAGTGTTGCAGGTGACAATTTAGTTGAAGTTAATTTTACTGATGGACAGTATAAAAACTTTGATAAAAGCCAAATTATAAGTGAAAATATTTATATGCTGCCAGCTTATGGACATACTACTGGAAATTCATTAATTGTTGTTTACGATAACGGTATTCACTACATGATTCATGGTGATGTTACTTACACTGACGAAGCTTTAAGGCAAAACCAATTATCTGTTGTCTTTGAAGATAAAGGACAAGCAATTGAAACATTAAATAAAGTCAGAACTTTTATAAAAGAAAATGATACAGTTTATTTATCAACTCATACTCCAGAAGGTGTAACTTCCCTAAAAAATAAGACTATAATGAAATTGTAATAAATCGTAAAATTGAAAGGATTGAATAAGATGAATAATACAATAGAAAATATAAAAAATCATAGATCAATTAGACAATATTTAGATAAGGATATTTCAGATGAAATCATAGATGAAATAATAAAAGCGTCTCAAGCTATGCCTAATTCAATAAATGGTCAGCAAACAACTGTCATAGCTATAAGAGATAAGGCAAAAAAAGAAAAACTTGCAGAACTTGTTGGAAATCAAGAATATGTAGCTAAAGCTCCTGTTTTCTTAGTTTTCGTAATGGATTTTTATAGAACTTATTTAGCTGGCGAAAAAACTGGTTATAAGCAAATAATACATGAAGACATTGAAAGTGCTCTAGTTGGTGCTGTAGATAGTGGAATTACTTTAGGTGCAGCAATAATTGCAGCTGAATCTCTAGGCCTTGGAACTGTTCCAATTGGTGGAATAAGAAAAAATCCAGAAGAAGTTATAGAACTCTTAGATTTGCCTAAATATACATTCCCACTTGTAGGCCTTGCAATTGGATATCCTTCAGATGAATCACACCAAAAGCCAAGAATTCCATTTGAAAGCTTTAGACACAATGATACTTATAACAAAAAAGCTATAGAAAATTCTATTGATAGCTACGATGAAGAAATGGAAGCTTACTTAAAAGACATCGGCAGATATGACAAAGAAAAAAATTGGAGTACTTTAACTTCAAGTATCTATCAAAATATATATTATCCAAAAGTTAAGGATGCAATGAAGAAACAAGGATTTACCCCTGAAAAATAAATCTCTATAAATTATATGTTTTTAAATTAGCTGTTTATTTAACGCATATGATTTATAAATAGCTTGTGGCTAGGATAATAGTTTTTTTCATATATATTTCCCTAATAAATAAAGAGTACCAATCATATTCCCCTTATGATTGGTACTCTCTTTGCATTTTTAATGTTTTTTTCAATTTAATGTTTTACGTTATTAAAACTAATACCCCATATCATCCATTTATTCAAATCTTAATTCTTAATATTTCTTCCTTATTTAGTTTTGAGTATTTTTTTAAAAATTTTTAAAAGAAGGAATATTCAAAATATTTAGAATATGATATAATAAGATAAAAATATATAGAGGTGGTATGCTTTATGGAGAAATATGGAGATCATGAAATAATCGTAATACAGAATAATGAAAATCAATACCCATATAAGGCAATTGCAAAAATAGGTGATAATGAGATAAAGCATAAAGGACAGAGTAAGTCTGAAGCAATTGATCTAGTTAAGCAAAGCATTAATAAGTTAAAATCTAAAAATATAATTTAACTGTAGTATAAGTAAATTCAAACGAATGAAAACTATTACACTTAAAATATTAGGTATGGAAACTACATATAACCCCCGACAGATGTCGGGGGTTTTTATCTTAGAAATAGAAAAATAGACTTCTTTATTACCTCTTCATAAGAACTACTCGCTCTCACAACATTAAAACGTCATCAGGTAAAATATTATTTTCAAATTCATAAGAATACCTTGTTTATTCTTATATATCAACTTTACTTACGGTACGAAGCCTGCCTTTGATAGGTGTTTTTTGTAACTGCTGGAACACCCACTCTCCTTTATTATTTAATATTTCTACAAAGGTAGATATATCAAATATATTGATTATTCCTATATCGTCTTTTGTCATGCCTTCAATATTACAAAGCGTGCCTACAATATCTACCGCCCTCATCTTTGTTTTCTTACCTGCATTAATATGTAATTTCATAATCTCTTTACTTAGCTTCGCACCTTTTGTTTCTTTAATTTCAGGTCTTGTGTTCATTTTCAAAGCAAATTCTTCTTTAAGATTATTTACAGTTTCCACTTTAGGTCTTTCCTTCAAAGGAATTTCTTTACCAATATATTCATGTATATCATTTAAAAACTTACTTTCATTTTGTGTTACAAAAGTAATTGCTCTACCCATCTTGCCTGCACGTCCAGTTCTTCCTATCCTATGTACATAACTTTCCTTGTCTTCTGGTATATCATAATTAATTACATGGGTGATATTATCTATATCTATCCCTCTAGCTGCAACATCTGTGGCTATTAAATATCTAAAATAACCCAGCTTAAAATTATTCATTACTCTTAATCTATCACTTTGTTCCATTCCACCATGTATTTTTCTGCAATCATACTGGAGCTTTGCCAATTCTTTATAAACTTCATCTACCTTTTGTTTTGTATTGCAGAATATCATACAACTATCTGGATTTTCTAATATAGTTATATCTCTTAAGAGATCTATTTTATTCAATTCATTTACGTTATATCTTTCTTGACATATATTATCTGCAGCTTTGTTTTGCTCCTCTATTTCAATATGTATAGGATCTTTCATATATTTATTACATAAAGTCTCTATGTCTTTTGGCATTGTGGCTGACAATAACATGGTCACACGTTCTTTTGATAAGCTTTTTATTATTGTTTCTATTTGCTCTACAAATCCCATATTAAGCATTTCATCAGCTTCATCTATTATAAGATACTTTATCTTTGATAGATCAAATGTACCTTTTTCTATATGATCTATAATACGACCAGGTGTCCCAACTACTATATGTGTCTTTTGCTTAAGTTCCTTTTCTTGATCATAGAAAGATGACTTCCCATAAATTGCAGCTGCTTTAATTCTTTTAAATCTACCTATATTAAAAAAATCCTCTTTGACTTGGATAGCAAGTTCTCTTGTTGGTGTAATCACTAATGCTTGAGGTTTATTTTCTTCCCAATCCACTAATTGGCAAATAGGAATAGCATATGATGCAGTCTTACCACTTCCAGTTTTAGACTTTACTACTATATCCTTTTCTTCTAACGCAATCGGTATAACCTGTTCCTGAACTTTTGTTAACTCCTTGAAGTTTAACATGCTAATTGCTTTTAATAACTCACTGCTTAACTTATAATCATTAAAATTTGCTTTTATCATTTGATCATCTCTTTTCTATATTTCTTACCATTATTGTTACAAACATACATTTTTATCCCATATTTTCTCTTTATCATTACAATTTATATAACAATATGCATACTAACCTTTTTATTATATCATACCCATGTATTTCATTTGCAACCAATGAAGAACTTCCTTTTCCTTACTCTTATTTTAGCTACTTCTTCAATACTTAATCCTTCCAATTGTCAAATTTGATATTTTTATAATTCCCCGTTTAATATTCGATATATTGCTTTAGCTACTCCAAAATTCACATTTATATCTGTAATATATTTAGCTACTTCTTTTATTTCATCAACTGCATTACCCATTGCAAATGAATTTTGAAATTCTGTAAACATAGAATAATCATTTAAGCCATCTCCAAGCACTACTACCTCATCTTTTTTTATATTCAATTTTTGTGCTACTTTTGCAAGAATTTTTCCCTTCTCAGCATCCATATGATTTACTTCAATGTTAGTTCCAAAACTTGCTGATACAGCTAGTCCTTCTAATGCTTCCATCTTTTTACGAAGCTTATTTATAATTTCTTCTGATTGCGCAAAAGATACAAACTTTGCTATATTATTGTGTCTATTTAAAAACTCATTCATATCAGTAATATATTGCATATTTTTAAAATGCGGATTATTATTAGCATATTTTAATATCTCTTCTTCATCTTTTAATTCTGGATGGAATGTAAGAGATCTTTTTACCATTCCAGCTAAAGTTTCTTCTTTTGTATTTGTTGTATAAAATCCATCATCTGTGTATATTTCTATAGCCAGATCTGTACATTTCATTACCTCTAAAATTTCTATTGCTCGTTTTTTTTCGATATAAGTATGTTCAACTATATCTCCATTAATATCTCTATATTCTGCTCCATTTAATACAACACAATCACATTGTAAGTCATATTTATGTATAAATGGCTCCACATCACAATACGCTCTTCCTGTAGCAATTGCAAACTTAATTCCATTTTTTTGTGCAGCCTTAATTGCTTCTATATTTTCTTTTGGTATATCGTGATTTTTCCCAATCAATGTTCCATCCATATCTGCTGCTATTAACTTAATCATTTATCCTCTTCTTCCTTTTCTATAATTTTTATCTCATGGCTTTTAGTTTTTCTCTTGTTTTGCTTCAACTCTAAAATTTTTATCTGAGTAAAAAACTATAAGTACAAAAATTGCACATGTAATCCAAATAATTGGTTCTGATATACATACTCCTAAATAACCCATTGATGGAGCTAAAAATCCTACAACTGCAAATTTCCCAAAAAGTTCAATTGAACTAGAAACTAGTGGCGTAAATTTCTTTCCGATTCCCTGAAGCGTACTTCTATATATAAGAAGTGTGGCTAATACATAATAAAAAGGAGTATTAATTCTTAAATATTTTACTGCTGTATCTATAATTAAAGTATCATTTGATCCAGTTAAAAATTTTATTATATATGTTCCAAAGGCAAAGGCAGTTATAACAACTATTGTTGACCATATTGCACCCATGATAACTGTTTTTTTAAGTCCAATATTTATCCGGTCATATTTCTTTGCCCCATAATTTTGACTTACAAACGTGGCTGATGCTGTTGCCAATGTTCCAAGTGGCATCATGTAAATTTCACTAACTTTTCTTGCCGCCATATGTGCAGTTATTATTTCCTTACCAAAACTGTTTATTGCACCTTGAAGTGCAACTGAACCAATTGAAACAAGTGATAGCATAAATCCCATAGACAATCCCGAAGTAATTAATTCCATTACCATAGTACCATCATATTTAAAATCTCCTTTGGATAATTTTAGCTCCGGACATTTTTTTATAATATGATTAAATCCTAGGATTACAGCTACAATCTGTGATATGACAGTTGCATAAGCAGAACCTCTAACACCCCATTTAAATACTAAAATAAATGTAAAAACCAACACTACATTTAAAATTGAAGCATAAATTAAATATATAAGTGGACTACGGCTATCGCCCAATGCTCTTAGAACCCCTGCTATCATATTGTACATTATAGTAACAATCATAAACATTAAAATAATTACAATATATCCATATGCATCGTTTATTATTTCTTCTGGGGTATTTAAAAATTTAAGAAGATACATTATTGTACCTACTCCAACAGCCGTAAATACTATTGATATTATAAGGTCAAGAATTACTGTCATCGCCACAGCCTGTCTCATGTTATCCATCTCTTTTGCTCCAAAATATCTTGCAATCACAATAGCAAATCCATTATTTATACCAACCGCCATGCCAACAATAAGTCCAAACAGTGGGGTTGTAGCCCCTATAGCTGCTAAGGCATTTTCTCCTAGGGTATGTCCAACAATCACTGTGTCCGCCAAATTGTACATTTGTTGAAACACACTCCCAAGAAATATAGGTAATGCAAAATAAAAAATTTGTTTACCAGGATTTCCTGTTGTTAAATCCGTGATTTTATTTTTTTCCATTGTAGTTTTTTCCTCTCCATCTTGCTTTATATGTAATTTAAACATTCCATCAAAATCTTTTTTAATTTTACTATATCACAATATAATAAAAACTTATATTATCCGAGAATTTAGGAACAAAAAATACTTTTTAGGTATTTATTTTTTTTAGAAACATATTGTTTTTTCTATATCGTCCTTAGCAAAAAAGCACTGCACGAAATATATAAATTAGTGCAATGCTTTTATATGGAAAACATTGTTTCCCCAATAGGTTCTTCTGAAGTCCGAAGGGCTGAGGTTGCTACAGATAATTTATTAATTGTCTTATAAGAATCGAAGTGCTTTTTTATTATTTCAAATAAAAGTTTTTGCCATGCTTTTATTTTTCAAGATTTTTATTTAAAACTTTGTCAAACCCACTTTAAATAAAAAATGCATATCATTTTTCATTTAAAATTTGATTGGAATTTTCCTTAATATGAACCCAAAAATTTCGAAAAGGGAATTGATCTGAAAAATATGATTCAACTTGATTCTTATAACTGCCATTTAATACTTTTTCGGTATTAAAACTAGGCCATTGCCCTAAGTAACGTCTTTCTTCTTTGGAAAAGGTTTTAGTAGGCATAGCCAAATGCAATATAAGCATAGCAAGAATAAATAAAAACGGAAACATAGGTACAATATTCTGCATACGAATAAAAATTTTATTATTATTTATTTGCATATTAATCCTCCAAGTTAAAATCTAAAATATATAAATGGGTTATAGGTTGAACCGACCATAATTAATTGTATTTCCATCCACAGTAACAAGTCTTGCTCCAATATTCATGACAATACCGCCAGATGATATCAACATCTCATCCATAGTGCCTGAGTATTTTTCAAGAAATCGCTTCACTTTCACCATTAGAATTCGAGGACTATACGGCTTTATTAAATAATCATCTGCTCCCAGTTCATATCCCATAAGAGAATCATCCTCATCTGAGCGTGCAGTCAACATAATTATAGGAATACTAGAATTTTTCCGTATTCTACGGCATACTGACCAACCGTCAATCTTCGGTAGAACAATGTCTAATATAACTAATTCAACAGAATTTGATTGAAACAGCTCTAAAGCTTTTTCTCCATCTGCAGCCTCTAATACCTGATATCCATCTTCAATTAAATAATCCACTATAACTTCACGTAAAATATCTTCATCTTCAACAACCAATATTTTATTCATTCCGTCCCTCCATTTGTTTACTTATAAACTTAATTAAAGTTAATGATTGTAATGTATAATTAACTTTAATAAAAATATCAAATTTTGATACTTCATTTCAAGTTTATCTTACAAATAAAATCTTTTATATTTACATATCTAATTTTATTATAACTACAAAACTAATCAATGCAAAATAAATGTATAAAAATAAATAATTTTGACTTTATAATCACACTTGCTTTATATCAATATAGTATACATAAGTCCATACATCCTTTTATGTGTTTGTAGCCTTCATAGGCATAAAAAAAGTGGCTTCGCCACGCTCCTTCGGAGAAACATACTAAAATATAAATCAAAACCATAGAGATTTGTTTTTCTCTATGGTTTTAGCAACAAAAACTGTTCCAGTTTTTGTAAGGTATCTGAAACCTTTGCCAAGGAAGTATGACGAGTTTGCTAATTTCATAAATATTTCTAAGTATTATTTCTAATGCACTTTATTAATTGGCAATTCTATAATTGTTTCAAAATTGGGTTAATGTAAAAGCAGTAGCTTTATTTTTAAATCTAATCTAAGTAATTATACTATTAAGAATTATTTATTCATAAATGTAATTAAAGCTAATATCTTCTAAATATAAGAAAATATTAGCTTATAAAATATACGTTATTATTTTATTTTTCATATTTAATACTTTCATAAATAATTGAAAGATATAGTCCTGTAGCAATTTCAGATAATATCTTTATCCCCTTTATAGCATTAGTTTTTCCTGCTCTACAATCTAGCTAATAATTTTTAATTACATTCTATAAAGGCTCCATTCATTTGTGCTTAAATTTAACCTTAGGTCGCAAAGCATTTTCATATTATCCTTTATAATTTCACATGTAAAAGTATAGATATAATCTCCACTTATTTTTTCCTTATCCCTTTTAACTAGCCTTTCGACATTAATTACTTCTACACTGTCATCATTATCTGTAATAAAGAAACATATCGGTTTTACAATGCCTGCTCCATCAGTCCTAGTAACCACCTGAACCGATTTATCTACTATATTCATAAGCGCTCACTCCTATTTCCATTTTTATTATAATTTGCACTTAATTGCACATGTGTTGCCTATCCTGAGGATAGTTTTCTTTCTTGCTATTTTTTATAAAAAATTCTGCCAACATTTCTTTTACTGTAAAAGTTTAAAAGATATAACATTCAGAGTATCATATAATGAGATAAAAATATAGAGTGGTATGCTTTATTGAAAATGTGGAAATCGAATATCACTCTTTGTCATATTCCTTCTCTAGACTCTTATAGTCTCCCTAAGTAAGGCTCTGATTATTCCTCCTGAAAAAAGGCTATGTTAATTGTTGTTGCATGAATTCCAAGTGGTGCAAGTTCCATTGCCAAAGTTTGAGTTATTCCTTCGACCGCAAATTTTGTTGAGCCATATAATCCCCATCCTTTATAACCACTTAAGCCTCCACCAGACTATAAGTTAATTATATGTCCTGAATTCGCTTTTCTCATATAAGGTGGAACTGCTCTAATTACATTTAAAAGTCTAAATACATTCACATTTCAAAAGTTAAAAATAAACATCTGAAAATTCTATTCTTATACGTTCATCCTTATTTTTAATATTTCTATTATATATCGTATTTTCATTAGCTACTGCTCCAGCTGGAAGAGTGACAGTAAATTTGCTCCCTTTTCCGTATTCACTTTCAACATTTATACTGCCTCCATGTAATAGAGCAATAGATTTAACTAGACTCAATCCAATACCAGTACCTTCCGCATTTCTAGATAAAGATTTATCCGCTTGTTCAAATCTATCAAATATAATATCCATTTTCTTCTCTTCAATACCAATCCCATTATCCTTTACTGATATTTCAACCCATTCATTCATATCCTTAACCTTTACAAATATTTCACCATTATCATTTGAAAATTTTGTGGCATTCGAAATAAGGTTTAGCATTATTCTCTCGATTTTTTCTGGATCACACGCAATAATCTTTTCTTCTGTATTCGTGTCAAAAATAATATTTAATCCTTTAATTTTAACAAAACTTGTTACTGACATAACTATTTCTTCTACGACATTAACTATATTCACATTTAATAGGTTAAGTTCAAAAAATCCTGCTTCAATTTTTGACGTGTCCACTATATTGTTAATAAGCTTTGATAATCTATAGGTATTTAGCTTTATTGATTTAAAATATTTAATAAGTATATCCTTTTTATTTATTATTGAATCATCCATATAATACATTTCTAATAACTGAGCCGTTGCCGAAATTACATTTAATGGAGTTTTAAGTTCGTGAGATATATTAACCAATAACTCTTCCTGCGATTTTAATGTTTTTTCCATGATTTTATTCGTCTTTATTTCAGCAGTAACATCCATTTCTAATAATTTATTTTGTTCTTCTAGCATTTTTTCTAATTTTTTTCTTTCTGTGATATCCCTACTGAATCCTGATACAGATACTAAATCCCCATTTTCATTATATGTAGGAACTAAATAATCCTCTATCCAGACATAATGTCCATCTTTATGCTTAAATCTTAGACAAAAATCTTTGGAAAAATCCGTGTTTTTATCCACTCTAGATTGCATAATATTAGTATCCTCAGGATGAACGATTTCGAATACAAAATGAGGGTCAATATAGTACATTTCTAGTTCATATCCTAAAGTCTCTTGCATCGATGGGTTAACATATATAAACTTAAATTCCGGTAAAATTTCAAATACAAAAAAAACGTCCTTAGTTTTTTCACATGTTTTAATTAGTTGATTGTATCTCTCTTCAATGTGAATATATTTGCTTATATCAATAAGAGACAAATATGTCCCAACTATTTTAGAATCATCATTAAAAACAGGTTTAGAGACAACCTCAAAAAGTAACTGGTTGTCATCTTTTTTTAAAACTAAGGCCTCGAAACTTTCACGTGATAATAACTCATCAAATCTATAACCTAAAAATTTATCAATATTAGTATTTAGGATTTCATTTTGCATAAATCCTAAAATCCTATAGCAATTTTTAGAAATAAATTTAATAACTCCCTCAGTATCTACTTTAATAAGTAACTCTCTACTTATTTCAAAATTATCTGAATCAACATTTAAGTTCATTTTTCTATTCTCCTGACAATATATGTATACTAAATTCAAAAGCAATTATTAAACATTGAAGAGTCTCAATTTGGATTTCCTTCATATATTTACATAATTTCTCACTAAAAATAATTATAACATATAATCACAAAGACATCTTAATTTTTTGTTTTTACTTTGATTACAGATGAAAATTTTTACACAAATACATTTAGTAGTTATAAGTATATAATTTATGAACATCAGTGTTGTAGTCGAGAGTTTACGAATGACTTGCTAATAACTTAATCTCCAAATAAAAAAAGAGCCTTGTTACAGGCTCAATATTAATATTTATTGTATTACTTATTTGAGTTTTCTTCATAGATATATAGCCTAAACTTTAAACTTAGACATTTCAGCCTTTAACTTTTCTGCACTTTCTTTTGTTTGTGTAACCTGTTCTAATACTTCATTGGATTTATGACTAATTTCTGAAACTTTATTTGCTATATCTACCGTTCCACTTGCTCCTTCGCTTGTTGCTTCTGCTACCCCATCTATGGTTTTTAAAATATCATTAATTGATGCTAAAAGTTCCTCTGATGTTGAACTAAAGTCCATAACAAGGTCATCTACAAATTTTGCATCTTCACTATATTTTCCTGCTACTTCAAGCATATTACTATAGTCTCTCTTTACATCTTTTGATACAAACTCTAAAAGATTATTTGAATTATATGAAAGATCGTTAACTGCTTCTCTAACCTTATTTGTTACTTTCTGTATTTCTGATACAGTATCTTTTGACTGTTCTGCAAGTTTTCTTACCTCTTCTGCAACTACAGAAAATCCACGCCCTGCTTCTCCAGCTCTTGCTGCTTCTATAGCTGCATTTAATGCCAATAGGTTTGTTTGTTCTGTTATCTGCATAATTGAATCAGATAGTACATTAATTTCTTCAACTACTTTTGACTTTTCTAAAGCTCTTTCAAGTCCATCTTTTGTATTTACAAATGTGTTATGAGCCATCTTTTGAGAATTTTCAATATCTTCTTTAGTTTGTTGTGCTCTTTTATTTATTTCTCCTGCTTGAATCGCTCCATCTTGTGATTTTTCAGCTATTGATTGTACTGCCTTACCTATTTCTTGAGAAGTTGCTGAAGTTTCTTCTGCTGAAGCTGAAGTTTCCTCAATAGTTGCTGAAAGTTCCTGCGTAGTTGCTGAAACATCCTCTATATTCCCATTAAGAATTTTGACTTCATCATTTACTATGTTAACAACCTCTTCTATTCTATCTGATTCTTCTACAATATTTTTAATTAATGATTTTAAGCTTACATGTATATTATCTAAGGCTTTTGCCATTGTTCCTATTTCATCTTTTCTCTTTTTAAATTCTACAGGTACTTCACTTGTGAAATCTCCACTTGATAGTATGTCCAAATAGTTAACTGAAATATCTAAAGGTTTAACTATATTTCTTGTGATAATCTTAGACATCAAATATCCTACTATAATAGAAACAGCTATAGATATAAGAAAGATTAATGTTATCTTTTTATAATTCTCATTGTTTAACTCATTAATCTCATCGGCTTCTTTTACAGTATGCACGGCTAACTCTTTTAAATTTGCTTGAAAATTGTTGGCCACATCTTTAATATCTTCATTCTTTTCTAATGCTTCCTTTTGCTTTCCCTCTAAAGCAAGTTTTAATATCTCATCCATTGCTTGTCTATATGTTGATAAATCATTTTCTATCATTGGAATCATATCTTTTTCATGCGTATCTAAATCTACCTTTTTATAGTTTTGAAAGTTATCATCAAACATTTGCGTTCTTTGTTTAATGTCCTTCATTTTTTCATTTTGTTTGTCTTTATCATCTGGATATAATATTATGTAATACATATCTGCTTCAATTGCCCTTGCCTGATTTCTATTATCATTTAACCAGTTAATTGAATTTAATTTATTATTATACATTGATTCCATATTATCATTGCTTATTTTTAGTTGAATGTAACCGAAAACACCAACAAATACTGTAAAAATCAATAGTATTGAACTTAATAATTGTAATTTACTTTTTATTTTGATATTACTTAATTTCAAAATAAAATCACCTCCAAATTCATTTTCGCTATTTTTTTATACCATTACTCTCTGCAAAAATATTGTTGCACTGTTTTATTGCCAAATTCGACATAAGAATGTATATTGCTATATTATCATTATATATTTAATATATTTCTTTATTAAATATATCCCATAATAAATAAGCATCATATTGTTTAAAAACTACTTTAAATCAAATCACCCCGAATCTATCCTATTCCATAATACAAATAAAAAATAAGCTTATCAAAATCTGACAATAATCTCGCACTTTAAACCTATTTTCCCATAATATTCTTTTGTTTATAATTATAACACATTTTTTCTAATTTTATATTAGAATTTAATATAAATCAAAAAAAGCTTAAAGTTTATTATTTTTTACTTTAAACTTTTGATTTATTATATTATTTTAATGTTTAAAATCCATTCTTTTAACAAAGACTATAAAATATAATTATTGCAAAAGGAGGAATTTTTCATGGCTAAAGTTACTGGCGTAGTTAAATGGTTTGATACAGAAAGAGGCTATGGATTTATATCTTGTGACAAAGGAGATGATGTTTTTGTACATCATTCCCAAATTAAAGATAAAGGTCCTGATAAAGATCTGCATGAAGATGAAAGTGTTACCTTCGACATTGAAAGTGGCGAAAAGGGACCCATGGCTACAAATGTTCAAAAATTATAATAAAATTATAATATAAGATTATATATATGGATTAAATGAATTGTATCATCTACTTTTGAAAACCCTATTTTCTTAGAGAGGTGATTCTTAAGTCCAAATAGCTAAATTTATTAATATGAAACATCTAATTTAATTGCAAAAAAAGAACCCTTGTTTTAGGGTTCTTTCAGCTTTAAAGCGTATTGGCCTTCTCTATATATTCTCTTAAAATTCCACATGTATGATTAAATTGTAATTTTTCTTTTTCCGTTAAGTTTATTTCAACAATTTCTTCTACTCCATTTTTGCCTAATATAACAGGTACACTTGCAAAAACATTTTCTTCACCATATTGTCCTTCTAATAATGTAGATGCAGGAAGTATTCTCTTTTCATCATGAAGTATTGCTTTAACTATTTCACTTAAACCTACGCCTATTCCAAACTCTGTACATCCTTTTCCAGCTATTATCTCATATGCTGCATTTGCTGTTCTACTAGCTAACTCATCTAAATTAAGCTTTCCATAAGTTTCTGGTTTTTCCTTCATCAAATCAAATAATGGTTTTCCACCAAAATACACATGTGACCATGGTACCATTTGTGAATCCCCATGTTCTCCCATGCAATATGCTTGTATAGATTTTTGATCTATGCCTGCTTCATCTGATAATATTCTTCTAAGCCTTGATGAATCTAACGTTGTTCCAGTTCCAAACACTTTGTTTTTCGGAAAACCTGTTTTTTCCCATATATAATGAGCTATTACGTCTACTGGATTTGATATAACTATAAATATACCATTAAATCCTGATTCTAGTATTGGATCTATTATAGTATTTACTTCGTTTATTGTATCTTCTAAGTAATCTAAACGTGATTTATTATCCTCTGGTGGAACTCCAAGGCTTACTACTACAATATCTGCATCTTCGCAATCTTTAAAAGTTCCTTTTTTACTTTTTACATAATGAGGTAAATATGAAATTGTATCACTTAAATCAACTGCTTCTGCATTTGCTTTCTTTTCTATTTTATCAATCATCACAATTTCATCACATATACCCTGTATTGCTAGAGAAAATGCACAATGCGAACCAACATTTCCACTTCCAACTATTACTATTTTCCGGGTTTTTATACTCATTTTCAATCACCATCTACTTCCATTAATAATTAGGGACATGAAATAGAATAACAAGTCCAATTTTTTTGATTGTGCCTTAGTAAATTAGTCCCTACTATTCAACAATACCACCTGTTGCTTTTTCAGCATTAGCTTCTATATCTGAAGGAATCTTTATATTTAATTTCTTTGCAACATCTGTATTTATAACTACTTTTATTTCACTTAATTTTGTTATTTCAATTTCTGAAGGCTTCTTTCCCTCAAATATTTCTGCAGCTTCAAAGCCTGCTTCTTTTCCTAATTCATAGTAATCTATACCTAATGTTGCAAGAGCGCCTTTACTAATTGCAGCGTCTTCAGCACCAATTACAGGAATATTTTTTTCTAAACAAAGCTTACCTACTAATGTATAGCTTGAAGCTACTGTATTATCTGTTGGTGTGTATAGTGCATCAATTTCACCAAGAGCACTTGCTAAGTTTTGATTTATTTCATTTGTATTAGTGACTGCTATTTCCTTTACTGTAATTCCATGTTTTTCTGCTTCAGCCTTAAATTCATTAACTTGAATTACAGCATTAGTTTCTGATGAATTATAAATTACCCCTACAGTTTTGGCATTTGGAATTAACTTTGTTAATAATTCCATTTGTTTATCTACTGGAGTCTTATTTGATGTACCTGTAACATTAGTACCTGAACTCTTCCAATCCTTTGCAACTCCTGCTTTTACTGGATCTACTACCGCAGAACATACTATTGGTATATCTTTAGTAGCATTGTACGCCGCTTGAACTGCTGGTGTTGCAATTGCAAAGATTAAATCCTTCTTACTATCTGTAAATTGTTTAGATATGGTTTGTGCATTTGATTGATCACCTTGAGCATTTTGCTGCTCAATTTTTATGTTTTTTCCTTCTTCATATCCTTTTTCTTTCAGTCCATCAATAAAACCTTTATTAGTTAAATCTAATGCGTCATGTTGTACTAATTGTATAATTCCAATATTTTTCACTTCTGATGAAGTAGTTTTCTCTGTACTAGAACCTGTTGTATCTTGTCCACATCCCGAAAGCACTCCACCTACTAAAACTGTACATAATAACATTGCCAATTTTCTTTTTCCTACCATATTACTGTCCTCCTAATTTTTCACTTTCATAATTAACACATTCCTACTGTACTACTAACTTTAATATCATTATGATAATTTATTTCATATTTTCATAATGATTTGATAACATTTTACCAATCTTTTTGTTATAATATCATAATTTATAATTGTTGTAAAGTTAAGGAGGCGTTTGGCTAATAGAGTAAATCTTTCTCACAAATTAATACAGCTAAAAGTGTCCATCCTGGAATATATGCTATCCATATAATATTAGTAAGCCATGTAGTCTGCTGCATCACAAAAGGAGGATAAAATACTGAAAATGCTACGCCAACATCACAGATAAACATTAAAGAACTAGAAACAGCTATTATACATGAAGCCTTTTTAGTAAAATAATTTCTAAAAATAGTACAGACAGATGTCCAAGCCATATAAGATAAAACAGCACCAAATATTAAGATCCCTGCTTTCATTACTAAATTATTAATGTATGGCATCAAAATGCAAAACACTGCAATAAAAATAGTTACAAAAAGTATTGCAATTAATATTTCTGCCTTTCTTAATTTAAAATTTTTTTGATAAACTACAATTAAACAAAGATAAGCACACAGAAATCCCAAAACTCCAAATAGAGATAAGTCTATATTTATTTGCATCGTATATGCAAATACTAAAAAGAAATCAGCAATAACAAGGAAAAAGAAGGATAAAGCCATTAGTTTTTGCTCTAAAAATTTCTTTTTTATTGTTATGGCTGATAAAAAAAGAGTAATCATGATAACATATTTAAGATATAAAACCATATTTTCTTTAGGATAAATATTATCAAAAATTAAGATCAAAATAGTTATTGGAAAATAAATTGCCATTAAAATTCTTTGTGTATTATTCATTTAAATTCCTTCCTTTATTTATATTTCATTGTTTTTAGTAACTAACAATTTATTCATAATTCAATAATCTTCAAGATTTAATTCCTTTAAGTGAGAGTCCAAATTTTATATTTGGCTCCTCGAACTTACTCAGCAAACGCATGCGAGTCGAGTTTCCTTTATTACCTTGCCTTATTTTTTATCTTTTATTCTGATTATTAAAAATATTATAGCTAATTAACCATAATGTTCTAAAATTCCTGACCTTGTAAAATGATGATTGTCTTTAATACATATTTTACTTTTCTAATTCATTCTTTTTAGAATTTAACTATTATTTTATGCTATAGTGCAAATAATAAAGCTGAGATTTTCTAAATATAAGAAAATCTCAGCCTGTAAATATGTTCTCTATAACTCTGTGTACTTCTTGCTGTTACCTTTAGCTTTTTCTACTGGATATTTCTCTTCGTTTTTATCCATTTTACTATTTATAATTTCCTCTAAATCTACTCCTAATGAATCAGCCATATGTATACAATAAACCATAACATCAGCCAGCTCTTCTAAAACATGTTCTTTATTATAGTTTTCTTCATCCCATAAAAATTCTTCTAGAAGCTCTCCTGCTTCTATGGATATAGCTTTAGATAGATTTGCTGGGGTGTGAAATTGACTCCAATCTCTGTCATTTCGAAATTTTCTTATTCTATTTATTGTTTCTTTCATATTATTCACTCTTTCTATGCTTTTCCATTTTTTATGTTTATTATAGCATATATTACATAAAATGAATTTCGTGAAGATCTCTAAGTATTATAAAGCTACACTTTTTAAAAATAATTCTTAATCCCATGAAATACCCTTGAGGTGTTAAAAATGGAGAAAAAAATAAATGTTATAGCTGGAATTTTAAATAATGAAAGCAAAGAAATATTATGTGCTTTACGGCTCTCCTGTTATGAAATCACCAAATCTATGGGGTTCACAAGTGGTAAATTCCCGAATAGCGGAACTAAAAAAAATCTACTGAGATTCAATTATTCCCTTGCCTTTTTTGTTAATTTGTAGTATATTTGCAACATGATGTTTAAAAAATAATTTTTTAAGGAGGTTGAACTATGAATACAATTATATTATTTATTACATTTATAAAATTAAATACATGTACTTATTCATCTGTGAAACCTCGCGAAAGAACCGCTATGTGATATCTATGATTAACTTTTAGCGTTTAACTTTTATATTATTTTGCGTTGAACACAGCTCTGAATAGCTGTGTCTTTTTTTGCGTTTAAAGGTTTATAAAGTTGCTTTGTTTAACTTAGGGCATATTCAAAACTTGTTATTTATCTTCATGCGCCTAATTGAAAACTTTATAAATTTAAAATTTTAAACATCATACAATATCTAGGCATATCAAACTATCAGATTATTGAAATCATATGCCAAAAAGGAGGAAATTTTATGACCTTATTTAAAAATTACATTGCAAAGCAATGGAAATTATTACTTTTGCCTATATTTGCTATGATAGTTTCCATCTGTGCAGATAGCTCTTATCCTTACTTTCAAAAGATATTTATTGATAATATAATTCTTGGTCATATGGATAATTATTTAATTATATTTTTAATAGTTGTTGCTTCAGTTGCGCTAACTCATGGTTTATTTTCTTACTTAAATGAGTATTTGTTTGATAAATTCGCTCTTATAGTGTGTAAAAAATTGAGACAAGATTTATACTCTAAATTTCAATCTTTTGAATTCTCTTTTTTTGATAATAATAACACTGGTGAATTACTTTCGAGAATTATTGAAGATGTAGATGTAGTATGGGACACGCTATCCTTTGGACTGAGATTGCTATTGGAAGCAATAATACTTTTTTCAGTTTCTGCTTTTATAATGTTTAATATAAATAAAACTTTAACTATTATCTGCTTACTTGTTTTATTACCTGTTGCTTATATTGGAACAATTATGGACAAGAAGTTCTGGACTGTATATTCACAAATTAGTGACCAAACAGCCGAAATAAACTCTATAGTTCAGCAAGATGTTTCTGGTATAAGACTTGTAAAAGCTTTTGCTCGTGAAAAATATGAAATATCAAAATTTTTGAAAGTAAACAAAAAATTCTTTGATTTAAATGTTGAGCAAGCAAAAATAGTTGGGACTTATGGTCCTATAATTGAACTTTTAACAAACGCTGCACCAATTTTAATGATTGTTTATGGTGGTTATTTATGTATTCAAGGAAATTTAAGTTTTGGTAGTTTAGTAGCATTTACTAGTTATATTTTTAATCTTTCTTGGTGTGTAAAGAATTTAGGTTTTTTTATTAACTTACTTTCACAAAATAAGGCTTCTATGAGTAAAATTACTGATATTTTAGATAGAAATTCTGAAATTACTTCAAAGGAAAATGGTTATAACCCTACTGAAGTTAAAGGAGATATTATATTTAAGAATGTAAGCTTTTCTTATAACAATGTTGAAGTACTTCATGATATAGATTTAAATATTCCTCATGGAAGTACTGTTGCAATAATGGGTACCACTGGATGTGGTAAAAGTACCTTACTTTCTCTAATAGGCAGGTATTACGATGTGACTAAAGGAGAAATTTTAGTTGATAATGTTAATGTTAAGAACTGGAACTTAGAAACTTTAAGAGCTAATATGTCTGTTGTATTTCAAGATACTTTCTTGTTTTCAGATACAATAAAAAACAATATAGACTTTGGAAGTGATAAATCTGAAAGTGCTCTAATTAAAGCCGTTAAAGATAGTGCTGCTTACTCCTTTATTAAAGAAATGCCAGAAGGTTTTGATACCATTATTGGCGAAAGAGGCCTTGGCCTATCAGGAGGCCAAAAACAAAGACTTGCTATATCAAGAGCAATATTAAGAAAATCACCTATCTTGATTTTAGATGATTCAACTTCTGCTCTCGATATGGAAACTGAATTTAAAGTTCTTCAAAATCTAAAAAATGATAAGAAAAAAGCAACTACCTTTATAATTGCTCATAGGATATCTGGTGTAAAAGACGCTGATATCATTCTATTTATGAAAGATGGTAGAATTGTTGAAAAAGGTAATCATTCAAGTTTAGTAAAGGCTAAAGGTTACTATCATAGTGTATATTCTCACCAATTTCAGGATTTTGAAGCACTTACATTGGAGGCGAATTAATATGAATGATATTTTACATGAATCATCAAAGATTCAAATAGTAAAAAGACTATTAACCTATGTTAAACCTTATAAACTGAAAGTTACTCTTGTAATTTTACTTTTACTTATTGTAATGGCTTGTAATTCAGTTACCCCTTATTTAATGAAAATATCTATAGATACTTTTGTTGCAGATAAAAATGTTAAGGCTTTATTTCTTCTTGGATGTGGATTAATACTTATGAATGTATTTTCAATGATTTTATCTGGAATCAGAACTATCGCCATGTCTAAGATTACCAATCAAATCTTAGTGGATATTAGACATAGCTTATATACTCATATACAAACTTTAAGCTTTAACTTTTTTGATAATAGACCCGTTGGAAAGATTATTTCAAGAGTTGTTGGAGATGTAAATGCTCTTCAAAATTTATTGAATAATAGTATTGTAAATTTAATTCCTAATGTTTTTACTATTATCCTTGTAATTTGTCTAATGCTTATATTAAATCCAATGCTTGCAGGTATCTGCTTAATTACAATGCCTTTATTATTATTTGCAATGTTCTACATTCAGATTAAGGCAGATAATAAATGGAAAGTCTTTAGAGAACATCGTTCTTCTTTAATTGGATACACTCATGAATCCTTATCAGGAATGAAGGTAATTCAAGGTTTTAGCAGAAAATATTACGCTAAAGATAAATTTGACAGCCATATTGGAAATCATGCAAAAGGTTTTATGACTGCTGTATTTACTCAAGATTTCTTTTGGCCATTTTTGACTTCCTTCCGTGGTTTAAGTATGGTAATTCTACTCGGCTCTGGATATCTGTTAAGTAAACAAGGAAATTTAAGCTTAGGTACTTTAATGGCATTTTTTATGTACATTGAAATGCTTTGGAGACCTATAATAAATCTCTCATCATTTTATAATGCCTTTGTTACCAGTATGTCTGCTGGCGAAAGAATTTTTGATATTTTAGATACCAAAAGCGATATTGTAGATGAAGCATCAATTAAGGATCTCCCTCAAATTAAAGGAGATATCGAATTTGATCATGTTACTTTTTCTTATACTAATGCTGATATTCCAGCCCTTAAGAATACTTCATTTAAATTAAAAGCTGGCGAAAAAATAGCTTTAGTTGGTGAAACTGGTGCAGGAAAAACAACCATAACTAATTTAATTAGCAGATTTTATGACCCTACCTTTGGCTCTGTAAAAATTGATGGTGTAGATATAAAAGACGTCACTGTTGAAAGTTTAAGAAGCCAAATGGGGATAATGCTTCAAGATTCATTTTTATTTTCAACCTCAATTAAAGAAAATATACGCTATGGTAAATTAAACGCTACAGATGAAGAGGTAATACAAGCTGCAAAGGCCGTTAATGCTCATGAGTTTATCGAAAGACTAGAAAAGGGATATGATACTGATGTAAATGAAAGAGGTTCAAGACTCTCCCTTGGTCAGAGACAATTAATAGCTTTTGCAAGAGCTTTAATTGCAGATCCAAGAATACTAATACTAGATGAAGCAACTGCAAATATAGATACTGAAACTGAATTATTAGTTCAAGAAGGTATAAAAAAGCTTATGGAAGGAAGGACTTCAATAGTAATAGCTCATAGACTTTCTACAATAAGAGATTGTGATAAAATTTTTGTACTTTCTAAAGGCAGAATAGTTGAGTCAGGCACTCATGATGAACTTCTTAAAAATCATGGCTATTATTATAAACTGTATTCAGCTCAATACAGCTTCCTAAAGCAGGATGCTTAAAAAATTCAAGCTATTTAAAGAGTAACTAAAAAAGATAACAAAATAAATAACTTAGCTAACTCATTTAGGAGTTAGCTAAGTTAAAAACATATTAAATTAAGCTCTTTTTTCAATTCCTCCTGATATATCTATCATATAATACTTTTTAGGTACACATACGCCTGTTGTATTAAACCTTTTTGTCATAGCTTCACCCTTCATCTTTAAATAGTATGCTATGCTGCTCTGCAAAAATTACTAATAACTATTCACTATCTAAACAAACACTACAAATATTTCCTTTCCTTCATAGTGTATTATTTCTTTTTTATACTCTTTATCTTTATTAAAATTGTAAACAACAAGATATCCCTTATCTAACCCTTGAATATCAAGATAGTCTTTAAGCTGATTTAATCCTTTTTTATGGTATTCAGCACCTCTCCATATTTTAAGTTCAATTACGTACTTACTTGAAAGATAGCTAACTACTATATCAAGTCTCTTTTCTTCAGAAATCTGTACTTCTTTGAAATCAAACCCTACACCATTTATTATTGGTTTTATAAATGCTAAAAATAGTAATCTACCCTCACGTTCTATAAATTTTGAGTCAATGGAACTGTATTGTTCTTTAATAAACTGCTGAAATCTTAAAAGTATCCTTTCAAAATCTAATCCATTTTCAATTATGAAATTTTCTTTAAAATTATAAGTTGACATATCTGTTTTATTTTCAAGCTTGGAAGAGAAATAATTATAAAGCATTTGCTCAAATATTCTGTTAGACATTTTTACTGTTCCATCGATATTTTTTAAATATCCATATATAACTCCTAAATTAATAAGTGGATTATGAATATTAAAAGTCTTTTCCGTACCATTAATTATTAAATCAAATATATAATCTTTAAATTCATTATTATTTTCAATATTTTTTACTAAATCATCAAAAAGTGTATTATTTTCTTGTAGCAATTCCTTTACTGATCTATTAATATTTTCTTCATTCCATAATAATTGATTTTCATCAATTATCTGACAAAGTCTGCTTACTAAGAAAGGGTAACCACTTGTATAAAAATAAATTATTTCTGAAATTTCTTTAATACTAATTGTCACATTTTTATCTTCTGAATATTCTTTTAACATGGTGCTTATCTCATCTGAATTAAAACTCATATCTACATTGAAATTTACTGCTATATTCCAAGGACTATTATATTTTTTTTCGTCATCTTGTCTGATTTTAAGCTTCAAATTCTTAATATCATACACCCCAGCAAGAATTACTGAATAAAAGGTTTTATCTTTACCCTGTTGCCTTAATAAAAATTTATTTCTAAGCATTCCTAAAAAACTCATAAACAACTGATTATTAGAGCTCTTATCAACTTCATCAATAAACAGTACAATCTCTTTGTCAACAAGTCTACAGAAATTTGTAATAGCTTTTGACACAGCATTTAAATCATTAATATTTTCAGACATTTCATAAAGTTTAGATGAATATTCTTGGTAATTAAACTGGATACTATCTCCGAAGATTTTTAATATTGTTTTAGAAAAAGTTTTTTCTTCCTCAAATATTAAATCTCCTAAACCTTCAAAACTAATACTTAAAACTAAATATTCGTCTTTCAATTCTTGTTCTAGCATATACATTGTAGTAGTTTTTCCATATTGCCTTGGTCTATTTATAACAAAATAATCTCCTCTATAAACCATATTTTTTATTTGAGTTAGCTTATTTGTTATATCAACCATATAATGCAAATGAGGAATGCAAACACCTGTTGTATTAAATCTTCTGTTCAAAATCAACACCTCTTTTCCGTAGTTGTATTCTATCTTTTACATTGATACCCGAACCACTTATATAGTAATTATTATACCATATATTAAGAAACTAAAATTTTTTTCATTCTAATCTTCTTAACTTTTTTCATTGTTAAATTGTAAAAAGTTTTTATTCAAACCCATATTCCTTTAAAAGAATATTTAATTGATCTATATTACTGATTCCTATACTATCAACTTTTATCTCATCTATGTTTTTAACAAAAGCACTGTGGGTACTTCCACTGAAATATCATTTTTAACTGCCTTTACTCTTTTATGCATTTCCAATAATCTATAAGAGTATCTAATGTAAATTTAGCGTTGGCGGGACTAGTTGAAGGTAACTTTATAATATCTCTTTTTATTATTGGATATGTATATTTCATGTAAAGTTTGAAAGCCTTGTCACCATTTGCATATATCTTTTCAATGCTAGCATTATTCAATACAATAGATAGATCTGCTGGTACTACATTCTTAATACTACTGTCACTTGATCCTGTGATTTCGCAGCTTTCTATTACGTCCCAAAGCGCAATTCCATTATTTAAAAGCATATCTTTCTTGTCAAAAGTTGTATTAGCTTCATTACAATCAAAAATTCCTGCTATTACTTTCCAAAATCTATTTCTGGCATTGGCATAATAAAATTGAGCTTCTCTTGATTGAACTGATGGAAATGTACCAAGTATTAATATCCTTGATTTTTCATCATAAATAGGTTCAAGCATCTGCTTTACTTGTGACATACTATTCCTTCCTTTCCCACTTAAAAGAGTTACTATTTATCTTTTTCCCTTTATATCTGCGAATTTAAGTATCCTATAAGTCTTTTTATTAAATTCTCCCTTATTTTAAAAGCTTTTTCTCTATATAACTTTTTAACTCCATTTAGGATCATACAAGTTTTTGCCTCTTAACAGAATTCTGTAATTATCTGATATTGTACTTATGTAAAATTATATCATATTGGTACATATGAAAAAGCAGTAAATCAAGTTTTTACTAATTTACCGCCTAAAATCATATGCTATTATAGTATACATTATTATACTTTAAATTTTAATTTTTAATATTTCTTCTTTACTGAGTTTTGAATATTTTATAATCGTCACCTTTACTTATTAGGTCTAAATCAATGTTTCCTTGATAATATTGAAACCTTTTAGTTTAAAGTTTTATTCATCTTATTACCTTTACCTTTTTTATCTTTTGTTTAAATTTTAAAAGGAATTGCTTAAAATTAGCAATTCCTTCCAATATAAATTTAGTTAATGAGCATCATTTAGTATTTAATATAATTTTACTTGGGGATATCCCATACTTGATTAAATATTGTTTTGTTTTTTCACTATTAACATAAAACACAGCCTCATCACACTCGTCAAATGCATCACGTCCTATACTTTCCACACTATCTGGAATTATTATCCTCTTTAAACTAACACACCTTTCAAATGCACTATCTCCAATACTAGTTACACTATCTGGAATTGTTACATCTGTTAAAAACTCACAATTATAAAATCCTCTATTTCCTATACTTTTTATCTCAATATCTCCTATTTTTCCTGGTATAACTAGTGGAATACCAGTTTTTCCCGGACCCCAAGGGACATTTCTATTAAATTTTACAATTCCGCTAGTTGACTTAAGAATATCAAACTCTCCAGCTTTAATACATTCTATCCCAATTCCATTATCATCTAAATACCAGCCATCTACATCTTGATTCTTTTCCATATATCCAAAAGTACCGAAATAATACCAGTTTCCAGAAATATATCTCCAACCTTTAGCCCATGAATCGCCTTCTGAATACCACCAGCCATTAGAATTTTGTTGCCATTCTGCACTTGCACCTATTGGATTTAATAATAATACTGAAGCTACTATTAATACACTAGCTATTACTTTTGTCAATTTTAACTTTTTCATATTCTCCCCCACTTTTTACCACTTCATTTTAAATTAATGCTTTATTATATTTTAACATAATTACCAATAATATTCATCAGTATCACAAAACAGTCACTTTATCTATTTTTTATATCTTCCTTCCGGCTTCTAATATTTTCACTGAATCCTCTGCTAATTCCTTATCAATAGTACTTCCAAGCTTTAAATCTTATCTTCTTAAAAGCGCCTTAATACATTTAACTGGTCTTTTTAAAAATTCCTCTTTATTTACCATCCTAATTTTTGCCCTTTTACTGTAAAATGACTATCATCATTTTTAAATTCTATATTAAAATTATTATTCTTATCTACAGTTATCTTTGTTAAAGTGGCTTGGCCCATAACTTCTGTATTTACTTCTTCATCTTTAAAATAATACATTAAAGCCTTTAGTGTTATTCCATGAGCTACTACAAAAATAGTTTTTCCTCTATTTTGCTCTATCAACTTATCCATAGTTTCACTTATTCTAGTTCTAACACATCCTAATGTTTCACCATTTGGAGCACATAAATTAACATCACCATTCATAATTAAATCAATATTCCATTCTGGATTTTCTTTCATAACTTCATCTGTTCTTCTACCTTCATAATCACCAAAGCACATTTCCATTAATCCATCATTTGTTATAACTTCTATTTTCTTTTCCCCTTTAATTATGTTAGCAGTAACTAATGCTCTTTCTATTGGACTTGAATATATAACATCAATATCTATATCTTTAATCCTGTCCCGAAGCTCCATAGCTCTAGCAATTCCAGCCTGTGTTAAAGGCGAGTTTCCTCTCCCCTGTAATCTTCTTTCAATATTCCATTCTGTTTGTCCATGCCTTGTTAGATATACTACAGTATTCATTAGTTGTTTTCTCCTCATATAATTAATTATATAGTTATCATTTAAATAATTCTTTTAGAGATATTTTTTCATTTTCATTCTCTATATAAGTTTTATCTAAATCTATATCTAGCTTTCTTAATTGTAATCTCTCATATTTAAGTGATTATCTTACTCTATTGATATTTCTTTAAATTTGCCCATATTATACCTCGTTTAATTTAAATTATATGGCTTTTGTGATACTATTTTGGAGCTTCTTTTTAAACTATAATTAACTTTAAATTTTTCATTTGAATGTGGTTAATAAGATCCACTTCAATATATTCAGGGATTTTATGCCTACTTTCGATCCAATTTCTTAATTCATTTTAATAATTCAATTGTCAAAAAATTATTTCCTGCTCTAATTTTTTATTCAGTTTAATTATTGTAGATAGAACGTCTGTGTAGTCTTTATATTCTTCACTTTCTAACAATCTATTAATCTCATTTACATCATTAGCTGTAAGTTCCTTAGCGTAATTAATATTTTCACGTAAGGTTTCACTATCCATGTTTAGAGTTTTAAATGGTATTTTTGTCTTTCTTCTTAAATGAACTAAAATTTTAAATCCCCCTGCATCAATATCACCAGAATGATAATAATATATATGAGGATTTTCAGAATAAATTTTAATTAATAAATTTTGTCTAACACTATTATGATACCCCCCTAAATAAATTACGCCTCCATCTCCAGTATAATTATTAAATGATGTTAAATTTTCAATTGTTACTAGCTTACTGCCTGAAACTTTAATTTCTTTAATATTTTCTATATCCTTTGAGCTTACAGCTATACCTCCAAGAAAATCATTTGCATTTATTTTACTTTCTTTAAGTTTTAAGCTTATATCTCCTTTAAAATAAACATAGGTGTAATTCTTCAAAATGTTATAATCATTAAGAAATTCATCATTAGAAAATTCTTTTATAATCTTAATTACTTTACTCTCTAAAGCTTCATACCTTTTGGAATCCCCATAAACTTTAACTGAAAAATTTCTTCTAAAAATTTCTTTATGCTGTTTTAGTACTTCATCTATACCTTTCAATATATCTTTACATTCTGATGAATTTTCAATATCTAAATATTTCTTTACAGATCCATTACTCTTAAGTTTATCTGTAATATATGTTGCAAAGTTCCCAAGAGCATCTTCCCGTTCTTTATAACTTTCCAATAATATGGAAAGTTCATCTTCTTTTTGCTTTTTTTCTTTCCTATTGAGATATAAATATGCTGCTTCTATATTCTCAAGGTTTAATTGAATCTTTTCTATAATATGGCTTTTGTATCCTTTTCCTTTATATACTTTTATAAATTTTTCAATTTCTAGCTGATTACAAGCTACATCAATTTCTTCTTTATATTTGTAATTTAGTTCATCAAAATATTCCTTTATACTTTTCAAGTTAAATTTAAAATATATCTGTGTATCCCTTAAAGCATCACCCTTATAAATGACGCTATTTTCATAAGAATCAATTAAATTATCTAATAGTAATTTTTTATAATTTTTCATTTATCATATCCTCTATAATACTGAATTTATCTGCTTTTATTGCAAGAAGCACTGTATTTACGTAAGGAGTTATAGGCTCAATTTTTTGTGGTGGTGCTCCTATTAATAATTGCAGCTGAGAATTAAATTTATCATAAAATTCCATCATAGACATAATTCTTGCATCATCCATTTTATCAAAGGCTTCATCAAATAATATAATTCCTATAGATTCTGAAGATGAAGATACCCCTTTGTAAAGCTGCAGAAATGATGCTGCCATTGCAACATAAAATGGAGTTTGAGTTTCTCCTCCACTCTTCTCCCTGCATACTTTAGAAAATAATGATGTAGTATTATCATTATATTTAATCTCTATATCATAGCTCATATAATTTCTATAATCAGTTAATTTAATAAGTTCTGCTTCATTACTTTCATTATCTAAAGTTAACTTATCAAATAATTCATTTAGCAGTTCCTTATGCTTATTTTCATAAGATGTACTAAATAAAGTGAAACCTTCACCTATATTCTCATTATCCATTATCATATCATAATATTCTTTGTTTTCTTTACTTTTTCCAATTTTAAACTCGTATTCTTCATTTCCAAATTTAACATCTTTAAGTCCCTTATTTAAACCCTTAAATTCAGATTTTGCAGTATTAATATTTTCTTGAATTTTAGATAAAAAATGTTCCTTAAATTCTTCTTCAGCATTTTTTCTTGAAGTTTTAACTTGCTCTTCGTATTCGATAACTTTACTTTTTACAAGATTATCAAGTTCATCTAAAAAAGTATTAATACCATTTATACCAACTTCTGCTCCGAAATCATAAGTAATATTATATGCTCCCTGAAGATTCTTTAAATCTTCTTCATTTTTTGATAATATAGTTTTATTTCTTTCCTTGCTCACATTAAAATTATTTTTAATGATTTCAAAAGATTTACTTTCAGTTTCTTTAATAAATCTCTCCTCTGCCTCTTTAGCTAGAGAGCCAATTTTATTTATATTTTCCTCTACCTGCCCTTTTTTTATAGAAAGAACTCTTCTTTTTTCATCAATACTGTTATTAATTGAAGATAAATTTCCTTTTTTATTAATTAACTCATTTTCTATCTTCCTCTTACTTAAATTTAAACTTTTAATTTCCTCTTGAACTTCATTAAGTTTTATTTGAAGGGCCATATAGCTATTATTTTTTTCCAATTCAAGAATATCGTCCTTAAGTGTTGAAACCTTATTACTTATATCTACTATTCTTTTTAAAACATCACACTTTTCCCTTAAGTTTTCAAGCTTAAGCTTATTAATTGTTTTAATTATATTTGTAACTACACTAATATCTTCTTTTAAAACATTAATTTCAGATAATAATATGTTAAGATTATCTTTTGCCTGCTCTAGTTGATATTTATAAGCATCTTCACCTATGTAAGGAATTTTGTATATCTTTGGATTTATTGCTCTTGCAACATTATTTTTATACATCATGCATGTAGAAGTAATGGATGTTTTATGTTCTTTCAACTCTGAAACATGGGTACATCTTATTACATTTCCTAGTATCATATTAATATATCTTTTAGCATCAAGGCTTTTAGACACTACCACCCCTGCTAAAGAATTTTCAAGAGGCTTATCATACTTTTCAAGACCTCTGGTGTTTATTACTCCAACTGAATGTAACCCTTGTGCTTTACTTAATCTCTCATAAATTTTTAATACTGAGTCAAAATCTTCTTCCTCCACAATAAGATAAAATCTTTGAGTATTTAAGTACCCTTCAACAGCATTTTTCCAAACTGGATCTGTAACTTCCAATAATTCACACAAGATTTTCGGAACAATTTCTCTCCCTAGTTTTCTTGTTTCCTTTATAATTTCCTCTTTTAAAAGTATGACTTCCCTAGGAAATTGAAGATTTCTCTTTTCAAGTTCAGAAATCTGTTTCTCTATATCTTTCCTATTACCTTCTTTTTGTTTTGATTCATATTCTTTTTCAGCTCTATACTTTTCCTTATCCTGTTTAGTTTTATCAATTACATTTTCAGTATTTATTGATGTTGTTTTATATTCTTCTATATTATTTTCATTTAGTGAAATCATTTTATTGTAAAAGTCACCTATAGTATCCGTATCAAATAGAAGTCTGTTTAACTCTTTAATATATGATTTTTGTTCACTAAGTTGTTTTAAAAAGCGATTCTTATCTTCTTTTTCATGTCTATAATCTTTTTCAGCTTGTTCTAAAGAATTCTTCATCGTCTCTAATGCTTTGTATTCAGAATTCGAATACAAATCAGCTTGAATATTATTAGCAATCTTTGTTTTATCAGTTATTTCATCATAAATAACATTATTCTTGTTAATTAAAGTATCAATATTAACATTCAAAGCAGTAATTTCTTTTGTTTTTTGTTCAATTTCCTCTTTTAATAGCTCTTCTTCTGCTTTTAATACTATAAATTCATGAAGACTTATTGTCCTTGAAATACTTTCATATGAAGAGTACTTAACTTCTATTTCCTCAAGCTTTTTAATTTTTATTTTTACTTCATTTAAAATGTCTTCAAATTCTTTAAAAGTTCGTATATTTTCCCTAAGTTCATCAATATTAACTGATTTCTCTTCTAATATGTAAGTATATACAAACTCTTTAACATTAGAAATTGGTTTAAATGCTAAAGCCTTTGGAAGCAATTCAAAAAATTTTTCATTTAGCCTTCCAAGTCTGTGAGAAAAATCTTTTTTAGCATCAACTATCCTTGTTGATGAAAAAGGCATATTCAATTCTTTTCCATACAACCTAAAATTAGCTATATCAGTAGGTTCATTATTAACTATAAAAGTTACATCTTCAAATCTGCACTTTTCTACTCTATACCACAGAATCTTTTCTGAAGTTTCAGAAGCTGAATCAATTACTGCTCCAATTATAAAATAATTCTTTTTACTTTCCTCATAAAATTCCAAGGCTACGTGAGCTGAAACATCTCCATTTCTTTCAAATTCATTGTCTTCTCTTCCTGTTTTAAATCTTACATATCCCGATAAACTTCTTTTGGAATTTTCATTAGCTGCCTTATTAAAATTATTTTTAGAACAAGTTAAGACAAATTGAATAGCATCTAAAATTGTAGACTTTCCTGCACCATTTTCTCCTGACAAAAGAGTTGAATTTTTAATTTCAATTGTTTCATCCTTAAATGCATGCCAATTAACTAGCCTAATCCCCGTTAACCTCTTCATCATCTTTTACCCCCTTTCTTTTATAAGTTTCTAATTTTTCATAAATACTAGTTATATTTTCGCTTCTTACTATCATTTGAATTGTTGGATAAACTATGATTCTCGCATCACTCAAAGTAATATCTCTATCCAATGTTTCGATGATATTAAATTTCTTTAAAGTTCTTAACGCCTGCCTAAGTAATGTTTTATCCATTAATCTATCTTTAAATCCAAGAGCCATAAACCTACTTTGTATTTCTTCTATTTCCACAATCACAACTTGAGATAAGGATAATTCCTGCATTTTTTCCTGGTATAAAATCCTTAGTATTAAAAGAGTAATACTATCTATAAGTTTTAATGAAATCTTATTATTACCAAACTTATTAATAAGCTGAGCCGCCTTTATAGATTTATTAATTTCAAGTTCAAATCCTAGTGGTTCAAAATATTCATTAATTGCATCTTTATGTCCTTCTGCAAAATAATAATCCTTTTTTGTGTCTTCCTTTTGCTTACAAATTAAACAATAGCTTAATAGTTTATTACAAACCTTTTTAAATTCATCTTTCTCTTTAATGGACAGTGAATCATATATCAAAATTACTTCCTCCATATCTCAAAGTTTTTAAAAGTAAATCCATTATTCGAAGCAATAATATCTTTTCTGTTAATAGAATATTTAGCTAAAACATGATTACCATATAACCTTATATAAATGATCTTAATAAAATCATCTACACTATTTATCTCAATTTCACTTGCAAGAACCATCTTTTTATCTCCTAAAAGTTCATCAACTATTTCATTTACCTTCTTAGGAGAATACTGTTTTTCCTGCTTTTTCTTAAATTCATCAATCTTTCTTTGACGTTCTTCCTTTGATAGTGTATCACTTAAAATCTTACCTGGCTTAAATGATTTTTTTCCTTCATTTGCAATATACAGAGATGTTTCATCTATATAACCATAAGAATATAAAGTGAATAAATCTGTAACTTCCTCCAGATAGTCTGATGATAAACTTAATTCAAGTTCTTTATATTCATTACTTATGTACTCTAAAATTCCTTTTACGATACCTGTCATATCTTTAGAATTGTTAAGTAAAAACTTAGCCCTAGTTACAGCTGCTCTTATGTATTTAGCATTCTTACTATCAATATCATGCATAATATCGTCTAATTCATTAAATGCATTTATTATGTTATGAACTATATCCTTAACTTTTTCTATTCCCTCATCCAAAGAGCCCAATTCTTCATCTTCTCTGTAAAACTCTCCTGCTTCACTTAAAAATTCACTACTAATTAAATTTTCATTAAGCTTTTCAATAATTTGAGGCCTATACTTTGAGACATTTTCTGAAGTTTTTAATCTATGATATGCTTTGTCAATTACTTCTTTAGTATAGTTTCCAAAAAACTCTTGCATAATCTCCTCAGGTGATTTCTGCTTAGTTAATCTATCCATATACTTTTTTATATTTGAATTCAAGTTTTTCAATCCACTTATAATTCCTTTAGTATTTTCAAAAACCTGCTTAATAACAACTCCTGCCTTTTCATTTGAATAAAGCATAGAATAAATACTTATTATATTTCCTTGATACTCTAAAGATTCTTTACTTACTATTTTTAAGAAAGCTTCTAAAATGACAATTGCATAATCATGAAAATTTATAATTTGTTTATAGTCATTAGTCTGTTCTGGATAAATCCATCCATAATTAATTAGCTTTCTAATCAAATAATTTGCTTTTTCCCTATTATTGTTCAACTGTTCATCTTCTTCATTTTCAATATCATAATTAATTAATCCTAAATATTCTTCAATTTCATCAACTAATATGTCTTTATCAATACCATAAGACAAACCGTTTTGAACCAATTTATATATTAAAGAAATAATTTTAATATATAGAGTCTTTCCTTGACTGGAAAGTGGAACAAAAAAATTCTCTGGAACTATTTCAAATATATTAATTTCCTTCATTATTTCTCCTTAAATCTTTAATTTTACTTATATATTACCATATTTTTTATTATTTGTTTATAAAGCAGAAATTTAATAAAGATTGATATTATAATACAAGAATAAAGCTATCCTTATCGTGGATAGCTTTGTAACTTTCAGTTAAAATGATTTACTTTTATCAAATGATTAATCTTTTATATAAAGTCTGCTGAAGCTTCCGCATCGATAGTGCTCTACGTGTATTAGTGTATTCTATTTCTAATATCTTTGCTAACTCAGTCAACTTATATGATTGCATTCTCTTAAAATATATTTTAGATAGTTTTAAAGTATCATATATTTTACATGTGAAAAATTCTAACTATTTTACCTTGTTAGAATCCACTTAGTTAAGAAGCCTTTTCAAAAGTTACTCTTTAAAAATCCCAATTTACAGTTTCCCCTATAATACTCATGATGTTTTCATCATCAAAAATAATTTTCAAATTAATAAAAAAGTGGCTGCACTAAAAATATGAATTTAATCCAATGCTTGTCTATGGAAAATCCTGTTTCCCCCAGGGGTGCTTCTGAAGTACGAAGGGCTGAAGTTGCTATTTTCTAATAAGAATATTTTTGAGTGCTGGAATGTTGAACTTGATATATATGTTCTAATTAACAATGTACATTCTACAATTTACAATGAATGATGAAATTCTTTCAGAATTTCTATTAATTAATATAGAATTTTTATCAGAAGACATATAATATTAAACTTCCTTAACTATTTTGTATTTATCCATATTATCCTGTAATTCATATGCGCTATCAATATATGATTCTATATCATTTATGAAGTCATCCCATTTTACAGAATTTATATAACTACTATTACCATAATATATTTTTGACCCATCTGAACAATCTTTTGTATCTGTATCTTTTATATTAAACATATTATTTTTTAATATATCAAATAGAGTATTGGTCTTAAGAACTCTACACCCACTATCACAGCAATTCTTATTATATGTATAATATTCATAAGAATTGTTTAAATCTGGTACAATTATTGCTATCATCGCATTAGTTTTACTTGTAACAGAATTACCACTACTATTCTTCCTCGATACCTCTTTTAATGAATAAGATATTTCCCAAGGTATCCATTGGTTTTTATCAACTTTATAAAATTCTCTCATATTTTTTGATATCATTACAATAGTCAATGTACTATCATATATTCTATCTTTTAACTTTTCCCATATGGTATCTTCACTTAGTTTAGATAAATCTTCATCATCTGACTCTCCTTTATAAATATTGTCTGATTTATCTTTTAAATATTCTTCAAGTTTGTCGACATAATCTCGTACTGTATTGTTTTCATACCACTCACCTACTATATGATTTACATCATTATCTGCATATTTATATGAAATAAATATTTTACGTCCCATGTTTAAACCTCCTTGTATAATCTAGTTGTAACATTTGATAGAAAACTATTTATCTTTCTAACGAACATTACACCTCTTATTATTTTTAATATTCTAATTTATTACTTTGCCTACGCCCCGATAGGGAATATGCATTTCATATCTTAAATAGTTTTTTATTTAAATTCCTTAAAGGAATCTAACCAAGTTTTATATAGTCTAGTATAATACTCCTGAATAGAAGATAGATGTAAACCTCCTGGGAGGTCTTTTAGAACCTATACCCGTAAAAAAGCGTATCATTTCATCAGGTAGAATTCTATGTTTAGCTGGTTGGGTTTCCCTTCGGGAATTACCCGTGTCACAAACAAGGTTATAAGCTATCTGACAGAGTGGAAGTTCTATTCTATATCTAAAATTTAATTTAAGGAGATATATACAATGTCTAATTTTTTTTATAGTCCTGTAATAGGAATTGATGTTTCAGCTGATTTTTCATATACTGCAATACTCGCACCGAATGGTGATATTTATAAGAAGTCATTTAAAATAAAGCATGATCTCAATGGCTTCAACCACTTAGTTAATGAAATAAAAAAAGTGGAAGAAGAGTTTAACATGAAAACTGCAATTTTCATGGAGTCCACTGGCGTGTACCATTTATCTCTTTTCCACTATCTTAATAAATATTTCGATAACACATTTGTTATCAATCCACTCGTTACTAAGTCTAACAAAAATGGCGACATAAGAAAAGTGAAAAATGATAAAAAAGACGCTTTATCTATTGCAACAATAGGAAAATTTCAAAACATTAAGTTATCACAACAACTTAGCCTTGATATTTTTCTTCTGAAAAATCTTGTAAGAGAGTATTACAAACTTACAGATACTAGCTCTACTTTTAAGAAAAAATTATCCGCTGATTTAAGAGTTATTTTTCCTGGCTATAATACTATATTTTCAGATTCAACATCTAAAAGTTCAATTGAGCTTTTAAGTCAATATCCAACGCCACAATCAATTTTAGAGGCACCTAAGGAAAATATAATTAAGATTTTCCTTAATAGCTCTAAAAAGGGCATTATCTGGTCGGAAAATACATATTCCAAATTATTTAAGGTTGCTAATGAAGCTAAAATAATTGGCTTACCGTTAGACGGTTTAGCCGTCAAAATAGCCAGCTCTATAACATTAATAAAAACTATTCAATCAGAGATTGATACATTGTTACAGAAAATTAACAATTTTATACAGTCTGAAACTTTTCCTGAATCTATTAGAGCTAATATTGAACTAATTGATTCAATTCCTGGCATAGGGCAATTAACTGCTATTACTATAATAGCTGAAATAGGTGATATTGATGGTTTTCTTAAGCCCAAACATCTTGTAGCTTTCTTTGGTATTGATAGCTCAGTTAATCAATCAGGTAATTTTAAAGGCGATGATAATAAAATTTCAAAAAGAGGAACTCGAATTGGTCGAAGAGCATTATATTCTGTTGCACTAGCTTCAATCCGTAACAATCGTAATGGAGTTCCTATAAATAAAGTCCTATTAGATTATTATCAAATAAACCTTAAAGGCAAAAAGCCTAAAATCGCCTTAGTCGCTATAATGCATAAAATTATAAACTACATTTTTGCTGTTCTCCGAAATCAAACTCCGTTTGAGCAAAGAGATCCAAAAATACATAAGCAAATGTTCCTAGAAAATAACTCTTTAAACAAAGTCGCTTAATTTTATTCCAATTTCTGTAACCGTTCGTGTTTTGAAACGGTTTGTTTGCCATACTCTTTTTCCAAAAACTATTTTTTTAAAAATTAACTTGACTATTATTAGCTGGTCTTACTCATCTAATTTCCAAGTAATTCTTTTGCTTTTTTTACAAATTCAATAACTATTTACAATCACCCGTTCATATTAACAGCTATATCATTTAAACACCCATTTAATATTAGCTTTTTTCAATATCTTACATGTAAAGCTTGTACAAACAATAAAAAGATCAACCTTTTTATTTATAAGTAATAACAAAATTTTAGTATAACAAACCTTAAATCTCCATATCACAATTACTAAAAATTTTTCTCTTCGTTATTTATAATTTATGCATAAAAGATTTTATTTTTCTTCTTCGTCTTAGTATATTACTTAATAATACTTTGGATGTGCTCTTACTAATTCATTAGATATTTCCATTAACTAATCTTATATTTATCTATAAATTAATATACTCTATTATTTTGTATATTAATTTTCTATAATCTAAAGCATATGTAAGTAATTCATTCAACTCTACAGATGCATTATTAAGTTCACTCCATTTTCCTGATGCTTTATATTCAGCAGCCAGCTGCGAAGAACGTCCCCCTACAGAACCAATTAAAAAAACTGGTATATTATTAGCTTTGGCAATTTTAATTTCTTCATCAATACCTTGCAAAACGTTATTTTCCCTTATTATCCCACCCATGCATATTAATGCTTTCACATTTGATCTGCCAATCATGTTGGTTCTCATTTCTGTTAGACTTTTTAGTAAATCACTCTCAATATTTTTAGTTTCACAAACCGTTGCATTTATTATTAAATCCGATAGCTTATATTTATTCTCAAAAAATTTAGAAATATACATTCTCACAGCTTGTTTATAATCTTTAGGTCTAATTTTTTGACCAATATCAAAGATAATATTTTGAAATGTTGGATGGGCACCAAATACCAATGTAAATCCACTTTTTAATATCTCTTTAGAAAACAAGTTCACAGCATCTGTTAAAGACTGCTTGTAAATTTCATCACATTCTGGAAATGCACCTGATATAACAATTTCATCATCATATTTAGATTGAATTTCAGTTACATATTTCTCCCAATTATAATAAAAATCATCGCAATTTTCTTCGATTATTTCATCATTTACATTCTGCATTTTTACATTATTTGATAACAAGACAACTGAATCATATAGTTTATAGTCTTCATGTTTCTTACTGTATAAAAATTCTGTCAACTTATTTAAATCTAAATCATTATGCCTTCTCCCAAAATATTGGATATACTGATTAATTTTTCGTTGTGGATAACAGTATCCTTTTCTTGATAATTGTAAATTATAAATCATTTGAGTTTTATCTTCTTCGATAAATTCTAAGTTTTTATTGGCACAAAAATCTTTAAAAGTATTTATTTGGTCATATATGTCATTTGAATGAGCCATTATTAGTTCAAAACTTATTTTTAAAATATCATCAACAATTTTTGTGAGCTTGCTTTCATCATCAAAATCCTGACTATTATAGCTAAAATGTGGCTTATCTCCAGGTTTTATAGACAATGTATTAATATCCGCATTATCTATTTGAATCCAAATTATAGGTATATTGTTCAATAGTGCAAATCTTATTTCTTTTTCTATCCATTTTGAATTTCCCGACTTATTTGTATGTAAAAAAATCAATACATCACTTTTACTAAGTGCTGTATCTATTACATTTTGAGCTTCTTGACCAACCTCCACATTAACAACATCTCTAAAGTTTTTAATAGTTTTTGCTTGAACATCAAATTTATCACATAATTTTGCTGCTATTTCTTCACCATCTAATCTTCTATGACTAATGAACAGCAAACAATTCTCGCTATACATTGTTGGCAATGCAATCGAAACAATTTTTCTAGCAAACAGTAATGCTATCGAATTTAAGCAACCCTCATCCAGTTTTCTAAGCCTTAATTGTTCCCATACATCAAAGCTCTGTGATTCTGAAACTAACTCAATTGGTTTTCTCTCTTTTCGATCCATAGCTATTAACCTTATTACGGAATTCTGATTTTTTGCTTTTACTATTAATTTGTTAATTGCATCTGAATAATTATTATCTTTATTATTAAACATTACAATTAATGTTAAACTATCAAGTGTGCTAATAATAGAAGGTATTTGAGTTTCTTTTTGAATATATATACAGCCTAGAATATAGTTTTCCACCTCAGCTTTACATACTTCCAAAAATCTTTTTCCAGCATAATAGTCGCTCATAGTAAGTTCTGGTGAAATAAATAATATCTTCATTTAATTTTTTCCTTTCAAAATTGAAGTTGAGCCTGTTTTTAGCCAATCTTTAAATGAAATTTTCTCATTGTTTTCAATGCAATATTTTCCATTCAATTGAATTAACTTAGGGTATGAAAGATAAAATTGAGGTATGTTTGATTCATCAGTTAATCCTAAAATGCAGATCGGTTTACCCAAAGCATCTGCATATCCTAGCTCCCAAGGGCACCATTGAGATTTCAAAACATTTTCTGACCAAATATACACAATACATTGACATTGACGTATTCTTTCCTTTATCACTTTTGATGTGCTTGCATTACACCAAGTTCGTTTCAAATCAAATTTATCACTCACCCAATCTACATAAGCAACTAATCCATACTTATTAAAATTTTTATATATGTCAATTACATATTCCTCATCTCTAGAATTATGAGATATAAAAACATCATATTTTTTATGTACTTCAAGATCATCTACAAAAATTCTTTGAAGTAATATTTCTGGACTATTATTATTTTTAACTATTTCATTATCAATATAGTTAGTTTTCCCCTCTTTTTTTCTCCTCAATACAAATGGAAGTTGTAAAGCTTGAATGTATTTCATTGCTTCTTGCTTTAACGAAAAATTTCTTGTTCCTGCATTAACTTTATAGAAAAATTCAACTATTTTTTCTGATTTATACTTAGATAACTCCCTCATTATTTCTAATTTAGTATGTAAATCGTAAGTTTTAAAATATGAATCAATGAAATAATCTGCATATTGTGGATGAATTTCCTGTAAATATTTCATGATAGACACTTTCTTATCAATTTTTTTCTTTAACTTGTTTTTAGACTTTTCAACTATATCTTTTGAAAGTTTTACTTGTTCATACAATGGTAATATTTTACCCAATTCATGTTTTTTTCTAATATTAGGAATAGTATGAAACCCGCAATCTAAAATAAAATTATAAGGTTTACGAAAGTTATATCTACTTTTTTTACCTTTTGAAATAATATATTCATTTTTCTTATGCCAATATTCATATTGACTATTTAAATCAAGCCATAAATCAGGATAAATTTCTTTGAATTTCCTTATAAAATCGTCATCACTGAATCCTCTGTGCATTAAGTTAGCAACATTTTGTATTGGTCTTTTAAACTGTTGCTTATACTTGATATAAATACTATTAAACTGCCTTGCTGTTTCCCCCATAATTCTCCTCCAAAAGAAACTAATTTGCATTATAAATTCCTAATTTTCATTAAGTTTCACTATTTTCTTAACACAAATTCTTACATCCTGTTATCTAAATTTATCTTACCTTGTTTTTTCTATGATATATCCACTAATATTTTGACTTTTATCAAAAGCATTATTAATATATTTTTGAGGATCAGATAAAAATTCTTCTTCATCTACCAAAGCAATATATGAACCAGTTAAAACATCAATAGTTTTACATTCTTCACAGAAATATTGTTTCGGATTTTGATTACTACGGTTATTTATAATAATAGAATATAACTTACACTTATCTATATTAATTAAAAAATGACCATCTTTTTTTATTGTTTTTGTTCTTAGCCAACTATATCCTCCATTATATTTCATAATAACCCCAACTATGCCGTTGCTGCGTGATGTTTTATCACTTCTCATAATTTCTTTCAATGAATACTCAATCTCCCAGTCAATCCATTTACTTTTTTTAATATTGGGGGATATTATTACAATAGTTACAGATGTACCCCACATCATATCTTTTAAATGCCTTTTAATATTTTCAGTTGTAGTATCTGTTAAGTCTGGTGAATCGCTAGTCTCACCTTTATAATATTGTGCATCATCTCCAAGTGCCTTTATAATATCATCTCGCAATTTTTGTGCTTCGCTATATTTGTATGAAATAAATGTTTTATGCGACATTTTGAAATTTCCTTCTTTCACTTTTGAATATGTTATTACATAAATAAACATTTAATTTATGCTACTTTGTTAGTTCTTACCTTGAAGTATGTTAATAGATTTAATAATATTATTAATGATAAAAGAATCATCTTCAGTATCCTTTCCCAAAGATTTAATTGCAGCGTATAGTTCTTCATCTTGAGGATAATAATCATCCATTGCATCAATTACTCTATTCCATAATTTATTTGACACATACCCAGTACATCCTACTGGAATAACTTTTAATCCTTTTCTAATTGCTATTTCAAATTCCTTAAAAACTCCGTCAGAGTCTATAATATTTCCATCTTTAATCTTATTTCCAAAGAAAAATACTGCAATACCTGCATCTGATATCATTTCTTCCCTATATTTATTCCACAATGCTACTCTTTCATTTTCATCCTTTATATTTTGAGGAAATGGTCTAAGAATTAGAAAATCATCTGTATGTTTCTTTATATTAGAATAAACATGTGATAGTACACCATTAATTACAGAACTTCCTATTCCTAAACCAAACCCAGAAATAATTTTAAACTTTTCTTCCGATAATCTTTTGGATAGATTATAAACAATATTTTCTGCTCTATCTTTACTCCATTTTCCATACTCATGAGCTGCACCTGAAATAAAAATATTACTTCTCTTTAGTTTTGATTTAATTAATAATAATACATCAGTTATTTCACTAAAATCATCTATTAGCAAAGCTTGAATTCTATATCTTTTTAAATCTTTTACTTTCAAATCTTGCTTAGTTTTTTCATATACATAATCTTTTTCGTCAACAAATTCTTCTTTATCTACCCTTTTTAAAAAGCAATAATGATCTCGTGTATTATTTCCAAGTAAAATACGTATTCTGCTTAATATATATTCTAAGTTTGGATCATCAAAACTAAATCCTATAAATAGAAAAGTCTTTGTTATTAAATCTCCTTGTAATGCAGTAGTAAAGACCTGTCGCTTTTCATTATAATTTTCATAATCATCTTTTGTAATTACCGCATCATGTGGTAAAGATATATCTCCATGCATCTTATATACTACAGCATCTCTTCTTGGTATATTTACAGCTAAGTTTGCAGAACAAATTTTTGTGTCAACAGTTTTACCATAGTACTCTAAAGTTTTTTCTATTAATTTATCATAATTGGTTGTCCAATAAGTTTTTATAGGTAAAGAAGCTAAAATTTTATGATTCTCACTTATTTCCACATCTTTAGTAAACTCTGAGATCAGCTGTTCATTTATACTGCCTCGTCCACCTTTTTCATTTTCATAATACTGAGCTAAAGCAATCAAATCATATTCCTTATCTACATTTAATCCCAATTCATCAGCTGTATCTTTAAGAAGCCCTTTCCAATTTACTAATCCAGTTCCTACTGAAAGACCTGCACCAGCAAAAATAGCTGCGTTTTCATCTTTGATATCTTTTAAATATCTATCAGCAAAATGTATTAGTTCCTTTTTCATATTATATCATCTCCTATTCGTATAATCACTTTGACTTCCATTCTATTAGACACTTTGCATCCAATTTTATAGATAATTGGATGCAAAATAGCCTAATATATCAATATATATGCATAGCGCTAATAATTATTTTTATTTGCAATTGCATCTTCTATTAACTGTTCGATATTTTGACTTATGTCATCATATACATATTGGCTTGATTTGTAGGTTGAGTCAAAACAAGTTACATATTTTGATAGACGTTCATTTTTGTCACCAATGTAAATTTGATAAAATGGATTACTACCTTTATTAGTTTGATTACCATCACTATCTTTTAAGTTGTGTATATATATTCCGACAATACCTTTATTAAGTTCATAAGCTTTCTCAATTTCATAATTAATCCATTTACGTCCAGATGTAGTTGATCCAATTAAAACAACTAGACAAGAGCGCTTTGCCATCTGATCATCTATCCATTCTTTAATTTTTGTATCTGTTTTTTCCTTTACTTCCTCCCAATCATTATCCGAAAAAGTTGAACTACTATCAACCTTTCCCATATTCCTAACCTGACCTGCTCTCCAACAATCTTTGTTGTATTCAAAGCTGAAAAATACTTGTCTCTTTGCCATGATACCACTCCCTTTAATTTTTTAGTTTTTTATGAAAACATTTCTTATTTTTGCAAAGTTTAAATACACTTTACTATTTAAACTAATTTGTTTGAATAGCTTATAATTCTAATTCCTATAAATAAACAAATTTCTTCATACATGTAAATACATAATTGAATTCTATATTTATCTATAAAATTCTTTATAATCCAATTATACTACAAATTTTACCATATATTATTATTTTCCAATTTATTTTTCTAAATATTTACACATATTTAGAAGATCACATCATAATAAAAGGAACGCTGCTTCACAGACTGTGAGTTTTAGCTACTTTCAAAAGTTATCCTCAAATTTTACTTTATTATAATTTCTTCATGGTAAAATAAAATTAGTATACTACTGTAAATTTATCAAAAAATAATCTATCACACTTAATAAGTCTATTCCGAAAATTGGAATTATAAAGTGTATTATTTATAATTACTAAAACTTCTCTCTTCATAGTACCTCTCAGCTCTATACATAATAGCATCCCTCATATGCCCAACAAACTCCTCATCCACAATAACATCCCTCATATCTTTCATTAATACCATTAGTTTGTTTTCACCATTATCAAAAAATTTTCCTTCACTCTTAATCAAAAACTTAACCGGATTATCTTTAGCCAATTTTATATACTTCTTCTTATCCCACTTCTCAAAATCAGCCGTTCCCTTATCCCTAATCATATCCACCTTATTACTCCCTTTATGATAAAACTCATAAAAGCTCCTATAAACATCCTCTTCATCAATTTCCATCTTAACCTTCCCCCCATTGTAAAATGCCAAGAAAACAGTAATCTTATAGCTCTTACTCATCTTTGTGGTTTCTATCATTTTAATAAAATCATGTCCTATGTTATTAAATAAAGCTTCTTCACTTTCAAATAATTCTCCATTTTCTTTTAAAAATCCTAAATAATCATTAAAAGGATTTAAAGAACTTTTTGTTTTCTTTATCGCTGAATAAACCTCATCATCTATATTATTGTAAAATTCAACTCTGCTTGGTCTATGACCTACAAGCTCTTTTACTCTTAAAAATTCTTCTAATATTTTATCTTTTATATTCATTTCTTTAGCTGCTAATTTCTTAAACACATCTATTATTCTAAAATCGAAATCTACTCTACAATCTTCTGGATATTCTTCTTCATTGAATATGCCTTTTTTAGCTTCAATTCTAGAATAAGTTTTTCCACTTAATAAGAATGGTAAAAGATCAGCTTTTTTATAATTTCCTATGAAATCTAAAACATTTAAATACTTCTTGTCCTTATATTTTCTAAGTCCTCTTCCTAACTGTTGCAAAAATACTGTTGGAGACTGGGTTGGTCTTAAAAACATTACCATATCTATAGAAGGTATATCTAAACCTTCATTAAACATATCTACTGAAAATATTACCTTTACTTCTCCCTTAGTTAGCTTATTTAAAGCTTCTGTTCTATTTTCTGAATACTCTCCATTTTCTCCACTATATACTGCTAAAGATGTTATTCTATTTTCGCAAAAATATTTTGCCATGTATTCCGCATGTTTTCTTGAGGTACAAAAACCTAAAGCTCTATTGGAATTGTATTTTTTATAGTGATTTAAAATTAGTTCTCCTCTTTTATTAAGCATTAAAGCTTCTTCTAATTCTTTATCATTATATTTTCCATTCCTAAATTCCACTTCATCATAATTTACAGTTTCATCATAAATCCCATAATACCTAAAAGGTACAAGATATCCTTTATTTATAGCATCACTAAGCCTTATTTCATAAACTGTATTGTAATCACAAAGGGAAAATACATCTTTTGAATCAAGTCTTTCAGGTGTTGCAGTTAATCCTAGTAAGAATTTTGGTGTAAAATAATCTATAATTTTTCTGTAATTACTTGATACTGCATGATGAAACTCATCTATTACTATGTAATCAAAGTAATCCCTTGTAAAATATTCTTCCTTTAAATATTCATCCTTCCCCAAGGTTTGTACCAATGAAAAAATCATTGATTTGTCATTATCCTTAGTATTGTTATAGAAGAATCCAATATCATCAGAATTTCTAACATTTTTAAAACTAATAGCTGCCTGTTTAATTATTTCTTCCCTGTGAGCAACAAATAAAACTCTTTCAGCTTCTTTTGAATCAAAAGCTGCTAAATATGTTTTTCCAACTCCTGTTGCAGCAACTACTAAGCCTTTATCAAAACCTTCTTCTCTTGAATTTTCTAATTCATATAAAGCTTCTATTTGTGCTCCCTTTGGTTCAAAAAGTTCTATTACTTTATTACCCTCAATTTCTTTTGGTTCAAATTCATCATTATCTTTTTCCTTAGCTTTCTCAATATCTTTATAAACCTGAGGCCTTTTCCAATTTTTTGAGTAAGCTTTCATTACATCATCATTTATAATTTCAGAATAATTAAGAAACAAATTTTCAAATTCATTATAAAACTCATTAAAATCTTCTGGATTTTGTGAACGTAAAAATCTATAATTCCATTCAATAGAATCTGTTAAAGCTCCCTTAGAAAGATTTGATGACCCTATATAAATTTCACTATCATTATCATTATGGAAAATATAAGACTTGGGATGAAAAGACTTGTTATGTACATTATAAAATCTTAAATCTACTTTATCCTTAAGTGCTCCCTTAAGCATGTAAAGAGCTGTTGGAGATGTGATGTTTAGATAACTTCCTGTTAAAATTCTTATGCTGACGTTTCTATCTATGGCTTCTTTTAAATCCTTTAAAATCATTTTTACTCCAGAATCCATAAGAAAAGAAACTATTATATCAATAGCTTTTGCATTTTTAATGCTTTCCTTAAGCTTAGTATATAAATGATTATCATATCCTGTACTTACATTTCCAAGTTCGCTTACATTTGTGTGTTCAGGAGTAAAAACTGCTTCTTTTTCTATTATATTTAATTTCTCAGCTTCAATGTCTTTAAGTACACTCATAGAATTCTCCCCATTTTTTCAATTACTATCATTTTATACTAATATTTTACTACAATAATCTTTTAATTTCTATCTAATATATGACATTTTATCCACTACTTAAATACCTGTTAATATATATTCCTTGTAACTTGTATTTTTATAACTAAAAAAGGATATTAATTAGCTTCAATCTCATTTAAAAGCCAATTAATATCCAACATTCTATACTATCTTGATTACTTTACAGACTTAAGTACAATTCCTTTCTTAAATCCACCTCGTTCTTCCCTTTTCTTATCCCTAGCCTTTAAAAGTTCTTCTTCACTATATCCTAAACTATTAGCTAGTCCAAACAATACTTCCATTACATCAGCTAATTCCTCAAGATTTTTATCTTCTAAAAATTCATTAACTTCCTCTTGTAATTTATCTTCTAAAAGCTTGTACTTTTCTTCTTCAGTTACAACTAAAGTCTCACATTCTCTTCCATCAACTTTTATTATTTCTGGAATTTTATCTCTTACTAATTTATTATATACTTTCATTTGCTTTCACTCTTTTCATAATTATTTGCCTTAATATCAATTATTATCCTATAATCCATTGAAAATTTAAATTAAAACCCAGCATTTCTAACAACAAATTCAAAAGCCCTTTTCTCATTTCCATATTTCATAACACTTTTTTCTTCGCATTCTTCAATGATAAATTCTCTAAAGTAACAATAAATATCTTCTTCGGAAAAAAATCTCTTATAACCCTCCTCTGTCAAATAGAAATTCTTTTCTATTTCCTTCCCACTTCCTGCTCCATAATTAAAATCATTTACGGAGTTAACTCTTCCAATCAAATATCCGTTTGGTTTTAATACTCTTTTTATTTCTTTGAGTATATTTTTAGTTGTTTCATCATTAAAATAATGAAGAGATAAATCTGCTATTATGATATATATACTTTCATTTTCAAAAGGTAAAGTTTTAGAAATATCCATTTGAACTGTTTTTGCTTCTGGTATAGACTCCTTTAATATATTTAAAGCTTCTTCTGAATAATCACATGAAATTACCTTATATCCTTTTTCACTTAGATATAAAGTATCTGCGCCTATCCCTGCGCCTAAATCGATTATTTCTTCATCCTTGCATTTTTCCAAAATATTTGTGTATCTATTTAACCATAAATCATAAGACGGTTTCTTTACTATTATACTTTTATAAATATTATTCCAAAACTTCTTATTATACATTGACATTCTCCTACTTATGCAATCTTCTTTCTTACTAATAACATACAATAATTTTTCATTGCATCCGAAAACTTTGAGTACTCGCTTATCCCTTTTCCATACCAATAACCTGTTGTACAAATTACTTTGTAATTATATATAAACCATTTCAATTCGTTATAAATAGGAATTACACGCTTTTCGCTGCTTCATATGTCACATTGAAAGTTCAGCTTTTTAACAAATGTTTTATTAAATCTACTTTCCTCAAATCTCCATATCTATATACTTAAAAATGACTTTAACCAATTCTCCAAATACACCCCATTTTTCTTCAGGTTCCTCCCACCAACTATATTGTGCAAAATTCATATTATTAATAAATGTCAATGTATATGAATATCCGTCTAGTCCATGTTTCTCTTGTGGAATTATAGATATTTTTCCGTGTTCCAACAATTTATTAATAATTTCACCATCACTATCTGATATATAACTCTTCTTTATCTTTCCAAAAAAGTGTCTATATATAATAAAATACTCTCTGTCGGTTTTCTCATTTTCTCTGTACATTAAAGCCAAATTTATTCCTGGCTTCAATGCAGGTGTATACTCTAATAGAAATGCTATTTCAATATCCTCAATATCATATTCTTCTAAAAAACTAAATGCCTCCATATTAATTAACACTGTTTTACCTCGCTTTTTATTGTTATAACAGTATAATTACTTTACTTATATTTACTAAAAGTCTTCAAAGATTTACTGCTATATATCAATAGAATAGTCTTTATTTATAACACCAAAGCCCTTCATATCTTTATATTCGATTATTGCAAAAAGCTCATTGCTTTAAATAAAATTTGAAGTTACTAAAATTATAATCAACTTCATTACTATAAGGGACTTCACATATTTCTTTTGGTAATATTATAGTTTCTTCTGGCATATATACTTTATCCATTTAATCTCACCCATTTTAATACAATCTATCTACATTCTAACATAAAAATAAGACTTTACTCTACATAAACTATCATTTTAATCCAATTATTTACTCAATAGTTTCAAGTCCAATCCCTTTCCTAAATCCCCTTCGTTTCTGTCTCTCCTTATCTATAGACTTAAAAAGATACTCTTTACTTTAACCTAAACTATTTACAAGCCTAAACAACACTTCCATTACATCAGCTAATTCTTCTAAATTCTTATCCTCTAAAAATTCATTAACTTCTTCTTGCAATTTAGCTTTTAATTTTTGTATTTTTCATCTCCATCTAAACTTGAAGTATTACATTTGCGGCCATCCGCTTTTATTATGTCTGGGATTTTATCTCTTACTAATTTATTGTATGTCTTTTCATTATTTTCATCTAATTTCCCATAAATCATTTGCATTTTTATCCCTCTTTTATCGTCCATAGGCACCCCAGATATTGTTTCAGATCCATTTTCTAATCCAATAACTCCTGTGATTGCTAAACATAATGCATCTATAACATCATCTATTTCACGGATTTTACCATATATTACATAAGATAATGGACTTAGGCGTGCTCCTAAATTTGCTTTATTTTCTTCAATAGCTCTTGTGTGGTTTTCAGCATACACATCTTGCCTACATGGAGTATTAAATATACTTGAAGTTTTTCCTTCTGTTAAAAGCTAAATGCCAAAACAACCTCCTCATATTTTCCTATTACCGGCTCCCCTTCAGTAATCTTCATCAGATCATCATTTTCTACTTCATCAACAACACTAATTTCACTAATCTTCTCTTTTTTCTTAGGCTTACTTTTATTTTTCACCTTTTTCTTCTCTAAGGTAGTTACTATCTCATTAGGTAAATTCTCTTTGCTTTTGTATTTTTCCATATTTAATTTCTGAGTCGCTTCATTATCTGCTTCTGTTACATTTTTATTACAGCTGTTTAAATGTACACTTGTACTTGTTTCCATACAGCTTTTATTATCAGCAGTAGTGACATTTTTATTTGCAATATTATCTTTTATATCAATTACTTTATTATCCTTATGTTTATTCTCACTGTCCGCATAAATATTCTCTATACAGCTGCTGCATAGTTGTTTCTTATCATTAATTTCAACTTCTTCTACCTTATCTTTATTTTGAACTTTTTCTTTTGTTTTAATATTTTGATGCTTTACAAAGTTTTTTACTTTATATATTTTATCTTGAGTAAGTTCAACCATTTCTAAGTCTATAAAAGTTTTTATAGCTAACTCTATTTCAGATACTTCTCTATTGAACTCTATAGCCAAAGTCTCTAGAGTATATGGTATATTTCTAGATAAAAATAACTCTCCTTCTAAATTGACCTTACCTGCAAGAACCACAAGCCTAGTCCAAACATAATTTATAAGATCTCTTTTTTCCATTCTATCTATTATTTTAAACTTTGTATCCTCATACATATTCACATTAAATTTAACACATTTTCTTTCTCTCATTTTTGACACGCTCCTATATAAATAATTTATCTATATAGGATATATGCTTAAAAATGAAAGTTACTAATATAAATTAAAAATTATTTTATTCTTCCTATAATTTAGCTTCTAAAAGCTTGTATTTTTCATTTTAACCTCTGAAATCAATTTCAAAATTATTAATTACTTTAATTGTTCCACTCTTTACAAACATCAATCCATTCATAATAATCAGAATACTTTTCTAATTCTTCTATGGTTACCCATTCACATCTTTTAATGATTCGAATCACTTCCTCTTCAACAAAATCGCAAACATTTCTGTATTTTTCACCGTCTTTTACATAAATCTAATCTTTATAAACACGTAAAAGTGTTAATTAATCTATATTATAAGTATATTTCACCATAAAATAAGAGCTTATTTCCATAAGCTCTAAAATGGTACTTCTTTATTCTCCATAGACTTTCCTTGCGCCTCGTCTTCAAACTCACAAAACATATATTCATAATCATCATATATGTTAATCATCAATTTTTCTTCTCTTAGTTTTTTTCTTTTCTCAATAAGTTTCTTCTGCGCCTCAATGCTTTGCTTAAGTTTCTGCACCTATTCATCATCTATTATGATACTCTCTTTACAGGAATCCACAATTCACAAAATAAACCAGGCTCCCCTTCATTAAGATAAATTTCATAGTCAGTGTCTTCTGTCTGTTCATAGTCAGACTGTGGTAAGAATTCTTTAAAAAATCTACTCCACATTTCACTGATACAATCACCATTATTACCATAGCATTTAAAAACTACATAGGTTGCCGAGTCAACTTCCCATATACGATAACCTTTTTTAAGCATTGCTTCTTCATTATCTATATGAGTATCTTCATCAATAAGTACTCCAATTCCATAATCAAAAGTTGTTTCATTCTTTTTGGTAGGGCTGCATAGACCATATAAATCTTTTTTACCATCTGGCCTCATATTCCTAATTTCTTCTACTAAATGTTCTTTATGACATTCCCCCCAAAAGTCAGGAATATCATGATTACCAGCCTCATTCATAATTTCATTACTAAATGCTCGTACCTTTGCAATAAATCTTTGTTTGCCTGTTTCTTCAATCCTATAATTCATAGTGTTTCCGCCTTCCAATATAATTTTAATGGCCAAAGGGTTAAAGAGACAGAGTTGAGTTCCTTTTCTTTTAGCTAACTTTGGTGATACACCATGAAACCGAGAAAAAGCCTTTGCAAAACTTTCTGGTGTTTCATAACCATACTTAAAGGCAACATCAATAATCTTACTGTCAGTTAGCTGTAATTCTTGTCCTGCTAGTGACAACTTTCTGTTACGAATGTACTCATTTGCTGTTATTCCAGCCATTAAGCTGAATATTCTATGAAAATTGTAACATGACATATGCACTTCTTTTGCTACATTTTCGTAATTGATCTTCTCTAGGAGGTGACTCTCCATATAATCAATTGCGCTTTGTAATGACTTTCCAAAACTCATCTATCCTCTCCCCTTTCACTATGTATTATAAAACTCCTTGTAAAAATATTCCTGTCCTAGTTTGCAGTATTTTGTCCTGTATGCCTTTTAATTACCACTACCCGCATTGATTAATATTTTAACATCGAATCCCTTAGCCTTAACATATATATTAAGCTCAAAAAATTATCTCCTCCATATTATTTGTTCTTACTTTATCACATGCCAAAAACACTTTGAGGTAATAGATTACTGAGATCATACTAGCATATTCCCCTCAAATCCGCATGTTTCTTATAAATTGTTAACTTTTTTTATTGCTAACTTCTTAAATTCTTTACTTTTTTCCTTTTTAAATTGTTAAAAAGGTTTCTTTAAACCCATATTCCTTTAAAAGAAGGTTTAAATGAAACATTTAAAGCATTTTCCTTTTTAAAAAGGTTTATTGAGACCTTTAATCCACCCTAACTTTTTAATGTTGTAATTATTTCCTTTAGATATTTATAGTTATTACAAAAAATCCCACTAAAAAACTCATACTTAGCTGCCAGTTTATCATATAAAATTAATCTTTTATTTATTATTTTCTTCTACCCAAATATCAATTAATTCCTTTAACTCAGAAGTTTCAATATTACACTCTTCTCCTTGGTCAAAAACATCATGTATTCTAGTAAATTCTTTTCTAATCTCTAAACCATAGAATTCCCCATCCCTTTCCTCATATTGATTACTACCAGATAAGACATTCATGATACCATTAATAAACCATTTTTCATTTTTGCACATTTGAAATAGGAACGCTTCCACTAATTCAATTTCTTTAGGCAGACTAATAACCAAACATTTATTACCATTTGCTAGTTCTATAAAACTAAATTCATATTTATATTTCATAATTTAATTCCCCCATATCTTAATATAAAATAAATTCTTTTACACTATAATGGACTTCGCATATTTCTTTTAGCAATATTATCTGTTCTTTTAAAGTATATATTTGATTCATTTTAATTCCACCTAAAAAAATACAATATAAATACATTCTACCATAAAAATAAGAGCTTATATTACATAAACTCTTAACAAAACATAATGATATACTTTATAAATTTCAGTCCAATATTTTCCTGTATTAAATATTCTAAAATTGTTATATTATAGTACTATCTAAGAAATATTGACAGAAAAGGTGTGTTATTATGAAATTCTATCAAACTAAAGTTTTTAAAATTGTAATGAGTCTTATTGCTCTCGCAATAATTTTCAAGTATTCATTTTTAATTTTTCTATCTGGAGCTGGACTTATAGTATACTTAAATAAAAAGAACCTTAAATTCAGATCTTTTCCTAAAACAGGTAAAATAATCTTAAGTTCTGTTTTAATTTTACTTACTTTTCTTATAATTGGAATAAAAAATGCTCCAACTACTAACAAAACAATTGCTTCAAACTCCAAAGTTGAAACTACAACAGAATCAACAAGTTCATCTGACAAGCCATCGGAGCAACAAGAAGCCAAAATTAAAGAAGATTCTAAACCAGAAGTTAAAGATGAGAATACAGCTGTCGATTCTAAACTTAATGAAGATAAAACAAAATCTGTAGATAATTCTTCTGCTTCAGCTGCCCCTTCAACAACTTCAAACAGCAATAACTCAACAAAATCGTCAGGGTACACAAGTACAAGTTCTTCTAGTACTAATAATGCTACTTCAGCAAACAGCGGAGATGAGAATACAGTAGTATATTATGTTCCTGGCAGCAACGTATACCATTTAAGCAAGAGCGATGGAACACTAAGTAGAAGCAAAAATATTCAAGAAATTACCCTAAAGGAAGCTAAAGCTAAAGGAATGCACCAATCTAAATCAAAAGCTGATAGTTAGTCGTTTCCGATATTATTTAAGTTCTACATATTTTAAAATAAACAAAAACAGTTTTTAAATATAAAAAACTAATATAAACAAATAGCTTGCTACGATAAAATAAAAATATCATAGTAAGCTATTTTCTTTACAAAATGCAAGCTAATAATCTATTCTTTGTTATAAATAATTAATTAAGTCCTTATAAAATCTCTTAACCTCATAATCCTGCAACCCAGAAACTTGTCCGTCTCCAAGTTCCATTATAATCCATTCTCCATTAGCTTTTTTAGCTATATCAACCGTAAAAAAATTACTTTGCACTTTTTTAAGTTTTTCCAGAACTTCATCTACGAACTTAGGATATTCATTCAGTCCTTTACCATCCCAATAACCAATTGTACAAATTACTTTATAATTATATATAAATAATCTTAATTCATTAGAGATTGGCATTCTACTCTTTTCATGAAATCCAATTGATTCTAAATTAACGAATTCTCTTAAAACAATGCCTTGGTTTAAGTCTTCCACCTGGCCTTTAATAAAATTATTAATTACTTGTACTGATTTTTCTTTTTCCTCAGCATTTTCAATGTAGCAGCTTTTATACCATTCATGTTTACGAGATTTTACATAATCCTTAACTATAACTGGCTTAGAGCCAAAACATTTTAGCATATCTATTATTTCTTCTTTATTAGGTACACTATTACTCCATTTAGTTTTAGGTGTAACTCCCTCTAAATTTTTATACCATTTAGGTAAGTAATGTGCATTTATATATTCTTCTGGATTATTAATAAGGTAATGATTTTTCTCTGCAAACTTATTATAAAGGCATTCATACCCTTTAGGTTTAAGCATCCAACCTCTATAAATTACTCTACTGATCTTTTCACTTAATGGGACATTTACTTTACCAAACTCTATTAGATCTTCATAGCTAAATAAAATCACATCAAAACCATTTGCTTTAGCTTCTTCATATTCTTCCTCATAATCAATATCGGGTTTCCTCTTGTTAAGTGGATCGCTGCAAAACAAGAAGCAAATATTATTAAAATCATTCTCCATTTCTTCATTTCCTCTCATAAATATCTTTTTATATACCATAATAACTTCTAAAACTTTATCTAATCAATTTTAATTCTTCAAGAACCATTCTTCTTATAATCTTTACTTTACAGTCCCAATCTCCCCAAAATTCAGTTTCTAAATCATCTGCTAAAGATGGTTCACCTTACCTACAAATTACTATTTATAAACTTCTTTTAAAACTATTATTTTTTTAAACATATTATTCATCAATAGCTTTCAGTTTCTCTGCTGATATCTAATCATGAAAAATAGGCTAACATCTAGTTTGATTCTATTATTTCAATTATTTAGTTATCATAAATACCATCAATCATAGAGTTTCATCCTCTTCAATCTTATAATTTAGTAAATCCACATATTCACATCTATAAAAATCCTCTTCATTTGCAATATTTTTCTGTATTTCATATGGAATTTCCTCATAATGACTAATATCTATTGATAAAGCATGTTTAAAGAGATTTTTTAAAGCTACCGAAGCACTACCAATAGTTTCTCTCAAAGGAATGTAGACTGTAATTTCTCCATTACTGGCACCATCTTCAATTTTTCCGCTGCTATTATGAATAAGTCTTATTATATCTTCTTTGTTATCCTTTGATTCAAGCACTAATTTCAATATAGGTTCTAAAAATGTAAGTTCTATATCTTTTATGGCTTCTCTAATGGCTATATACCCTGCAATCTTAAAAGCCATTTGCCTTGAATATGTTTTATGATATGAACCATCATACAGTGTAACTTTTATATCAGTTAAAGAATAACCACAACACATTCCTAAGCTTATTGACTCTTGAATGCCTGAATTAATGCATTCAATAAATTCTTTAGGAATAACTTCATCATCATAAATTTTATTTATAAATTCATATCCTTTTCCTCGATCCTTAGGTTCAATTTCAATAAAACAATGCCCATAGCTCTCGACACCACTCTGTTTTATGTATCTACCTTCTGATTTTATAGTATTCTTAATAGTCTGCTTATATATAATTTGTGTATCGCCAGCCTTAAACTCAATATTAAATTCTTTTCGCAAAGCTTCAATAACAATTTGAAGTGTTTCCTCTTCTACTCCAGCAATAATAACATACTTAGTTTTGTCTTTAGTATAAATTTTGAAGCTAGGCTCTTTCTCATAAATTGACCTTAAAGCTTTAAAGATGTTAATATAATTTGCTTTTGTATTTGGTTCAATTACAATAAATATAACTGGCTCTTTTATTTTATTTTCGCTCATTACAATTTCCTCTCTATTCATGTAAACTCCATGAGATTACTACTGATCTATTTTATCAATCCCTATCCTGATTATCATTTGATTTTTTTAATATCTTAGTACCTAAATATGCCACTCCGATATTTATTATGTTACATATAACTACTAAAAACGAAAATGCATTCCAAAACAATCCAATTCTTTTTAATGAAGCTTCTGATAATGTTTTATATAGATATGCAGAACTAATTATTGATATAAAACAATAGATTATTGCAAAAATTGTGCTTATTTCAAGCACCCAAATATTTAGGTACTTTTTAGGCTTAAATTCTAAATTATGAATTATAACTAATATAGCTGATAATATTATTGATAAAAATGTCATTATTGCTTCGCTGCTAAATTCTTTATTGAAGTTTAATGAAACAACAACAAAAGCTATTGCTAGCGTTGAATCCCCTGCTTTAGTTAGTACGATATTTCTAAACAAAAAATCCCCCAATATTCTCTTAAAATTTTATAATTATGAAACTTTTGGATTTCTTTTATCAATTACTTTCTTATCGATATCAACAGTAAAGAAACTACTTTTTACACTTTTAAGTTTTTCAAGCACTTCCCCAACAGATTGTGAATTAGCTTAACCATTCTTCTACTTCCTGATCTGTCAAACACTCTAAAATTTCAATTCGAGGAGATAACGCTTGATGACATTTAAATATAAAATAACTGTCCCAGCTTCTTCGTCCCTTAAGAGGATCTTCTTTGATAATAATAACAGGAAATCCTTTATACTTTGGAATATATTCTGGCGGCATTTCTCCAAATATCATATGTCTTATAGTCCAGTTATTTTCTTTGTCATTTATAGCTTGATAATTTTGATAAGAAGCATGTCCTACTATGTCATATGATCTCTTTGGATAATATGCACCTATAGCAGTATCATAAATTTCTTGACTAAAAGTATAATCTTTAATTTCATAATCAGTAAGCCATCCTTTTTTATACAGTTCTATTTCTAATAAAGTCATAAGATAAAAACAGTTATGAACATCAAAGACCTTCATCCAAAAGCCTTTTTTAGTATTAGGATTTAATACTAGTACTTTAAAATCATAACAAGCGTCATGGACAATTGGTACATATACCATAGATTTTATATACGGCTTCAGTAATTCTAATTTTTCATATAGTTTCTTTTTTCTTAGATAATAACGGCTTCCATGGCTTCTTGTTATAACCGCCATAACTGCAATCGTCAGCATTTCAGCGCCATGGTAAGCCTTTACTTCATCTGGATAACTTTTTAATAAATCAGCCCAATCAACATTCTCTATATTTTCAAATCTATTTAAACACTCAGTACTTAAGTTAACAACTTTTTCAAATAAGTCTACCAAATTATCACCTATATCAAGTATGTTACTATGTTCAATCAACATACCGCAGTAATGAGCTGTAGCACAAGCTTTTGATATATCCATTTCATTTAAGGATATTCCTAAGCCCTTTAATGTGTGTAATACATTATCATTATTTGAATTTTCTTTAACATATACATATAGTTCTTGAAATTCATCATTTCCAAATATCTTTAAAATATCTAGTGATTCATCTTCTCTGCAAGGCTCCTTTGACCACTTAATATATTCTTTTAGTATATTATTTAATTTATTATACTTAACCTCTTCCTTCTTCTCATTTGTCACAATATCATCTCTATGTAACTGTGCTGAATCTATACCTGATTCATCTTGACATTTTAAATCTGGTTTATTACCAAATAACTTATTAAAAAACTTCATATATTTTTACTCCTGTTATTTTAAAATTAAATTTGTGAATTAGTATTTATGCTGGACAAGTAAGCTACTTCGCATATTTCTTTTGGTGATATTATAGTTTCTTGTGTCATATATGCTTTATCCATTCAATCTCACCCATTTTAATACAATCTATCTATATTCTAACATAAAAATAAGAGTTTACTCTACATAAACTCTCATTTAAATCCAATTATTTACTTAATAGTTTCAAGTCCAGTCGATTTCCTAAATCTCCTGCGTTCCTGTATCTTCTTGTCTCTATCCTTCAAAAGATCCTCTTCACTTTAACCTAAACTATATACAATCCTAAACAATACTTCCATAACATTAGCTAATTCTTCTAAATTAATTTTGTATAGCAAAAACATTCAGTTGTATGGTCGTTAACCATTCCTACTGCTTGCATAAAGGAATAACAAATTGTACTTCCAACAAATTTAAAACCATCCTTTTTTAACTGCTTACTCATTTTGTCACTTAATTCAGTTGATGCTGGGACTTCTCCTATACGTTTCCACAAATTAATAATAGGCTTATTATCTACAAACTTCCATATATAATTGGAAAACGAGCCGTACTCTTCTCTAATTTTCAGAAATGCTTTTGCATTAGTTACAACGCTTTCAATTTTTCTTCTATTACGAACAATGCCTTTATCTTGCATTAATTGCTCTAATTTTTCTTCAGTATATTTCACTATCTTTTCAGCCTCAAAATTATCAAAAGCTTCTTTATAGTTTTCTCTTTTTTTAAGAATAGTCCACCAGCTTAAGCCTGCTTGAGCTCCTTCTAAGCACAGCATTTCAAATAGTTTTCTATCATCATATACCGGTACTCCCCATTCCTTATCGTGATATTCAATATATAATTCTTCTTTTGTCACCCATTCACATCTTTTAATAATTTGAATCACTTCCTTTTAAGCTAAATCACAAAACTTGCTGTATTCTTCACTGTCTTTTGCATAAATCTAATCTTAATAAACACATGACAGTGTTTATTAATCTATATTATAAGTATATTTTACCATAAAATAAGAGCTTACATTACGTAAACTCTTATCATATATATCTTTATATTTTACTGAACTCAAATCATTTTACTTTCTTCAAGCTCCATCAAGAATGAAGGCTTTATAGTTAAGAATCCTTTTTCATTATTGCATATGCCAGCCCAATCTAAAATTGCAAATATTACAAAGCCTGGACCAAATGCACTTTGTCCTTCTTTCACTCCATGTACCTTATGTGCTACATAGCCTTCCACAGAATTCAATGGAAGCTTATCATTTCCGAGTCTGGCGCCCTTTGATCTAGCACTTCCTTTTGGTGCTTTCCCTCCATTATTTATTACAACTTCTACAGCTGCATTAAATGCTTCCCATGTTAATTGATCTGGAACTGGTATTTTAGGTGAAACAAGTCCATTTTTATTTGAATCGTAACTTATTTCACAAGAATCACCTCTAAATAATTTAATGGATGCATGTCCACCAGATTCATCTAACTTTTCTCTAATTTTTCTTGTAACAAGATTTCCTATACATACATCATTTCTATTTATATCTATGGTCACTTTATCTCGCTTTTCTTCCATTTCACTTTCATTATTAATTTCTTTTTCTCCTAATTTAATTTCTTCTACATTATTTATAATTTCTCTATCAATATTCTTACTTTTAATATTTTCTTTTATTAGACCCGAATTCATTGAATTACATTTCAAATTTTGTTTTTCTTCAATCTGCTTTATATGATTTTCTTTTACATCTTTACTAACACATGTATAAGACTTTAATTCATAATATAGCTCAATAATCTCACCTGCTGCAAATACTTTAGGAGAATTACTTATAAGCTTTTCTATCGTTTTGTTTAAGGTATGTCTATTAATAACTTTTACATTCTCTGAGTGAACTTCCATTTTCTTTATAATGCATCTTTCACTAAAAACTATAATTGACTTTACTAACTTTTCGTCAACTTTCAATAATTTTATTAAGTATTTTATATGAGTATTGTTTTGCTTTATTGGATTATAAAACTTTTCCTTCTGTCCGTTCTTTAAAGTTTGCATCCAATACTTACTTTTCTCATCTCCAAAGATCCAACCACTATAATTTTTTGATTCTAAAACATAAATTCCTGTCTCATGCAAATATATTAAATCAATCTCTGTTGTTTCTCCATTTTCCTTTGGTAAGTATACATTAGTAAGTATTCTATGCTCCCCTTTTATTTTTTCTAAAATATTGAAGGATAGATACTCTCCATATTTCCCCTTGTCCATCATAACTCCAAAGAAACCATTTCCTGATTCTTTTTTGTAATTGCTTTTATCGTATTTACTCTTCTTTAATGTTAAAACAATAATAATTACTAAAATTATTATAATATATAACTCTATCATATAATTTCTCTCCCTTTACCCTTAATTTAGCAATCAAATAATTAAATTACATATTCTATACATAGTAACTATATTTTAACATAAATAGTTGATGCTTATATAAAGTTTTATCAAAAAATCATTTTGCCCTCAAGCCCTCATATTTACTACAACTCATAACGCTGTTGCTTGTGCTCAGTATCACATTGCCTATGGGTAGACATTTTAGTGTTTTTAATTGTCTATCCTATACGGTAACATTTTATATCTCATAGTCCTCCATGATTTTTATATTTACTATATTTGAATCTTTCCATAGATTCTATATAGCAAATTCAATCTTTTTTCCTCCACAAATGTCTCTTGGAGTACTTCTGAGACTCTAAGTGTTGAAATTATTATCATTTCTTTGAAAAACATTCCAAAAGTTAAATAAATTTGTTATAATATGTATATATAATGAATAAAATGTAAACCATGGTAATTATAGTATGGAAGCTTTATTATTCTAGTTAAATAAATAAAATGTTATATTTTAAATATTTTACTTATTCATTATGTACAATTTTAAGTGAGCGAGGTGATCATAATAAAATCATGCTACATGCCTTTAAATGACAATTGAGCACAGAGACCTAAACTATTAATGCATTTTTTATAAAACTTTAACTAACAATTATTTCAAGAATATTAGAATTTGGAGGGATAATTTATGTTCAAAAAAGCTTTAGTAATGGTTTCTATTTTAGTTTTTCTTTTTTGTCCAATATCCACACTTAGTGTTTCAGCAGCCGACTTTACAAACGGCGTAGATGTATCTGGAAATACTGCAACAATATGGTTTAAGCCACTAGCAAACACTAGTTGGGTTGATGTACATTATAAAATTAATTCAGGAGCACAACAAAATATCAGAACTACCTATAATAGCGTATCTGGAAGATATGAGCAAAATGTCACAGTATCTTCTGGAGATACTGTGAGCTATTCATTCACATATAATAACGGTACTCCTGCATATGACTCTGATTGGTATAATTATACAGTAGGCTCTCCGTCTTCTCCTACGAAAGCTGTTACGTTCTATGAAGATATTAATTACGGAGGAGCTTCTGTATCACTACAACCTGGAAATTACACCTTGTCACAATTAAATACAGCAAAAATTCCAAATGATTGGATGACATCACTTAAAGTTCCAAGCGGCTGGACAGTCGATGTATATGAAAACGATAACTTTACAGGGACAAAGTGGACATATACTTCAGATACACCATGGGTCGGTAATGATGCTAATGATAAAATGACTTCTGTTAAAATTTATTCAACTACAAATACTGGTGGTGATACTACTACTCCACCACTTAAATCCGGATTTGTTACTTTACAAGTAAAAAATAATACAAACGGACAATATTCAAATGATCAGATTTACTGGGCTATTGTAGGAAAAGACCCAGACACTAAACAATTTGTTCATGTTGATTTAAACGGGAACCTTATTCCTATGAAAATTTCAGATAATGATGCAGCTGGTCATTTAACTAAAACTACTCCTGATGGAACATTTAACTATTCAAATTATTTCTGCAAAGCCAGTCAACAAAGCTATGCTTATATTCCCAAAATCATAGGAGCAAGAATGTACATCAGTTATGGTAAACCTTTATATATTAAAGTAAATCAAGCAGCAGATGGATTAATTGGATATGCTGGACCAAACCTTGCAAACACTTCTGATCCTAATACAGGCATTATGTTTGAATGGGCTGAGATGGCATGGACTAATGACGGATTATGGATAAATACAACAAGAGTAGACCAATTCTGTTATCCTTATAATATACAATTAGTAGGTAATAGCGGTTACAATAAAACTTATGGAGATACTGGAACACGTGCAGATTTAATGAATGCATATAAAAATTCTGTACCTGCTGAATTTAAGTCTTTAGTTCATTCTGATAGAATCTATGCCCCTGCTTCAGGGCTTGGAACTTTTACAGCATCACAAGCTAATGCTCACTATTTTGATAGTTATATCAATGACGTATATAGCTATTACGCAACCCATGAATTAACCTTTACATGTGACAGAGGAACTTATAGTGGACATGTTGTAGGCAATGATTTTGTCTTTAATAAAAATGGTGGTGCATATAATCTTTATATACATGGGAAACCAAGTACACAAGAAGTTTTATTAGGAAATGGAATCTTTGATGGTGGAAATGATGATGAAAAAGCCATCAAAGCACAGGTTTGTGCAGCCTTTAACAGACATGTTATGCTTGATCCTGCACACTGGAATAACTCAGCCTATTTCTATAAAGATGCTCCTGCTAATTACTTCGCAAAATTCTGGCATGATCATTCTTATGAAAACAAATCATATGGCTTCTGCTATGATGATGTTTTCGACTTCAGCAGCACATTGCATGTAGCTGACCCTAAGTATGCAATAATTAATGTAGGTTGGTAATAAATTAAATAAATTAGACCATAAGATTTGTAAAAAGATGCTGTATCAAAATTTGATGCAGCATCTTTTTTATTTTCTTAACTACTTTCATCAAACTAAAATACTTTATATTACATGCAAATTCAAAAAAATGAGCCAAGATAATCTTAGCTCATTCTTTTACATAAAACTACAACTCCCTTTATCTATTATTGAATTTGCCATAAAGCTGGTACAGCACTTGGTTCCCAACCTACTAATGAAGTGTGAGCCTGAATACATTTATAAGTACCGCCATTGTAAGTTACAATATCTCCAGCTTTGTATGCATGATTTGCAACCCATGCATTGTTAGATTCAGAATCTGGTACAGTTACTGTAACTTTGTTAGAGTTAATAGAATTTGTACTATCATATAGAACCACTGTATAATCATAGCTTCCCTTAGCCTTATTAGTAATAGCATAAGAAATGCTAACTTCTCCTACACCTGAAGTTAGAGCTCCCGTAGAAGCAACTGTTGTTCCTTCATATATCTTGTAGCTTGTTGCAGTATTATTTTTTGGAACTACAGCCGTTAAAGTATATGCTCCATTATTTACTGAACTAGCAGATAATATTGCTGGTTGTAATGTGTTATCTCCTGCTTTTGGAACTGTTACAGTTATTTGATTTGAAGTAACTGTATTGCTTCCATCACTTAATTCAGCTTTGTAGATGTATGCCCCTGGAGCTTTTGATATTGCATTATAGTTAAGCGTCTTAGCAGGTTGTCCAGCTGTTAAATTTCCTGAAGCTACTACTGTTGTTCCCTCATAAATCTTATAAGAAGTTGCAGTATTATAAGCTGGAACTACTGCTGATATAGAATAGCTTCCATTAATAACTTCTGAAGAGCTTAGTACTGCTGCATTAAGTTTATTTAAAGGTGGAGTTAAATTATTAAAATAACCTCTAAAATAATTAGACCAATTAAAGTTTGTATATTGATCCCAATTTATTGACCAAGTCATAAGACCTCTTAAATTAGGATATTTATTGTTAATCTTATAACTTCCAACTGTTCCACCATTGATTAATCCATCTAAAGCACTTTGTACCTCAGCATTTGAAACATATCCATTTCCAGCAGAATTACAACATGGAACACCAATAACTACTTGATCTTGTCTTAATGCTGGGAAGAAATAATTAGAATCATTATTTACATTAAAACCTGTTAAAAGCATATCTGCTAAAGAAGCATAGAATTCTCCACTTCCCATTGATTGAGCTTTACCATTAATGTCATTTATTGAACCTGAATTATAATATTGCACTTGAAGCCAGTTCAACTCATCTCTAAGTCCATAGATTACTGGTAAAAATGCTCCAGCTCTGTTATCTACATAGTAACAGATGTTGGTTCTCCAAATGAAAGGTTAATGACATCAAAGTTTGATGAAACGTCCTTGAGTTTAATGTCTCCTGACCCATTATTAAAATTGTGCCAGTAGCCTACTAGTACATGATTGGGAATACTACTGCTTGTTACCGCAGATGCACTATTTGAATTACCTAATACCACTCCTGTAACCATAAGGCTTGCCATAGCTATGACTGAAACTATCTTTTTAAAAAATTTCTTTTTACTCAATACTTTTCTCTCCCTCACTTTAAGATTTTATTTATTTTGCCAAAAATATCAGTAAACTGGAACCCTTTTATAAAACATTTAATTTCCCTATTAATATGCATATTGCAATTAGAGCATATGAAGGAAGCATAATGATACATAATCTACTATAATACTAGCCATTCCCAGTTAAATCTAAAAAAGATGACTCCTGAAAAGTACAGAAATCATCTTTTAGAAGCTGCATAGGCCCTTTTATAGAGATCTATTTTAAGGTTTATGCTTTCTCTTTTATATACATTTAATCTATTAATATTTATCCATTACTATACGTAACTTAAAATATTAATCTACAGTATCTTTAAATGTAACAACTTGATTTCTATAACTATCAACCTTAGCCTTTACTTGATTAGTTGTAAGTGCTGTATCCTTTTCATGGAATACCCAGTCTACATATTCTGCATTTATATTAATACCCATAAAGCAGGAACATTTGATGGTTCCCAGCCTACCAATGAAGTATGAGCTTGAATGCATTTATAATTCTTACCATTATAAGAAACTATATCTCCAACTTTATATGCAGTATTAGGAGCCCAGCTTCCAGTCGTAGGATTGCTTGAAGCCTTAGTAGTGGCACTGATAGAATTACTCCAACTGCTTGTTCCATTAGCATTCTTAGCTCTAACAGCATAAGTATGTGTTGAATTTTCAGTTAAACCACTATTAACATAAGGTGATGTTACATTACTAATAACGTTATTATCAACTTTTAAATCATAACCTGTTGCACCTGATGATGCGTTCCAAGACACATTAATACTAGATTGATTGCTAGCAGCTGCAGACAATCCACTTGGAACAGCTGGTGCTGTAGGTGCTGGTGTTGGATTATTATCCCCGTGCTGATATACACGAACATAATCTACATACATTTTAGCTGGGAATGGAGTTGATCCATCAGGATTACCTGGCCAATTTCCTCCAACTGCTAGATTAAATAATATAAAGAATGGTTTATGGAACTCTTCAGTACCATTAATATTATTTGCTATGTTAGCTTCTAAATATTGTGTTCCATCTACAAACCATTTTATTGATGAAGCGTCCCATTCAATTGAATATACATGATATTGAGTTACATCGATATTAGGTGAAGCAGCGCCATACTGTGCATGCGTATTGTTACCAGTGCTATCCCAATGTATAGTTCCATGGATTGCACTTTCATTATTTATATGTTCCATAATGTCTATTTCACCACATTTTGGCCAACTAACTTGAGAAATGTTTTCTCCTAACATCCAGAATGCAGGCCATACACCTTGTCCAGCTGGTAACTTCATTCTTGCCTCTACTTTTCCATAAGTCCAGTTTTTTAATCCTTGGCTTTTTAAGCGAGCAGAAGTATAATTCATCCCATTATAATTTTCTTTTCTTGCTTCTATAACAAGATTTCCATTTTCAATTCTTGCATTTTCAGATCGATTGGTATAATATTCAAGTTCATTATTACCCCAACCGTCTCCGCCAGTTTCATATTTCCAATTTGACGTATTTATATTTGTTCCATTAAATTCATCACTCCATGCAAGATTCCATCCTGTATCAGCTTTCGCTGTAACTGTTGGAATAAATGATGAAACCATAAGTGAAGAAATAACTAATGACATAATTAGTTGTTTTTTTCTTTTCATAAAAATTCCCCCTATACCTCTATTTATTATTATTATTATTAGTAGTAGTTTACTCCCCCCTTATTTACATAAATATTTGATTGAACTTTGTTACCTTTTTGCTGAACTTTTTTCATATCACCTCCTAAATTAATTACTTTTAACGTACACTATATTATACGTAAAAAGATTCTATTTAAGTGGGATAAATTATAAATTAGAACAAATTATACATTTATTGTATAATCGAATGCATGAAAGATCATTATTCTTTCTGAGACACACTTGAATAAAATTGTTATTACTACAATTACCTATACATTAGATCCATTAAAAAAATCTTGTATATATTCCTTTGAATACGTAAATTCTGTTTTAAATATCAAGCTTACTACAATTATGAATTTCCTATTTCTCTCAATGGTTCTTTTATGTACCTGAACCATTGACACTAATTCCTTTAACGGAATGGATTTATTTCGAATCAATTTTCCATATAAGTAATCATTATCACATAATTCTTTTGCAATTTTTATACACATAATAATAGAGTCCCTGTGTTTGGGAATTTCTTCTCCAATATCATATATGTTTATATTAAACTCACTCAACTTTTTTTGAAAGAATTCCATTTCATCCTGTGTTTCTATATTCTCATATTGATTAAATGAATTAGATCTTAAATATTTTTCCTCAAAATTAATTTCATCTTCATTTTCAAAATAAGTAAATGGATATGCTTTTTCTTCTTTTTCACTTTTTCTATAATAATCTATAATTCTACTTCTTATTATCATGTCACAGTAAGCGAAAAAGTTTTTTCCTTTATTTTCATCATAATTATCTAACGCCTCATTAAAAGCTATCATTCCTATACTAAATATATCGCTGTACCTTATATCTTCATATTTTTTTGATACTTTAGACACAGACTTACCTATAAATGGTAAATACTCTTTTATCAATTTATCTTTTAATTTAACGTCACCGTTTCTAATTCTTTCTATGTATCCATATATTGATTTGTTATCTTTAGTATCATCATAAAATAGTTTACTATCTGACAATACTTTTCCCCCCTACATAATAAATACCTCTTTATACCAATTACCGTAACGACCAAAATGTACCATTCTCATATACTTAACTTTGCTCTAATATATAGATTTTATAAATAATAAAACATAATTTATTACACTCCTCTCCTATTAAGTATTTATATTTTACAATATAAGTAATTATATTACATTTTATTACATTTGTATATATTGTTGTGGTTAAATTTTAATGTTTTACTAAAAAAAGTTAATTTTGTCCCACACAAAAATTACACTTTTCTCGTATTGAATATAGTACAATCATATATTCTATAAATTTTCTACAGTTTTATTTTTTTGCAAAGTAATAGGCAATAAATATAGGCGTGAAATATTTTATTGTTTATTACGCAATAGAAAATTCTCTATTACTGTTTTAAGGGGGTGAACAATTTATTATTAAAGTTACTTTCCAAAAAATTTCAATGATTATATGAGAGGGGTTGATGTGTTTTGAAACACGTAACATTAAAAAAATTTCTTGCTTTTTTTGTAGTCTTTCTACTTACATTCACGCAAATAACACTAATGCCTAAAGCAGCAGAAAAATCTGATAAAAAAAATGTTGTAGTTTATTTTCCTAATTGGGGTACCTACAATACAGCTCACAGCAGTATATCTGTTGATCAATTACCTTGGGACAAGGTCACTGTAATCAATCATGCATTCTTTGAAGTAGATTCAAGCTTTAAACTCAATTCTACTGATTCTTATGCAGATTTTGATAAATCTTTCCCACATTCTGAAGGTTGGGATGCAGATAAACTTAGAGGACACATGGGTGAATATAAGTATTACAAATCTCAATATCCAAGTGTAAAGGTGCTTATATCAGTAGGTGGATGGACAAGGGGTGCTAATTTCCATGCAATGGCATCAAGTTCTAGTTCTCGTGCTGTGTTCATAAACAGTGTAGTAGATTTTCTAAAAAAATATCCATTCATAGATGGAATTGATATCGACTGGGAATTCCCTGGTATTGATAGAAAAGCCGATCCAAACGACCAATTTGATAAAGGTTGCCCAGGTGGATCAGAGGACAAACAAAACTTTACTTCACTTCTTCGTGAAATACGTAAAGCTTACAATGATAATGGATTGTCTAATAAAATGCTTACAATAGCAGCACCATCTGGATATGATAAAGCACAATATACTGAACCTAACGTTTATGCTCAATACTTAGATTTTATAAACGTTATGACTTATGATATGCACGGGGCTTGGGAAACAACGACTAATCATCATGCTGCAATATATCCAAATCCTAATGATCCATCTGGAACTTCTCCTGTAGATATAAAAAATAAATATAATACTGATTCAGCAATGAGATTGTACAGGGACACTTATAATATACCTGCAAGCAAACTAAATGTTGGAACACCATTCTATTCAAGAGGATGGAAAAATGTTGTGAACAATGGTGGAAGCCTACCTGGATTATTTGCTTCTGCAAATGGTGCACCAGTAGGTACATGGGATAATGCACAATCTCCAGGTGGACAAAACCCTTATTTTAAAATGAAGGAATTGGAAAAAACATCAGGTTACGTAAAATATAGAGATCCATATGCTAAAGTTCCTTATCTATATAATGCATCACAAGGAATTATGTACACATATGAAGATGAAGAATCTCTTACAGAAAGATGTGATTACGTATTAAATAACGGTTATGGCGGAATGATTGCTTGGGAAGTTTCAGGAGATGACCCAAATGGATTCCCATTAACTACTTTAATGGCAAATAAACTTTCTGGCGGAAGTAATCCAACAACCCCAACTGACCCAACAAATCCAACTGACCCAACAAATCCAACGGATCCAACAAACCCAAGTAATCCTGGTACTTCTTATCCTGCATGGGATAGTAGTAAAGTCTATGTAAATGGAGATATTGTTTCTTATAACAATAACAATTACAAAGCAAAATGGTGGACTCAAGGTGATAAACCTGGTGCTTCTGATGTTTGGGAATTAATTGGAGCCGCTACACCAACTAACCCAAGTAATCCAATTACGCCAACAACCCCAACTAATCCAAGTAATCCAACGGATCCAACAAACCCAAGTGATCCTGGTACTTCTTATCCTGCATGGGATAGTAGTAAAGCTTATGTAAATGGAGATATTGTTTCTTATAACAACAACAATTACAAAGCAAAATGGTGGACTCAAGGTGATAAACCTGGTGCTTCTGATGTTTGGGAATTAATTGGAGCCGCTACACAAAGTAATCCAAAATACTAATTAAATAATAACATTTAAGTGGGAACGTATAATTTATATACATTTCAAAAATATATAGAAGGAGTTGATGTATTATGAAATACATGAAATTAAAAAAGTTATTTGCTCTCGCTGTAGTATTTTCGTTTGCATTACCACAAATGTCAATGCTAGCCAAAGCAGCAACAACAAAAGCAGACACAGTGATTGTCTCTGCATCTGTATCTTATGCTAATTGGGATGCCAACAAAGCTTATGTAAGTGGAGATACTGTTAATTATGAAGGTAAAAATTATAAAGCTAAATGGTGGACTCAAGGTGATAAGCCCGGTTCAGCTGATGTTTGGGAATTGATTGGAACAGCACCATCTAACCCTAGTAATAATACTTATGCTGCTTGGGACAGTAGTAAGGCTTATGTATCTGGTGATATTGTTTCTTATCAGAACAGTAATTACAAAGCTAAGTGGTGGACTCAAGGTGATAAGCCTGGTTCAGCTGATGTTTGGGAATTGATTGGAGCAGGACCTACAAATCCTACAAATCCGACTAACCCTACAAATCCAACTACCCCATCAGTATCAAAGCCTGCTGAAGCTCCAGATGATATATGGGGATATGCACTTAATGCTGATAACAAATTTGGTAAAAATGGAGATTTTGCTTTATTAATATGTGCTGTTATTAAAAAAGAATGTAATTATGGAGCAGGTTTAGGTGGTAGTCCATCTTCTGGAGACGGATTAATGCAAGTAGAACCAAACACTAGAAATGCTTATTCGAGTGAGTTCAGTTCAACATATGGACATGCCTACAATCATAGTAATCTTCAAGACCAAGTATATATGGGATCAATGATCATAAATGATAATATTAAGCAATTTGGTAATATATACAATGGTCTATTGCATTACAATGGAGGACCAAACTGGTATCCAGGAGCTACAGATTCATATGGCCGTCCAATTCTAGCAGATCAATATGCAAATGCAGTGTATGCGACATATAAAAGCTATGGTGGAAAAAACTAGTAAGCAAAGTAAATGGACAAGTCCATTAGAATCAAAAGTATTTTAGAATTATATATATGTTGCAATTCACAATTACAGCTAAAATTCTCACAATATTTTTAGAATTATGATGAAGAATTATTTTTGCAATATATATAACAACTGAGAAGAAAATACAGTTAACTTATAGATTTAAAGAAACACTCTCTTTGAGAAAAGGGTGTTTCTTTAAATTTATGAGCTAAATGGTGGACATTTTGCAAATGTTACAATACCAAGTAGAATAACAAAAATGAGTAATGCTATCTTTCTTAATTGCTTAAATTTAACCAAAAGGGCAGCGTAAAAAATTTAATTCATACACTGTCCTATATATTGCATTTAAATTATTATTTTTTTAAATGAGCTCCATTTGTAGCAATAACTTCTTTATACCAATAAAAGCTCTTTTTCTTATATCTTTCTAGAGTTCCACTTCCATCATCATGCCTATCTACATATATGAATCCGTATCTCTTTTTAAGTTCAGCTGTTGATGCACTTACTAAATCTATGCATCCCCATGTAGTGTATCCCATAACTTCAACACCATCTTCAATAGCTTCTCCTACTTGAACTAAGTGATCATTTAAGTAGTTTATTCTATAATCATCATTTACTGTCTTATTTCCATTTTCATCATTTATTAATTCGTCAACAGCTCCTAAACCATTTTCAACTATAAACAATGGTTTTTGATATCTGTCATAGAATAAGTTAAGCATGTATCTTAATCCTTCTGGATCTATTTGCCATCCCCAATCTGAAGCTTTCAAATACGGATTTGGTACTCCGCCAATGAGATTTCCTTTTCCCTTAATATTCTTTTCAGGATCTGCACTTGCACACGAGCTCATATAATAACTAAATGAAACAAAATCTACTGTATTCTTTAGTATTTCTTTATCACCAGGTTCCATTTTTATTTCTATGTTGTTTTCCTTAAAAAATCTATTCATATATCTTGGATATTCTCCTCTTACATGAACATCTCCAAAGAAAAGATTCTCCCTATCAGCTTCCATTGCCTTAAGTACATCACTTGGTTTTGGTGTTAATGGATAGTTTGGTACCCCAAGAATCATGCATCCAATTTTGAATTTTGGATTTATTTCATGACCGATTTTTACCGCAAGTGCACTTGCTACTAGTTCATGATGCATAGCCTGATATAAATCCTGCTTGTTTAATTGTTCTTTTGGTGTCCATATTCCAGCGCTCATATATGGGAAATGAGTTGCAGAATTTATTTCATTGAAAGTTAGCCAATATTTCACCTTATCTTTATATCTGTTAAATATTGTTCTTACATAGTTTTCGAAAAATCCTATTAGCTTTCTATTTACCCAGCCATCATAATTCTTAGCTAGTGCAAGTGGTGTCTCATAGTGAGAAATTGTAACTAGTGTCTCTATTCCATACTTAGCTAACTCATCAAATACATTATCATAAAATTGTAATCCCTTTTCATTGGGCTCTTTATCATCACCATTTGGAAATATTCTTGACCAAGCAATAGATAGTCTGAAAACTTTGAAGCCCATTTCTGCAAATAGCTTAATATCTTCTTTATATCTATGATAAAAATCAATTCCTATAAGTTTCATATTATCTTCTGTTGGTTCATCTGTTAAAGCTCCCATCACACCTTTAGGTGCTATATCCTGAGTAGATAATCCTTTTCCGTCTTCATTGTATGCACCTTCAAATTGGTTAGCAGCTGTAGCTCCTCCCCATAAAAATCCTTCTGGAAATTTAATTGACATAACTTTACCTCCTGTGTTTTATAATTTATAATACTTATATTTTCCTATAAAATGTTTATATACTCTGTGTTGAATATTAAATTTTCAAAATTTATTTTAGTAATAATGCTAGCAAGCATATCCAAGAATATCTTAACTAGCATAATTTATTAATATTATTTTATCAAGTAGCTAGCATACGTAACACTCTCGCTTATTTAATAGAGAGCTAACGTCTGCACGCTCCCATACATTGTACCCCTTGAGGGTATAAGTCCAACTAAGGTTTAGATGAGGATCAAACCTCATCTAAATCAAGTTTTACATTATTACTTTTATTAACTCATCTTTTTCTTTTACATCTTTATCTATTAGTGATAATACATCCTTGTAATCACTTGAATTAGTAACTAGAACTGGAGTTATTACTTCATATCCTTCTCTTTTTATTGCCTCAATATCAAATTCAACTAATAAGTCTCCTATTTTCACTTTATCTCCACTCTTAACATGAGCTGTAAAGTGCTTTCCACCTAATTTTACTGTATCTAATCCTATGTGTATCAAAATTTCTGTTCCGTCTTCAGCTGTAATTCCTATAGCATGTTTTGTTTCGAATAATGCTGAAATCACTCCATTAACTGGTGAAACTGCGATGCCTTTACTTGGTATTATAGCTGCACCTTTTCCCATTATTTCTTCTGAGAATGTTATATCATTTACTTGACTTAGTGAAACTGACTTTCCTTCAATTGGAGTTAGAATTATTGCTTCGCTTTTAGTTTCAGCTTTATCTAAGGCAGCTTCTTTAACTTCCATTTTGTTTTCAATTAAGCTTTCTTCACTTTCTTCATTTGCTGGATCATCAAATCCAATAATCCATGTTAATGCAAATGAACCTACAATTGCAATAGCTGCTGTTATTAAAGCATTAATAAAGTTTGAGCTACCATTTGGATCAATAAATTGAACTATTGATATAAGTGCTGGTGTTGCAAAAACATAAACTTTTAAAGCTACAATTCCTGCATATAGACCTGCTATACCACTTGCTATCATACTTGCTATTAAAGGCTTTTTATATTTTATAGTTACACCATACATTGCTGGTTCTGTTACCCCTGCAAGTAAAGCTGAAATACTTGATGCGCTTGCAACTTGTTTTAAGTCTTTATTTTTAGACTTTAGTGATACTGCGAGTGCTGATGCTCCTTGTGCTAAATTTGATGGAAGCATTGCTACTAATAATAATGTTTCATATCCTGGGTTTGCTAAAGCTGTTAATGCCATAGGTACAAATGCCCAATGCATTCCTGTCATAACTATAAGTGGCATAAACGCCGCCATTAAAGGTAATGCAATCCAATTTGCTTTGTCTTGAATTGTATACATAACTGTTGATAAACCTTTACCTACTAAGAATCCAAGTGGTCCAATAACTATTATCGCAATTGGCATAGCTATAAGTAATATTAACATTGGTTTTAAGAAGTTCTTTGTAACTGCTGGTGTAATTTTATCTACAATTTCTTCTATATATTTCATCACCCAAGCCATTAGTATTACTGGAATAACTGAGTACCCATAACTTGCTGTTGTAACTGGTAATCCTATAAATGATACAGGTGACCCTGCACCAAGTAGTTTTACAAAATCAGGATATACCATAACACCTATTACTGCCGCAAAAGTGTATGGATTAATATTAAACTTTTTAGAAGTTGAGATTACAAGTATCATTGGCAAGAAATAAAACGTTGCATCTCCAAGTGCTGATAATATTGTATAAGTCTGGCTTGTATTTGATAAAAGTCCAATAGTTGTAAGTAATACCACTAGCACTTTTACCATACCTGCACCAATTATTGCTGGCATAGTAGCTGACATACTTCCAGATACTACATCTAACACTTTTGTAATTATATTTTGCTTTTCATTTGAGCTTTCAGTATTATTAGCACTATCACTAAAATTACCAAGTTTCAATACTTCTTTATAGCATTTAGAAACTTCATTTCCTATAATTATTTGGTACTGACCGCCTTTTTTCATAACGCCCATTACACCTTTTATTTTTTTAACTTGATCATCATTTACAATACTTTCATCTTTTAGGGTGAATCTAAGTCTTGTCATACAGTGTATAACACTACTTACATTATTTACTCCACCTATTTTTTCTATTATTTCTTTTGCAACTATTGAATAATCCATAGTATAATCCTCCATTTAAAATTAAGTTATTTTTAGATTAACTTATCCATGAGCATGTAGCCGTTAACTCCACTTAAAAGTTAGAGTATTACGGATACTAGCTACCGAATAAATTTTTTGGAATTAATTTTAATGAAGTAAAGCCCGTAACACAGTTTTTCTGCTTACAGTAACTACCTTGCATTTATGTTTATTTTGTTTATAATTTTATAAAAAATATCTAATAACATAAAAGAGCGCTCATTTTACATTTCTCAGGTATAGATTACATTGCCTATTAACAGTCCTTTTTATTCAGTTTGCTTTGTAACTCTGTTGATATGAACTGCTAAATACATCATTTCTTCATCAGTAAGCTCAGAATTAAATTCACTCTTTACGTATTTTTTAATTTTCTCTGCACATTTATATGCTTCTTTATATTTTTCTCTCATTATTTTAGAAAGGCTTGTATCCTCATCTTCAATTTCATTTCCTCTAAATATTCTTTGTGAAAAGAATTTTAAATGAGTAATAAACCTTTCATAATGAAGTGAATATTCATCTAATTCTAACTTATAATGAAATTTTACTATGTTTAAAATATTTTGGATCATATTAGTCATGCTCATAGTATCATCTATATTGCTAGAATTTAATTGAGCATTTACAATATGTAATGCGATATTAGCAGCCTCATCTTCTGGTAAATCAACATGTAGTCTTTTTTCAATTATTTGAAGGGCCTCTTTACCAATTAAAAACTCATGATTATAAAATCTTTTTATCTCCCATAATAACGCATTTTTAAATTGTAATCCTTTATTAACTCTTTCCATTGCAAAACTTATATGATCTGTTAATAGAATATAAATATTATCATTAAGCTTCTTACCTAGAGAGTATCTTGCATAAGATACTATTTCATTAGTTGTTTGTATGACTTCTAAAGGAATATCTGATAACAATTCTATTAACTTATTTGAATAATTTTTATCTTCAAGAGAATAAATCTTTTCTACTTTATCTTTATCAATAATTTCTCCAGGCTTTTTCTTAAATCCAAGTCCACATCCCATAACAAGAACTTCTTTATTGTTATTATCAAAAGATTGAACCAAATTGTTATTAATTACTTTCTCTATCTTCATAAATATTCCCCTTTGGCATAAGTTAATTAATTTAAAAGACACACTAGCTATTAGTAAAATGTAATTTAAAGTGCTTTATTTAAAGTAGTTTTTATTATTGTGACACAAAAAAAGACCGTACCACAACAGATAATACTACTAAATACTATCTATAAAATGGTAAAGCCTGCATAACCAGTAACATTCCTTTTAATTTATGTTAAGGATATCATAAGATTATTAGCATGTCAATCGTTTTCTATGAATTATCAATAACTTCTATATATATTTTCTTTTTAACTATTAGAATTCTTCTAATTTAATATTATTTCCAAAAGCATATCTAGAAGAATCAGATACGCTTTTAATTGTTTAATATAATAATCCGCTCCAATAAGTGCCGCTGACCAGCCAGTAAATCCGAAAAAATACTCATTAAATGATTCATTGAATATAGCAATTTTACTAAAATAATCATATGTATCCCTCTATTTGTTCTCGCTTTAGTAATTGCCACAACTGCTCCGCCATATATGCTGCTGGATAAGGCATTGAATTTACAATCCACCATTCCATTACACCAACAGCGGCTGAAGCAACATATTGAGCCATTATATTCTTGCTTATATTTTCATTGCTTCCAGTCATGTCAAGATGCTCCTCCATACTTTTAAGAGCCATTGTTAAAATACGTTCCCTAAAAGCAGGCATAGCTTTGTTAGTTAGCATATTTGAATAGAAAATAGCATGCTTTTCTAGATATTGAAACGTCTGAAGTAGCGAAGCTTTGGAGTCAAAATTGCTACTCTCTCCATCTGAAATGCAACTGTCACATAATTGATTTAAATGAGTATCTATACATTTATTCATCAAATCAAATTTGTCTTCATAATGCAGATATACAGTGCCACGGTTTACATTTGCCTCTTCTGCAATTTCGTTAATGGTTATCTTTTCAAAATCTTTTTCCGACATGAGTTTGATAAAAGCACCCATAATAGCCTGTTTTGATTTTTCAATACGTCTATCCATAAAAATATCTCCTTTATGTACCTAATGTACTTCCTTGTAAACTGATTTATCTTATAATAATCAACATTCATATGTGTTTTGTTCATTAATAAACAAATCTCATTGTTTTAACTATTGAATTGAACTAACTTAATTGATAAATTTATTATATTGAACAAGTGTTGAAAAATCAATATTCGTTGAAATAATGAAAGGCGGAATTAATTTGAAAATATTTTATTTTACTGCTACAGGAAATAGTTTATATGTTGCAAAAAAGATTGGTGGAGAATTGTATTCAATACCTCAAATGATAAAGGAAGGTAAATATGAATTTGAGGATGATGCTATAGGATTTGTATTTCCTTGTCATGGATTCGGAATGGCGAAAATAATTAGTAACTTTATAAAAAAGTCAAAATTTAAAGCTGATTACTTCTTTTCAATTATGACATATGGTGGTAATTCATTCTCTGGATTAAGGCACATGGAGCTTGTGGCCAAGGAATCTGGAATCAAGTTCAACTATACAAATGAAATACTGATGGTTGATAATTTTCTTTCAGCCTTTAAGATGGAGGATGAGATAATAAATAAGAATCCAGAAGTTATTGATAAAAAACTAAGTGAAATAATAGCTGATATTACAAATAGACGAACTTCTCTTGTGAAAAAAGGAATCGTATCAAATACTCTATCTAAATACGGCCGTGGCTTTGCAGATAAAATCAGTAATAATTTTGCAGCTAAGAGATTTATTGTTACGGATAATTGTACTAGCTGTAAGGTATGCGAAAAAGTTTGTCCTGCAAATAATATTAAAGTTAATAACAAGCCTGAGTTTTCTCATAAATGCGAAGTATGTCTAGCATGTATACATCATTGTCCTCAAAATGCAATTCATTTGAAATCTGAGAAAAGCAAAGCTAGATTCATAAATCAAAATGTCCAGCTTAAAGAAATAATTGCTTCTAATAATCAGGCTAACTAATAAAGCATAAAACATAATTAAAGCTGGTCAGATATTTATATGATGCCTTAAGAAGTCTATTAATGCTAGCCTTAGTTTAAAATGAAAAGACATTGATATGCCTAACATTGGGGTGCTTTTGAATTATCCGTGCACCCCTAATATTGAAAAACTATTATTAGAATAATAGTATCTATTTACAATTATGTTATTCGTAAAGTCCCCAGCCTCCACTGTACTGATGAGGTGACTTTCCTTTTGATTCTATAATCATAGGTTTTAAAGGAACTGGTGCTTCTTCATTTATTTCGGCAAGCTCCACATTAAATTCCCATTCATCTCCAAAATCAAATAAGTATAGAAGTCTTTCTCCTTTATAAAGATTTAAACTTGCTATAGTCGTAATTTCTGCTATAGGTCCTTCGTATTCTGCATACTTACAATATACGCCTTTTCTTCTGTTGCCTCCTATAAAAAATGCATATAAGTGATCATTATCAAATTCAAAGGCTTCTTGAATAGCATTATGTAAATCCCCAAAAGTATGCTTATATGCTAAATTTATTTTTCTCCATACAGTCTTTGATAAACTTACTTTAAAAGTATACGTTCCACCTTTATTTATCTTACTTTCTTCTACTGTATTTTTAACAGTGTTCCCTTTAAAGATGGTTTTAAAAACATCAAATGCTTTTTCGTTTTTGTTAGTTGTAACTTTTAAATTATAATACTCTAGTAGTACTGGAACATCTTCTCTATTCCAGTACTGAATAGCCTTTGTTAGAAGTAATATACTTGTTTTAATCCCAAATTCATTTGGAGAAAAACTTTTTATCGTATCTTCATACCTTGTTTTTGAACCATTAATTAATTCTATTTCACCAAAACTCAAGAACTTTAAATGATGAAAAAATGCAGCCCCAGTTGAATACATTACATTTGAAATATCCATTTCATCTTTTACAATTATATCTCCTTGTTTAGCACTAGCTATCTCAGCTAAAATATTGTAAAAAGCTGCTATATTATGAGTTCTATCAAATTTTATTTCAAAATCATATTTAGTCCAATAAGTTTGGAGTAAGAAAGCATATTTTTCATCTTCATTTAAACTTTGAAAGCTTTCTAACTTATCTGTTTTAAAGAGTCTTACTTTTCCTTTTTCATCGTTAGCCTTTATATAAAGCTTACTTGCAAGAACTAATGAAAACATCAAGTCTATTGCAAAATATTTATCTTGATTATAACTAGGATTTATTACATCCTTTTTATTTTCAAGGATCATGTTTAGATTATAGCAATCCTTTCTGCCTAATACCTCCTGAGTCGCTGAGAGTATAGGCTTTTCATTCTCTATAAATTCTATAAATTTTTCGAAATCGTTTATTGTACTGTTAATATTGCTCATTCTTATTGATCCATCCTCAATTTTTATATTTATTTGTGCTTCAATTTCACAGCTTCCATCTTTTCTAAAAAAGAACATAGTATTTTCTTAACTTCATATTTCCCAAAATCTTCTTCAATATACATATTCATAAATTCTTTTTCTGAACTCTCAAGAAAATCTGCAACTTTTTAGAATAAATCTTTTCCGCTTTGTCTTTGTCAATAATTTCTATATAAAACTCATAAAGTAGTTGTCAAATGATAACTATATTGTTATAATATATCTTAATTAATAATAATTATCAAAGGAGTTTTCATATGACTAAAAAAGATAATAGAGAATTAATTTTAAATATGGTTAACTTTTATAGTTTATTTAATGTTGAGTTTATAGATCTAATTCCAGACCTAACTAATACAGAAATAACTCCCCTTCTTTCAAAAATACTGAATTTTATTCATTTTGAAGGTACTACTACAGCATCAAGAATAAGTAAAAAATTAAACATATCTGTACCAAATACAAGCAGAAGTATTAATGCTTTATATAATCTTGGTTACTTGATAAAAAAACAAGATGAAAAAGATAAAAGAATTGTATATTTATCACTATCAAATAAATCATTAAATCTTATTTCATCTGTTGCTGCAACTGGAGAAGATATTTTTTTAGAACGATTTAATGTTCTTTCTAATGAAGAAATAGCTGAGTTATCTCAATCACTATTAAAAGCTCAGAACTTGATTATAAAAATGCGAGATCTATATGAAGATAAGAAAACTATGAAATAAATATTAAGGAGATGATTAAATTATGTTTGTAAAAACTATAAAATCAAAATTAATTATTCTGATAAGTATATTACTCTTAGTTGTAAGCACTGGATTTGGAATTATTTCTTATATTAATGCATCTAACGCTTTAATATCAAATATTAAAAAGACATTACCAGAAATAGCTATCCAGGCTTCTAATACTGTTCAAGCTAATTTAGATAATCAATTAAATTCACTGGAAGTTACTGCCAAGACTGCTTCATTAAGCAATGATACTCCAGATAAATTAATGACTATTTTAAAAGCTGAAGCAAAAAGAAATGGCAGTATTAAAATGGGATACGCTGATATGAATGGAAACATTATATATACTACTGGTGAACAAACTAATATAAAAGATACTACTTATTTTAAAAAATCAATGTCTGGAGAAAATTTTATTAATGATCCTGAAGTTAATGAAGACAAAACTGCAATGACAATGGTATATTCAGTACCAATAAAAAATGATGACTCAATTATAGGCGTGTTAGTATCAGTTAGAGATGGAATGGAACTTAGTGAAATGATTAAGAAGATCTCTTTTGGTGAAACTGGAAGTGCCTATATGATTAACAGTCAAAGCAATAGCATTGCTTATAAAGATTCAAGTATGCCATTAAATCAATATAATTCTATAAAAGAAGCAGAAAAAGATCCTAGCCTAAAAGGTATCGCTGATATGCAAAAGAGAATGATAGCTGGCGAAACTGGTTTGAGTTTATATACTTTTGGTGGAAAAGAATCTTATGGAGGTTTTGCTCCAATCGAAAAAGAAAAATGGTCTGTAGTTGTTATTTTAGAGAAATCTGAACTTCTATCAGAACTTAGCTCCCTAAAATTCTCAATACCCCTTACATCTATATTGTTTTTGGTTATTGGAATTCTTGTAATTTATATTATTTCAAATAGACTATCTAAAAGAATCCAATATGCTTCTAACTCCTTAAACATATTGGCTACTGGAAATTTCACTAATAAGATAAGTGAAAAATATTTATACATTAAAGATGAAATTGGTGATATCGCTAACTCTATGAATACTATGCAAAACTCAATTGGAGATATGATTAAAATGTCTAAGGACAGTTCTCTAATAATAGATGAAAACTCAAGTAATTTATCAACTATATCTCAAAATATGGTCTTATCTTCTAATAATGTGGCCAATTCAATGCAAGAGGTAGCAAGTGGAATTAATTCTCAAGCGAATAACCTAATGGAAATCACTACAACTTTAAATATCTTCAGTAGTAAACTTGAAGATATTGTAATTAACACTAAAGATATAGATAAAAATACAATAATAATGAATGAGCTTGCAAATAATAGCAGCTCAAGCATGAAGTTATTAATGGATACAGTAAGCAGTATAAGTTTATCCTTTAAAAATTTATCTAATAAAATTATTACTTTTAGCAGCAATATAAAAGAAATAAATAACATAGTACAAATTATTAATTCAATAGCTGATCAAACTAACTTATTAGCATTAAATGCATCTATAGAAGCTGCAAATGCTGGTGAAGCCGGAAAGGGTTTTGGAGTGGTAGCAAATGAAGTGAAGGTCTTGGCAGAACAAACAAAATCTTCATCTCAAAATATTAGTAAATTAATATCTGATATATCTAAAGATACTAATGTAATAAAAGATGATACAAATAGCATGACCACAGATCTTAACAATCAAGTTAGCATTATAAATGAAACTATAAACTCATTTGAAAATATAATTGATGTTATTAAAACTGTAATTCCAAAAGTACAAACTGTAAATGTGGCAACTATAGAAATAAATAAAGAAAAGGACGATATTCTTGATAAGATTGAAAGTACATCTGCTATAGCCGAAGAAATATCTGCTTCATCTGAAGAAATATCTGCTTCTACTGACGAAATGTACAAGCTATCTAATGAAGTAGCAAAATCTTCTGCTACCTTAAATAATATGACAAAGAAATTAATCACTGAGCAAAATAAATTTATAGTTTAATTATTATGGAATATATTTAATTTAACAAAATATTTGGAGGTGTTTATTATATGATTAAACCTTTATTTCTAGCTCATGGTTCACCTATGATGGCAATTGAGCAAAGCGTGTATACTAAATTTTTAAATGACCTTGGAAGCTCTATTAACCCCAAAGCTATAGTTGTGTTCACAGCCCATTGGACAACTGAAACACTTACTATTTCTGCTTCTGATTCTATATATGATACTGTATATGATTTTTATGGATTTCCAGAAGAACTCTATAAAATTAAATACCCTGCACGAGGTTCTAGCACTATTGCAACAAAAATTAAAAATAAATTAATAGATTCAGGTATTGATGTAAAAACAGATCTAACAAGAGGCTTGGATCACGGTGCATGGACTCTTTTAAAGCATCTTTATCCAAAAGCTAATATACCAGTTGTTCAAGTTTCTATAAACTATACTCTACCTATTGATAAGCAGATTAAAATAGGTAATGCCCTAAAAGAGCTTGGCTCTGAAGATATTTTAATTCTTGGAAGTGGAAATACAGTTCATAATCTAAGATTGGTTGATTTTGATAGTAAGACAATTGATTCTTGGTCTAAAGAATTTGATGATTGGTTGATTGACAAGATAGGAAACAAGGATCTAAATGCCCTTAATAACTATAAAAAATATGCTCCTCATGCTAACTTAGCAGTTCCAACTGCCGATCATCTTGTCCCACTATTTATAGCTTTAGGCAGCAGTTCTGAATTAACCCCTAGAGTTATATTTAGAGATTACCAATTAGGAAACTTAAGTTATCTTTGCTATGAATTTTAGACAGATTTGCCTTGAACCTCAGCATTCTCAGTTTAGATTTTAGTTCTTTTGATAAGAGGATTTATGATTTCATTTGTCATTAATCCTCTTATCTGTTTTGTTTGATGCTTGCTCTCTTAATTGTAAATAAAAATAAGTGCAAATGTATAACTATTTATTTATAGTCTACACTTACACTTATGCAGTAACAAATAAGAGCCTATTTACATAAGCTCTTATTTTTATCACTAATCATTAGTTTGAGAATTCTTGTGTTCCCATGTATTTGTTATTTCCGTAGATTACACCTATACCAACCTTAGTATATTTTTCATTCATCATATTTGCTCTATGACCTGGTGAGTTCCACCATTGATTAAATAATTCAACCGGATCAGAAGTGTTATATGCAATATTCTCTCCTGCTGTAGTATAGGTATAGCCTATTGTGTGTAACCAGTTTGTCCACTTTGTTCCGTCTGGATTTGTGTGATCAAAGAAATTATTTTGAATCATGTCGTCACTCTTATATCGTGCAACTTGTACTAATGTATTATCTATAGTTAATGGCTGAAGACCCGCTTCTTTTCTTTTTTCATTCATTAATTGAAGAATTTTATCCTCAGCAGAATTTTGCATACTGATTGAATAATTTGTTGGCAGATTAGGTAACCCCTGCACATTTACTGATGTTGCATTTGTGCCGCTTTTTGAAACTGCATCTGTATTACTAGCATTATTCGCATTAAACGTATTCACAAGTGAATTTGTATTTAAAAGATTATTTATATTTACATTGTTATAATCATTAATATTTGAATTAATTGTTGCTGCAGATACTCCTAATGATGAGAAACTTCCTATTGTTGTAGCTGCAATAACTGTAGTTACTATTCTTCTTAAACCATTCTTTCTCATTAGTTTTTCTCCTTCTATATGTTTTATTTGTCCTTATAATTTTTATTTAAACAAAAAGTATTTTTTAAGTTTTTGTTGCTTTCGAGTAAGGACATGTCTCTATCTTATCATCTTTTCGACAATATTCAACACGAATTCTTCTCAATTTATTGATTTAAATGATATTGTCTTGAACTTGCTTTAGTATGTTCCTGTATACGTCTTTATGCACCATAAGGCACATGAAAATATATCATTTAACATCTTAAAGTACCAAGGATACTCCCCTATTCTTTTTAATAAAAAATTAAAATGTATTTTAGCATCTAACTAGAATCATTGGATTTATACAGGCTAAAAACACTTTTATAGCATATTTCATTTCACTTTTTTATGTACACTATTTATAGTAAGATTTTTAATCAAATTTAAAGATCTTACCTATTATTTATTTTTAAAATACCTATCTTACTAAATATAATTACAAATAAAATGCATGAAATCATAAATGGAGTTATACTATACCCCATATTTGAAGATGGATTATTTGCACACATTCCAATTGAAAATAATGAATAAGGAAAATATAGACCGAACCCTTTTGCGCTAAAAGCCATTCCTATAACCCCTCCAAGTAATGAAATACCTATTGGCACTGCAAAACTTTTTATTATAAGCGAGAATGCAAGCTGAATGGATACAATTGCGCTGCCTGCACATAATCCCTGCAAAAGCCATAGAAACATTTCACTTGGAATTGGTGTTGTGAATCCAGCAAATTTTCCGGAAATATAAAATAATATTCCAACAAAAATTTGTGTAAAAAATAGCATTTTCATAACCGTAAGGAACTTTGAAAAATAAATGCTGCTAGTTCTAACAGGTGATGTTAAAATACTATTCCAGTTGTTATTCATATTTTCTAATCTACATAAATATGCACAATAAACTCCTATTAATGCTGGAAGGCAAAAGTAACAATAAAATATAGTATGTTGTGTCCAAAGGCTATACCACTCTTCTGTTAATATCTCTTTATTACTCAAATAATTAAAGGTTCCCATGAAAGCTGAAATACATGGTATAATGAAGAATGCAATCCATATAGGTGACCTGTGAAGTTTTATTTGTTCAGCTTTTAGTGTACGTAAAAACATATCTAAATCTCCTTTCTTATAAAAAGTTTTTTTCCAATATTGTATAGGAAAATAGTACCTAAAAGTAATACCAAAAATTTTTTAAAGGGAATGCCACTCCAATAAAAGTTTACTATACGTGTACTTTTATCCCAATCCATTATTACTGGTGACAGTATTGCGTAGTAGCCCCATAATACGTATTTAGCTGCATTCTCAAAGAATAATGAATATAGTCCTAAAAACATACCAGCTATGGAAACTCCAAATGCAATTACTTGATTCGTAAATTGTAATGACAGTATAAGTTGCAGCAGTATTACTGTTAAGTTAACTATCAATGTGAATAGTGCATAATAGCAAAAGTACCCAACTGGGATTTCTTCAGTAATTCCTCTTAGCTTGCCAATTAAAATCATTGTTCCAACTTGTAATAGTGTTGTTATAAACATATAAAATCCACCACATAAAAATTTGGCTGCAAATAATTGTTTACTTGGCATTATTGATTTTAATAATTTAAGATTATTTCCTTTATGCTCAATATCGCTTAAACGTGATCCAATAACAGCAGCTAACATTGGCATAAAAACACAGTTAATCGTTGAAAATCTATAGAAACAATTTCTCCATCCTTGAGATAATTCATGAGCATTATTATATTTCATTTGCCATAAGCCATACATTAGCTGCACAATCACCACAGCTAGTACAGTAAGTCCTACTTTACGGCGGCGTATTTTGTAAAATTCTATAAAAATTGCCTTTTTCATAAACTCACTGCCTTTCCTGTTAGTTCCAAGAAAATATCCTCTAAACTCTTTTTGCGTTCTTCCATCCTAAGAATCATGATCTTATTTTCATAAAATAACTTATTACATTTTATAATGAAATCATCGGAGATTTGCGGTAATAATAAATACTCACTCTCAACTTCACAATCCATGCCATAACTATTTAAGATAATTCTTGATTTCGCATTATCTAAAGTTCTAATTGCAAGCTTATGGTTACTTCTTTCATGAAGAATTTTCAAATTATCCTGGAAGATCAATTCTCCATGATTGATTATTCCAAGAGTATCAGCCATTTGATCTATCTCACTTAAAAGGTGGCTTGATACCACAACTGTCATATCATACTTTTTAGGAAGTGAACTTATTAATTCCCTCATCTCTTGTATTCCTGCTGGATCAAGACCATTTGTTGGCTCATCTAAAATAAGTAATTTAGGAAAATTAAGAAGTGCAGCTGCAAGTCCTAATCTTTGTTTCATTCCTAATGAATATTCATTCACTTTTTTATTTTTTTGATTATCTAATCTAACAATCTCTAACACTTTATTTATATTTTTTTCTGGTACATCACGTAAAGTTTGTACAATCTTTAAGTTTTCTACTGCTGTTAGGTGCCCATAATAACTTGGTGATTCGATAAGACTGCCTACATCTCTTAAAATTTCTAATCTATTTTTATCATTTGCTACTTTACCAAACACAGTTATACTGCCTTCTGTCGGTTTAACTAATCCTAAAATCATTTTTAATGTAGTTGATTTTCCTGCACCATTTGGCCCTAAAAATCCATAAACAGTGTTTTTAGGTATTTTTAAATCAACATCTTTAACTCTATATGCATCTTTATATTTTTTACTCAAATTATTAGTTATAATTATATGTTCCACTTTTAAAAACTCCTTTCAAAATTTGCTCTAGGCACATCAAACTAATATATATATTGCAACATCAAGCTCACATTTAAAATTCTAGTAATGAAACCTCTTAATTAGGACAAAATATAGAAACTCAAGTGCAACATATATAGCAATTGTTTTCTTATGTGCCTTACCTTTACTTCTCTTAAATGATAAAATATCTAGATTACATCCTGATGAAATCTACCTTACATTTACCTTAAGAATCTTAAAATTAATTCTCGAAATTTTAGTGTTAGTGTATAATGATTATAGCTACTTCTTGAAAATTATCGGTATATCAATTGATAACCGTAACTTTTAACTTATAACTTATAATCGATAACCCAATTGATAACCGTAAATTCTAACTTATAATTGGAAGAAAGGTACTTTAACATGGACAATATTAAAGATTGCAAAATATTAATTGTAGATGATGAACTTTCTTTGCTTACTATGGTTAAAGATATTATGCTTAAGGAAGGATTTCAAACTGTTTTCACCGCCTCAAATTGTCATATGGCAATGGAAAAATTTAAAGAGGTAAACCCTCATGCTGTTATTTTAGATGTAATGCTTCCTGATGGAGACGGTTTCTCTCTTATACAAAAACTTCGCATGATTTCTACTGTTCCTGTACTGTTTTTATCCGCTAGAGATGAAGATGAAAATAGGCTCTTAGGGCTTGGACTCGGAGCAGATGATTACATGACTAAGCCATTCCTTCCTAGAGAATTAATCCTAAGACTTAACGCTATTCTAAGAAGGACATATAATTCAACAATTGTTAAACCTGAAGAAAAGCCAACCTTTTATTTAGGAAACATTTTTATTGATATGAATAGCGGCACTGTAAAAAAACAGGAAGAAGAGCTGACTTTAACAGCCAAGGAATATGCTTTGTTGGATAAATTATATTCCAATAAAGGAAATATCGTAACTATTGATGCATTATGTAAAGCTGTTTGGAATGATAATTTTTTTGGATATGAGAACACCTTAATGGTACATATCAGAAGACTCAGAGAAAAAATAGAAACAGAACCATCTCATCCTAAATATCTTTTAACTGTAAGAGGTCTTGGCTATAAGCTTGTACCGGAGGTTCAGTAATGAAGGGAATAATAAAAATACTTTTACGATATATTCTCTCAGCTGGAGGTATTGCAGTAATACTATTAATAACTAACTTTATAATCTTAGCTTCATGGGTAGTATCATATAGTACATATTCTAATACAAAATATAATATATCAGAAATTGCTAATGGTCTTAGAAAAGAAAATGATAAATTCATATTATCTGAAGAAGCCTCCTCAATAATTACAAATAAATTTCATTGGGCGATGCTCTTAGATGATAGTGGAAAAGTAATATGGAGTAAAAACTTACCTGAAGATGTTCCGTTAAGCTATACTGCTTCAGATATTGCATCTTTTAGTAGATGGTATTTATATGATTACCCTGTTCAATCATGGAAGCATCCAAACGGATTATTTGTTCTTGGTGATAGTAAAAATACAACTTGGAAATTGCAGCTGCAAGTGCCTGAAAAAGTTATGTACAATAGTACTAAATGGATATCAACTGGATTGATAATAAATTTTACAGTTGCTATGTTATTAGCATTTTTACTTGGAATTCGTTTCTTTTTATCTCTTCGCCAGATTGTAACTGGAATGAATGATATGGCTGAAAAAAGGCCTGTTTCCCTTAAAACTAAAGGTGCATTTAGAGATTTAGCCCTAAATATAAATAATACATCTAAGGAATTATTAAGACAGCAGAAACTAATAGAAAAAAGAGATACTGCAAGGAATAATTGGATAACCTCAGTTTCTCATGATATACGGACCCCTCTTTCTATGATTATGGGTTATTCTAGCTCTTTAGAAGATAATACTAGTTTTTCTGAGGAAGAAAGAAAACAAATTAGTATCATACGATTCCAAAGTGAAAAGATAAAACAGCTAATCGACGATTTAAATTTGACCGTAAAGCTTGAATATGAAATGCAGCCATTAAATATGCAGTCTTTTTTTATTTCAGAACTTATTAGAAAAGTTGTTGTTAGCTATTTGAATAACTTATATGATAATAAGTATACTCTAGAGCTTTCAATTTTTGATGATGTTCAAGATTATAAAATAAATGGTGATATGCGATTGTTCGAACGTGCTCTTAACAATATTATCGGAAATAGTATGAAACATAATGAAAATGGTTGTGATATATTCATTGAACTGAAAAAGCAAAATAATGGGTGCACAATTGAAATTAAAGATAATGGAACTGGCTTTACAGAAGATGTTTTAGAAAATCTAAATGCTTCTAATGAAATGCCTAGTGGTGTATCTCATGGCATTGGACTTTTTATTGTAAAACAAATTATTGCAGTACATGGCGGAGAAACATATTTTAAAAATTTGGAAAATGGCAGCATTATATCATTGTGGATACCTGAAATGTAAATCTATTTTTTACTTAACTTACGGCATATCTTAGTTATTAGATATCCCATTATTCCAAATATTAAGTAAGTAAAAATATATATAACAGCTGAATCATTTAAATAGACTAACATCAATATTATAAAGCCTAATATAGATGCACCCAATGATATAAATGCATTAATATTGTATCTAGCGCATATAATTCCTTGTATTAAAAACAGTAACGGAAATAGTAAAATTAATGATAAAATAAATATACCTTTGAAATCTATACTATTGAAATTAGACATGTTTGAAAATGAAACTATTGCTATTATATTCATAAACAATGCAGGAAATAAAGTGATAATCACACTTACTTTTCTCATAAAAATGCCTCTTTCTTTCACAAATTCAGATACTTTGAAATAGTAATATAAAATCTTATAAATATGACATTGTTGATTTTAAAAGAATTTTTTCTTATTCAAATTGTTCCTAATATTTATATACATTTTATTTAACACGTTTGTGCTATGAAAACATTATACTTGACCTGATCATAAAGTCAATTAAATAATTATAAATCCTCACGTTTAGAATTAATAATTTCTCAGTGTTTAAATTATTTTTAGCCAACTGTAGTCTTTTTTCAGCCACAATTAACTAGAGGTGCTGTTCAATGGACAGCACCTCTTTAATATATTAACTACATATTTAATTTTTATTACTAATCATTAGTTTGAGAATTCTTGTGTTCCCATGTATTTGCTGTTTCCGTAGATTACACCTATACCAACCTTAGTATATTTTTCATTCATCATATTTGCTCTATGGCCTGGCGAGTTCCACCATTGATTAAATAATTCAACTGGGTCAGAAGTGTTATATGCGATATTCTCTTCTGTTGTAGTATGAGTATAGCTTATTGTGTGTAACCAGTTTGTCCATTTTGTTTCGTCTGGATTTGTGTGATTAAAGAAATTATTTTGAATCATCTTGTCACTCTTATATCGCACAACTTGCACTAATGAATAACGTTTTCCTTATATTTATATTTTATTTTAATTTAAATTGATCTATAATTTCTTCTAACTTTAAAGCACTTTCTGCATTATTGTTAGATGCAGCTAATATAGATTCATTTTTGCTGCTTACATCAATAACATTTGAAACAATATTAGCAGATGATTTAGCTACTTCTGATACTGAAATTGCAACATCTTCCATGCTTTTTGAAATTTGATCTACAGACTCAGAAACACTTTCAGAAACTTCTGCAAAGTTACCTATAATTTCTTTAACAGTATCTCCATCCTTTTTATACTCAGCACTTATAGTAATTAGTTTATCATAATCTTTAAGAACCTCTTTTTCTATAAATACTAAGATATCTTGTGATGAACCTGAAAGTTTTCCAACTGAAGCTAATACAGCATTTATTTTATTCTGAATTTCAGAAACTGTTAGTGATGACTGTTCTGCAAGCTTTCTAACCTCATCTGCTACAACAGCAAATCCTTTACCGGCTTCCCCTGCTCTAGCGGACTCTATTGCTGCATTTAGCGCAAGTAAATTAGTTTGCTTTGCTATTGCATCTATACTTTTTGCCATTTCTGATATCTCGTTTACAACTTCAACTTCTTTCAATGCTTTTTCTAATCCAATTTTTGTTTCTCTATATATTCTATCTGCATTTTCCCTTGATTTAATAGAATCATTATTGATTGAAACTGCTTTTTCTTGTATATTCAATGCAACATTTAATCCCTCTTGTGCTTTTTGAGCTGTTACGTTCACTTCCTCTTTAACAGTAGCAGCCATAGATGTAACTTCTTCAACAGCTGCTGATGATTCTTCCATTCCTGCTGATATTTCTTCTGTCGCCGCTGATATTTCATCTACTTTAGAACTTACCTCTGAAAACATTTTATTTGTTAATTCGCTACTCTCAAGGATACTTTTACTTTTATCTTTAATAAACAACATACTTTCGTTCAGTTTTTCAACTGCACCATTTAATGCAGTTACAGTATTTCCTATTTCATCGTTAGCAACTACTTTCATTTGTATATCAAAGTTACCATCTGCCAATTTTCCTGCACCTTTCATAACTTCTTTTACTTGATTTATGACACTTTTTCTAATTAACTGCATAAATAAAATTCCCATAATAATACTTACTACTAATAGTATAACCATTTGTTGTTTAGAACTATCTGTTATCTCTTTAGAAAGTTGTCCTTGTGATTTCATTAAATTATTTTGAGCAGCTATCATATTTTCTATACTTAAAAGTAATTCATCTTGTGGTTTCTCTATATTAGTAATCATATTTTGAAGTTCTTCGGTTGATACTCCAGTTCTCATCCCTAAATTAACAGCTTCATCAAATGCTGAAAATGCTGATTCAGAATTTTTCTTTATTTCTTTATATATTTCTTTTCCTTTTTCAGTATAAACTAAGCTACCAAGTTTATCTTCGTTTTCATAATAAATAATTTTATTCTTATCTAGTATTTTTTTTGCTCATTCATATAATTCATATCATTGCTAATTGATATATTTCTTATGCTAATTGCAATTTTGTTAAGGCTTCCTCTCATATTATATGCAGCTGATACTTTCTCATTTTCTACGTCAATTAATTGATTAATAGTTCCATTAATTTGACTTAATCTAAGTATAGCTAGTGAGGATACTCCCATAATTAGAATAATCATTAATGAAAATGCTATAATTAGTTTGTTTGATAACTTAATTTTACTAAATCTCATCACTATCCCTCCTTTTTTTTCTCAATACATTAATTATACTTTAATTTAAATTATAATGTCTATTATATTTATTCTATTTTTTACTTTTTTCGCATAACATTGACACTTTATCATATTATTTTCAAAGATTTTTGTTACATAATTAATTAATATTGTATGTCTCAATATATTATCTCCAATATTTCACTTATATTTTAATAATTCTCTAATCCTTTACTTTTGGAATTAATAGGTATACTTATTTATAAAGTTACAAAGCAATTTTATATTATTAAAATACTGATTACGCCCTAATAATTGATTTAATCCAAAGATATAAATATGATATTTTTAGTATATATGTTGCAATTCACAATGCACATTTCACAATTACGGCTGAAATTCTTGCAATATTTTTAAAATTGTGATGAAGAATTAATTTTACAACGTATATATATGTAAGTAAATAAAAATAAGCGCAAATGTATAACTATTTATTTATAGCCTACGCCTACACTTATACAGTAAAAAAATAAGAGCCTATTTATATAAGCTCTTATTTTTATTGCTAATCTTTAGTTTGAGAATTCTTGTGTTCCCATGTATTTGTTATTTCCGTAGATTACACCTATACCAACCTTAGTATATTTTTCATTCATCATATTTGCTCTATGACCTGGTGAGTTCCACCATTGATTAAATAATTCAACCGGATCAGAAGTGTTATATGCAATATTCTCTCCTGCTGTAGTATAGGTATAGCCTATTGTGTGTAACCAGTTTGTCCACTTTGTTCCGTCTGGATTTGTGTGATCAAAGAAATTATTTTGAATCATGTCGTCACTCTTATATCGTGCAACTTGTACTAATGTATTATCTATAGTTAATGGCTGAAGACCCGCTTCTTTTCTTTTTTCATTCATTAATTGAAGAATTTTATCCTCAGCAGAATTTTGCATACTGATTGAATAATTTGTTGGCAGATTAGGTAACCCCTGCACATTTACTGATGTTGCATTTGTGCCGCTTTTTGAAACTGCATCTGTATTACTAGCATTATTCGCATTAAACGTATTCACAAGTGAATTTGTATTTAAAAGATTATTTATATTTACATTGTTATAATCATTAATATTTGAATTAATTGTTGCTGCAGATACTCCTAATGATGAGAAACTTCCTATTGTTGTAGCTGCAATAACTGTAGTTACTATTCTTCTTAAACCATTCTTTCTCATTAGTTTTTCTCCTTCTATATGTTTTATTTGCCCTTATGATTTTTATTTAAACAAAAAGTATTTTTTAAGTTTTTGTTGCTTTTGAGTAAGGACATGTCTCTATCTTATCATCTTTTCGACAATATTCAACATGAATTCTTCTCAATTTATTGATTTAAATGATATTGTCTTAAGCTTGCTTTAGTATATTATTGTATGCTTCTTTATGCACCATAATATTATTTAACATCTTAAAGTGCCAAGGATAACCCCCTATTTTTTTTAAAAAAGTAAATCTTATAAAAAAGAATAATATATAATGAACTATATGTTCCATATCTTATTCTCATCTATATTCCAATACTTACTTTAATAACGAAATCACTTGTTCGCTTGTTCTAATCTTACCTATTCTAGGGAATATATATTTACAAACATATTCATGTTCTTCCTTAGTTACTGCTGTCATTGCATCTTCTAAGAAAATTTGATTATAGCCATGTTGGAAAGCTTCTCTTGCTGTAGTATCAACTCCAATGCTAGTTGAAATCCCTCCTAACACAATTGTATCAATCCCTCTACGTCTTAATTGTAAATCTAAATCTGTACCATAAAATGCTCCCCATTGCCTCTTTGTAACAATATGAACATTCTTAGTCCCTGCTATTTCAGGTACAAGCTCGTCCCAGCCTTCTTGATATTTCATTCCACTAGAAGCTAAATCTGTTTTTGGCTTAACCATATCTTTTCCATCTACAGTTGAAACTCTTACTAAAACTATAAATGCACCCTTCTCACCAAATTCCTTAACTAATTTACTAGCATTTTGAATTACCTGGTCCATTAAATGAGGTGAACCTGAAATTCCTCCACCTGCAATTCCTTTTTGTAAGTCTATAAGTACAAGAGCGCTAGTTTTAGCATTAATAAGTTCCTTTTCGTTTAATTTTAAATCTTCCATCTTTCTTTTCTCCTTTTCATTCATTTTATTTATATAATAATTATTGATTTAAACTAAGTTTTTTATAAACTTTGAAATAGACCCAAACTGCATTTATAAATAATAATGCACTTGTAATGAAAAATACGTATTTCATTCCCAAGTTTCCTGCTACTTGTCCTCCTAAAACTGCACCTCCAAATGCCCCTAAATATCCTGCCGACATGTTAAAACCAAATACTCTGCCTGTAAGAGACGCTGGAGTTATTTTCTTTAGTACGATATTTACAGATGGATTAAGCCCAGCAGATGCTATTCCTAATAAAAACCTAAGGCCCATTAATTGCCAAGTGTCTTTTACAAAAGCTTGTGGTATAAAAATTATTCCTGCACCTATAATACATGCTAGTATTATTTTATGAGCTCCTACTTTATCTGAAAGTTTACCTAGTCTTGGTGCAGCAATTATATTTGCAAGACCTGAAGCTGAAAATGTTAGTCCAGCTAAAAGCACAATATGACTACTATTACTAGATAACTGCTTAACATATACTGTTACAATAGGTTCAACTGAATATAATGCAACAGCTAATATAAAGAAAGTTACAAACATTGTAATAGTAAGGTTTTTTTCTGGAATTGCCTTCCATACCTCCTTAATGCTTAGAACATCTTTATCTTCACGAGTAAAAGATTCTTTTACAAATAAAACAGTTGTAATAAATGAGATCAAAAGTAATGCTGCTGTTATGAAAAAGACGCTTTGTAGACCAAAGATCTCATCTATGAAACCACCAATTGTTGGGCCAATTAATGAGCCTGCAATATTTGCTGTTGAAAGTGTACCTAAAGCATATCCTGCATTTTCTTTATCTGTCTGAGTTGCAATAAGTGCTGTACATGCTGTGCCATACCCTGTGATCACCCCTTGAAGTAATCTTAATCCTATTAGAACATATACATTTGGTGCAAATCCCATACATCCTATAGTTATGGCCATTCCAAGGCTTGCTCTAAGAATCATTGGCTTTCGTCCATATTTATCAGCAGCACTACCCCAAATTGGTGAAAAAATAGCTGAAATTACATAAGTAATACCAAAGGCAATTCCCGAAATTTTTGTAATTGATGCTGTATCTTGAACTCCAAGATGCTGTATGTAAATTGGTAATACTGGAGCGATTTGACTCATCCCTATGGCGGCAACAAATATCCCAAACCAACACACTATTAAATTTTTTCTCCATATTTCCATAAGCATACTCCTTTCTATTTGTATAAATTAAGAACAAAATTACATGTAACCTCATCTGAATAGCCTTTTATATAAATTATCCTCAAATTTCACCACATTACAATTTGCTAAAGAACAAAAAATATTAGTAATTACTAATATCTTGATAAAGTTTCTATTACTTCCCCCTTAATTTTTCTGTTTCTTATCTTCAATTTGATTATAAACTATATTTTATAGTTTGTAAATTATAAAATATAGTTTATAATTATATTATATAATCCAAAATGTTTTTATAATTATATATTGCAATTAAGTTTCAACATCATGCTCTTGATTAACACTTGCTTTATTAGAGCTTTAAATGTAAATTTACTATAGCAACATATATATTTTTTTAAATGTTAAACTATTTTTATAAGATAAGATTATAGGAGTGAAAAGTGTATGCACAAAAGAAATCTAACCAGAGAAAAGATTATTCTAGTTTCTTTTTGTCTAGCAGATGAAATTGGTATTAATCAACTTAATTTTCAAAAGATCGCTGAAAAATTGGATGTAAAATATCCTTCTTTGTATAATCACTTTAATAATATGGATGAACTTAAAATTGAAATGACAGTATATATGTTAAATGAGATGAATCAAAAATTGATGCATAGGCTGATTGGAAAGAGTGGTTATGATGCCATAAGAGAATATGCTAGTGTTTATAAAGAATTTGCTTTTGAAAATAAGACAGCTTATAAACTTTTTATCAATATTCCTAGCACTAAAAATAATGAATTGTTTAATTTAATGAGAAAAATAACTCATATTATTCATGAAATTCTAAAGTCTTACATTAAGGATGAAATTCTTTTGGTTCATAAAAGCCGAACTTTAAGAAGTCTCCTACATGGTTTTATTTCATTATATTCCTTTGGATATTTTCAAGGTGATGTGGATTTAGAAGATACCTTTAAATCTATGATAGATGACTTTATCTCGTCACTTAACAAATAACCCTTGTGAAAGGTAAGAAAATATAATATTAGTATACTTAACAAAACAAAGTGATTAAGCCACCTCCCCCTTTGTTATAGGATTTTAAGATTCTTGTATGACCAATATGCATTAACTATTTAAATAACTTGATTTTCAAGATCCAAATTTGTATATTTTTCTTAACATAAAAAGAGAGCTTACTTTGTGTAAACTCTCTTTAGTAAAATCATATATGGCTTTTAGTTAGAATTTTTTACGCCCATCTTTTTAAACATGCGAAAATAACCTAGAAAGCCAACATATTCTGTCATTTACCTCTATTGCTGTTATATTTTCACAACAAGATCATTTTGTACTTTTAAGGACAATCCCTTCCTTAAATCCCCCACGTTCTTCTCTTTTCTTATCTCTAGCTTTAATAAGTTCTTCTTCACTAAAGCCTAGGCTGTCAGCAAGTCCAAACAAAACTTCCATAACATCAGCTAATTCTTCTAAGTTCTTATCTTCCAAAAATTCATTAACTTCTTCTTTTAGTTTGGCTTCTAAAAGCTCATACTTCTCTTCTTTAGTTGCGACGTCTATATCACATTCTCTTCCATCAGCTTTTATTATTTCTGGGATTTTATCTCTTACTAATTTATTATATACTTTCATTAATTCTCACTCTTTTCACAATTATCCACATTCCCGTATTTTAATATTTTTATTAAAAATTGTATTATCTAAATGAACTTTTCATCTACCTATTTATGTTCGTAGTATCAAATATTATGTCACATTTATCCTCAATGTCTAGTTCTGTAAAGTAATGTTCTTCCAGTGGAATCCATTTATTTATAAAATCCTGAAGTTTTTCTTCACCATTACGTTTTAGAATTCGTTCATGTTGCACTTTGGGATCAATAGTTATAAAAATTTTATAATCATAATAATCTTTTAGTGTAGGATGCAGACTATAGCTTCCTTCAACTATAGTTAAATTCTTAGGTTCTACTTTTATAGGCTGACTTAGCTCCCCTTTATTGCATAAATATTTTCTATATACAGCAGGCTCGTCGTTTTTTAGTGGCTTTAATATTTCTTCCTCAAATCTTTCGTAGTGAACATTCCCACCAGGCTGTGCTAGTCTTTCTTTTGTTTTCATTCTTGGAGGAAGGAAGAAATCATCCATGTGAAAAAGGCTGCAATCAAACTCTTCTGCAAGTATTGCTCCTAAGGAACTCTTCCCTCCGCCACATCTTCCATCAATGGCTATTGCTAATTTTTCATTATCTTTTAGTAAGTTCTTAATTTCATCAAATACATATTTATATTCATTATAAATATGTGGCTTACGTTCTTTATTCATTATTTCCTCCAATATTTAAAGGCTTACTTTACATAAACTCCTGCTAAAGACAGTGCTTTGTTTATTAATAAACATGTTATTGTAACTTTAATATTATTTTATTACTATAATATATTTGTTCACCATTTATGATTGATATTCCTCTAAATCCGTATCTTTTCTACAGATATTTTGTAATTCACAATGCACATTTCACAATTCACAATTACGGTTAAAATTCTTACAATATTTTTAGAACTAGTATGAAGAACTGTTTTTGCAACATATATATTTTATATTTTTCTAGCTTTCAATCTAATTCGCACATAATCTGCATACCATACTCCATTCTGATATAGAATAGGTTTTAAGCTTTTTACCGTCTCATCAATAATTTCATTTTTTAACGAGTCATCTAAGCCTTTAAAAGGCTGTATAACAAACATTTCAATCCAATTCTTCATTCCATCTTCACCTATAAGTGCGGTTTTACGATCAAATAATGCTGCATATGCTGTTTGTAGTCCATGCTTTCTAAGAATAGGAGTATATTCATCAATAGTTGGAAAATAGAATGTTCTCTTATATTCTACTCCCCTTGCTTCAAAAGCCTTTTGCAAAAATGAATGGATTGTTTCTGTGCATCCGTATCCTCCAAATTCACATACTAAGCTTCCGTTTATTTTTAATCCATTATAAACACTCTCTAGCAATCCATCTTGATTATCAATCCAATGAAAAACTGCATTAGAAAATATCACATCAACTTGTTCATTTAAAATAAACTTCACTGCATCATCCTGTATAAATGTTAGTTCAGGATAATTTTTTCTTGCAATTTCCAGCATTTCTCCTGATGCATCCATACCAATTACATCTGCTCCCATGTCCGAAATCTTTTTCGTTAATGCTCCATTACCACATCCAAGATCTAAGACTTTCATTCCTTTCTCAATATCTAACAAATTTAAAACATCTTCACCATATTGATGTACAAACTGAAAATCTTTTGTATACCCTTTAGCATTCCACTTAATATTCATAAAAACACCTCCATTTTAAATATACCTGACATTAAAAATAGTATATCAAAACAGATACCATAATTGAAATGCATATTAATTATACTTTATATAACTATGATTTATATAGAGATCCAACTTTAAAACCTAGATTTATGTGTTAATTTACGAAATCATAAATATTTTGATTCCGAAAAGCTATGAAAATATCGCTGAAGGTTCTAAGCAGCAGGTTGTATCCACTTTAGCATGCTCCAACTTTCAGTTTGACAAGCTAAAATGGAACAACCTACAGCTAAGAACCTTTAACAGCTCATTTTCAAATGTTTTCTCCACAAATATATTTATGATTTCTAGTGAATATATGAACTTAAAGCTTTAGCAGTTTTGTAAATTTGCCCATTTAATAATCCAACTCCCAAATTTGGTATACATGGAAATCCCGACCAAAATATGAAGTTATGAATATAGCTCACCGAAAGCAGAAACATTGGTATTTCGCAGGACTATGAAAATTTCGCTGAAAGTACTAATCAAAATTTTACATAAGGCTTTTAGGTTTTAACTTCCATTTATGATACATATATTTATTATATGAAACTGCATTTTATTAGCTTATATAGATAACACAATCATAAACTATACTTAGCCCATGAAATATCCTCCAACCAGAAATGGATGATATACTTTTGTGGAATGTTTCATTGGTAATTTTGATGGATGTGATTCTTGGCTATAAGTTGTTCCAAATGTGCTAGTTCAAAGCTTGTTCTTTGAGGCTAGCACTTTGGGTGCAACTTTATGGCCTTGGAATCACCCATCACAATTACCTAGAAACTGGAACAAAAGTATATTATTCATTTCGGTGAGGCATACGCATAGATTATATTCGTTTTATCTATATATTTAATTAAAGCAGTTATAGAATTTAAATTGGAGATGTATCTAAATTATGAACAACGTTCTTTTAAGTCCTGAATTTTGGTTTATTATCGGTATTCCAATTACTTTTTTGCTTGGATCATTAGCTCACTTTGCATATGATTGGAGTGGTAAATCAGTTATAGTAGGTATCTTTACTCCTGTTAACGAAAGTATCTGGGAACATTTAAAACTTTCTACCTATCCTACTTTTATTTGGTATATACTAGGCATTTTAATATTTCGAGATAAAGTTAACTTGTATATCTGGGCCATATGCTCTGTCATTTCAGTTATTACTAGTTGTATTGTTATAACTTGCTTTTTCTATACCTACACAGGTGCTCTTGGAATACAATCATTATTTCTTGACATATTTTCATTATTTTTAGGGCTTTCTATAGCTCAATGTTTATCTTTGCATATTTATAAATATGCAACATTAACTATGCTTCATTTTTATTTATCTATTATAATAGGTTCTTTAATAATAATTTGTTTTACTCTTTTTACTTTTCTCCCTCCTAAATTGCCGGTTTTTATGGACCCCATTACTAAACAGTATGGAATTCATTAAAATAAATCCTCTTTATATGGATCAGCTTAATTTTAAACGAAAATTTAATTAATAAACTTATGTTCAAAATCGGATGCTTCCATAGGTTTTCCTATTAAATACCCTTGGATGAAATCACATTTAAGCTCGTTTAAGATTCTAAGCTGTTCTTTTGTTTCGATTCCTTCTGCAACAATTTTAATATCTAAGCTATGTCCCATATTTATTATGGATTTAATAATCGTTAGATTTTTATAGTTTGTTTCCAAATTCATTATAAGGGATTTATCAATTTTTATTTTATCAATAGGCAATTTATTTACATAATTAAGAGATGAATAGCCTGTTCCAAAATCATCTAATGATATTTTTATTCCCATACTCTTAAATTGTTCCAATATGTTTATAATTGTTTCAAAATCCTCCATGGCCTCATCTTCAGTAACTTCTAGGTTCAGGTATTCAGGCGGCAGAGAATATGCATCTAATATATTTTGAACGAGTGATACAAATTCAGGTTGCTTTAGTTGAGAATAAGAGGTGTTTACTGATACACTAAATTCATGCGATCCAATTTCATTCCACTTTTTGCACTGTATACAAGCATTTTCTAACATCCAATTATCGATTGGTATTATTTCTCCTACACTTTTAGCTATAGGAATAAATTCTATAGGCGGAATAATTCTATCACCTTGCTTCCATCTTATAAGCGCTTCTGAATTTAACACTTTCTTTGACTTTAAATCCATAATAGGTTGATAATAAACCATAAATTCATTATTTGATAATGCTTTATTTAATTTCATCTTCATTTCTAATTTATCAATTGCTTTATGTTCCATTTTAGGTGAATATATTGCAAAGTCATAACCACCATTTTTCTTAACCTCATACATAGCTAAATCTGCATTGTTAATCAAAGTATCTGAATCTTCTCCATGCTCTTGGAATATACTTATTCCTATACTTGCTCCAAGAATTAAAGATTCTTCATTATAAGTAATTGGCTTTTTCAATTCCTTTTGTATTCTTAGAGCAATTTCTTTAATGTATATATCAGACTCTACATTTTTCAATATAATTATAAATTCATCCCCACCAATTCTGCTAATTATATCCTGTGGGCCTATAGAATCTTTCAATGTAGATGCTACTTTTTTAAGAACTTTGTCACCAACTTGATGTCCAAAATTATCATTTATATTTTTAAAATCATCTAAATCTATAAAAAGAATTGCAAATTTTTTATCTTTATTTTTTAATAGTTCATTAATATTTTCTAACATCATTTTTCTATTAGGAATTTCTGTGAGAGCATCATAATATACATAATGACGTATTTTTTCTTCTGCAAGTATCTTATCTTTTATTTGATCTACAAGTTTCGAATTTTTTCTTTCCAGTTTTAAAGTATATTTCTTTTCTATTTCTGCTATTCTCTTTCTTTCTGAAATATCATGTATCAAAATTACAATACCTAGTTTATCGTCATACTCATCATATATAACTGTACTTGATAATTCACATACAATGTATCTTTCATCTTTTTGTTGTAAATTAACCTCTACATTTCTCACATAACTATTTTCTATTATAGTATTAAAATCAATATTTTTATAAGATATTAAATCGCTGAACATCTTTCCTTCTAATTCTTTAAATTTATAATCTGTTATATTTGATGACGCTTCATTACAATTTTGGATTGCAAAATTCTCATCTAAAATAAATATTGGGTTCTTAACACTATTAAAAATGTATTCTGATAAATACTTCGAAGTAGTTAACATAAACCTATGCTTACTTATTGCATAGCAAACACCACCCAAAGCTATAGTTCCGCTCAAAACTGCTGAAGGAAAGACAAGAATTCCAAACATGGGTAAAATAATATCTGTTAATACCCCCATAGTAATGCTTATAAAACATGTCCATAAGATAATTTTATTTTGCTTTCTTATCCTATTCTTTTTTGAATATCTTCCTCTATTAAATAGCATTACAAGACCTAATACATAAAAAATTATAGAACATATGCTGTATGCAATTTGACCAATTAAATTTGGAGCCACATCAATCCATCCATAAGGTCTTCTAATCATAGCTGAAGATGGTTCAACTATAATATTTAGCATAAATAATAATACTGCAGGAACGTGGGCTAAAATTATTATAATCCGATTGTATTTACTTTCTTTCTCATTATTTAATACAAGTGCAAAATACAGCCAGTGACCAGAAAAAAAACAATACCCAAAAACTGAAACTGCCCTCCAAAAAAACGCTATATTTATATTTTCACAAGTCAGCATCATTGCATATCCAAGTGCCCAAGCAGCACAACACATGCTTAAATTTAAAAATATTTGATTAGCTTTTGATTTTTTGTCCATCCTGTATCCGTATATACCTAGGAACGAATAAAAAACGCAACATAACATTAATGAAATAAATAAACTAATATAAATAAAACCACCTCCGGCATAAAATATTTTAATAAATTTTTACTTTATATAATTATTGAGAAACTATAGCTTAAATTTCATACGTTTCTAATAAATAATTTCATATTTCAACATTTTCTGTCATTATATCATTTTATTCTTAATTTCATAAATATTCAAGTTCTGTAAATCTATACATAATAAAAATATTTATTTTTTCCAATAACTTCATTTGAATACATAAACTCCTACTAATGAATTAGACTTTTAAGAATATAGTATATTCTTAAAATAAGATTACAATACATTAAATACCATAAATATAGAGGATTCCGATTTTTATAAACTTCAGTATCCTCTATTACTAACTCCATTTCTTAAATGGCATTATTTATCTTATCAAATATATTTCATATTTTTTATTGGTGACTTGAAAACTCTCGTGAGTTTTTCCTAAACGCTGTTGGAGTCATACCCTTTTTAGCCAAAAATTGTTTTATAAAATATGTATCATATTCAAAGCCAGTGGCACGTGCAATTTCGTTTAAGCTCATATCAGTATGAGTCAATAGACTCTCAGAAACCTTTAAGCGGTACGCTAGTAAGTAGGCCATTGCTGTGCAGCCACATAGATCCTGAAAACTTTTATTTAGTGACACACGATTCAAATGAGCACATCTTGTTAAATCTTCCAATGTTATTTTATCAGAATAGTTTATATGTATATATTCTAAAACCAAATTAACAGGTGATTCTTCGCTATGGTGGTTTAGCTCTTCAATCAATCCAAGTATTTGTATTAAGTATTTTTTTATTCTACACACCCAAAGCGAGTCACTTTGTGCATATACTTCTGTTCCCATAATAAAAAACCACTCATATAATTTCAAATATATTTTCTCATCTACAGCATATACCCTAGTATGAATTTTATCTTTTCCAAAAAGTAAAAGACCAGTTTTTATTTTTAGATTAGTTGACAGATATCCAGTATTTTCTGAGAAATGAGCTGTATTAAAAAAATCTGGATGGAAACAAAATGATTGCGAAGATACATTTTGTTTTTCAAGAACTTGTATTTTATCCTCCACCGATAAACAAAGAATACTTGGAGCGACAATTTTTACAGGGCGACCATTTAGTTGTAAATTCAGGCTTCCACTCGTAATAAAAGTTATAGTTAAACGTTCCTTATAAGGAAGACTTACAAAGTTTTCATTTGCAATAAATTCTATATATACAGTTCTATTCTTGTGACGATCCATTTGTGGCATAAGCATTCCTCCATTGGGTACATTAAAATAAATAATAAATTTAAATTACCATTTATATTTTCATTAATCAATAGCAAATTCTAAGACAAATACGAAAAAAAATCCCCACACCAAAAGTCGACAGTTCCACAGTCGCCTTTGAGATTTTGTTCTTGTTCTTTTACAAATAGTATAGTTAAAAGCTTCATTTATGACATTGTATCATATTTTCTAAATGGTAGACTATTATTAAGAATTAAAGAAAGTTATGCAAAATAAGTCTATTAATAAAACTTACTGTTCATAACTTTAGATAATTGCGAAACTCATTGATAAAAATGAATAATGATTGATTTGAAGTTGCAAAAACATTATTAATGGATTTAATGGTTCCTGCTATACAAATATAATAGTTGACTTCTTAAAAAAGGGCGCACGAAATAAAGCGAAGGTGAATTCCAATTTTTATAAATAAATTTTATGCAATTAATGGCTTTAAGCTTCGGATATATTTATGTTTATGAATTTTATCTGCCACGATAACTGTTATTAGTTGAGTTATTCCGGCTAGAAGTAAATCAGCATGAAGTGTTTGCTCATTTTGAGTCTTACGCTCCGCGACGCAGTAACTATATTTGAAGTGATTTATATTTTTTTCAACAGCTACTCTGATTTTATAAGTATTACTCCATTCTTGGGTTCCTCGTGTTATTCCAGGATATGCGCGCAGATTCTTTTCAGGATAAATATAAAACATTCGTCCACATAAGGAATTTGTACATGGATTTTCACATTGAGTTACACGTTTGCTCTTTTTGGTTTCTTTGTTATATAACCATTTCATTTTAGGGCATACAAACTTCATTGTTGGAATTCTAGAACGAAGATGACTTTTACTACCTTCACGTTTCATTGGAATAGAAGGATCATTCGGACAGCATGGAATGCCGTCTTCGTTTAAAGGGCAATCAGCATTTTCTAGTGTAAGCCTAGTTTTTAAAGGAATATATGCTTTATCAAATTTTAATTCGAGAAGAAGATCACGATAAATTTGAATACTGTCAAAAGCAGCATCTCCTAAAAAGGTTTTTGGACTTATTAATGGATGCTTGTTAAAAAAATCTTTGAGAACAGGGATAAGAGCCTTAGAATCTGCAAGAGATTTATCTTCATCAGGTGAATCAGATTTTTTCTCAACAATAATATCAGGATGAGCATTGAGAAAATCTTTATTATAGAACGAAATATCTCTTACGATACCGAGGCCATTAGTAATGATTCCGAATTTAAAAGCATAGCAAAAATGCCCATTAATATACATTTGTTGGATGGCAGGGTTGGCTGAAGCGTGTGATGGCATAGAGCCATAGGCAGCTTTATAAGGATCATAAGAGTCATCTAAATTGCATGCTTTCTTAAAATTTTTAAGCTGTTTTATAATGCGATTAGCATATTTAGGATTATTTTCAGTGACAAATGCTTCAAGGCCTGAAGTATCAAAAATAGTCATGGAAGCAAGAGCCGTATCAATCTGTTGGCATATCGGTTCAGTAATATCAACAAGATTATCGAACATGGATTGTAAGTCCAAAAGAAAGTCCTGCTTGAAACGAGTAAACTTAGATGAATCAGGAACTCTTAAAAAGCCGCAGAAGTCTCTTAGTTCTTGAGAATATTTAAGGAAAATAATTAAAAGAGAATCTGTAGGAATAGAAAAAATGCGTTGTAAAATTAAAGCACTGATCATAGCATAAAGCTGATATTTTCGCGGCCTTCCTGTGGAAGCGTAAAAATGGTTAATGAAAGATGCAGGAACTGACTCATCAAGGTCGATAGTGTTTTCGAGTAAAGAAAGAAATTGGAATTTATCATTTTCAAATTTTTCTTTGCAATCAGAATAAACATCTGCCAAAGAAAGCTGTTTATATGTTATCATATATATGACTCCTTTCTGAGGTATATGGTAGTTTTGTTTTTAGGCAATTCAATTTTACCATAAATCAGTGAGGAGTTATTTTATTTTGCTAAAAAAATATCCCGCATTTCTGCGGGTTGCGGCGTTTCGCAAACGCCTATGTTCATAACTTATATGAAAGGAGAATTATTATGTCTATTAAAAAATTCAATATCCAAGTATCTGATGAGGTACTTAATGATTTAAAATACAGATTGGATCATATACGCTGGCCTGAGCTGCTAGAAAACTTAAGTTGGGAACGAGGTACTAATATAAGTTATTTAAAATCACTTGTTTCGTATTGGAAGGATGAATTTGACTGGCGTGCACAAGAAAAAGAATTAAACCGCTTTTCTCATTTTTGCTGTAATGTGGATGGGATAGATATTCACTTTATACACGAAAAAGGAAAGGGACCTAATCCTACCCCAATTATACTTACTCATGGATGGCCTGACAGTTTCATACGCTATCAAAAGATTATCCCACTTCTTACTGATCCTGCAAGTTATGGTGGTGATCCTAATGATTCTTTTGATGTAATTATCCCTTCGCTACCTGGCTTTGGCTTTTCTAGTGCGTCAAAACATAGTGGCATGAACAATTATCGTGTTTCTGAGCTTTGGGCAAAGCTAATGACTGAAAAGCTTGGCTACAGTAAGTTTGCTGCTGCAGGTGGAGATATGGGTTCAGGTGTTACAAGATACTTAGCATTAAACCATCCAGAACTTCTAATAGGAATCCATCTAACTGATATTGGAATTATCAGAGATCTTATGATGTCAAATGATACAGAGCTTTCAAAAGATGAATTGAATTATAAGAAAATTGCTTCAGAATGGATGTCAAACGAAGCAGGTTATATGTCTATTCAATCTACAAAACCACAAACCATTGCCTATGGACTTTCTGACTCACCTGTGGGCCTAGCTGCATGGATTATAGAAAAGTTTCTCAGCTGGAGTGATTGCAATGGGGATTTAAATAAAATCCTTACTAAAGATGAACTTCTTACTAATATAATGATTTATTGGGTCACAAATACCATAGGCTCATCAGCAAATGCATATTATGAAAATACACATTCATTGCCACCAATGGGACACATAGATGTACCAACAGGCATGGCTTTATTCCCAGCTGATGTATTGCTGCCACCAAAGGAATGGGCTATGCGCAATTTAAATATCACTCGCTGGACTACAATGCCTAAAGGAGGACATTTTACAGCCATGGAAGATCCTAAACATTTTGCTGAAGAAATTCGCACATTTTTTAGAACTTATAGATAAGCTTGAACTTATGTCATGGCTTACCGAAATTATATGATATACTCACGTACTTTTATTCCACATAACTGCAACAATACCCATAAACATAACATTTTTAAAACAGCACTAAACCTCTTCTTATTCAATGACCACAAATGCAGTAAATAGCTACTATTTTAGATATTAGCATCATAAATAGTAGCTATTTTATTCACTTATCCTTGCTTTTTCCAGAATTTCAGTAATTTAATATTTAGCTTATCCGTCTTTATTGGCCTCTCCTCTAACCTAGTATTAACTAAAGAATAAACCACTGGAACAACTACGAATGTAAGGAAAGTAGCTGATGCAAGTCCAAATATTATGGTTACAGACATAGGTCCAAATAACGCACTTTTTGAAAATGCAAGTGGTATAAGACCTGTAATAGTTGCTACAGAACTTAGTATTATCGGCCTGAATCTTTGACTTACAGCATTCAAGCATGCTTCATCTATAGAAAGACCTTCTTTTCTTCCTTCAATTATATACTCCACAAGCAGAATACCATTTCTTATAACTACTCCAATTAAACTTATTATTCCCATTACAGCAGTTAAAGATAGTTGCATCTTAAATGTGAGAAGCCCTGCCGTTACTCCTATTAATGATAGTGGAAGTGCACACATTATTATAAGTGGCTGTACAAAAGATTTAAATTGAACAAATAAAATCACATAAATTATTAGTATACACATAGCTGCAGCTATACCCAGACTTGTAAAATTCAAATCTATTTGATGTTTCTCACCATCATAAATAGCATTTACACCATCTATATCCATCTTATTTATTTCCGGACTTAATGCATTTTCTACGGTAACAGCATTATAACCAGTTTTTATATCGCTATATACTGTTACAGTTTTATCTTTCTTATAATGTTTTATTTGGTCTATCTGTGAATCAAGTTTTATAGTTGCTACTTCTGATAACAATACCTTGTTTTTTGCAAGGCTGGATTTCACTTGTAAGTTTTTTAAGTCTTCAACTGATGTAGCATTACTTTTAACTAGTATATCGTAATCACTTCCATTTTTTCTGTATACAGAAGCAGCATATCCTCTTATAGCAATGCTTATCTGCTTTTCTATATCAGATTTTAATAAACCATGCTGTACTGCCTTAGCACTATCTATATCTACTTCATATTGATAAGTCTTTTTTGCTGCATCATCTCTTACATTTGTAGTTCCTGGAATACCATTTAATTTTTCTTGTATTTGATCTGAAGCCGAATAAAGCTTCTCTAAATCATCTCCTGTAAGTCTTATACGAATAGGTGCACCTGTTGGCATTGCTTGTTCCAAGAGTTTTACTGTTGCAATACCTCCAGATATTTTACTATCTATTTGACTTTGTAAATACTCAGCCAATTCTTGTCTTGTACTGAACTTTTTGGTTTTATTTAGGTCTATGTTCATCATAATTTGAGCTTTATCTTTTGCTGGTGCAAGAGGAGGTATAGTAATATAAAATTTAGGCACAGCACCACCTATAGCTGACGTATAACTTGTAACATCTTCATCTGATTTTACTATATCTTCAACTTGTTTTACTAAATCACTCGTGCTGTCAATATTATCCACCTTTTCATTAGCAACATCTATATAAAGAATGTCTTTATCTGCATAAGGAAAGAACTTCGTTCCTATTGAATTCAGCAATCCTATTGATACTGCAAATAAACATAAACATATTATAATAATCTTTATTTTATTCTTAAGTCCATAATTTAAAAGTTTATGGAAAAACCTTTTTATTATACTTTCCTTCTCAACTTTTTTACTTTTTCTAAAAAATATAGATGCCATAGCAGGAGTTACAAACAGTGCTGATAAGTAAGAACACGCAATACATATCATTACTACCTGAGGCAAAGTTCTTAAGAATTCTCCTGCTCCACCAGGTATATTTAAAAGTGGTGCAAAAGCACCAATAATAATCAATGTAGATGTGAATACAGGCACAAATAATTTTTTAATACCATGAAAAGCAGCTTCATCTCCAGACATACCTTCATCAATACCTACCTGCACAACATCGCCTATTACAATGGCATCATCTACTAATATTCCAAGAGCTATAATAAGTGCTGTGGTAGACATTTCCTGAACTTTAATACCAAGGGCATTCATAGCAACAAATGACATAGATATAGATATCGGAATTACTGCTGATACTACCATTGCATTTCTAAATCCCATTCCTATTAAAACAGTTATAACTACCAGAATTACACCATCTCTAAGGTTCTCCATAAAGAAAGAAACTGATTCATCTACAGCCTTAGGCTGAAAAGTAACTTGATCTATTTTCAAATCTGGTGGTAATTGTTTTTTTATCTCATCTAACTTTTTTGTTACATCCTTACCTATTAAAACTATATTTTTATTATCTTGAAAATAACCTGTAAGCAATACTGCATTTTCTCCATTGCTAGTGAATTTAAGACTAGAATCATCATCATAACCCATATAAACCTTGGCTATGTCTTTAAGCCTAATAGTTTGTCCAGTATCAGTTGAAACATTCACCACAGTATCTTCTATTTCCTTAAGAGATGTAAAACTTCCAGGTGTCTCAACTTTCATTTTTCCAGTTTTTAAATCTAAATTTCCAGAAGGTATATCTACATTTTGAGCTTTTAATGCTCCACATATGTCTTCAAAAGAAATTGGATATTTATTTATCTTATTTAAATCCACTTCCACTTTTACCTGATTATCTTGTTTACCCTTTATATCAAATCTTGAAATACCACTAACATTGCTTAGCTGCTTCTTTATATCATCTGCATAATTTCCCAATTGTTCATATGTGTAATTATCGCCAGATATACTTAGAATCATACCAGCAGTTTCTGTAAGATTCGTATTTATATCACTATCCTGACATCCATCTGGGAGATCTGATTTTAAATCTTTTATCTTATCTCTCATATCACGCCATGCTTTCTCTTTATCACAATCATTAGTTAAGAAAACAACAACTATTGAAGCATTATTTACAGAGTAAGACTCACAATAATCATAACCATCTATTTCTTCAACTTTTTCTTCAACTTTTTTTGAAACTAAACTTTCTATATCACTAGGAGAACCTCCTGGATAAACTGTTGTGATCATTGCTGCTGGAGATGAAACATCTGGCATTTCCTGCTTAGGAACAATATAATAGCAATAACATCCACTTAAAATAGCTATAGTTACTAAAAATAATACTATTTTTTTATTTCTAATAGCTGCTTTAATCAATCCCATAATTCATCCCCCTTTATTCTGCTGAAACCTGATATCCAGCTTTTATATTTTTCATACCTTCAGTAATAAGGTTTTCTCCAACTTCTAATCCCTCTATGCATACTTCATTTTCATTTGTATCTCCTAAAGTTACATTTTTCCTAACAGCACGTCCATCTTCCACTGTATAAACATAATCTTGTCCATCATTCAAAATGCTGGTAATTGGAATCCATATGCCACTCTTTTCTCCATTATCAATATAAACTTTCACAGATTGGCCTACGTAATATTTATCATTATCTATTGGATTTAAAATTTTGATTTCTGCACTGTAAGTTCCACTTTGTTTATCAGGTGCTTGAACTATATTCATAATTTCTCCATCAGTAGTAGTGTCATCTATTTTAACTTCTGCTTTTGTTCCTACTTGTATTTTCTTTACATCATCATCTGATAAACCTGCAGTAACCACTTGATCATCACTTCTAACTAAAATTACTGGATACCCAGCTTGTTGCATTTCTCCTTCTTTACAAAGGACATCTACTACATAACCATCTTCATCTGCTACAAGAGATGCATCTTGAACTAAATTAACCTTTGAATCATAATTAGCTTTTGCAGCATTTACCTGTGCCAATGCTGCTTGCTTATCCTCTTCCCTTGTTCCATTTTGAAGCTGTGTCAATGTTTCCTTTGCTGCATTTAACTGGCTTTCACTACCATCTAATTTAATTTTAAGATCGTTAACCTGCTGCTGTGTAGCTGCCTTTATTTGAAATAAATTAACGGTTTTATCATATAAATCCTTGCAGTAATTATACTCATCCTGAGCATTTTTTACTGCTATCTGAGCTTTATTTATATCCTCGGCTTGTGCTCCATTCACTGCCTTATCATATTGTGCTTGTGCTGAATCCATTTGAGCTTTTGCAGCATTTTCTGCCAAATTTAAGTCACTTTTATCTAAATCAACCAGGGTATCTCCTTTTTTCACCTGTTGACCTTTTACAACATATATTTTTGAAATTTTAGCTGGACTTTTAAAGGAAAGCTTTCTTACTTCACTTCCTCCTGTTATACCATCATATTCTAAATTACTTGAATGGCTTTGATTTTGAAGTTCTACTGTTTTTACTGGATAAGTTTTTGCATCTACTTTTTTATCATTTTTACTGCATCCACTTAATGTTGTAAAATTTAAAATTACTAAACAAATAGCTATTATCTTCTTATTCATATATCCTCCTATATTCACCATATCGTACATGAAACATGATATCTAGTGAGTTTATTTTCCTGAATAATTTTTATTCATTGAAAAAATTTATTAGTTACTTAATATCCATGGCTTTTGAATACTATCTCTTAAGTTATTATGAATATAAATAAGTTTTCTTAAAGCAGTATCCAATTCTTCACTTGTTATAACTTGTTTATCATAATCATTTTGTAGCATTAATTCCATATCTACTTGAGCTTTTGCAAATTTAAGTTTAGTATTTGTTGAATTAACCTGTTCTTTTAGGTTATCTATTTTATTTTCTATATCAAGTAATGTTGAGTAATTTTGTTTTAATATATTTTTAAGACTCTTTTTTGTATCATCTAACTTAACGTTTGATTCATCGTAACTGTATTTACCATCTAGATAAGCTTCATAATTCTTAAGATCTGTATAATACTTTAATTCTTTTTGTTCATATGATATTGATGCCAAAGCAAGCCCACCAGAATCTAATGTAGTATTACCATTAGCATCAGTTGTAACATAATCGGATTGTTTAGGTGCCATTGGTATATCTTTATTCATAATGCCTTTTATTCCTTCGTCCTTCAAATCTTTCAGATAGTCCTTAGTTAAATCTAATATTTTATCATCATATTCAAAATAGCTGTTAAGCTTATCAGCTATATATTCTTCAACTGAACCATCTATTTTAAATTTTGCATAATCCACATCATAATCAAGTATGTAAGTATTCTTTAAATCTAAATCAGTTAACACTTTGAAATAATCTTTAGCATCACTTAAGGAATTTTCCTTTGCTGTTATATCATCTTGTAATGATTTTAATTCAACCTCAGTATCAGTAACTTGATTCTCTGTCGCCATTCCGAGCGACAGCTTTCCTTTTAAATAAGTTAAATCATTTTTCTTTAATTCCAAGTTTCTTTTTGATTTATCTATATCAATTTGCTTTAAAACCATATCATTATATTTATTGGTAATATCACTCGATATTTGATCTTCCATGAAATCCCTTGATTGTTTTGTCTGCTTTTCCTGCAATTCAAGTTTATCGTAAGGATAATCATATACATCATCAGAGTAGTGGATATCTGTTTCTAATGATTTATTAAAATCAGTGCTTTTTTCTTGAAGATCCTCCTTATTTCGATAATAGGTTATTTGTTTTGATTTTAAAGCAAATTTATCACTATTATTTATTGCCGCATTTATTGCATCAGTTAGTTTTAGAACTCTCTCATCTATATGCCCATGTATACCTTGTCCAATGCTTACGTTTTCCCCCCTATTAATATCATTTTGCGCTTGTTTTGAGATATTTTCACTTTCGGTAGATGCAGATTCTGTTGCAAATACTGGTACAGTGCTACTATTTATAATACTTACTAAAATTCCAACAGCAATCAGATTTTTTATATTTCGTCTCATTAATATCCACCTCTCCATTATTAAAATATTTGAATATAGTTTTTATATTCTACACATGTATACAAACTTTACAGGTGTACAACAAATACTATATACTGTTGTATGAGGGTTATCAAGAAACAATAACCTTAATCTATATAGTTAATCTGCACAATTACATATGTGTAGATTATTTCCTTAGGAGGAACTTATGACTAATAATAAAACTCTTGATTTAAGAATAAGAAGGACACATAAACTATTATTTGATGCTTTAACACTTTTACTTTCTGAAAAAAGCTTCGACAATATCACCATTACTGACATCTGTGAGAAGGCAATGGTCCATCGAACTACATTTTATAAACATTTTGAAGATAAATATCATTTGCTTGATTCTTTAATTAGTCAATTAGTCCAAAATTTCGAAGAAAAAAGCACTGAACAAACTCCAGTTGATAATCCAAGGCAATACTATGTAAATTTATTTAGACTTCTATTAGAACATATGCAAGAAAATATAAAGATGTATTCAGTCGGCCTATTAAATAATGGTTCCACAATAAAAGTGCTTCAAAAAATAGTAGTTGGACGTACAAAATCTAGATTGGAAAGTGACGAAGCTAATGGACTAATATTTTTAATCCCTGCGCCAATTCTTTCAGAATTTTATTCTTCTTCAATGGTTAGTTTAGCCATTTGGTGGCTTGAAAATAATATGCCTCTAAGTATTGATGAAATGGTTAGATATGGAGATATGTTGATTGACAAATTGGATACAACTGATAAATAGACAGGAATTCTATCTGCTAAAACAAGATCTTATTTCTTAAATGAAACTTCATCTATTGTGCAAGGCTAAAAAAGCTCAAGTTAATTTAATCTTTAAACCTATAATGTTTATCCATTTAGGTTCTTCAATTAAAAGAAAATCAATTTAACTTCTAGGAAGTTTTAGTTATGGAATATATTTTACTTAAATTTGAAATTACTAAATAGTCAAATTCCAAAGCAAAAAGTAAGCAGCTCCTTTATCTTATTCCTTTTACCCTTTATTAATAAAAGCGTTCTAGTTTACTAAAAGTGTTTAACACCTTATAGAACTAGAACGCTAATTAATAACTTATGCTATTATTCTATATTTCCGTACTTATCTTTTGCAAGCTCAATAAATTCTTTTAAAGCTTGAGATACATACCGATTTTTTTGGTATCCAATACCTAATGTTCCATGAGTTTTGTTGTACTTCAGATGATAAAGATTAACTCCAGTAATTGTACTCTTATCGAATATTAAATCTTTATTATTCATTAGGGTTTTGGGATAAAAAGTAATTCCCATTCCTTTAACTGAAAGTGCCAGCACTGTTTCAATGCTTTCTGTCTCCAATATAATATTAGGTTTTATTTCTTTTTCATTAAACATTTCATCTGCAATAATTCTAACTCTATTTTTAGCATTAACCATTAGAAATGGGCAATCTTTTAGTACTGTAATATCCATATCTTTTTCAAGTTTTTGTTTTACTTCCATATAATTATTAGGAAAATATTTAACTAATATATTATCTGGAACAACCATAAGAACTTCTTCATTACAAAGTGGAACTATCTCTACATTCTCAACATTAAAAGGTAACATTCCTATTATTAAATCTACATCACCTTTTAATAAAGCAGCATCTAGCTCCTTTGAATTACCTTCAAGTAAATGCAAATTAATATTAGGAAACCTTTCGTTATAATAAGGAAGAATTTCTGGCAAAAAGGCTCGTCCTCTTGTATGTGAAGCTCCAATAAACAGATCTCCACGTTTGAAATCTTTAATATCTGCCAATTCTTTTACTGACTGCTCTTTCAAATCCAAAATTCTTACGGCATTTTTCACTAAACTTTTCCCTGCTGGTGTCAATGTTAATGGCACTGTCCGATTGAATAATTCAACCCCCAAATCATTCTCCAATTTTGAAATATGAGAACTTAATGACTGTTGAGAAATAAACAATTTTTTTGCGGCTTTTGTAAAATTCAGCTCTTCTGCTGCTGTTAAAAAATACTCTAAATTAAGAAAATTCATCATAACGTAACACTACTCTACCTTGTATTTAATATAAATCTATTTCATATCCTGTTTCTATTGCTAATTCTACATAATTACTTATCATCAAACGTCTTTACTTTCCTACTATACTATCTTTAACTATATTAGTTCATATTCTAGAATATTCTATCTCTTAAAGCTTTTTTAGGAATTAGCACGTTTAATTATTCTTCTATTTTATCATATACTTCTTTTTCCTTGCAATCCAGAGTTTTCCCTATAAATTTATTTAATTCAGTATCCTCCGGTAGAGATTTAAATTTATAAATAAATTCCTTATATATTTTAAATAAACAAATTTCTGTTTTAGCAATTAGTCTTTCACTTTCTAGCGCCTCGTTTTAAATATCATCTCTAAGTTATATTTTTTGCTTAAAGATTCTTATATACTTCTGCTAAATGCTTTGTTAACTTTGTATTTTCTCTATAATCAACCTGACAATCAATAATTACTGGCACATCTTGCTTAAAGGCTTCTTCTAAAATTGGTATTAAGTCTTCTGATTTTTCCACTCTATATCCTTTTGCATACATACTTTCGGCCATTTTAACAAAATCTGGATTTGTGAATTCTACATAGCAGCTCTTACCGTACTGATCCTCTTGTTTCCATTTTATTAACCCGTAATTTCTATCGTTAAAAATTAAAACGACAATCGGAGTACCTATACGAAGTGCTGTTTCTATTTCCTGATTATTCATCATAAAACCGCCATCACCAACAATTGCTAAAACTTTCTTACTAGGATTTATTAATTTTGCTGCAATTGCACCTGGAACTCCTATTCCCATTGTTGCAAAACCATTAGAAATTATACAGGTGTTTGGCTCATAGCAATTATAATGCCTTGCAATCCACATCTTATGCGCACCAACATCTGAAACCACAATATCATGGGGTCCCATTACTTTTCTAACATCACTTAAGATTTTCTGAGGTTTCATTGGAAAACTTTCATCTTCTGCATAGATTTGATGTTCATTAACCATTTTTTCTTTGATTTTTAGTGCATCAACTGGCTCTTCTTTTCTAGATGTTCTTCTCATTATATTATATAAAGCATCTGAAATATCACCAACTACTTCAACTATTGGCTGGTAAAGCTTATTGATGTGTGATGGTCTGGTGTCGACATGAACAATCTTAGTATCTCCATTTACATTCCATTTTGCTGGTGCATATTCTACAATATCATAACCAATTGTAACTACTAAATCGGCATCCTCAATAACTTTATTTACATAATCTTTCTGTGGAATTCCTATTGTCCACATTGAATATAAATTATCAAAAGGAATTATTCCTTTTGCCATCATAGTATTTATTACTGGAATTTTTAAATTACTTGCGAATTCTGTAACTGCTTTTGCAGCATTATTCCGAATAGCTCCACTTCCAGCTAATATAACTGGATTTTTTGCTTTAAATATCTCACTTGCAGCTTCTTCTATTGATGCTAAGGCTGCATATTCTTTTGGTGGAATTTTCTTTTCTAATGGTTTTTCACAAATACTTACAGGCATCTTTGAAATATTTACAGGTAAATCGATATGACAGGCTCCAGGTTTTTCGCTTTCAGCATACTTGAAAGCGATTCTTACAATTTCATTTACTGTATCTGGTCTAACAATTTGCTTACTTCTCTTAGTAATTGGTTCAAACATTTTACAAAGATCTAAAAATTGATGCGATGTTATATGCATTCTTTCAGTTCCAACCTGTCCAGTAATTGCAACTACAGGGGCACCATCGCTATGTGCATCTGCTACTCCTGTTACTAAATTGGTTGCCCCTGGACCAAGTGTTGATAAGCATACTCCTGCTTTACCTGTTAACCGTCCATATAAATCAGCCATAAATGCAGCCCCTTGTTCATGACGAGTCGTAATAAACTTAATACTTGACCCTTCAATAGCATTCATTACTTCTAAGTTTTCCTCTCCTGGAATTCCAAAAATATATTCTACTCCTTCTGCTTCCAAGCATTTAACTAACAGCTGTGCTGTATTTAATTGAACTTTTTCATTTTTTTCTGTCCCCATAGTAAACATCCTCTAATCTATATATTTTAGTATTATGCTTAATGCATTAATATTTTCTCAAACATCATACTTCAATTAAAAATGTTTTTCCAACAGCTTTTTTCCTATTTAATTACAATAAAATGGTTGTGATTAAATGAGGAAAATCAAATAATTTATTTAACAACTGTTTAGTTGTAGTTCTACAATAAAAAATTTGTTTGAATGATGTTTAGAATAATGATAAAATGATTTTGGTAAATATATTTAATTTTAAATAAATTCTTGAAAAAATTTTATTTTTTATGTAAAATTATAATTAAATAGTAAGACAATGGAGTCATTTATTAAAATGGCTCTTTTTTTATATTTATTCTTTTTAACTTACAGATGTTAATAAAAAACTTAATATAAGAATTATTTTAAGGGGGAATAGCTTATTAATCCCTCCAGATGGCAATCCAATTATTCTTTTAGCCGATAGGCGACAGCTTGAGGATATCCGAAGATCGCTCATGTTGAATCTGTGGATATACAAAAAATAGTTCAGCTGAAACCTAACGCTAAAATTACATTTAAGAAAATCACATTAAAAAAAGATGAAAAACTATATTTAAATAGAAAAAGGCAGATTACTTTGCCATCAGCATCGTAATCTACCTTTAATTTATTTTACTTTAATTAGATTAATCCATTCTTTTGTAGAAATTCTACAGCAACATCTTTAGGATCTTTTTTTAATTCATCTACTTCATAGTTTAATTCGCTCATTACATCATTATTAAGTAAATCTCCTACTTCCTCTACAAGCGGTTGTATTTCAGGATATTTCTTTAATGTCTCAGCTCGTACAACTGGAACCGCATAATATGGAGGGAAGAAGTTTTTATCATCTTTTAAAACACTTAAATCATATTTTTTTAATAATCCATCTGTTGAAAATGCATCTATAACATCACTTTCTTTATTCATTAATGCCGCATACCTAGGACTACCATCTATGCCTACAGTATTCTTAAAATTCAAATTATATTTTTTAGCTAAACCTACTAATCCATCTTCTCTATTAAGAAATTCTAAGGTTGTAGTTGCAGTAATGTCACTTGAAACTTTAGATAGGTCACTTATTGTTTTAAGATTATATTTTTTAGCAGTTTCTTTCGTTACGGCAAGTGTATAGGTATTATTAAATCCCATTTGCTTTAATACTTCTATATTATACTTATCTTTAAAATCTTTTTTTACTGTATTATAAACTTCTTCTACATCTGATATTGGTTTATACTTTAATTCATCTCCATAGGCTGTACCCGTATAATCTACAGACATATCAACATCTCCATTTTGCATAGCTGAAAATATAACCTGAGTACCACCTAATGCAAATTTACGATTAACTGAAATATCTGTTTTTCTTTCGATAAGCTCTGATAATATATTTCCTAAAATCTCTTGTTCAGTAAAGTCCTTGCTTCCAATTGTAATAACTTTTTTATTAGAAATCTTTTTAGATAATCCACTTACTGCAAAAATCCCAATAAGTACACATGCAGTGGCTGCTAATATACACTTTTGTATTTTTCTAGCTCTTATTTTTGCTTCTTTGGATTTATTATTAGCTTTTTGTAAACTGATTGGCGTAACAAGTTTTTCTACAATACTAAATAATCCATCTACCAATAAGGCTAATATACATGCTGGGATTGCTCCTGCTAAAATTTGATAATTGTTAACAGTTCTTATACCAGAAAAGACTAAATATCCTAGACCACCGCCACCAATGAAGGCTGCCATGGTCATAAGTCCTACAGCTGTAACTGCTGAAATTCTTATTCCTGACATTATTACAGGCAGCGCTAATGGAATTTGAACCTTAACTAAAACTTGAAATTTAGTAAGTCCTATTCCCTTAGAGGCCTCTAGCATATCTGGATTAATATTATCAATTCCTGTTGTTGTATTTTTTATTATTGGCAATAATGAGTATAGTACCACCATTACAATTGCTGGTGGTGTACCTATCCCTAAAAACGGTATTGCAAATCCTAGTAACGCCATACTTGGAATTGCTTGTACAACACTAGCTATTCCTAAGATTGGCTTGTTTAGCTTTTTCACATAGCTTGTAAGAATTCCTAAGGGCATACCAATTATTATTGCTATCCCAACTGATAATGCTGTAAGCTTAATGTGTTCAAGCAGTAATGTAATTATCTGATCTTTTGATGTAAATATATAATTTAAAAATTCGTTCATACTAATTCACCTCTTCCATATCTAAAAACTGACTGCTTAGAGTTGTTACCAAGCTACTTTTGGTAATTATACCTTTTAAAACTCCAAAGTCATCAAGAACAGGTACTTGTCCTATTTTATGTTCCTTTACAAGTTCAAGAATGTCTATAATTGAATCATCAGGCTGTACGCTTATAAATCTACTGTTCATTATCTCTTCTACAGGAATATTTCTATCAGTTTTATTTTGAATCTGCTTTGCTGTAATAATTCCTAAAAGATAACTTTCTCTATCTATAACCATTAAACTATCAACTTTTGAACTTCTCATTTTTTCAATACATCTTAAAAGTGATGCATTTTTAAAACAAACAACAGGATGGTCAATCATTATATCCTTAGCTCTTATAAATTCTGGTGAAGACCATATTCTATTCTTCCCTATAAATTCACTTACAAAATCGTTTATAGGATTTTTAAGTATATTTTCAGGCGTATCATATTGCACAATCTCACCTTTATTCATTATACAAATCTTATCTGCTATTTTTATTGCTTCATCCATATCATGAGTTACAAAAACAATAGTTCTTTTTAATTTACTTTGTAAATCAATTAACTCTTCTTGAAGCTGAACTCTAGTGATTGGGTCCAAAGCACTAAAAGGCTCGTCCATTAAAATTATTTCTGGATTAGTAGCAAAGGCTCTTGCAACTCCTACTCTCTGCTGCTGCCCACCACTAAGTTCTGTTGGATATCTATCTAAAAAGTCATTGCTATTTAATCCAACCATATCCATAAGTTCAAGAGTTCTTTTTTCTATACTTGCCTTGTTTAACTTTTCAACTTTAGGAATCATCTCAATATTTTCTCTAATTGTAAGATGCGGAAACAATCCTGTCTGCTGTATTACATATCCAATATTTCGTCTAAGCTTTATCACATCTTTTGATGCAATATCTTCTCCATTAATGAAAATCTTACCTGACGTTGGCTTAATTAATCTATTTATCATTTTTAAGGTTGTGGTCTTTCCACATCCACTTGATCCTATAATAGCAACAAGCTCTCCTCTATTTATCTTTAGTGTAATATCCTTGAGTATTGTTTTGTTTTTAAAATCTTTGCGAATATTTTTAAATTCTATCAAAAATTCCACTCCCTTTCTGTTAACAACTTTATATCTATGTACAAGTTGTTACTTTTTATAGTTTTAGTAACAACTTAATTGTAATATAAGGTTGTTACTTTTGTCAAATTTGAACTTTTTTACTTTTTGTGTTATAGAGCTTCACGTTGAAAATCTGAGATACTACAAAGAGCGAAATTAGATAAATATTGATAAACTCTTGAATCATAACATTCAATAAGCATTGGAAGTGAGCTGTTATATATTTAATTTTGATTTGGATTAAGATTTTTCACGCTAAAATTATAACGGGTAATATATTAACCATTTTTATAATCTAAATGGTTAATATATTACCCGTTACAAATTAATTCAGAGATATATTATGGATATAAGAATTTATTTACTCTCTCATAGCAGCTTTCATCACCGACAAAATAAAAGATATCATTATCACGTAACACAGCATATGGTCCTGGTGACATTTCTAGGCATCCATTTCTTTTGATACATACAATTGTTGCAGAGGTATTGTGCCAAAAATTAATTTCAGCTACATTTTTATCTATGTATGGGGTTTCCTTAGTTATACGTATTTCAAATGGTATGAATGGATTTATGGACTTAAATCTATCAGTCCTATCTAACAAATCAATTATTTGTTCTCTTAATAAATCATTTTCTTTTTTCTGCTCTTCTAATTTATCTAATATATCATTTCTTAAATCATTAACTGTCTTAACATCATTATACTGCTTGATAAACTTTATGGCATTTTCAGTTGATTTTATTATTACACCACTGCCCTTATTGGCATCTACAATATCAACATCCGCAAGTATTGCTATAGCTCTTCTAGCCGTTTCTGCTGAAACTCCATATTGACTTGCAAGTACAGAACGCGCATATATTTTTTCACCAACTTGATAATGTCCACTTGCTATTTTCGAAGCAATATCTGTGGCAATCTGCTGATAAACAGGACTAACTATTCTTATTTTTTTTTCCATCTTTTCTTCTATCCTCTTATTAAAATTAGATTTAAATACCTTTGAAAATATTACGGAATACTTTCAAAGGTATTTTATCATATATTTTTATTTTCTGCTATTCTTCTTAATTTATCATAACCTAACTTCATATAATTTATAAAATACTGAGAATCAAAACCTTATAAATTAAAGCCTAAATAAATAACAAAAAATTTTCAAAACTACATTATTAAGTTTTATTTAAAAGTCCTAAATTCATACCCTTGGCTCTTTAAATAATCTATTACTCCTGGTAATGCTTTAGCTGTTTCTTCTTTACCATATGTGTCATGCATTAATAGTACTACTTTTGTCTTGTTTCCAACAGTCTTCTTAACCTCTTCTGTTAATTGATCTGCATTTTTATGAGGACCTTCTGCATCTTTTGATAATGCATTCCAATCTACATAATGATAATCTTTTTCCTTCATTATTTTATCTACTTCTCCAGTATTTTTCCAAGACATATGTCCCCCTGGAAATCTAATAGCCCTTGTAGAAAAATCTTCTCCTAACACTTTCTTTAAAGACTCATTAGTTTTATTAATCTCCGACATGAAGTTATTTGTGTTGACACTTCCATTAGGATATAAGTACTTGTAATTATGTGAATACGAATGATTTCCTATAGCATGTCCTTCTTCAACTTCCTGCTTTAACAAATTTTTATTAGCTTCACTTTGATCTATTGCTTTTCCAAGAACAAAAAAAGTTGCTTTTACATTTTCGTCCTTAAGAGTCTTTAATATTGATGGAGTATTAGTTTCAGATGGTCCGTCATCAAAAGATAAGTAAACGACTTTTTTACCATCAGTATCTTCAATTTTCTGCCCTTTCGCTTGTTGAGTTAAAAATTTCTCTACAGATGCAACATCATCAACATTAGAATCACTTTGTACTTCAGCGTTTGTATCATCTTCTTTGGTTTTATTAGCTCCATCATCTTGCTTTGACACAACAGCCTCATTAGATGCAAGTGCTTGTACATTTTTATCCTTTGAAAAAAATTTATCATCTATTATAGATGTAGCCAAACCTCCTAATGCCACAATTATAATAGTTAAAATTAATATTCTCTTTCTTCGTATGCGAACATTTCTGTTATATCTGCTATATCTGTAATTGTTTCTCATTTCCTTATCCCCTCGTATTTCTTAGTATATTTATTGCAAAAATAATTCTTCATCATAATTCTAAAAATATCACAAAAATTTTAGCTGTAATTATAAGCTATGAACTGTGCATTGTGAATTGCAACATATATAATATCTTTCCATAATTATCATTTAACTACTAAAAATTATACCTCATTATATGAGAAAATTGTATCATATAACAATAATCGCCAAATTTTTTTATTTCGTGCAAAAACCAACACTTCAATAACTCATATCAATATTTTAATTTAAAATACTTAATTATTTGTAACAAAAATATTACAATTTATTAACTTGGTTATTTGCCGTAATATATTGCAAGAATTTTAACAGTAATTGTGAAATATGTATTGTAAATTTCACCATATAGATATTCAAAACAAAGCTTAGACTTGTGCAATAACTTACCGAGAGGAAAGGTACTCTGTTGTTTCGGTTACTGAGAATATGCTGAGGCTTTCTAACATCATAAGTTGCACCATTTCAGCATGTTCCCGAGCAAGCTCGTGACAAGCAAAACAGGAACAAATTTGTATCTAATTTCTAGTATAATTTACAAAGATTAAAGTGTAGGGATATCTATATATTACTAAAATAAGAAAAAAAGCTGGAATAAACTATTATTTTTTAGATTATTCCAACCAGAAATGAGTAATATACTTTTGTGGAATGTTTCATTGGTAATTTTGATGGATGTGATTCTTTGGCTATAAGTTGTTCCAAATGTGCTAGTTCAAAGCTTGTTCTTTGAGGCTAGCACTTTGGGTGCAACTTTATAGCCTTAGAATCACCCATCATAATTACCTAGAAACTGGAACAAAAGTATGTTATTCATTTCGGTGAGTATACGCATAAGTATAGATTGTAGTTGGGTTATTTATAATTCAAAGTACCGCTACTACTATTAGTTACTGCTAAGTACCCAAGGTTTTTCAATACTATTTTTTAATATATTATAAGTATTGATAAGATTCATTAGTGAATTATCTAAATCCTTACTCTTTAAAAGTTCAGCTTTAAAGTCATTTTCAGTTATTATTCCTAAATCTACTTTTGCTTTTAGAGATCTAAGCTTTGTATTATTAGATATAATCTGTTCATTTAATCTTTTTATTTGATTTTCCAAGTCACACAATGTTGAATAATTCTCTTTTAAGACATTTTTAAGACTTTTCTTTGAATCATCTAATTTAACCTTAGCTTCCGCTAAACTGTATCTACCTTCTAAATAGGACTGATAATTATTAAATGCATTTAAGTATTGCTGCACATAGCTAACAATGGCTAAACAATATTCCTGAGTATTAAAAGTTTTGTTGCCATCGCCATCAATCTCGTAATAATCATTTTTATTAATCTTCACTACTTTATTTTCATAGTAACTAAGTTTATTCATATCCTCTTCTCGTAGCTCATGCATATAATCATCAGTAAGTTTAATAATTTCATCATTATACTTTAAATAACTATCTATTTTATCATCTAAATATTCATCTAGCGAGACATCTATTTTTAATGTTTTATAACTAATACTTGAGTCCAATGTATAATCTGATAAATTTAGATTTGTTAATACTCCTAAATAATCTAAATTATTTTTTAATGAGTTTTCTTTAGCCTTTATCTCATCTTGTGCCTTATTCAGTTCAATCTGCTTATCCTCCAACTGATTAGGAATCGCAAGCCCTACTGAAACTTTTATTTTTAAAGCATCTAAATCATTATTTTTGATTTCTAAGCCTGTTTTCAATTTGTCTATATCAATCTTTTTTAAGATGATTGCATTATACCTCTTTGTAACATCATTTGTTATTTGATCATGCAAAAAAGCCTCAGACTGAGCCGTTTGTTTCTTTTGAAGTTTAAGCTTATCAGATGGAAAGTCATCTACTGTATCATTGCCGGTCTTTAAATTGTTATCATCCGAGAAATCATCTTTTTCATCCTGAAGGTCCAACTTATCATCATACAGTTTCAATTCTTTTTCTTTCAAAGCTAACTTATCACTATTATCAACAGCACATTTTATAAGCTGATCTAAAGTGATTACTTTCTTTGTTTTAGTAATTTGTTCATCTAAAGTATTTGTATTTTCACCTGATGTACTTGAATTTAATACAATAGAATTACTTTTATCTGTCACCGCTTTCGTATTTTCAGCTGCAAAAGTAGGAATAATCGCTCCATTAATCATGCTAACTGTAATCCCAGCCGCAATTACTTTATTTATCTTCTTATTCATTATTATTCACCCACTTAATTAATAATTTGATTTGTTACTCTTTCATATTTCTTGTACTCAATTTTTTCATGTCTATAGCTTGCCTATAAGCACTCATTAATGAGTTAAATATTTAAAATTAGAAATATCCAAACCAGATAAATTTGATACACATAAGTTTACTTCTCATTGAATAACACTATAGGGTTCCATATTGATAACAATACATATCAACTGTTTCAATTTACCGAATAACAGCGATATTACAATTTCATAAGTTTGAATATCATTGACGAACTCCATATATAGATACACTATTTAAGAATTTGATTTATTAGATGAACATATTTACAAAGTTGCTAAAACTTTAAGCTTATATCTTCACTAGAAATCATAAATATATTTGTGAAGAAAACATTTGAAAATGAGCTGTTAAAAGCTCTTAATTGTAGGTTGTTCAACTAATGCTTGTCACAATGAAATTGGGAGCAAGCATTAGTAGTGCAACCTACAATTTAGTACTTTCAGCGAAATTTTCATAGCCCTGTGAAATAACAATGTTTTTACTTTCGGCAGGTTATTGCATAAGTCTAAGTTATATATTGTTTATCTATATATAGATAAGCCAATTATAAGTTAGATTTATACTATGAAATATATCCCAACTAGAAATGGGTAATATACTTTTGTTGAATGTTTCATTGGTAATTTTGATGGATGTGATTCTTTGGCTATAAGTTGTTCCAAATGTGCTAGTTCAAAGCTTGTTCTGTGAGGCTAGCATTTTGGTGCAACTTTATAGCCTTAGAATCACCCATCAGAATTACCTAGAAACTGGAACAAAAGTATATTATTCATTTCGGCGAGTTATATGCATAAGTTCAGGTCTTAGTTGGGGTATCTATATTTAATACAAATTATTCATTCTCGCCTTCATTAATAATTTCCTCCTCCTGTATTTCTACTTCTTTACTGTCTAGAATAATTTTATTTTCAGGCTTTTTGTCTACTTTGTACCAAGAAGCATAAATAACTGGAAGTACAAACAATGTTAGGATAGTTGCGACAAATAGTCCTCCACTCATTGCCACTGCCATAGGGCCCCAGAAAGTATTTTTAATTAATGGTAACATCCCTAAAATTGCAGCTACAGCGGTTAAGATAATTGGCCTAAATCTTAAGATAGTTGAATCTATAATAGCTTCACGGATAGATTCTCCAGTCTTAATATGATTTGCAATTTGATCAACTAAGATGACAGAATTTCTTATGATTATACCCATTAGTGCTAAAATACCTAACACTACGACAAACCCCATTGGACTGTTAAGCATAAGTAAAGCTAATGTTACTCCAATTATTCCAAGTGGTGCTGTAAGTAAGGTCATTATCATCTTTGGCACGTTTTGGAGTTGAAGCATCAAAAGAATTACCATTAAAACTATCATAATAGGAACAACATCTCTAACCTGAGCTAATCCTTTATTGCTTCTTTCAAGAGCTCCACCCATATCTATGCTGTATCCTGAAGGGAGGGTCTTTCGTAAATCTTCAAGCTGATTGTATATATTTGTTTCTGCATCATTTCCTGTTATGCCTGGTAATACTTCTGCTTGAACTGTTATAGTGGGTTTCAAATCTCTTCTTACTATATAGCCATCTTCAGCATCATAATTTATTTTAGCAATTTGATCCATTGGTATAAAACCGCCGCTTGGTATTGGAATATTTATATTCTTTATATAACCAAGATCATTAATATTAACTGAATCCATTTTAACTACTATATCTACAGTCTTATCATCTTGTCTAAATTGAGATACTGTAGTGCCGGACAATTGTCCTTGCAAGAATAGTGAAATTTGTTGACTGTCTAAACCAAGTGCCCTAGCTTTATCCTGGTCCACTTCAATAGACATTGCTTTTGTTTTTTCAAACCAGTCGAAATTAATATTGTATAATTTCTGATTAGAGGCCATGGCATCTCGTACTTTTCCTGCAATTTCACGTACTTTGTCATTATCATAACCTGTAACTCTAAACATGACAGGATAATTACTAGGAGGACCATTTTGAATAACCTTTATGTGACTTTGAACATTTTCAAACCCACTATCAAGCAATTGCTGAACATTCTTATTTACCCTTTCTCTTGCTGCAATATCTTTCGTCAATATAACAAATTGTGCAACATTGCTATTCTGCGATGCAGGCTCTAAAGATAAAACAAATCGTGGAGCACCTCTCCCAACATAATAAGAATAATTAACGATGTCTTTATTTCCTTTTAAAGCTTCTGATAGATTATCTGCAGCTTCTTGAGTTGCACTAATTGATGAACCCTGAGGTAAAGTCATATCTACTAAAAGTTCAGGCCTTGTTGCCGCTGGGAAGAACTCTTTTTGAACATAATGTGAAAGTGCATAACCAGAAGTACAAAACAATATTACTGTTGTTGTTATTACTAATTTTCTATGATTTAAGCACCAATTTAAAACGCCACGAAATTTATTATAAAACTTGGTGTCATATACATCAGATTTTTTATTTTCATTATTTTTAATCTTTATTAAATCAAAACCTAATACTGGAACAAAGCAAACTGAAACAACCCATGAGAAAAGCAATGATATTGTAACTACAGTAAACACGCTTCCAGTATATTCAGATGCACTTCCCTTAGAAAAGCCTATTGGTGTAAAAGCAGAACAGGTGATCAATGTACCTGTAAGCATAGGAAAAGCTGTTGATGTAAAGGCGAAACACCCTGCTCTAAACCTATCCCATCCTTCCTCAAGTTTAACTGACATCATTTCAATTGCTATAATTGCATCATCAACTAGTAGTCCTAGTGCAATTATCAAAGCTCCAAGTGATACTTTGTGAAGCGGAATCCCCAAAAAGTACATTCCAACAAACACTCCTGCAATAACCAATGGAATTGATATTGCAACTACTAATCCCGTCCTGAAACCTAAGCTTACAAAACTTACTACCATTACGATAACAAGAGCTAAAACAAAAGTTTCTAAGAAATCATTAATAGAATCTGTAACAGCCTCAGGCTGATTAGCCACCTGATCTATATTTAAACCAAGAGGTAAATCGTTTTTAATCTCATCTAGTGTTTTATCTAAATTTTCACCTAAGTTTAGAACATTTCCTCCCTTTTCCATAGAAACTGCAATTCCTATTGATTCCTTTCCATTAAAAAACATTTTAGGATCCGGAGGATCAGAATAACCTCGTGTAATACTTGCTATATCTCCTAAACGAAAGGTTTGATTACCCGCTTTAATTGGTAAGTTTGAGATATTGTCAACATTATCAAACATTCCACTTACTCTAAGATACACATTATCTGTCGATGTCTGAATCATTCCAGATGGTATAACAGAATTCTGTGTCTGTAGAGCACTGCTGATTGTATTCGGACTGATGCCAAGCTGCGCCATTTTAGTATTTTCTATTTGAATAGATATTTTTTCTGTTTGAACACCAATTAAGTCAACTTTTTTAACATCTTTTACATTTAGCAAAGTCCTTCGGATATTTTCTGCTTTTTCTCTCATTTCCTCATACGTATAGCCATCAGATGTTAATGCATAAACACAGCCATACACATCATCATATCTATCATTAAAATTAGGACCAACTATATTGGATGGCAAAGTACCTTTCATATCATTAATATCATTACGAACTTCAACCCAAGTGTCTCTAATTTTATCTGAAGCCACGTCATCTTTTAAATCAATGAAAATAACTGATCTTCCAGGAAAGGAATAACTTTTTATATAATCCTTATTAGGTATATCTTGAAGTCTTCTCTCTATTTTATCTGTAACCTGCTCTTCAACCTGACTTGCAGTTGAACCTGGCCAAACGACAGTTATGTACATCTCACGAATAGTAAATTCAGGATCTTCATTTCTTCCAAGTTTGGGATAAACAAAAATCCCAGACACAATTATTGTAATAGCTAAAAAATAAACCAGTTGTTTTCTATTAAGACACCACTCTGTCAGATTGAAACCCTTCATTATTTATCACTCCCTACTCTTACGTCCTGACCTTCGCGTAGTTTGGTAATGCCAGCTGTCACCACTACATCTCCTTCGCTTAAGCCATCACTTACTGTAACCTGATCACTACCGAAATCCTTTACTGTAATATTTTTTAGGGTAACTGCATTATCTTTAACAACCCAAACAGCAGGAGATGAATCTGGCTGATATACGGCTCCAAGTGGTATCCATATTTGACTTGATGAGTTATTTTCGTTAATAGACACACTAGAAGACATTCCTATTTTTATGCTAGGAGGTGGATCTATAAGATTTATTCTAACTCTGTAAGTACGTGATGCATCATTAGCTACTGGAGAAATTTCTCCTAAAGAGCCTTTCAATTTAACATCTGATAAAGCCGAAAAGCTTATATTGATTTCTTTAGCACTTTTTAATTGGTCAATTCTATTTTCAGGAACGTTAATTTCTACTTCTAATTGATTATTCTGAACTAGTGTTATAATCTTCTGCCCAGGTGTGACAACTTGTCCTTCTTCAGCGTCAACACTGCTAATTACTCCAGATTTATCAGCACATAATTTACAATAATCCAGTTGATTCAAACTTTGAGTATGCAATGCATTGGCCTGTTCTAATGCATCCTTTGCTGTTTCATCAGCATTTACATAATTATCATATTCTGCCTGAGATATAAATTTAGATTGATAAAGTGGCTCATATCGTTTCAAATTATCTTCAGCCAGTTTATATTTGGCTTCTGCTAGTGAAACTGCCGCTTCAGAATTTTTTACTGCTTGTTCAATATCTCTAGAATCAAGTTCCATTAGAACTGCTCCTTGTTCTACATTATCTCCAACTGACACATTTTTTTTAATAATCTTTCCTCCTACTTGGAATGCCAGTTGACTTTTATAATGAGGTTGGACTACTCCTGAATAAACATATTCTGAATCCTTATTGGATGTTGAGATCGTTAGAGTTTTTACCATAGGAGGTGGCAAAACTGTTTCCTCTTTCTTTGAATTTGTTTTCACTATCTTAAAAACAAAAAAACAAATAGCCACTATTCCAATAACCAGTAAAAACTTTTTTATCATCTTAATTTTCATTGTAAAGCACCCCTTTTAAATTTTCTTGATTGCATCTTCAATCTTTCAATCAAATTACATCTTTAATCACACAACACGGTGTTGTATAATTAAATTATAACTGATATGAAACTTTCATCAATCAACAAAAGATACCCAAGTGTTGGAAAGAAGGAGATAATATGAATAAACAACCTGAAATTACCGAACAAACAAAAAGAAATATTATAGAGGCGTTTTGGAAGATTTTAAAAAAGAAAAGATTAGATAAGATAACAGTAAAAGAAATAGCCGACGTAGCCGGCTATAATCGAAGTACATTCTATGCTTATTTCACAAGTGTAAGTGATATACTTGAACAAGAAGAAAATATTTTACTTCATTATATACATGATAATGCGAGCAAAATATTGTTTCCTCACTTAATTAAAGGTTTAAGACCTAAAGCTTCTGATCTATATTTCTTTGCTAAAAGTGAACATTTGAAAATTTTGCTCAGTGAAAATGGCGATCCTAAGTTTAAAGGAAAACTAAAAAAGACAATTATTCCAATTGCCTTTAATGCATTTAACTTACCTAAGGATAATATTTACGCTGAATATCTTTGTGAATTTTGTTTTTCTGCAGTAATATCAACCATAATCCATTGGTATGACAATCAAGAAATAAGAATAGATGAATTATTCGATATACTTTGGACAATGGTTACAAAGGGCGTACTACTTGAATATAAAAAATTAATATAACGCAGACATACTTAGCTAAAACATTATACTTAATAAACTATGCATAATTTCTTCTACTTCTAAAGAAACTATGCACAGTTTTCACTTTACATTGATCATTCCTATTCTTAAACATAGAGTGTTAAAATTGTAGCCAAAATTAAAACTCTTCAACAATATTAAAGCATTTTTTTATATCACGCTCTCCTTTTGCTACCACATCACTTAGCAGCCAGGTATTTTCCTCTGCTTTTTGAAACTTCCAATATTGTTCAAACTCCTTAACTTTATTATTTCCAAAGAGAATCTCTCCATCTGTTTCATCTACAACATAATCCTTTGCATTATATTTAATGACGAACCAGACTATATCTTTATAGCTATCATGATGATGAATAAGTCCAACTGGCTCTGCTTCTATAAATTCAAGTTCTTCAATTATCCTTCCAATATTCTCAAAAGAGTATCTTTTACATTGTGATTGCAGCCCATCATAAAACTCGGTACTCATATATTTTTGGCACATTTCAAAATTCATGCGTTCCAATGACTCAATTACCTTAGAAAATGCTTCTTTTACAGTGCTTCTAAGAAAAGCATAAGAAATATTTTTAGGATCTTTCTTTATTGTATTTATAAATTCATTTGTTTTCTTCTTTTTCTTATTCATCTCGTTATTGTATATAAGATTATTAATGCAATAATCATCCAGCTTTAAAATATGAATAATAATTATTACAAAACTTAGACCAACTAAAAAAGCAGATTTTATTGGAAATTCTCCTCCATTATGATACCACTTAATAATATCAGGCAATCCTAACTTATTTAAAAGTGCTATTAACGTAATCATCACAATAAGAATTTTAGTCTTAAAAAAGAATAGATCCGTCATAGCTTCTCTATCATATCTATTACGCTTATCAGTAGCCATATTTAAATAATACAAAGTCTCAGAGTCATTTAACATCTGAACTATCTTCTTAACATATTTACTGCGCTTATTTGGCTCTTTAAATATTTCCCACATATTATTCCCCCTGAATATATATAAGTTTATAAATTCCAAAATACTATCTTCATTAAGGAACTTCTTATTAAAATAAAATTCATTTTTTATTAGCTTCTAAAAATGCTGCTTCAGCTGTTTTTTATCCTCAAAATATAATAAATTCATATAGTTTTGTTATTGGGGACAACCCAATATAAATACTAGACAAAGCTCATCCATTTTTTCTTCCAAATTCACATTTGTGTAAGCACATTATCGTATTCTCAATTACACTATTTTCATATAATAATTATAATATTAATTCAAATATTATGTATATAGCTAAACAAATATAGGGTATATTCATTTAAAATCTATTATTTTTTATAACCTCAAGATACTACATTTCATAAAGCAATGTGGTTCTTGTTTAATATAAATTATTATATTGTTAAATTTCTTTATTTGTAACTTCTTAACTTTTTAATTTTTTTCATTGTTAAAAAGTTTTATTGGAAAAAGAAAATATCCTACATTATCAAGTTACATATAAAGATACTTGTAACTGGTAAACTTAAATGTTATAATTCATATATAAGTTACATATTTTATATTTTGTAACTCACAACTTTTAACTATGATAACATATTTATAGATAATTGCGAAACTCATTGATAAAAATGAATAATGATTGATTTGAAGTTGCAAAAACATTATTAATGGATTTAATGGTTCCTGCTATACAAATATAATAGTTGACTTCTTAAAAAAGGGCGCACGAAATAAAGCGAAGGTGAATTCCAATTTTTATAAATAAATTTTATGCAATTAATGGCTTTAAGCTTCGGATATATTTATGTTTATGAATTTTATCTGCCACGATAACTGTTATTAGTTGAGTTATTCCGGCTAGAAGTAAATCAGCATGAAGTGTTTGCTCATTTTGAGTCTTACGCTCCGCGACGCAGTAACTATATTTGAAGTGATTTATATTTTTTTCAACAGCTACTCTGATTTTATAAGTATTACTCCATTCTTGGGTTCCTCGTGTTATTCCAGGATATGCGCGCAGATTCTTTTCAGGATAAATATAAAACATTCGTCCACATAAGGAATTTGTACATGGATTTTCACATTGAGTTACACGTTTGCTCTTTTTGGTTTCTTTGTTATATAACCATTTCATTTTAGGGCATACAAACTTCATTGTTGGAATTCTAGAACGAAGATGACTTTTACTACCTTCACGTTTCATTGGAATAGAAGGATCATTCGGACAGCATGGAATGCCGTCTTCGTTTAAAGGGCAATCAGCATTTTCTAGTGTAAGCCTAGTTTTTAAAGGAATATATGCTTTATCAAATTTTAATTCGAGAAGAAGATCACGATAAATTTGAATACTGTCAAAAGCAGCATCTCCTAAAAAGGTTTTTGGACTTATTAATGGATGCTTGTTAAAAAAATCTTTGAGAACAGGGATAAGAGCCTTAGAATCTGCAAGAGATTTATCTTCATCAGGTGAATCAGATTTTTTCTCAACAATAATATCAGGATGAGCATTGAGAAAATCTTTATTATAGAACGAAATATCTCTTACGATACCGAGGCCATTAGTAATGATTCCGAATTTAAAAGCATAGCAAAAATGCCCATTAATATACATTTGTTGGATGGCAGGGTTGGCTGAAGCGTGTGATGGCATAGAGCCATAGGCAGCTTTATAAGGATCATAAGAGTCATCTAAATTGCATGCTTTCTTAAAATTTTTAAGCTGTTTTATAATGCGATTAGCATATTTAGGATTATTTTCAGTGACAAATGCTTCAAGGCCTGAAGTATCAAAAATAGTCATGGAAGCAAGAGCCGTATCAATCTGTTGGCATATCGGTTCAGTAATATCAACAAGATTATCGAACATGGATTGTAAGTCCAAAAGAAAGTCCTGCTTGAAACGAGTAAACTTAGATGAATCAGGAACTCTTAAAAAGCCGCAGAAGTCTCTTAGTTCTTGAGAATATTTAAGGAAAATAATTAAAAGAGAATCTGTAGGAATAGAAAAAATGCGTTGTAAAATTAAAGCACTGATCATAGCATAAAGCTGATATTTTCGCGGCCTTCCTGTGGAAGCGTAAAAATGGTTAATGAAAGATGCAGGAACTAACTCATCAAGGTCGATAGTGTTTTCGAGTAAAGAAAGAAATTGGAATTTATCATTTTCAAATTTTTCTTTGCAATCAGAATAAACATCTGCCAAAGAAAGCTGTTTATATGTTATCATATATATGACTCCTTTCTGAGGTATATGGTAGTTTTGTTTTTAGGCAATTCAATTTTACCATAAATCAGTGAGGAGTTATTTTATTTTGCTAAAAAAATATCCCGCATTTCTGCGGGTTGCGGCGTTTCGCAAACGCCTATAACATATTTAACTTGAAAGGTGGAATTTAACATGCGTATTTTTGTTACAGGTGCTACAGGATTTATAGGATCTAAAATCGTTAAAGAATTACTTGATGCAGGACATAATGTAATAGGACTTGCTAGGTCAGATGCATCAGCTGCATCACTTACTGCTATTGGAGCTACCGCCCATCATGGCTCTTTGGAGGATCTTGACAGTCTTCGCAGTGGTGCTTCTTTATCAGACGGAGTAATTCATGCAGCCTTTGATCATGATAATTTTATTACTAATTTTGAAGCTTGCTGCGAAACTGATCGTAATGCTATTGAGGCCCTAGGTTCTGCACTTGCAGGAACTAATAAGCCATTAGTAATTACATTTGGAACCACAGGCATCAAGATTGGTGATGTCGTAACTGAAAATGATAAAGCTAGCAACAGTTTAACTGCAGGACCTAGAGCGGCTTCAGAAGCATTGGCACTTTCACTAGCATCTAAAGGTGTACGTGTGTCAGTAGTTCGTCCTGCACCAATAGTATATGGTGATGGTGAAAAATATGGCTTGGTTACTATGCTTATTGAAATGGCTCGCAGTAAAGGCTTCTCTGCTTATGTAGGTGATGGGTTTAACCGCTGGCCAGCTGTTCACAGACTTGATGCTGCAAAACTTTATAGACTAGCACTAGAAAAAGCATCAACCGGATCAATATTTCATGCAGTAGCTAACGAAGGTGTGCCTATGCGCGAAATTGCAGAAGCTATCGGCCGTCGTCTTAGTGTACCAACCAAATCAATATCTCTAAAAGAGGCAACTAACCATTTTGGAGCTCTAGGACAGCTTATTGCTGCAGATATTCCAGCATCCAATGCTTTAACTCAAGAAAAACTTGGATGGAAGCCAGAACATTTAGGACTAATTAAGGCCATTGATAGAGCTTAGTTCTTTATATCTTTTTTAAATATACTATCAACTAAAGATAAAATAAAGAGCCAAGCAAAAACAATCTTTAAAATTGTTTTTTGCCTGGCTCTTAAATAATTTATTTCATTTTTATCTAATTCTTATTCAAATACAGCCGCTACATCGTTTAAGCATTTTGTAATTTCTATATGTTGTGGACAATGTCCTTCACATTGCTTGCATCCTATGCAATCAGAAGCCTTTCCATGCTCTTGAGTTAAGTTATTATAGTAGACCTGTGAAATCCCAGGACCAAATTGTTTATAGTTATTAAATAGGGAGAAATATTTTGGTATTTGAATATTTTTTGGACATCCATCTACGCAATACTGACATGCAGTACATGGAACTGCAATACTGCTATTGATAATATCTGTAGCCTTTTTTATAATTTCTTTTTCTTCATCATTTAAAGGCACAAAATCCTGCATGTAACCTGTGTTATCAAGAAGCTGTTCCATATTTGACATACCACTTAATACCATCATTATTCCTTCATAACTTGCTACAAATCTTATTGCCCATGATGGCACAGACATATCTTTATGGTATTCCTTAAACAATTTCTCTGCTTCTTCTGGTACATTTGCAAGAGTTCCGCCTTTAATTGGTTCCATAACAACAACTTGCTTATTATGTTTTCTTGCAACTTCATAGCATTTTCTAGATTGAATACTTTCATTGTCCCAATCAATATAATTAATTTGTAATTGAACAAAATCTACTTCTGGATGAGCAGTTAAGATTTCATCTAATAAATCTGCATTATCATGAAAAGAAAAGCCCATATTTTTTACTTTTCCTTCTTCCTTCTTTTTCTGAACAAATGCAAAGCTATCGAACTTTTGAGCATTTTTATAATTTGATACACCTAAGTTGTGAAGGAGATAATAGTCAAAATAATCAACACCGCATTTTTCTAATTGCTCGTCAAAAATTCTTTCTTGATCTCCCTCTTTTTTCAAAAACATAGTTGGTAGTTTTGATGCTACTGTAAAACTATCTCTCTTATGACGTTTTACTAAAGATTCTCTCAAAGCAATTTCACTCTTAAATGCATGATACATATACGCTGTATCAAAATAAGTAAAGCCCCTTTCCAAAAAAGTATCTACCATTTTATTTAATATTTCAAAATCGATACTTTCTTGATTTTCTTGATCTTTTAGCGGAAGACGCATAAATCCAAATCCTAATTTTTTCTTTTCCATCTCTTCGTTTCTCCTTAACTCTTTTAAAATAGTAAATTAAATTGTAATTTTCATGCCCTCATTCATAAATTGAATTAAATATTTAAGTAATTCTTATTACAAACTAAATTCTACTACTTTGAGTGGACTCTAAGTCAAGTATTTTTTCACTCTCCCCCTAAAATGAAAAAGTAACTTCTTGATTGCAATACTAATTTCATTTTACGCGAAGTTGGCGTTGAATTTTACGGACTTTCAAGAATCAAAGCCTACTTATTTACTTAACGTTTTATTTAGAATTATATTCCTTCACGCTTATTAAGTATTATTCACCCCAACTATTTTTGCATATCTTATATATTTCATATATTGCTTCATCAGTATACTTTTCAAAAACATGTTGATTCCAATCCCATCTACTATTTTGCACTCTATAATTTCCACAACAACTTATTTTAGGATGCTCCATTACATTTAAATTCGGGTCCGTTCCTTTAACTAAAGAAATTAAATCTTTTTTATCTAAATCAAGCTTCAAATCCATATCTCCTTTGATTTCATTACTTAATTATATTCCTAATAAATTATTATATTCACTTATCTTTTAGTATCATTTTTTATACTATGTTACAGAAAAGTGCGCTCTTATATAAACTGGTTAATTATGTTATAAATATATTATAGAAATATCAATTTAACTTTCTCCGCAAGGAATAAAATATATGAATTAAGGGGGACCTTTAAAATGACAAGACAATCTTTATTAATAAAACGTTATGATAAGTTAAGCACAAAGGTAATTGAGGCTTTGAAAAAGCGTCATTTTGATGCTTTTTATTGCAAGACTAAGGACGAAGCAGTTCAGCAAATTTTGGATTTGATTCCAGAAAACCATGTTGTGTCTTGGGGTGGCTCTGAAACCTTAACTGAAATTGGCATAAAAGAACTTGTTAAAAAAAAATGCTATCAAGTTATAGATAGAGATACTGGAAAGAGTCCTGAAGAACGAACAGAACTTATGAGAAAAGCACTTTTATGTGATACATTTTTAATGAGCAGCAATGCTATAAGCGAAGACGGTCAGCTATTTAATATCGATGGAAATGGGAATCGTGTAGCAGCCATGATTTTTGGACCTAAAAGCGTCATAGTTGTAGCTGGAATGAATAAAGTTGTGAAAACTCTTGATGATGCAATTCAAAGAGCTAGAACAATTGCTGCACCATCAAATATGCAGCATTTTCAAGATATGAAGACTCCATGCTATATAAATGGCAGCTGTGGAGACTGTCTAAGCCCAGATTGTATTTGTTCGCAAATGGTAACAACAAGAACTAGCAGGCCCGCAAAAAAGATAAAGGTTATACTAATTGGAGAAGACCTTGGCTTTTAAGCGAACGTATGTAAGTCGAGTTTCCTTTTAAAATTTCTCTAGAGATCAATAAATATGTTTGCTTGGAATGGCTATAAAAATATCGCTGAAGATAGTGAACTCACGGTTGTGGTCACTTAAACATGCTCCCGCCTTGGGTGTGACAAGTCAAAGTGTAACAACCATAAGCTAAATATCTTTAGCAGCTCATTTTTAAATTCCATTCTCCATATTATGACCCTTGTGGCTACAAAAATATTTATTCGTTACGATTATAGATAATTGTTTTGTTAAAGAAATTATTAACTATGTTACAATTTTTTATGCATACGGAAATCGATAATGTTTTCCAATTATTCTGTGGTCGTACTTCGAACTATATGTATATTTTAGTCTGTATTTTAAATTAGTGTTGAAAGTTTACAGTTAGCTTATCTATATAAAGGCATAAAAAATAACAAGTTCCCTACAATTGTAGAAAACTTGTTATCTTTATATAGTTTATTTAAATAGGTTTAATTCACAATCCGAAAATAGTAAATCAGTATGCAGGTGATTTATTATTTTCTCATGTGCCTAATGTGAGGGCATTTTAATTAGTCTTTTTCATATAGTTTATTTAAATAGGTTTAATTCACAATCTGAAAATAATAAATCAGTATGCAGGTTGATTTATTATTTTCTCATGTGCCTAATGTGAGGGCATTTTAATTAGTCTTTTTCATATAGTTTATTTAAATAGGTTTAATTCACAATCTGAAAATAATAAATCAGTATGCAGGTTGATTTATTATTTTCTCATGTGCCTAATGTGAGGGCATTTTAACTAGTTTTTTATGATATTATCTAAGCATCCATCCTGAAAGTACCATCATTTGAACTTCTGATGTTCCTTCATAGATTTCTGTTATCTTAGCATCACGCATCATTCTTTCAATTGGATAATCACTTGTGTATCCATAACCACCAAATAATTGTAAACAACGATTTGTTACATCTGTAGCATTTCTAGCAGCAAATAATTTTGCCATAGCAGCTAAATGTGTGAATTTTTGATGATCATCTTTTGCACATGCAGCTTGATATACTAAAAGTTTTGCAGCTTCTGTATTTGCACGCATTTGAGCAAGTTCAAATTGTGTATTTTGGAATTGAGCAATAGATTTTCCAAATTGAACACGTTCTTTAACATATTTTACAGTTTCTTCTATTGCACCTTCTGCAATACCAAGAGCTTGTGCAGCGATACCAATACGGCCTCCATCAAGAGTTGCCATTGCAATACCAAATCCTTTTCCTTCTTCTCCTAAAAGATTTTCCTTTGGAACTATACAGTTATCAAAGAATAATTCACATGTAGAAGATGCACGAATTCCCATCTTTAATTCATGGCTTCCAACTGAAAATCCTGGGAAGTCTTTTTCAACGATAAATGCTGAAATACCTTTTGTTCCTTTACTCTTATCTGTCATAGCAAATACAATATATGTGTCTGCATATCCTGCATTAGTAATGAAGATTTTGCTTCCATTTAATATATAATTGTCTCCATCTAATACTGCTGTTGTCTTTTGCATTGAAGCATCAGTTCCAGCTACTGGTTCAGTTAATCCAAAGGCACCTAATTTTTCACCTGAAGCAAGTGGTTTTAAATATTTTTCTTTTTGAGCATCTGTACCAAATGTGTAAATTGGTGTTGCACAAAGGCTTGTATGTGCTGAAACTATAACACCTGTTGTTCCACAACATTTAGATAATTCTTCTACACATTGTATATAACTTAATGTGTCCATTCCAGCTCCGCCGTATTCTTCAGGAAATGGAATTCCAAGCAAGCCCATTTCAGCCATTTTTGCTACATTTTCTTCTGGAAATCGCATACTTTCATCGATTTCTTTTGCAATTGGTTTTACCTCATTTTCTGCAAATTCACGATACATTTCTAGTAATTGTTGGTGATTTTCATCTTGTTTAAAATCCATTTTAATTTCCTACCTTTCTTTTTTTCATCTTTTCCTTTTTTATTTCATGGGATGTTAATATATATATAAATTTTTTAATTATGAGCTTAATTTTCTATCGGACAACATACCTTACCTGGATTCATAATGGAATTTGGATCGAATACTTCCTTAATACCTTTCATTAATTCCATATTTATTTCTCCAACGCTATCAGCTAAATAAGCCATCTTTCCACTACCAATTCCATGTTCGCCTGAAACAAGTCCACCGCATTTGATTGCTTCTTCGTAAATAATCTTAAAGAATTTGTCAACTCTTGTCTTGAATTCTTCTTCTTCTAAATCGTTACTACATTGGTATATGTGAAGATTTCCATCTCCTGCATGTCCAAAACTCTTAATAGTTAATCCACACTCTTCACCAGTTTTATTTACAAAAGCAAGATAAGGAGCGATTTTATTTACTGGAACTACAACATCACATTCATCTAATAATTTTGTTTCTGCCATAATAGCTTCTAAGAAACTTGAACGCGCTGCCCATGCATCCTTTATTTTTGCAGGTGTATCAGCTACAAGAACATCAATTGCTCCTGCTTCTAATACTATTTCACTTGCTTGCTCAATAAGATTATTTAATTCATCTTCATTACCTGCATCTATAGTAACGAGTAAATAAGCATTTGCAGTAACTCCATCAATTACTTGTGGGAATACACTCTTTCCAATATATCTTTCACTAGATAAAACAATTTCTCTTTCCATGAATTCTATCGCTTGTGGATTCATGTGTTCCATTCTAAATTTTGGAACAGTAGAAATACAATCATCTAAATTTTCAAAAGGAATAATTAAACTTGCTACTACCTTTGGCGCTGGCATTACTTTCAATGTTAGTTCTGTAATAATTCCAAGTGTACCTTCTGAACCAATCATTAGATTTAAAAGGCTATAACCTGAGCTTGTTTTTGATACTGTAGCACCAAATTTAGTAATTTCTCCTGTTGGAAGAACAACTGTCATTGCACGTACATAATCACGTGTCGCACCGTATTTAACGGCTCTCATTCCACCAGCATTTGTTGCAACATTTCCACCGAGGCATGCAAATTTTTCACCTGGATCTGGAGCATATAATAATCCTTGTTTTAAACAATCCTCTGCAAGGTCATTCAATAGAACTCCAGCTTCTACATTAACAACAAAGTTTTCTAAATCATAAGAAATTATTTTGTTCATTTTTGTAATATCGATTAAAACTCCTCCAAGTAGTGGAACTGCTCCACCTGTAAGTCCTGTTCCTGCTCCTCTTGGAGTTACTGGTATTTTATTTTCATTACATATTTTTACCACTGCAGCAACTTCTTCTGTAGAATGTGCCATAAACACAACTTGTGGAGCTACTTTTCCGTAGATAGGCATTTCATCGTGACTATAGTCATCGTTTATATCAGCTCCTGTTAAAATATGCCCTGGTGCTGCCTCCTGTAATTTTGAGATTATCTCCTCTGTCAATTGATTATACTCAGCCATAATATTCATTCCTTTCTAAGATATTAGATGTAAAATTCACTTTATCTTTCTTTAGCAAATTACTACGCCGAACTAATTCAGTTTACATTTTATACCCTAAGGGTATAAAATGTAGGCTTTTGAATAAAGTTCTTTAATTTTCTAAAAACTACTGAATTTTCCTGGTAAACTTTAAACGGTCACCTGTAATATATATCAACTGCCTTAAAGTGTTCCAACAAAACATACTATTCCAGCTATAACTACATAACACACAAAGTATTTAAATACGCTTTTTAAAATTTTACTTTCCGAACCTGATTGATTAATTGCACTTGCACCAATTGCAATACTTTGAGGGCAAATCATCTTTCCTATACCTGCTCCAAGAGTATTTGCTGCTGCCATCCATGCACCAGAAAGTCCAAGATTTTGTGCGGTTTGTACTTGTAATCCTCCAAATAAAACACTGGTTGATGTACCTGATCCAGTTACAAATCCTCCAATTGCTCCAATTAATGGAGAAATTAATGGGTATGCTCCTCCAGTTACTACAACTAAAAGACTTGCAATATCTGAAATCATTCCACTATACCCCATTACCTTTGCTGTTGACATAACTGCACAAATTGTAACGATTGTTTTCCAGTTTGCTTTTAATGTGCTACGCAGTACATCAAGTATTGTTGATATTTTTGCGCCTTGAACGAGACCGCCAATGACTGCTGCAACAAGAATGATAACACCTGGTGTATTAATCCAGCTGAAAGTTAGAGTATTTCCACCTTTACCAGCATATACGCTTGTACTAGTTTTAAATACTGCAATTGCATCATGAACTGGTGCACATAATGTTGATGTAGCCATTAACATTACGAATATTAAGATAAATGGACACCATGCTTGTACTGCTTTACCAAATGATAAAGCTGTTTCTTCTTTTTTCTTGTTAATTTGAATGCAATACTCGTCTTGAGGCTTTTTATTAAAGATTTTTGCTGCTACAACCGTACATACCATACAACAGATAGATCCTACTATATCTGGAAGTTCTGCTCCAACTGCTGTTGCTGTAATATAAGCAGGTACTGTAAATGATAATGCAGCGACTAATGTAACAAGAAATGCCCCCTTCAATGCCTTTATTCCTCCACCTACGATGCATACCATAATAAATGGACTTATAAAACAAAGAATTCCTTCAATTATTACTGTATTTACTGCCAATGTGTTTGATCCAACTCCGGTTACTGCTGAAAGCGTCACGAGTGGTATTCCTACTGAACCAAATGCTGTTGGTGTACTGTTAGCAACCAAACATGCTAGAACTGCTGAAAATGGATTTAATCCAACACCAGCAAGCATAGATGCTGGAATAGCAACTGCTGTTCCAAACCCAGCCATTCCTTCCATGAAATTACCGAATCCCCATCCAATAATTAATGTTAAAACCCTTTTATCCATAGAAACTCCGGCCAACATTTCCTTTATGAAATCCATTGCACCTGTACGTAAAATTAAATTATACGTAAACAAAGCTGCAACGATAACTAAACAGATTGGCCACAATGCGTTGAGTACTCCTTCAAATACTCCTGTCACAGTATAAACCACATTTAATTTCCAGAAAAAAATAGCTAAAAACATTGTAAGAACAAGTGCAATAGAGCAAGCTTTATAACCTGGCATTTTTAATCCACTGAGTGCAACTATAAGCCAAATGATAGGTAATATCGCCATTAAGAATTTAAAAAACAACATTCTTTTATCCTCCTCATACAATTTTTAAATGGTATAACCTTTTAAAAATTGTTATTACTATTTTGGTCTTAATTACATAGCTTCCCACTTGTTGATTCAATACTATTTTTACATATATTCGGATTTAGTTGTTTTTTATATGCTGCGTCTCTTATTCAATTATGTTTTTTAATAATTCTCCAAGTATACAAGTGTGAAATTTATACATAATTTCATTTTCTTGTGAATTGAGATTTATTTTTTGGTTATCCCACCAACTTTTTGGTGGGATAACCATTTATCTTATCTGGAAAAAGTATTTATTCTGCTTTTGCTTTTTTCATTTCTTCAATCATAATTGGAAGGATTTCATTTACATTTCCAACAATTGCTACGTTAGCAACTTCAAAGATTGGAGCTTCTTCATCTTTATTAATTGCCACAATATAATTGGAACCTGTCATTCCTGATGTATGCTGTGTTGCTCCAGAAATACCGCATGCAATATAAAGTTTTGGTGCTACGATTTTTCCTGATTGTCCAACTTGGTGTGCACGAGAAATCCAACCGTCTTCAATTGCTGGTCTTGTTGCGCCTACTACGCCTCCAAGTACACGTGCTAATTCTTCAACTAGTTTGAAGTTTTCTGCACTTCCCATTCCACGTCCACCAGAAACAATAACTTCAGCTTCTTCCAAATTAACAGATTCAGAAATTTCTTTTACTGTATTAATAATTTTTGCCTTAATAGCATCAGCTGGAATTTCTATTTTCCTTTCTGTAACGTCTGCATTTGAAGTGGCTTCTGGCTTAGGGAAACTTCCATTTCTAACTGTTACTACAGCTGTTCCCTCTACTTCAATATGTTCTAAGATTGTACCGCCATAAGCTGGTCTAGTATATATAACTTTATCATCAGCTTTACTCATTCCTATTACGTCACTTACGCATCCCAAATTCATACGACCTGCAATACGTGGTGCAACATCTTTAGCAAGTGTTGTATTAGCTAATAAAACAATATCTGGATTTTCTTCCTTAACAGTTTCTGATAATAATTCTGTCAAAGTATCACAATCTGTAGCTGTATCAGTAAAAATAACTGGAATTCCAAATGCTGCTATTGTATCTGCAATAGCTTTATTTCCTACTACAAGAGCTGTTCCTTCTGCATCTAATGCTTTTGCTGCGTTAATAAGTTCAATACTTCCACCTAATGCCTTTTCTCCATCTGTTTCAATGAATAATAATGCTTTCATACTTTCGTTTCCTCCTTAATTAGATTGCCTTATCTTTTTTCATTTGCTCCATAACAGCACTTACTGCTAAAGTAGCATCCTTCTCTTGAATCTTGATACCAGCCTCTTTCTTAGGAGGTGCAACATATTCTATGCAACGTACTTTTGCTTGTTTTACCTCTCCAATTTCTGCTGCTGAATAAGTTGGGATTACTGCCTTACGGCTTGCCATCTTACTTTTTATAGTAGGATAACGTGGATCATAATCTGGCTTGCTTACTGTTACTACAGCTGGACATTCTAGTGAAACTAAATTATATCCTTCTTCAGTTTCTTGATGAATTTCCATAGAATTATCTTTTAAATCGATTTCAATAGCGCTGCTGACATAGCCTGTCTTTAATTTTTCTGCGAGCATAGCTCCAACTTGACCAGTAATTTCATCTGTAGATTCTTTTCCACAAAGAATCAAATCAAATTTTTCACCTTTATCTGCTTCAATCTTATGAATAGCATCTGCCAAAACATCAGCTGTTCCCATAGCATCTAAATCTGCATATAAGTCATCTTTTACAAAAAATGCTTCTTTAGCTCCTACAGCAAGGCAATTTTTTAATGTGTTTAAAGAATCATCTGCTCCAACTGTTAATACACTAACTTTTCCTCCATGAGCCTCAGTAAAACGAACCGCTAGCTCTAATGCATATGTATCAAATGCATTTGCAACCAAACTGACTCCATTTAATTTAGGTTTTTTCTTTTCATTATCCAAATGGATTTCAATTGAATCATCTGGAACCTGCTTTACACATAACAGAATCTGCATACTTTCCCTCTCCTTTATCCTTTTAAATTGCTTAATTGTTTTTTGATAAAACCATTCTGTATCTTGGTGGTAAAAATCACCATCAAATAAATACTATCGCTAATTTATTTTCTGTATACGATATCGTAAATTGGTCTTACCAATTCACAAGTAAATTCTAACACACAGTACCATATATTTCAATCCCTAATATAAAAATTTTTTTATTAATATATTTTAGGTTATATTAACCTCGGATTATGAGAAAATTACCATGATTGATTAGCTATACTTCTTTCCAGAACTAAGATTACTGCATATTTATCTCATTACTAAATGATAATTTGCATAAATAAATTTTAGAAGATCAAATTGATTTAAAAGATTTTACTAAACGAAAAGCAGGCAGAATATTTCTTAAGATCTCGCCGTTCCATAAGAAATTACAAAACTGAACCTGTATCAAGAGAAAAATTGACAAAATTAATTGATATTGCAAGATTGGCTCCTACTGCAAGTAATAGTCAAGGCATATCCTTTATTGTAGTTCAAAATAAGCAATTACTTGAACAAGCTTTAGAAATGACTATCCAAATTATAGAAAATTCACCTTTAAGACATTTAGTAGAAGAAGCTATAAAAAGTTATAGAGAAGATGGCTATGATTCAGTCTTCCGTGGTGCTCCAAATTTAATAATTGCGACATCAGATAAGAATTTTTCAAACGGTCGTAATAATGCTATTTCTTGTTTAACTTATCTTGAATTATTCGCCCCTTCCCTAGGACTTGGATCATGCTGGGCTGGAATTTTCGAGCATTGCATAGCCATTGAAGACTCACCACTGCTTAAATTATTCAATATTCCTAAAGATAAAAAAGTCGTAGGTGCCGTTATGGTTGGATATCCAAAGTATAGTTATAATAGATTAGTTGATAGAAATCCATTAGATGCTACTTTTATAGAATAATTAATAATTACACTGAAAAAAGCTATCCTGTAAAAGATAGCTTTTTTCTTTCTATTAAAATTTCAGAACTATATATAAATGCTACTAAGTATTTTCTTCATTTTTCTTTTTTGCTTTAAGTATATTGTAAATAATACCAAGTACTATAAACCATACAGGTGTTACAAATAAAGCAACACGAGTTTCATTATTAAGTGCCAATACAACTAGAATGAAAGCAAAAAATGCTAGAATTATATAGTTTATTATTGGATAAAGTGGCATTTTGAATTTGCTCTTTGCAGCAAGTTCAGGATTAGTTTTGCGATATCTCATGTGGCAAATAACTATGACTGCCCAAATATAGATAAAACAAAATGTTGATATACTTGTTATAAGCACAAATACTCCTTCAGGCATAACAAAATTTAGAATAACTGAAATCAAAATAACAATTGCTGAAAACATTGTAGCATTTGAAGGTACTTGACTAGAAGTCAGCTTTTTCATTGATTCAGGTGCATTTTCTTCTTTAGCAAGTGAATAAACCATACGGCTTGTACTAAAGATAGCACTATTACAAGCAGATGCTGCTGATGTTAATACAACAAAGTTTACAATACTTGCTGCTGCTGCAATTCCTACTGCTGCAAACACCTGAACAAATGGACTTTTATCCGGATTAATTGAATTCCAAGGATATATGCTCATGATAACAATAAGTGCCCCTATGTAGAATATAATGATTCTAATTGGAATATTGTTAATAGCTTTTGGAATAACATGCTCTGGTCTTTCAGTTTCTCCAGCTGTAAGGCCAACTAATTCAATTCCAGCAAAAGCAAACACTACCATTTGGAATGAAAGAATAAAACCATTTATTCCATTTGGAAATAACCCGCCGTGGCTCCAAAGATTTGCAAAGCTAGATGCACCAGCATCTGTTGAAAATCCTGTAATAATCATAAATATACCAATTACAATTAGTGCTAAGATTGCAACAACTTTAATTAAAGCAAACCAAAATTCCATTTCACCAAATAATTTTACTGCTGTAAGATTCATAATTAGTAAAATTACAAGAACAATAAGACTTGGAAGCCATTGAGGTATATTAGGAAGCCAGTATTGTATGTATAACCCGGCAGCAGTCAAATCAGCCATTCCAACTGAAATCCAACAAAACCAATATGTCCATCCAGTAATAAATGCCGCTCCGTTCCCTAAATAATCATATACAAAGTCTACAAATGAATGGTAATTTAAATTAGATAGTAATAATTCCCCGAGAGCACGCATAACAAAGAAGCATATTATTCCTGTTATTATGTAAGCAAATAAGATAGATGGACCAGCTAAGTGAATTGATCTTCCTGAACCAAGGAATAGTCCTGTTCCAATTGCACCCCCTATAGCAAGTAACTGAACATGCCGATTTTTTAGCCCTCTCGATAAATTCTGATTTTCTGATGTTGACTTATCCATTTTTTTCCTCCATATTCACTAAAGCATCTATATAAATGCTTTTTTATAAGTATTTTATAATCAGGCGAATTTTTGTAGCTATTATTTCCCCAATATATTCCTCTAAAAATTTAATTTTCACTGTTAAATACTAATACATTTTTGACAAAGTTGCAATGATTTCTTGATTTTTATAGGAATTTTATATAAATATAAATGTTATTTTGTCATAATACTTTCATTTGACCCTTTATTACAGGAAAAAATATATATGTCCCCAGATTTAATTTATCGAAATGTATCGTAAACTTATGTGAGAAATTAATTAGAAATCATATTACTTTTATCAAGCCCATTTTCTACAAGAATCGCATATAAAGTACCATCTGCCTTCATTTCTTTTATTTTTTCATTTAATGCATTTAATAAAGTTTTATCATTATTTCTTAATGCTATAGCTATATTTCCACTTAATTCAGGATTATAATCTTTTAGTATTCTCAACGGTATATTTTTATTTTTTAATAAAGAATATTTCACTATAACAGAGTCAACTAACCCTGCATCTATCTTTCTTTTATATATAGCATCCAATAATTCAGTTGAATTTTCAAAGATTGTTATATCCTTTATTATTTTATCATTTTTCCACCTTTCACCCATGCTCTCATATACTGTACCCTTTTCTACTCCTACTACTGCGTTTTTTAGATCGCTTTTAAAATTTATATTTGAAAAGGTTGGAACTACAACAGCTTCTGTGGCTTTATATATTGGCTGTGTAAAGGCTACTATCTTTTCACGTTCAGGAGTTATAAATATTCCACCTGATGCGATATCTATACTGTCATCAGTATTTAATTTATCTAATAAATTTACAAATGGTGAGTTCCTAGTTTCAATTTTACTAATTCCAAGTCTGCTTCCAATTTCGGTTATTATATCAGCCTCAGTTCCCTCTAACTTTTTTGTACTTGGATCTATATAAAAATATGAAACATCATTTTGCGGTGAAGCAACAGTTATCTCTCCTTTTTCTTTTATCAACTGCAATCTATCCTTTTGTTCTGATACATTGGTTACTATAACCCTACTATCATATTTTCCAGCGCTGCTTTCAAAAATCATTCCAAAAAAATTTATAATAGTAATCAAAATTAAAACTTTTTCCGATAATTTCTTCATGTTGTCCTCCTTTAGATGTCATTTAAATTTATAAAATACTATTGAGTCATATCCTACAAGATGTATCAACTAAAATGAAACCTCTATGTTTAATGTACTATTGCTATTTTGTTATAAAATAGCAAATTTTAAACATAAAATTCAGTTTTTAAACAAAAATAAGAGTTTACTTAACATAAACTCTTATTACTTATCTTTCTCATTAAATAATTGAAACTTCTGCCTCATCCTTAAGGAATAATGGTATTATTTCTAATGGGGCACTATAGTCTATTACTTGTCCGCCATTAAATATCTTCCCTGAATTTACATCTTTCCAATTTGTACCTTTTGGCAAATATACTTTTCTTGACCTATGTCCTTTATGAAGTACTGGTGCAACAAGAACATCTGGTCCAAACATATACTCATCTGTAACATCCCAGCAAAGCTCATCTTCTGAGAAGTCATAAAATAACGGTCTTATAACTGGAGTTCCCTTTTCATGTGCTTCCTTCATGATTTTAGTAATATAAGGTTTCATTCTTTCACGAATAAACATGTATTTCTTAAATATTTCATATGCTTCGTCGCCATAGCTCCATACTTCATTTGCTGCACCGCTTGCACATAATCCACCACCGCTAGTTCCAAGTGGTTTTGAATGTGGTTCACGATCACCATGCAACCTAAATACGGGACAGAATGCTCCATATTCAAACCATCTAATTATGCATTCTCTAAAGTCTGGATCATCTGAATTTCCACCATGGAATCCTCCTATATCAGTTGTCCACCATGGTATACCTGCAATTCCCATGTTAAGCCCAGCTGCAAATTGATTTCTTAAAGATTCAAAACTAGAATCAATGTCCCCTGACCATACAAGGGATCCATAACGTTGACTTCCTGCCCATGCGCATCTAAGAAGATTAATTATATTTTCCTGCCCTTCTTTCTTCATACCATCAAAAAACGTTTTTGCATACATAGCCGGATATATATTACCTATTTGTACATTTGAACCTAAGTGATACCTATAATTCTCGAAGTCATAAACCGAATATTCTGGTTCAGCTTCAGCAAGCCAAAATATTTTTATACCTTTATCATAATAATTTTTCTTAGCAGTTCTCCATACAAAGTCACGAGCCGCTGGATTTGTTGAATCATAGAAAACAGTATCTCCTAAAAAGTTCATAGTTGTTCTAATTCCCATATCAACTCTTACTAAATAACCTTTTTTAAGCATCTTATCATAATTTTCGCTTGTCTTATCTACTGTTGGCCAAATAGAAACCATTAACTCAATGCCCATTTCTTTAAGTTCTTTAATCATAGCATCAGGATCAGGCCAATAATCTAAATCGAACTTCCATTCTCCTTGTTTTGGCCAATGAAAAAAGTCAACCACTATAACAGAAATTGGCAGGTGCCTTTTCTTATATTCACGTGCAATGCTTAATAACTCTTCTTGTGTTTGGTATCTTAATTTACATTGCCAAAAACCCATAGCATAATCTGGCATCATTGGCACTGTTCCAGTTGCCTTTGCATAAGCTTCTTCTATTTCGGCTGGAGTATCACCTGCTGTTATAAAATAATCTAATTGCTTAGTAGAATTCGCTACCCACTCTGTAATATTTTTTCCAAAAGTAACTTTTCCAATGGCTGGGTTATTCCAGAGCATTCCATATCCTAAACTGGATAATACAAATGGAACACTAGCCTGAGAATTTCTATGTGCAAGTTCAAGTACGCAGTTTTTTAAATCCAAATTTGGCTGCTGATATTGCCCCATTCCAAATAACTTTTCCTTTGGATTTGATTCAAATCTCATAGTTAAAGTATAATCTCCACCAAGAATAGGCTTAAATTCACGTGCTTCTATCTCTAAGGCACTGCAAAATCTATTTACATTTTTCCTATTTCTTACATACTCCTCTAAAAGAACATCATCTTTATCATTATAAAATATGATTTTTCCTTCCTTATCAATCCTTGCACGAATTTTTCCATTCTCTATATATGCTTCATTATTTTCAATTTTAATCTTAATTTCACAATTTTCTTGTGGCAATAAAGCCCAATCATTATTCATAAATTCTGCTTGCTTAGTGCTACGTATACGTAAACTATTTTTTCCCCAAGGCTCGATTCGTAACGTTTCACAGTCAAATTTACGAATTAATATATTTCCATAAACTTCAAAAACACTATCATCTAAATTAATTTCCTTATTAGATTCCATATAAGAACTCTCCAATCTTTGATTAATTAAATTTCAATAATTAAATCCATGCTTAGGAATAGAACCATGCTAATTTAATTTTGTTTAAATTAGTTTTAAAGTTTTCATGTGTCTTGTTTAAAAGTATTTACTCTTAGCCTTTAACAGCACCATTTGTTAATCCTCCAATTATATATTTTTGAAGGAATATGAATATTAAAACAACAGGTAAAACTAAAAGTACTCCATAAGCCATTATAGAATTCCACTGTATTCCATACTTACCCATAAAGTTATATATACTAGCTGTCATAGTTCTCTTTTCAGGGCTGGTTAAAAATGTTAGTGAATACGCTAAATCGCCCCAAGCATATAAGAAGGAAAAGGCTCCTGTCATTATAAGTCCTGGATAAGATATTGGAATCATTATTTTTGTAAATGCTGTAAATGTATTGCATCCATCAATCTTTGCTGAATCTTCAAGTTCTTTTGGTAAAGCAAGAAAATAAGTTCTAAGAATAAGAACTACAAATGGAACAGATATTGTTGCATCTGATAATATTGGAGCCCAAAGAGTATCTAGTAGATGTAAATTTTTATAAACTAAAAACATTGGTGTAAGTAATAATGCTACTGGGAGCATCTGAGTTACTAGGAAGATCAATATAAATACCTTTTTCCCTCTCATCCTGAATCTTGCCAAACCATATGCAGCTGGAATAGCTAATACACATGCTAAGATCATTGAAGCTAATGCAACCTTACAGCTATTAGCTAGTGTTACTATTATGCTGCTCTTTCCTGTAAATTGGTCTGTATAACTACTTAATGTAAAATCTTTAGGTATAAAAGTTGGAGGTGATGCAAAGATTTCGGCATTAGTTTTAAATGAACTTACTATAATCCAATATATTGGAAAAAGCATAATACAAGCTACACAAATTGATACAAAGCATAATATTATATTTTTTTGTTTATCCTCAAGAACAACCTTCTTCATTACCCAATCACCTCATCTTCCTTTATCAATTTGAGGTATCCTAAACTTACGCAGAATAAAATAGCAAACAATACATTGGCAACAGTAGCACCTTTACTAAATGAAAATTGCGTAAATGAAAGTTTATATGCAAAAGTTGACATTAGTTCGGTACTATTAACTGGACCTCCGTTTGTCATAACAAATACTAAATCAAAAACTTTAAATGTATAAATAAATCCAAGAACTAATACAGATAAAATCGCTGGTCTTAATGATGGCAGAGTTATTTTAAAGAATCTCTGAATTACATTAGCCCCATCAACTTTAGCTGCCTCATATAAATCATATGGAATATTGCTTAACCCAGTTGTTAATAACAACATATTAAATGGAATTCCAACCCATGAGTTTGTTAATATAACTGAAAACATTGAGGTTTTACTATCTATAATCCAGCCTATTGGCTGTGATATCAAATTAAACTTCATAAGTAATTCATTTATTATACCTCCGCTTGTACTATACATAAATTTGAACAATAGTGCAGTTACTGTCATAGGTACAAGATAACTAACTACCATAAGTCCTCTGAGAGGTTCTGAAAGCTTAAATTTTAAATTGAAAAGCAAAGCTAGTCCAAGTCCTATAATAAATTGAATTGATATACTTCCAATAGTGAAAACTAAAGTATTCCAAATACTTATTGGCATTGCTGGATCTTTAAATACTTCAATATAGTTTTCTATACCAACAAATGGTTTAACAGGCTGACTAAAAGTCGTTACATTTACATCACGAAGACTCAAAATAAAATTATATATAATCGGATATCCCACAAAAGCCAGCATAAATATTAATGCTGGAAGCACAAATATGTACCCTTTTCTTTCTTCCTTAATAAATTCTCTGCTATATTTATTTTTCAAAATTATTTTCACCTACCTTGCTTCAATTAAAAGGTGTCCTTCACTAAGTTATAGGATCCTTTAGATTTTTTATAGATTCCCAAGATTAATAATTCGACTCACACGTAGAATACATTGCTATACCAGAAAAATATTTATGCTTTCTAGTGCATATATGAACTTAAAGTTTTAACAATTCTATACATATATTCATCTAACAAATCTAATTCTTAAATAGCTTATCTATATATAGATACCCCAACTATAAGTGAGATTTACACTATGAAATATATCCCAACTAGAAATAAGAATTATGCTTTTGTGAAATGTTTCATTAGGAATTTTATGGCTCTGATTCTTAGATTAAAAGTTGTTCCAAGTATGCTAGTTCAAAGCTTGCCTTTGAGGCCTAGCATCTTGGGCGCAACTTGTAATCTTAGAATCATCCATCATAATTTCCTTAGAAACTGGAACAACAGCATAATTCTCATTTCGACGAAATATATGCACAAGTTTAGGTCTTAGTTTGGTATCTATAAATTTATTTTAATACTGCATCAACCTTAACCTGTGCATCTTTTGCTGCTTGCTCTGGTGTCTTTGCATTTGTAAAACTTTCCTGCATTGCAGTAGACATTGCATCTGATATTTCAGGCCATTTTGGATGTGGTCCTCTTGGCATAGCGTATTGCAATTCATCTAGGAATACGCTCATAACTTGGTCTTTAGTAATTTTATCATCACTTTCTGCAACATCTTTTCTAGATGGAATGTAACCAAAATCAGCACAATATTCAGTCATATTATCTTTTTGCTGAGTGTATTTAATAAAATCCCAAGCTTCAGCTTCATGATGACCTTTAATTATACCCCAGTTTTCTCCACCTAAATCCGATGCAAATACTTTATCTTTAGGAATTTTTACAACTCCCCAATTTAGGTTTGGTGCATCCTTCTTAACTGTATCTATAATCCATGGGCCATCTGTAATCATGGCTGCTTTATTAGTTACAAATTGTTTTTCTAAATCATTTTGTGTCCAGTTTATAACTTCCTTACTCATTGATCCATTTTTTATAAGATCAGTGAGATATTGAAGCGAACTTATTCCAGCCTCACTTCCAATTTCATTAAATTTAGCTCCTGTTGAAATAAGCCATGGAAGATATTGAAAAGTTCCTTCCTCATTCTTTGGTACAGCTATAGCTAAACCATAAGTATCTCCTTTTGTCAATTTCTTAGCTGCAGTCTTTAATTCATCAAAAGTTGTAGGGGGCTCAACTCCTGCTGCACTTAACATGTCCTTATTATAAAACAAAGCTAAATCATTGCTTCCAAGTGGGATTCCATAGTATTTTCCATCTAACTGACATGATGAAATCGGTCCTGGATAAAATTGATCTTTACCATCATAGGAATTCATCTTATCTGTAATATCTGCAAATAATCCCATCGCCGAAAATGAAGCCATATCTGGATTATCAACTAAACCTATGTCAGGTAGTTTGTCAGCAACAAGTCCTATTGTAAACTGCTTAGTAAGTTCAGCTCTTGGTACAAATTCCACTTGAACTTCTACCTTATCTTGAGATTTATTATATTTATCAGCAAGATTTTGCATTGCATTTTGTTGTTGTTGCCCATCAAAATAGTGCCATACTGTAATCGTTGTCTTTCCTGCCGGATCAGCTTTAGTTTGAGTTGTGCCCCCACCACTGCTTCCACATCCAATAAATATAGTCGCCGACATTGCAATAGCTGTCAAACAAGCCAGTAACTTTTTAGTTTTTTTCATATTATTTACCTCCTAAATTCTTATGAATAATAACGTTTTCTATAACTTAATATTACATCTTCTAAATTACTTCTAATATTCTATTATCATGAAAAAAGTGTAAAATCATGATATTAATTTTACACTTTGTATTTAAGCCTATAAAATAACAAATATTCGAACTTATTATCGCTTATCATTTCTTAATAAAATTTCATATATTCCTTTGGGGACATTCCTGTTGATTCTTTAAAAACTTTGCAAAAGTACTTTGAATCACTATAGCCGACCTTCTCTGCAATTTCATAAATTTTTAGTTTATTACTTCCTAATAATTCCTTTGCTTTATGAATTCTAATAGGCGTTTGCGAAACGCCGCAACCCGCAGAAATGCGGGATATTTTTTTAGCAAAATAAAATAACTCCTCACTGATTTATGGTAAAATTGAATTGCCTAAAAACAAAACTACCATATACCTCAGAAAGGAGTCATATATATGATAACATATAAACAGCTTTCTTTGGCAGATGTTTATTCTGATTGCAAAGAAAAATTTGAAAATGATAAATTCCAATTTCTTTCTTTACTCGAAAACACTATCGACCTTGATGAGTTAGTTCCTGCATCTTTCATTAACCATTTTTACGCTTCCACAGGAAGGCCGCGAAAATATCAGCTTTATGCTATGATCAGTGCTTTAATTTTACAACGCATTTTTTCTATTCCTACAGATTCTCTTTTAATTATTTTCCTTAAATATTCTCAAGAACTAAGAGACTTCTGCGGCTTTTTAAGAGTTCCTGATTCATCTAAGTTTACTCGTTTCAAGCAGGACTTTCTTTTGGACTTACAATCCATGTTCGATAATCTTGTTGATATTACTGAACCGATATGCCAACAGATTGATACGGCTCTTGCTTCCATGACTATTTTTGATACTTCAGGCCTTGAAGCATTTGTCACTGAAAATAATCCTAAATATGCTAATCGCATTATAAAACAGCTTAAAAATTTTAAGAAAGCATGCAATTTAGATGACTCTTATGATCCTTATAAAGCTGCCTATGGCTCTATGCCATCACACGCTTCAGCCAACCCTGCCATCCAACAAATGTATATTAATGGGCATTTTTGCTATGCTTTTAAATTCGGAATCATTACTAATGGCCTCGGTATCGTAAGAGATATTTCGTTCTATAATAAAGATTTTCTCAATGCTCATCCTGATATTATTGTTGAGAAAAAATCTGATTCACCTGATGAAGATAAATCTCTTGCAGATTCTAAGGCTCTTATCCCTGTTCTCAAAGATTTTTTTAACAAGCATCCATTAATAAGTCCAAAAACCTTTTTAGGAGATGCTGCTTTTGACAGTATTCAAATTTATCGTGATCTTCTTCTCGAATTAAAATTTGATAAAGCATATATTCCTTTAAAAACTAGGCTTACACTAGAAAATGCTGATTGCCCTTTAAACGAAGACGGCATTCCATGCTGTCCGAATGATCCTTCTATTCCAATGAAACGTGAAGGTAGTAAAAGTCATCTTCGTTCTAGAATTCCAACAATGAAGTTTGTATGCCCTAAAATGAAATGGTTATATAACAAAGAAACCAAAAAGAGCAAACGTGTAACTCAATGTGAAAATCCATGTACAAATTCCTTATGTGGACGAATGTTTTATATTTATCCTGAAAAGAATCTGCGCGCATATCCTGGAATAACACGAGGAACCCAAGAATGGAGTAATACTTATAAAATCAGAGTAGCTGTTGAAAAAAATATAAATCACTTCAAATATAGTTACTGCGTCGCGGAGCGTAAGACTCAAAATGAGCAAACACTTCATGCTGATTTACTTCTAGCCGGAATAACTCAACTAATAACAGTTATCGTGGCAGATAAAATTCATAAACATAAATATATCCGAAGCTTAAAGCCATTAATTGCATAAAATTTATTTATAAAAATTGGAATTCACCTTCGCTTTATTTCGTGCGCCCTTTTTTAAGAAGTCAACTATTATATTTGTATAGCAGGAACCATTAAATCCATTAATAATGTTTTTGCAACTTCAAATCAATCATTATTCATTTTTATCAATGAGTTTCGCAATTATCTAATGAATTCTAAATTCTTTTAAATAATCTGAAAAACTTTTTCCAAGTTCCTTTGTAAATAACCTACTTAAATATTCTGGAGTTATGTTCATTCCACTTGCTATTTCCTCAAGAGAAATTTTATCACTATAATACTCTTTTATATAATTTATAGCTTTTCTTACAATCAATGAATTTACTTTAGTCTCATCATCATTTCTTTTGCACATGTTACGGATTATATAATTTAGCCGCTCTTTTAACTCATCAAATGTAAAACTATTCTTAATCGAATCTAAAACGCCTTCATTATTAAACTCAGTATAAAGATTACTATTACAGCTTTTAGCCACAGTTAAAATCGAAAAAATATACCTGCTGCTAACATCAATTATCTCGCATGGGTCGTAGATGTTTTCTTTCAAATATGATATAAATTTTTCATTAATATCAGCCAACTTTTTCTGATCATTGTTTTTTATGGCTTTTAACACTTCATTTTCAAGCTCTCTTGGATAACTACAATGATTTATTTTTAATTTAGATATTAGTTCTTCATGGATCACTTCATTATTTCCAAATGAAATAGGCCATCTAGACAATCTTTGTAGCTTTTTAAATGAATTTTTAATTTCAGCTAGTTCGTTTAGATTAATAATACTAATAGTAGTATTTAAGAATCCCTTCTGCCTAAGTGAAAATAATAGCTTATGCTTTAGCATTTTTATAAATTCCAAGTAAGCGGTTTTAGTAATTACTAAAATAGGCAAATAATTATACTCTTTTAAAATAGAGTAATAGAAATTTACGATATGGTAATTCTTCATAGCTTCATAAATCTCTTTTATTATAAATTCAATCTTGTCTTCGTATTTATCTCTAAGATGCAAATTAATAACATATATATTTTCATTTTGCTTAACTTTACTTTCAATTATTTTGTAAAAATGCTCTAAATTTTGTCCCTTATTTAGTAGTACTTGTCCTAATATTTCTTCCTTAAGTATACCTTCTTCTAGAAGTTCATCTTTTTCCTTACTTAAATTAAGCTTTTTTTCAATATCCTCCATGGTATTTTTTAAAGCAGTATAAGTTATAGGTTTCAATAAGTACTCTTTCACTCCAAGTTTTATTCCTTTTTGTGCATACTTAAAGTCTGAATATCCACTAAGTATAATAATATATGGATCTTGACCACAATCCTTAATCTTTTGGAGCATATCTAATCCATTTATTTTCGGCATTTCAATATCTGTAAAGATAAGATCTGGCTTATACTCTTTAGCTAAAAGGAACCCTTGCTCTCCATCCAAAGCTTTTCCACAAACGATGTAATTTTCATTAATCTTTCCTAATAAGTTCCCCAGTCCTTCTCTGGCATTAATTTCATCTTCTACAATTAAAATTTTCATAAATATCCCCCTTAAAATATCAATGAAATAATCAAAGTTATTGTAGTTCCTTGCCCTTTAACACTTTCAATATTAAATTTAGCATCTTCACCATAATAAATCTTTATCCTGTCATATACATTTTTTATGCCTATATTCTCATCTTCATCTTTTCCTGATGTTATATTATTAATTATCTCTTGAAGCTTTCTATCTTCAATACCCAATCCATTATCTTTTACTATGATTTTTACATAGTTATTTTTAAATATATTTATTCTAACTTTTAATACTCTTTCACTATCATATCCTTTAAATCCATGGATAATTGAATTTTCAATTAAGGGCTGTAATATTAACTTATGAATTCTAGCCTCTAAGACATTTTCATCTACATCTAAATCCAATACGAAGCTATTATTAAATCTAAGCTGCTGCAAATATACATATTTCTTCAACCATTCAACTTCATCATAAATAGTCACTTCCTTATTAATATCGCCTATGCTATATCTTAGTATTTGAGCAAAGTTTCCAATAGTATCACTCACTTCATAATTTTCATTTTTAATCGCCATCCAGTTTATGCAATCTAAAGTATTATACAAAAAGTGAGGATTAATTTGAGCAACAATTGCCTTTATCTCAGCTTCTCTTCTTTTATTTGATAATTCAACAATAAAATTACTTTGATCTTTTATATCTCTTATCAAGATATTTATTGTAGATAACATTTCATTAAATTCGTCTCCTATAAATGACATTTCATCTTCTGTACTTAACTTTATTTTCACATTGAAGTTTCCTTTTTTAGCTTCCTTCATTCCACTGACAATGATTTTAACTGACTCATACAATTTATTTGAGAATATTATAATAACCAATGTTAAGATTATAAGTATCAATCCTAAAAATACGAAAGTTAAATTTCTTAATAACTTAACTTCATAAAATAAATTATCTTTATCAACAACATTAATCACTTTCCATCCAACACTATCTATGAGAATACTGCTAACAGATATATTTCTATCTTTAAAAGTCGGTATTGAATATATTAATTGATTTAGTGTTTCCATATTATCAGTATCATTAATCTCACTGCTAGAATAATCTTTTACATATGTCCCAATGTACTTCTTATCTTGAAATGATATAACTCTCCCATCATTATCAACTATTACAGAGCACATATTAAGCTTATCTTCCTCAAAATCTTCCTTATCCATCTGAACATTACAAACATCAAATAGAATTTGTTCATCAAAACTCATAATAATTATCCCAATTTCATCTTTAGTTCTGATATCTCTAACTTTTAGTCCTATGTGAAACATATACTCAGATTTTCCATGAATAAAGCTATTACAAGTTGTAGGTAATATTACGGGAGTATTACTATTTAAGATTTCAGAATAAATTCTACTTTTGTCAGAATTACTATATTCTTCCCATATTCTATTGTTAATTCCTTGATTACCTTTATCATAATATACATTTCTTCCATTATTCCCAACAAAGGTTATAGCCCTAATTTGATTTCTTGAATAAGAATAAGATCCAAAGGCATCTCTGATTTTATTGATAGAAGCTGCCTTTTCAAATTCATTTCCGTCATTAAACATTTTCTCTAATTCCAAACAATCATTATCTGCTGCAATCCTATATAAAATATCCTTATAATAATTCATATCAGTTTCTATGTTAGTTTTTATGTAAAATAAATTTCTATCCGTAAGATTTGTAATCTTCTTTTCCAGGTAATGTTGTGACAGCTTATATAAAAACACTTGACTAAGAACCATTGGTATAATTGAAATAATTATAAATATACTTAACAATTTTGCTTTTATACTATAACGTTTCCAATTGAAAAAATATCTAATTGTATTCGTCCTATTGTTAAAAAATTTCATTATTTATAATTTCACCACTCTTTAAGCACATTAAAATAAATAACAAGTCCAAAGTTGCCATGAATGTTTTTCCTCAGACAATGTGAGGCGACAAATTGTCCTCATGGTTCCATCTATTAGGTGAATTTGCCAATGTAGCATGATGGAAAATAGGCTGACAAAAGGCTTTTTATTTATTTAATTGTGTCTCATTATTTTAACTTAATACATACATTATATTCCATTATTTTACTATCAAGCAACCGTACAACTTAAAATTCTTCTCACAAAAAGTTAAGAATATAAGAAAGTAACACTGTAACTTTTTATATTCTTAGCTTTTTTCCTTTTTTAATTGTAAAAAAGGTTTATTGTAATCAGTTTAACTTTCTTACTTCTTTCAAATTTATTTTTTTAGCTATATATAAGTTATGGAAAACTTAATTCATTAATACTTCCCCTAATTTATCAGATACAAATACTGCTGTAGAAAAGGTGGTATTTAAAAAAGAACAAAAGCAAAACTGCTAGTTACTTAAGAAAAATCTTGTAACTAGCAGTCTTATTTAACTTATTAAAGATAATCATTTAACTTTTGGTGGGTTTACCTCATCAAAACTTCCAATAACAAAATATGAAGCCTGAGCCTGCACAAGGATCTTCTCATGCTCATCAAATATTTTGCATGTACATCTCATTATATTTTCACCATCGCTGACAACCTTACCCACTGCCGTAATTGTGCTTCCTGCATTTACGTTTTTTATATAGCTAATACTTAAATCCGTAGTTACTATACGCTTTCCTAGAGTTGTGCAAGAAACTCCCATTACAACATCTGCAATTGAAGCCAAGGTTCCTCCGTGTATGTATCCATATATATTACAATGCCTATCTATAATTTTCATTTCGTATATAACTTTTCCCTCTATGACTTCAACAATTTGAGGATCAAGAAAATTTTCAAGTATAGATTTATTATAATTTTCCTCTAAATAACTTTTTAACCAAACAAGATGTTCTTTCGACATAATAACTCCTCCTTCACTTCCACGCATTACTTAAAATATCTTTCTTAATAACCTGTAAAGCAATTACTAGTTTTACCTTTGTTTTACGCAAATATATATTATTTTCACTCAATCTTTCAGGGATATAGAATTATTATAGCAAACAAATTAAATATATCCTAACTTATAACTAATTCCTAGAATTGAAATACAATGTAGTTCATACTATTTAGCTTACACAAAAATCCAAGTTGAATATAATTTGGATTTTTATTGATTTTTATAAAAATATTATATAAAATGAATTAGTAGACTAATTGATAACAATATTCAATTAATAATCAAGAGGTGAATGATTTGAATATAAGAAAAAACAGTATAAGCGAAGACGCTCCTTTATACACTTTCATAAATTTTACTAGCTATATTTATAATAATTACAAAACTTTCATATTCATTATTTTAGGTATTATTTGTATATCATTATTAGATGCTTTTTACTGCCTTGTCGTAAAAGCAAGAGAACAGTCAAAATATTTAAAAGACTTAGATTTAGAACGCGAAAGATATTTTATAGTTGTTGAACAATTAAATGATATTATATTTGATTTTGACATAACTGAGAAAAAAATCTTAAGTTCCTCTAAGTTTGAAGAAACCTTTGGATGGACATTAAATATTCAAGATTATAATAAAGGTTTTTTAAATGAATTGAAAATACATCCTGATGATAAGATATTAATTAATAAAATCACCGATGACATGAAAGCTTTAAACAAACAGTCAATTATAAAACAAATCAGACTAATGAAGAGTAATGGGGACTATCTTTGGTGTGAGCTAAAACTAAACTATATACAAAGAGATAATAAGATTGTCAGAGTGATAGGTAAAATTACTGATATTGATCATATTGTAAAAGAACATTCTCTGCTAAAGCTACGATCTGAATATGACCAGCTAACACAAATATATAATAAATCTACATTCTATGAAAAAGTTAAAAATTATATTATAGATAACAAAAATGATAACTGTATGCTTATTTTTATAGATTTAGATAATTTTAAAGCTATAAATGATAATTTAGGACATATGGTTGGTGATGAAGTGCTAAAGGATACCGCAAATAAAATTTGTGACGTCTTTAACGGTACAGATGTTATTATTTCACGGTTTGGCGGAGATGAATTTTGTGTATTTAAACCAAGTCATTCTATTTCATTTATAAAAGATAAAATTAGTATTTTATGCAGTAACCTTAATGCTACATATATTGGCAATAATACTGAAATAACTGTATCTGCGAGCATAGGTGTTGCCTTTTACCCTAAACATGGAGATACTTTAGAATCTTTAATTCATAAATCAGATATAGCATTATACAGTTCTAAAGAAAATGGGAAAAATCAATTTACCATATACAACAAAAATCTTGAAATTGAATGTTGAATTAAATCTAAAATTAAGAAATCCTCGAAATTACTATCGAGGATTTCTTAATTTTTAGTTTGAAACAAGGAATAAATATACTTTTATCAAACCCTATATACCTAAAATACCTATTGAGTATCCTATAACTCCAAATATCATTAAACCAACCATACATATAAGAGGAGATACTTTTTTCTGGAGTAACCAATAAATCAGAAAAGTCAGCATCAATGGTAGTATATTAGGCATTATGTTATCTAACTGCTCCTGAACTGTATATGATGTTAATGAACTTCCTTGCGTTAAAGTATAAAGGACGAATGGTACTTTTATTATAGTCCACTTTGCAACTAATCCTCCTATTACAGTATAAGTAAGTACTACTAAGGCACTTCTATACTTTGGCACCGCACCTTTAAGTTTATTAATTATACTCGTTCCTTCTCTATAAGCTATCATAAGTCCATTATATCGTATTATTAATCTCACAATATTAATCATTACAAAAAATAAGATTGGACCTGCGACATTTCCACTAAGTGATATTCCGGCACATACCGCTGCTATTACAGGTCTTATAATTCCCCATATAATTGGATCTCCTATACCTGCAAGCGGCCCGGCTAGCGCTATTTTAATCTGAACTATTCCTGATTGATCTACTTTTTCCTGCATACTTTCTTCAACTGCAATATTAGCTCCAAGTATTACATTTGAAATAAATGGCTGGCAATTAAAGTACTCTAAGTGAACCTTTACAGCTTTTTGTAACTCCTCCTTACTTCTATATAGTTTTTTTAGAATAGGCATCATGCAATAACAATAACAAAGATTTTGAAGCCGTTCATAGTTCCAAGATATTTGATAAAATTGACTTCTCCAAAAAACTCTCATTAAATCCTTTTTAGTAACTTTAACTTTTATGATGTTTTCTTCATTTTCAATAAAATGCTCTCTCTTTGTTCTAGTCTTATTACTTGCTTTTTCAATCATATTTGAAATTTGTAAATATATTAGTGCTAAGCTAATTCCCATAAAAGTTAATCCAACTAAGGTCATCTGAGAAAATGTCATTACTAAAAATCCCATTAAGAAAAATGCAATCATTTCTTTTACATTTAAAATTCTAAGAATCATTGCATATCCAACTACAACTAAAAAGTCACTAGACACCTGAAGTCCTTTAGTTATTGCCTCTGGAACATAATTTAAAATACTATTCAATATATTTGCATCAGCAAACAATGCAACTAACATTGCTGGAATAGCCATCCTTAAAGCACTTGGAATGGCTGTTATAAAATGTGCTGCTGTCACCTTCCAAAGCTCACCCTTATCTACACCCCTTTCTGCCCAATGCATTATACCAACATCTATAGTTCCTTTTTGCAGTATAAAAAGCATTTGTCCTACAACAGCTAATGGAATTGCAGTCCCTATTGCTACTCCTATACTTTGTTTTCCAAGCACACAAAGTATGACTGCCACTATGGAAGATAAAGTTGAATCTGGTGGAGTTGCAACCCCAATAGTCATCCATCCAAGAGCAATTAATTCTACCTGGGCTCCAATTATAACTCCTGTCTTTATATCTCCTAAAGCGATTCCAATAAGCGTAGCCGTAACCAAGGGCCTATGAGTTTGAAATTCCTCTGAAGCAGATCCAATACCACATATTGAAGCAAATAAAAATATAAGTAAGGCTTGTGTTAATGACATTATTACCTTCTCCTTGCTTTTAGAGTATTAAAAAACTCTGTCTTCTTATCTGTTGGTAGAATCCTTATCTCTATTTCCACCTCAGAATCTGCAATTTTCTTCAATGCCTCTATCTCCTTATCATCTAAATAAAGATTGGTATTTATTTTTTCTTTATCTTTCTTAAATGACATTCCGCCTAAGTTTAGACTTTTTATCTTACCTCCACCTTCTATAAACTCAAGAACTTCAAAAGGATTTCCAAAGACCATTATTACATCTTCATACTCACATTCCTCTTCATAAAGTTCTAAAGCCTTTAAAGTGTCACAAAATATTATTTTTATATCTTCAGGAACGGATAATTCTATAAAAGTTTTTCTTATATCATTTTCTGCAACTTCTTTATTAACAACTATTATTTCCGTTACATCTTCATAAGTGCACCAATTATTTATTAATTGACCATGTACCAGCCTATCATCTAATCTAACTATTTTTAGCACTATACCGCTCCTTTCATTTTACTTTTGTATATCATTGTAACGCTGCCTTATATTAATTACACCGTTTTGACCAAAATGTTCAGCTAAAGAAGATATTTTCTCTAAATCCTGAACCATATATGGTATTATTTCTAAAATCATTGGCATATTCATACCTGTAATTATATTTACATTTTTTCTGTCCATAAATAAGCATGCCGCATTATATGGTGTCCCGCCTAAGATGTCTACAAGCATTAAAACTTCATCCACATTTAGCTCTTCAATAGTCCTATCTATCTTATCTTTAAGACTTTCTATACTTTTATCGACTTCAAGACAGATAGTTCTTATTTTTTCCTGCTTACCATATATCATCTCAACTGAATTTATTAGTGCTTTCGCATAGCTTCCATGTGAAATTGCTATTATACCAACCATTTTAATACACCTCAAGATATGTTTATTAATTATCTTTTATATATTACCACACCTTGTGCTACTTTGTTAACTATTCCTGACTCACAAATTAAATCTGTCTTAGAACCTCTTCTAATAGCATTTAGTATTGCAAAGCTTTGAAGATATAGTGAATACTGAAATACTATATGACTATCATCACTATATTTAAAATTATTTTTGTTGAAGTAGAAATAATAATCACAATTTTTATCTATTTCTTCATCGTAATCCATAGAAATAGCAACTATAGTACTATTTATTTTATTACTATAACATTCTTTTAAAACATCTAATTCGTATTTTATACTCTGAGAATCATTGCTAAAGAAAAATGATATTAAACACTTTGAATTCATTGCAAGCTTTGGACCATGTCTAAATTCTAACATTGAGTGGAATTCTGTACGTTGAAGCCCCGTTGATAATTCACTTATCTTTAAACACATTTCTGATGCTAATGGATTTAAAGCTCCAGTTCCAAGTGCTGCTACTGTGTCATATATTTTATTACTTACAGCATGAGATTTATAAATATCTTCTTTTAAAAATCTGCCAGCATCTTCAATAATATTTTTAAACATCTCTTCATAATAATCATAATTATTAATGTCAAAAATTAAAAGAAGATACTCTATAAGAAGTGTGAATTCTCCCGTTGCAGCAATACTTTTATCCTTCGTCCTTGGAGGAATAGGAATATATAAACTATTTTTATCTTCTCCATATTTACTTATAATTTCCCCTTTTCCATTACAAATTATAAGTAGTTGATATAATTCAATTCCTTTTTTCTTGAAAATTTCAACTGCTTCTAAACCCTCAATTGTATTTCCTGATCCTCCTAATGATACTAAAAGCACTGGTGAATTATCCAAAATATAATTATCCTCATTTTCTATGAGAGTTGTCGAAGCTATTGATATAACTTCCTTTTTAGTAATTCTTCTTAAATAATTTTCTGTTATTGCAGCCGCTTTTGCAGAGCTTCCTGCTCCCACTAAGTATATCTTAAGTCCTTCTACTTCTTCTATCTTATTTAGAAAAGCTCTTATTTTGTCTGTATTCCTTTTTATTATTTCTATTCCCTCTTCCCATAATTCTAACTGTCTTTCCATTTCTAAAGCTGTATGATATCCATCAATTCTCTTTAATTCATCTTCCTGTATTCCTAAAATTCTCATTAATAATCACTCCTTAATACTAATCCTCATCTCTATAAAATGGGACTGCTACACAATCTATTTCACTAGATTGTGTAACAGTCATCATTCTAAAGTTCTTAATTCTTCTTTATTAGTTTATATCCCATCATCCATAGACGAGTGATCATTATATGTTGAATTTGTTGTATTAATTTTTATAAATCTTACTGCTGTATCCTTAGTAGCATTTACAACACTATCTGCTAATTTAGCAATTCCCATAGAATCTTTAAGTAAAATTGCTTCTAGTATTGCACCTATATTGCATCCAGCTACAACTTCCATATTTTCTTTTTCATAAGAAAGTTCAACACATACTTTAAAAGGTGTCCCTCCTAAAATGTCACAGACAAATAGATTTTGCTCTGCTTTATTATTAACTAAGGCATTAATTATCTTGTCCTTCAAAGTTACATCTGTATCTTCTTCTAAAAAATCAATAAATTCAACGCCTTCATTATGTCCAGCTAAAAGCTTTATAGAACTTTCAACTCCTGTGCCATAATTTCCATGTCCAGCTATGACTATATTAGTCTTCATTATAATACCCCCAATAATGATAGCAATATTGCTAATGCAAATGTAACTAAAATTAAGATGGTTGGATTAACATTTTTCTTCTTTAAGAAATAAAACATAAGTAATGTATATCCCATAGGTAGTATATTAGGTAATATTTTATCAACAAAATCAGTTTGTAGTGATATAGCATGATCTGCACTTATTGGAATGCTTGGAAGTAAAGTGATATGCACATAAGATGCTATTAATCCTCCAATTACAGTAACTCCAAGAGTTGTTGCCGCTTTAGAAATAGATTTTGAATTTTCCTTTAAAATATCGATAGCTTTTACTCCTAGCTTATACCCTGCACTTGTCCATATTATACGAGATAAGAATACGCATACATAAACACCAAAGAATAGTATAGGTCCCACGATACTGCCTTGACTTGCAAATGATGCGCTGATTCCTGCAACTATTGGTAATAGAGTAAACCAAAGAAGTGCATCTCCAATACCTGCTAGCGGTCCAAATAAAGCAACCTTTAAACCTTTTATAAGACTTCTATCTTCACTATTTTCTTCTAGCGATAAAACTAATCCCATAAGAAATCCTACCAAAGTTGGATTAGTATTTATAAATTCTAAATTATCCTTCATAGATTGTGATACTTTCTCTTTATCATCGTTATGAATCTTCTTTAAGAAAGGTAGTAACGCACAAGTCCATCCTGCTGCCTGCATTCTTTCATAGTTGAAACTTGCTTGTAGCAAAACTGATCTAAAGGCAAGTTTTCTAAGATCTTTCTTGGTTAATTTGTTATTAGATTCCGTCTTCATAATCTTCTCCCCCTTGATTTGAATTTACTACATTTACAACTTGAGCTTTATTTTTATCATTTACATATCCATATAAAGCAAAAGCTGCTCCTATTAATGCTACTGGTAATAAATTTGTAAATTGTACAAATGAAGCTACTAAAAATCCTATAATAAGAAATGGAACATATTCTATCTTAAGCATTACTCTAAGTAATAATCCAAATCCAACTGCTGGTAAAATTCCACCTGCTATTTCAAATCCGTGTTTTAACCATTCTGGCATACTTTCAACTAAAGTTCTCATTGGTTCTTGAGCAACATATGTACAAAGGAATACAATCACACCATAAGTTATTCCAACTATAAGAGTTGTTGTTATATTCAATCTTGTAAATGCTGCAGTATCGCCTTCTTCTGCATACTTATCAGCTTTATTCATGAATACTGAAAATGCTGAATAGTAAAAAAGAATTACATATTGCATTAAGAAACTAAATGGTAGTGCTAATCCAATTGTTGCTTTAACGTCTGCTCCAGTTGTATACGCAATAACTGTTGTCATAATACCTGCTAGTATTGGGTTAGGCGGCTGTGTTCCTCCTACTGGAGTAAGTCCTGCGAAAGCTAATTCAGTAAGTCCTCCTGCGATAAGTCCTGTTGTTATATCTCCTAAAATGGCTCCTGTTAATGTACATACTATTATTGGTCTAAATATATATAATCCTTCTAACCAGAAATCAAATCCAACTATCATTGCCATAATTGCAAGAAGAATACCTTGTAATAACGTTATACTATGCATTATAATTCCTCCCTTTATTCAATATTTGTTTTAATATCTCCAGGTGTATCTTGTGCAAATACTTTTACACCCTTTGATTCAATATATTTTAGATCTTCTATATCTTTATCATCTACATAAACCTTTTTAGTAATGGCTCTCTTTCCATCTGAAAAGTGCATATTTCCAACATTTAATTCTTTTATAGGTACTCCACCATCAACTAATTTTCTTACTACCTCTGGTGTTTTACATACTATAAAAATCTTTTGGTTTGGAGACGCTTTGTGTATAACATCTATAGTTTTTTGAATTGTGAAAAATCTGATTCCAACCCCTGAAGATTCTGCTGTCATTGACATTAATTGTTGTTGTACTGTATCTGATGCTGCAGTATCATCTACAACTACTAGTAAATTAGCTCCTAGGGATGTCGTCCAAGTAACGCCTACTTGTCCATGAACTAATCTGTTATCAATTCTTGTCATTAATATATTTGGCATATTTAATTCCTCCTTAATCTTTATGCTTATATATAAAGCAAGCCCCATGCCAAGTAGTGTACATATTACTACTTAACATGGGGCTTTTTTATATGAATCCATATATTCTTTTACTTATTTAAGTTCACCAGAACAATCTAAAGCCTTGTATTTGCTTGTTTTATTTATATTTCTAAAAACTTTATTAAAGATCAAAGTTTTTAACTTTATTTTTAATACTATCATATATAAATCCTATTTCTGATATAGGAATCTCTACTCTATAGAAATTTTCTATTACACTAAAAGCTTTTCTCGTCATTTTTATAAAGTGTACATGACACTGTTCAAAATCTTCACAATCTCTGTAATTCATAATAGGATCTTTTATTACTAATCTTTCTATCATACAGCTTATGTGTATATATAAACTTATCTTTAAATCATTCTCTAGTTTAAAGCCTAGACTTCTTTCTAAATTAGTAAGAGCATCTTCTACTTGATCTACTATTTTATCCGGATTTAATATTGTAAGATAATTTAAAACATTTTCTAATGTAAATAACTTAACAGCTTCTTTATTTATCTTTTCAATAATGTTATTATCTACAATTCCTTTTAATGTATTAAATAATACTGAATCTGCTTTTTTCATTATAAGATTTTCTAAAGATATAAAAGGAATATTCTCTATCTTTGGATCGTTTGTACCAATTATGAGTTTTACATTATATTGTTTAAATACAAAATCTTCTTTTCCATTTTCTTTTAAACTTTCATAATCATAAGCAACAACTTTTACTTCATCCTCATTAAAACAGCTGTTTAACAAATCTTTTATCTTGCTTGCTGTTCCAATACCTGTTATACAAGTTGTTATTATAACATCTGTTTTCTTCTTAGTAGATTCTATATAATTTACTTTACTTACATTTTTCTTAGATGATTCTTCTGCAATTTGTTTTAATGGCTGTAAGCTAAGAATTCTGCTTCCTATATCCAAAACTAATTTAGTAGAAACATTATCTACTATAGCTATATCTCCGTATATTTCTTTTTCCAATAATATATAAATAGTCTCAAGAGAACCCATATCTACAAGTATTAAAAGTCCCTTTGAAGTATCTATTGTTTTGACATATTCTAAGATCTTATTACTTATATCTAAAGGTGAACTTTCTATAGGCATATCAAATGGCTCAAAAATATATTTACCAAACAGCCTGTTAGCTACCCCTGCAATACTGCTTGCAGTTGAATGACCATGAGCTATTATTATTGCATTAACATTATTTTGAATAGACTTATCCAATGATCTTATATATATTAGTAAATAAATTTCTACTTCTTTATTTATTTCTAAATCTAAGTTATTATGAATATCTTCAATTATCTTTAAAACCAGCTTATACTCCTTATGGAACTTTTTACTCAATTGTTCGATTAATGAAATCTCTTCTTTAATATAACCTTCGTTTTGAAATTCAACAAAATATGTTATAAGATTAGCCATAATTTCCGAACTATTTGTTAAATAATCGATTCCATAATTTAAATTCATAAAATGCAAAGTACTTTCAACTGTTTTTTCTATTGACCTATATATAACATTTTTTGAGTTTCTATATTTCTCATTAAAAACTATATGATCAATCAAGTCATTAAATATTTTAGTTCCATTAATAAAAAACTCTTCCTCTGTTATTTTGCCTTTTTCTAATTCCTTGATAGCTTCATTTAATTCTTCTGTAATTCCTGATGCCTTATTTATATGAGTATTTAAATAATCTCGATCATTTTTTTCCGAACAGCTTATAAACATATTATTTATATTTAAGTTATTAAAACTAATATCCTCATCCTGCTCTATTATATCCTTGGGAAGATTATTAATTTTTACTTTTAATACTTTTGTTCTTTTCTCCTGCGTATTATTCAAGGAATTTGCACAGCTGAGTTTTATAGCATTTATAAGTTTACCAATATTACCATGAGCATTACTATTAATCAATATATTTATAACCTGACTGTTAACAATAATATCTCTATTTATATTTAAGGCTTCTCTCTTATAAAAATTATCTATAAGGTCTAGCTTTTCTTTTAAGGGCCTCTATTTAAAGCTTGGTATCTTTACTATTAGTGGTATACGCCTTAAAAATGTCTGAAGAAATTTATTCTCAGGATTCTCTGTAGTTGCAAAAATCAACCTTACATTGGCGTATCTTTTTTTCTCCGTTTCACCAAGCCTTCTAAATATCCCCTTATCTAAAAATAAGAATAATTTTTCTTGACCTTCTGGCGGTAGTCTGTGAATTTCATCTAGAAATAGATATCCCCCATTTGCTTTTTCAATGAGACCTATTCTATCACTATCAGCACCTGTATAAGCCCCTTTGGCTGATCCAAAAAGTATCGCAGAAAATAACTCTGGGTTATTTGCATATTCTGCACAATTAAATATTTCAAAAGGGGCACCTTCTTTTATATAGCTGCAATTTCTCGCATAATCATATACCTTTTGTGCTAAAAAACTTTTTCCAACTCCTGAACTTCCAATAAGTAAAAATGGTAATCCATTTGGTGGATATGAGACTGCTGATTTGCACTGCTGAACAACATCCTTTAAGCTGCCGCTCGCCCCTATAAGTTCCTTAAAATTATCTATATCATTATTAGTATTTAAATAGTTAATTTCTTTAATATAATCAGAAATCAGTGTAAACCTATCACTATCTTCTTCATACACTTCCTTACTCATAAAGTAGACAGGTCTCTTATTTATTTTTATTGCTTCTTCCTCTTTAGTCAGCTCATTTAATACATGGCTTACTAAATTTCTTTGAAGCCCAAGTTTATCTGCTATAGTAAGAGCATTTATTCCGTATTCCATGCTTCCATCTATTTTAAGAGAAAGTTCTTTCAACTTTATTCTAATCTTTTCCTTATTAGTCATAGACCTGCCTCCTAACTCTTTCGTTTATATTAACATATACTGTCACCTATATTTATATACACTACCACTATCAGTTGGTTTAACATTGTATCTAAATATAGAATTCGGATTACATAATAAAGTATAATTAATATATATGTTGCAATTCACAATTACGGCTAAAATTCTTGCAATATTTTTAGAATTATGATGAAGAATTACTTTTGCAGTATATGATATTATTTAACGTAATTTTTTAAAATTTTATTAAAATCAACTTTTATAATATATATCAACTTGGATTTTAACATTAAATATATCATTTATGCAAGGTCAAAAGTCTAGAAATTTTAATAATTTATCCGATTATTCATGTTAATCACTTTGTTGGCTAACAAATGCTTTAATCTTCAAATATTTTGTTATATGAAAAAAAATAAGTTCTAGATAAACTAGAACTTATTTTTCAACTTGGTGACTCCTAGGGGAATCGAACCCCTGTTACCACCGTGAAAGGGTGGTGTCTTAACCGCTTGACCAAGGAGCCATATTAAGTTTTGTTATGTTTATTTAAAATGGAGCTGGCAATAGGAATCGAACCTACAACCTGCTGATTACAAGTCAGCTGCTCTACCGTTGAGCCATGCCAGCATATTTTAAATGGCGACTCAGAAGGGGCTCGAACCCTCGACCTCCGGCGTGACAGGCCGGCACTCTAACCAACTGAGCTACTGAGCCGTATTATGGTGGCTCGAACTGGAATCGAACCAGTGACACGAGGATTTTCAGTCCTCTGCTCTACCGACTGAGCTATCGAGCCATCTTACCTCGCAACGTCCTACTCTGCCACACAGTCTCCCATGCAGTACCATCGGCGCTATAGACCTTAACTTTCCTGTTCGAAATGGGAAGGAGTGTTACCTCTATGCCATCATCACGAGATTAAGT